>Ga0316194_10000044_pt1 | contig 54368 bp, 42 predicted proteins | sample CroRivsedime1_MG_FD_204936 | JGI IMG/M metagenome (GOLD analysis project Ga0316194, IMG submission 204936) | Coastal sediment microbial communities from Maine, United States - Cross River sediment 1 | ecosystem: Environmental > Aquatic > Marine > Coastal > Sediment | place: USA: Maine...
CCGGGCATCATCGATTTTCAGGACGGTATGAGGGGCCAGGTAAGCTACGACCTCGCCTCTTTGTTGTGGGACCGTTACATCGCCTGGCCCCGCGAAAAGCTGGAGACCTGGATGAGAACCACCCACAGCATGTTACCGGTAGATTGCTCCATTGAAGAATGGGTCCGGGCCTGCGACTGGATGGGTTTGCAGCGCAACCTGAAAATCGTCGGCATTTTCGCCCGGCTGAAACACCGGGATGATAAGCAGGGCTACGTGGAAATGATTCCCCGGTTCTACCAGTACCTTCTGGATGTCACAGTCCTCTACCCTGAGTTCGATGAATTTCGAACCCTGCTGGAGCGAAAAGAATGCGCGCCATGATCCTGGCCGCTGGCCGCGGCGAACGACTGCGGCCATTGACAGACACACTGCCAAAGCCCCTGGTCAACATCGCCGGGAAGCCACTCATCGAATATCACCTGGAGTCGCTGGCGCGCGGCGGATTCCGCGAAGTCGTGATCAACCAGGGCCACCTCGGCGATCAGCTGCCTGCAGCGCTCGGCGATGGACGGCGATGGGGTATCCATATTCACTGGTCCGACGAACAGCCCGAGGCCCTGGAAACCGGGGGCGGTATTCACAAGGCGCTGCCTTTGCTCGGTTCCTCACCCTTCCTGGTCATCAATGGCGACGTCTGGACCGACTATCCTTTCGGCAGGCTCAGGGCTGTGAAATGTGACTGGGCACACCTGGTCATGGTGCCCAACCCGGCTCATAATCCGGAAGGAGACTTTTCACTCCAGGGCCCCCGGGTCAGGGAAAATGGCGAACCCCGGCTGACTTTCAGCGGAATCGGAGTCTATAACCCGAAATTGTTCGATGCCTGCGAGGCAGGAAAATTTTCGGTAGTTCCCCTCCTCCGAAACGCGATGACCCACCACCTGGTCACCGGGGAAATCCACAGGGGCGCATGGGACGACATAGGCACTCCCGAACGTCTCGTTAAGCTGAACCAGTCGCTGGATCATTAAAAATCAGTTTGTAAGTAGTGTTGTAGTGTGGTATAACACCTTTACACATACAACTGAATGGAAAACTGAGATGACCCATCTGCGATATACCCTCCTGGCACTCACCGCCGTGCTCACGCTCGGCGCGTGCAGCAAGAGCGAGGAAACGGCTTCATCTGCGCCTGCCGCCGGTGACATTGACCTGTTGTCCTATGTTCCTGCCGACACGCCGTACGTGGCTGCAAACCTGGACGTAATCCCTGAAGACGTACTGGATAGCTACCTGGCAAAGGCACAACCTGTGCTGGATGCCTTGCAGAAACAGCTGAGCCAGGCCAAAGCTGACATGGAATCATCGGGAAGCGATGGCGGCAGCGATCCTGCTACCGATGTGGCCCATGCGCTTTTGTCGGAACTGGATGGCAAACTCAACCGGGCCGGCATGGAAAGCATGGGTTTCGACCTGCGTGCGCACAAGGTCATTTATGGTCACGGCGCTTTCCCGGTGATACGCCTGGGGCTGTCGGATACAGAGCTGTTGCGGGCAACCATCCTGAGAGTCATGGAGAACGCAGAGGTTACCGCGCCGGAACAGGAGTTCAACGGCGTGCCTTACTGGAGAGTCAGTGATGACGACCCCAACGAAGTGCCCATGGGTATGTACATCGCTATTCTTGAAGATCACCTGGCCATCAGCCTGTGGCCGCTTGCGGTCGAGCCGGAAAGACTGCCCACGTTCCTGGGACTTGAAAAACCAGCCGATAGCAACGCCCGCGAAAGGCTGACAAAACTCAACAGAACCCATGACTACACGGCCTACGGTTCGGGGATCCTGGACACTCACCGCTTTATAGATGAAGTCGTGCAAGCCGCCACAATGCTTGAGGCAGAGATGAACAGCCAGGATAACCTCGGGCACGCCACGCTGAGCCCGACCTGCATTTCCGAAATTCACGAAATTGCCGATAACGCACCCGTGATGACCATGGGTGTCCAGGAACTCACCGCCAATGCAGTCGCCGTTCAATATCGCGTGGAGACACCCGATACCCTGGCAGGTCAGCTGATGGCCCTGGTCTCGGAAATTCCGGTAGCCAACGCCCTGTCCGACCGCGCACTTGAGTTTGCCCTTGGCCTCAAATTTGGTCCATTGCGTGATTTCCTGCTGGAAAAAGCAACCGCTATCGTGACTCAACCCTATGAGTGTGAACACCTCGCCGATCTCAATCTCAATGCAAGCAATGCCCAGCAGAAACTGACCCAGGCAATGCCACCCTTCCTCAACAATTTCCGTGGTATCCGCGTCAGCCTGAACGAGTTCAGTCCCGGGCTGCATTCCGCGCCGGAAGAAGCCACGGGATTAATGGCGCTGCATGTTGAACAACCGCAAATGCTGGTGGGCATGGCCCAGATGTTTATCCCTGACCTCTCGGAACTGGCGATTACGCCCGGCGACCCGCCCGTTCTTCTGCCTCAATCCATGATGCCTGCACCTGGAATCTCGGCGTATGCAGCCATGTCATCAACCGCTATCGGCATCGCTCTGGGAGAAGGCGAGGAAGAGACGCTTCCCTCGTACCTCAAAGAAGATGCCGGCCCGGAAGGTATGTTTCTTTCCGCAAGCTATGACATGAGCGCTTATCTTGATTACACAGAGATACTCGCCGAATCAATGAAAGCAGGCTATGACGTTCAAATTGAAGATCACAGCGGCCGCTCGGAGGACACTGATGAGATTCGTCAGGCCGCAGCGGATGCTTTCCGGGAAATTGCCGATCGCAATACGTCAACCGTCAGTTTCAGGAAAGACGGCCTGGTGATTGAGAACCGGGTCACGTTCAAGTAAGCGGCGCCGGCTTCAGGCCTGCAGGATTTTCCTTGCCATCGGTACGGTAATTTTCCGCTTCTCGGCAAACGCGGCATCTTTCAGTTGCTCAAGAGTCTGCAGCAACGAAGACATGTCGCGTTTGCCGTGTTTCAACAGGTAATTTTGCACATCGGCCGGTAATTCGATCCTCAGCGCACTGGCGCGTTGTTGGAGAATTTCGAGTTTGCCGGCGTCATCGGGTAAACGCAGGCTTTGCCGCACGCCCCAGGCCAGCCGGGAGGCGAGGTCCGGCAAACCAAACTCAAGACCGGAAAGTGGCAGGCTGCTGCTCACCATCAGCCGGCCCCGGGCAGCGCGTACTTCGTTGAAACAGGCGAACAAGGCATCTTCCCAAACCCGGTTGCCTGCCACAGAGTCAATATCATCCACACAGACCAGGTCGAGAACCTGCAATCCCTGAAGACTGGCGGCGGCTTCTTCCGGCAGCCTTCTCAGAGCGATGTAGAATGCAGCCAACCCCTTCTCCCTCGCCGAATGGCACAGGGCATTGAGCAAATGGGATTTACCCGAACCGTCCGGACCCGACAGAAACAGGTTTCCTCCCGGCTCATCGAGCAAAGCCCGCACGGAAGCTAGCACTGCTGCGTTGGGTCCGGCGACAAAGTCTTCAAAACGATCCGGTCTTCTGGGCTCCAGTTGCAGCGGAATCTGGGGTGAAAACAACACTTAGCGATCCCCTGGATTGCCGGTTTCCCGGAGGTACAGATCACTTTCCTGGTACCTTTGGTGCATATAGCCCACCAACACGTTCAGAGCCGATGCTGCTGGCAACGCAAGCAGGACACCCAGAAAGCCAAACAGTTGCCCGCCCGCCAGCACTGCAAAAATGACAGCCACGGGATGCAGGCCCACCCGGTCTCCCACCAGCTTTGGGGTCAGGACCATTCCCTCCAGGGCCTGCCCGGTAGCGAAAACCGCGAGCACCAGCACCGGGTGCAGGATATCCTGGAACTGGAAGAAGGCCGCTACGAGCGCTGCGACCACGCCCACGATAGTGCCCAGGTAGGGGACGATACTCAGTAATCCGGCGCCCATGCCAATGATCAAGGCGAGATCGAGACCCAGAAGCCACAAGCCCAGTGTGTAAATCAGGCCGAGCGCGAGCATCACCATCAACTGACCGCGGATGAAGGCGCCAAGCACCAGCTCGATTTCCTTGCAAAGCCGGCTGACGACCGGCTCGGCATTGCGGGGAATCAGGGTGCGCACGCCTTCTACCAGCTCGTCCCAGTCGCGTAACATGTAAAACGTAACCACGGGCACAAGCACGAGGTTCATCAACCAGCTGGCAACAGCCTGCCCGCCGCGCGATACGGTGCCAAGCACTCCGAACAGTGCTGTACTGGCTTCTTTCCAGTAAGACTTCAGGGCCTCTGCCAGGCTTTCGGCATCCATCTCAAAAGCAGTCAGGCCAAGATTTTGCTGCAGCCACGGCATGGCTGTCTGGACCAGCCAATCAAACACCTGAGGTGCTTTTTCGATCAGCTTTTCGACCTGGTCTCTGAGCAATGGCAACAGGAAGAACAGCACCAGCGTTAAAACCACCGAAATCAGCGCGAACACCAGCACCACAGCGACCGTGCGGTTGAACTTCCAGCGGAAAACTTTCACCCGTTCCAGTCGGTCGACCAGTGGGTCACCGAGGAAAGCCAGTCCGGCCGAGATCACGAAGGGAGTTATCACAGCCGCAAGCAGATATAAGACCCAGCCAGCCGCAATGACCAGGGCAAGAGCAAACCATTGACGCGACTCACTCATCCCGGGAAGGTCTCAGGGCCTGAAAAAATAGAATGATTCATCTTCTTCCCTTTCAAATACCCCGCCATCAGCCAAAGCCTCTTCAAAATATTGGGGAAGCGCGTTCAATTCAATCCTGAACATGATGCGGCCGGATTGCGCTGAAACGACGGAGACCTGGTTAACAATGCTGAGCCTTTGCAAGTAGGCCAGACAGCTTTCGTAAGCAGCGGCGGAATGGACGCCGTCGACGGTTACATCGTGTTTCCATATACCGAGATCGGAGGCTGCAATGGCGTTGGCAGCCGCGATCAAATCCACGGCTTGTTGCAAGCTCGCCGTCAGAGCCGACTGCAAATCGAGGTCCTGGTTACGCCAGGTCCAGTTGTCGCCGCTGTAGGCGATATTGGTGCGTACACTCCATTCCTGCCCTTCCCTTCGCGCTGCCGCAATCATTGCGCCTCGTCCGGGTGCGAGGCCAAGGTCTTCCGTATATCCACCCCAAAGCAATTGGGCATCCACTTCGAACATTCCTTCTTCATCGGCTTGCGGCCAGTTCACGGGCAGCCCTCGCCAGGCCGCGGTATCCGTCATCGATTCCCAGACATACGCGAATTCGAGCGGCATGATCCGCCGATCCAAGCCATTATCGACGACCACCCAGATATCCATGGGATCACGCTCTGCAGGCCACAACGGTAATTCCAGTGAGCGGACCATTTCATCGACCTTCTCGCTGGAGAACTGCGCGACCAGCCGAAGTTCTTCCACTTCGCTGCCATCAGCCAGGACAATGTTTACATTCCGGTAGTAGAAAGACATCAGGATGGACGAAGCCTGCCGGAGTGCCGGCTCAACCTGGGGGTAATCCTCGAAGGATCGTAAACCGCTGAATTTCTGAAGAACATGCTTCAGCGCTTCGGGTAATGCGCGCCCGCGGGCACTGGCGTCTTTGCTCTCTACAACGGCCTCACCCCTGTAAAGGTCAATCGTGGCCGCATGGCTACTGGAAAAAGTAAGCATAGCCAGCAACAAAATCAGTAATAGTGTTCTCATGAGGTACCGGGTGCAGAACGGATAAATAAGATACCATATGGCTCTTTTCAGAAGCCATTTGAATAACATGAATAATCCCAGGGAAAGCCTTTCCTATCGTGACGCCGGAGTCGACATTGACGCCGGAAATGAACTCGTTGAACGAATCAAGCCTGCCGTTAAAAGCACGATGCGCCCCGAAGTCCTGACCGGCCTGGGCGGCTTTGGCGCATTGTTTGAAATGGACCTTGACCGCTGGCGTGAACCCTTGCTGGTTTCCGGCACCGATGGCGTCGGAACCAAGCTGGTCCTGGCCCGCCAGTTGGAGCAACACGGAACGATCGGTATAGACCTGGTCGCCATGTGCGTCAACGATATCCTGACCAGTGGCGCGGAACCGCTTTTTTTCCTGGATTACTTCGCCACCGGAAAGCTTCACCTGGACGAAGCCCAGTCAGTGATTGAAGGTATTGCCGAAGGCTGCAAACTGGCCGGTTGTGCACTGATTGGGGGCGAAACTGCGGAAATGCCCGGCATGTATGGCGAAGGCGAATATGACCTGGCCGGATTCACAGTCGGGGCAGTGGAACGCTCGAAACTGCTGGACGGAAAATCGATCGCAACGGGGCACCGCATCCTCGGACTGGCATCCAGCGGACCCCACTCGAACGGCTATTCGCTGATCAGGAAGGTGATCGAGCACTCGGGTGCGGATCTCCGGTCGACCATCACCGGAGCTGATGGATCACCCGTCAGTCTCGGCGAAGCCTTGCTGGCCCCAACGTGCATCTACGTCAAACCCGTTCTGCAGATGTTGGAGGTACAGAAGATCGACGGCCTGGCGCATATTACCGGCGGCGGCCTGACCGAGAACATCGTCAGGGTTCTGCCTGCGGGCCTGGGCATCGAAATCAATACTCAATCCTGGTCCAGGCCGGAAGTTTTTGACTGGCTGCAGGAAAATGGCGCCATCACTGACAGCGAAATGCTCAGGACTTTTAACTGCGGCATTGGCATGGCTGTGATCACGCCGGCAGCGGAGGCCGGCAAAGTCGGCGACCAGGCCCGTTCCATGGGCATCGAGTGTTTTGATATTGGCGGGGTCATCGACACGGGAACCGATACGAGGGTCCAATACCGGTCATGACAGAACCCCTTAAAATCACGGTCCTGATCTCGGGTGGCGGCAGCAATCTGCAGGCCATTATCAATGCTCGTGATTCCGGCAGGCTCAATGTCGAAATAGCCCATGTGATCAGCAACGTTGCCGGCGCCGGAGGCCTGGGCCGGGCCGAACAGGCCGGGATCTCCAGCACGATACTGCCTCAGGGTGAATTTGACAGCCGCGAAGCATTCGACCGTGCCCTGGCCCTGTTGATCGCTGCCAGCGACCCGGACCTGGTGGTACTGGCGGGGTTCATGCGCATCATCGGACCGGCAGTACTGGAACCCTTCCAGGGCAGGCTGATCAACCTGCACCCTTCCCTGCTGCCACTCTATCGCGGCACCGGCACTTACCGCAGGGCGATCGAATCTGGCGACCGGAAGCACGGCGCCAGCATCCACTTCGTGACCGAAGAACTGGATGGCGGTCCCGTGATTTCGCAAGTCGCCATTCCCATTACAGCACAGGACAGCCCGGACTCCCTGGCCGAACGACTCTCTCCCAGAGAGCACGACTTGATCGTCGCGACCGTTGAATTATTCACCCGGCACCGGGTCGAACGCTCCGTGGGCACAGTCCACGTGGATGGCAAGGAACTCGACCGGCCTTTACTGCTGCAACCTGACGGACGCCTTCATCCGTAGCAGGAAGTCTATAAAATGATGATCAGAAAACTGCTTCTCTTATTATTGCTTTCAACGATCAGCCTGGCGGCCTGTTCGGTCAATCCCGTGACCGGTGAACGGAATTTCCAGGTCTATGGCTCTGACTGGGAACGGCAGGTCGGTACCCAGATGTATGCCCCGATGAAACAATCGCAAGGCGGTGAATTCATCCTCGATCCGGACTTGACGGCCTACGTCAACGAGGTGGGCAATCGGCTGGCGGATCAGGCACGACGTAAGGACGAACTCGATTTCGAATTCAGTATTCTGAACGACTCGATCCCCAATGCGTGGGCTTTGCCCGGCGGGAAAATCGTGATCAATCGGGGATTGTTGACAGCACTCGATTCTGAAGCGGAACTGGCCGCAGTGCTTGGTCATGAAATCGTTCACTCGGATGCTGCACATGGGGCCCGGGCGCAGTCCAAGGGCATGCTGACGCAGGCCGGAGCAGTCATCAGCATGGTCGTGCTGGGCAGCACCATCGATTCGCAATCTGCCAGGCAAGTGGCCATGATGGTTCCAGCACTCGGCGCCCAGTTGATGACCCAGAAATACGGCCGCGATGCCGAACGCGAGGCCGATGAATACGGCATGCTGTACATGTCCGAATCGGGCTACGACACGCAGGGTGCAGTCGAACTTCAGGAAACTTTCGTTGAACTCTCCAAAGAAAAAAACCCGGACTGGATCAGTGGCCTGTTCGCCTCGCACCCTCCCTCGGTTGAACGCGTAAACAATAACCGGAAGTCCGCCAAAACCCTTCCGGCCGGCGGCGAAATGGGCAGAGATCGCTACCGCCAGAAAACCGCCTACCTTATGCGGGTTCAACCCGCTTACGAAGCCTACGACAAAGCCAAGGTAGCAGTGACGGAAGGCCAGATGGACGAGGCCCAGGAGCAATTGAACCGGGCCATGGCGATGGAACCCAGGGAGTCGCTTTTCCACGACCTGCAGGGCGATATCCACGCTCTCAACAAGCAACCCGAGAGGGCCCTAGCATCTTACAACAAGGCCGTAGAGGCCAATCCCGGTTTCTTTTACGGTTATCTTCGTTCAGGCCAGATGGCTTACCGTCTGGACCGGCCGGACAGCGCGCGATCCAACCTTGACCGCAGTCTGCAGTTGATGCCCACGGCTGAAGCGCATTACGTTCTTGGCATGCTGGACAAGGACCAGGGGAACATGAATGCCGCCATGGAGCATTTCAAAGTCGCCGCCCAGTCGGAGTCCGGGACGAGCAAGGCAGCATCGTATGAACTGGCGCTGCTGGACTTGCAGAACAACCCTTCACGATATATCGGTTCCAGGGCTGCTGTAGATGACAGAAACCAGGTCTGGGTGCAGTTTGGTAACCTGACACAGGTTCCCATCAGGGACATTGTCTTCACTTATGCCTGGCTGGACAGCCAGGGCCAGACGCAGCAGGGCCGGAAATCGTATGCGGGGCCGCTGGGCGGCGGTCAGCAGGCCCAGTTAAGCCTGGGCTTCAGCCTGGATAACGCCAGCGAACTGGGCCGTCGCGTACGGGTTGAAGTGATCAGCGCCACCGCCGACAAGTAATACGGTTCAGGCCGCGGCCGAACCCACCCGCTTGATGCGTGCGCCCAGACCGCTGAGCTTTTCTTCGATGATCTCGTAGCCCCGGTCGATATGATAGACACGATCAATCAGCGTCTCCCCTTCTGCCACCAGCCCAGCCAATACCAGGCTCGCGGAAGCTCTCAAGTCCGTGGCCATGATCGGCGCACCGTTCAAACGCGGAACGCCCGTGATGATGGCCGTATTTCCCTTAACGCGGATATCTGCACCCAGGCGCTGCAATTCCTGAACGTGCATGAATCGGTTTTCAAAAATGGTCTCGGTCACCACGCCTGTCCCTTCAGCAATGGAGTTCATCGCCATGAATTGGGCCTGCATGTCTGTTGGAAAGCCCGGATAGGGCGCTGTCGTAATGTCCACCGAACGGGGTCTGCGGCCCTGCATGTCCAGTTCGATCCAGTCATCTCCGACCTGAATCTGGGCGCCTGTGTCACTGAGTTTGTTTAATACCGCGTCGAGGTGAGCGGGGCGTGCGCGTGTGCACCTGATGCGCCCACCCGTCATGGCGCCAGCCACCAGGTAAGTCCCGGTTTCAATCCGGTCAGGCAGGACCGAGTACTCCGTCCCGGTCAGGGATTCCACACCCTCTACGGTAATGGTATTGGTTCCGGCACCTTCGATCTGTGCCCCCATTGAAATGAGAAAATCAGCCAGGTCCACCACTTCGGGCTCCTGGGCCGCGTTCTCGATGATGGTCGTACCCCTGGCCAGGGTTGCTGCCATCAGGATGTTTTCCGTACCGGTCACGGTGACGGTATCCATGATGATCCTCGCCCCGGTCAGACGGTCAGCCCGTGCCTCGATGTTCCCGTTGCGTACTTCGACCTGAGCACCCAGCGCCTGCAGGCCTTTCAGATGCAGATCGACAGGACGTGAGCCGATGGCACACCCCCCCGGCAACGAAACCTTGGCGCGCCCGTACCTGGCGACCAGAGGTCCCAGGACCAGGATAGAAGCACGCATGGTTTTCACCAATTCATAGGGTGCTTCGAAATGCGCCATGCTGCGGGGATCGATTTCTATAAGCATGTGGTCATTGATGCTCAGTTCCGCTCCCATCCGCCCCATCAATTCCATGGTGGTGGTCACATCCTGCAAATGCGGGACATTACTGATCCGTGAAGGGCTGTCCCCAAGCAGACTGCCAACGAGAATGGGCAACACGGCATTCTTGGCGCCGGATATCCAGACCTCCCCCTGCAGGGGTATACCCCCGTAAACCTGAATTCGTGTCATATCAGCCGGCTTCTTCCGGAGACTGGGTTTTCAATCCGAGCGCATGAATTTCATTCCCCATGTACTTGCCGAGGGTCGCATAAACAAGGCGGTGCCGCTGCAGAGTCGATTTTCCTGCAAAGGACGGGCATATCACGTGCGCCTCGAAATGGACGCCGTCATCCCCCGTCACGGCCACTGTGGCGCCAGGCAATCCGGCCTGAATCATTTGCTCTATTCGTGTTGTATCCATAGACTATGTTTCCTCATCTCCTGAGATCTTTGACAGTGCCACTTCGGACGCCCGACATCATAATGGAAGCTGCAGCGATACTAAAAGCGATTTACTCAATATGCTGATCTCCATTGCGCAACTCGCAGGAGGATTCATCCTCCTTGTATGGGGCGCCGACCGGCTGGTTGCCGGTGCATCGGCACTTGCACGGAACCTCGGCGTTTCCCCCCTCATTATTGGACTGACCATTGTAGCTTTTGGTACGTCGGCGCCCGAACTTGTCGTATCCGGCGTTGCGGCCTATCGTGGCAATCCGGGGCTTGCCATGGGTAACGCGATCGGATCCAATATCGCCAATATCGGTTTGATCCTGGGCCTGACCGCCGTGGTTTACCCGTTGCGGGTCGAGTCGGAAACCCTTAAACGAGAATACCCTCTGCTGATGCTGATCATGATAACAAGCCTGATCATGGCGGCGGATTTGGTTTATGACCGCACCGAGGGCTGGTTATTGCTTACCGGACTGGTCGCCCTGATTTTGTGGATGGTTCAATTTGGTCTCAGGCGTGGGCCGGAAGATCCGCTGGCTGAAGAGTTCGCGGCCGAGATACCCACTAACATGCCCACAGGCTATGCCGTCCTCTGGTTGGTGGTTGGCCTGATCATACTGCCAATCAGCTCAAAATTCCTGGTCGATGGCGCCATCTTCATCGCGCGCAATCTCGAAGTTTCGGAAGCCGTGATCGGACTGACCATCATGTCTTTCGGAACCAGTCTTCCCGAACTTGCCGCTGCCCTGACCAGCGCGCTGCGCGAAGAAGATGACCTGGCTATCGGCAACGTCATTGGCTCCAACATGTTCAATATCCTGGGTGTGCTGGGAATCGCGGCGGTGATCAATCCCGTCGAGGTCGATTTCCTGATGCTGAAACAGGATTTCCCGGTCATGTTTCTGTTTACCATGCTGCTGTTTTTCATGGCCTACGGCATACAGGGTCCTGGCAGGATCAGCAGGAAATCCGGAATACTCCTGCTGACGCTATTCACTTCTTACCAGGTACTGGTCTGGGTCACTGCCTCCCGCGTGGTGCCGGAAGCTGGCGGTTAAGGGTAAACTATCGGAATGAACAAAGAGGCCATCTGCTCCCTGGCCAGGGCGGTCATCGAAACTCAGGCTAACACCGTGTCCAGCCTCCTGGATCGCATCGATGATCAATTCGTCGCTGCCTGCACGACCCTGCTCGATTGCCGCGGACGTGTGGTTGTCATTGGCATGGGCAAATCGGGACACATCGGCAACAAAATAGCCGCAACACTGGCCAGCACGGGCACACCATCATTTTTTGTCCATCCCGCGGAAGCCAGCCATGGCGATCTGGGCATGATCAAGTCCCAGGACGTTTTGCTGGCCTTGTCCAATTCCGGAGAGACGGACGAAGTCAACCATATACTGCCCCTGCTCAAGCGGATCGGCGTCAAGATCATCGCAATGACAGGCAACCCTGAATCGACACTGGCGAGGCATGCGGATGTTCATCTGAACGTAGCCGTTGAGAAAGAGGCATGCCCACTGGGCCTTGCCCCAACGTCAAGCACAACCGCTGCGCTGGTCATGGGAGATGCGTTGGCGATCTCCCTGCTGGAAACCCGCGGATTTACCCGTGAGGATTTCGCCCGTTCACACCCGGCCGGACAACTCGGCAGACGATTGCTGCTTCACATCAGGGACATCATGCACGGCGGCGACGATATTCCCTCGGTTGCGGTCGATGCCTCTATCAGCCAGGCGATTGTTGAAATGACTGCCCGGCGCCTGGGCATGACCGCCGTGCAGAATTCAGATGGCACGGTGGCTGGGGTTTTCACGGATGGAGACTTGCGGCGCACCCTGGATACCGGCATGGACCCCCATACCACCGCCGTCAGTGAAGTCATGACGAAGGGAGGACAGCAAATTTCACCGGATGCACTGGCCATTGAAGCCGTGCGTAAAATGCAGTCACATGCGATCCAGGGTCTGCTGGTGACAAACCAGGCCGGACAGTTGGTGGGAGCCCTTAATTTCCAGGATCTGCTCAAAGCCGGGGTGGTTTGAATGGCGATCATTGATCTATCGAATACCGATCCATTGCTGTTGGAACAAGCGGCCCGAATCCGCATGCTGGTCCTCGATGTTGACGGCGTCCTGACGGATGGCCGTCTTTACTTCGACAACCAGGGAAATGAAATGAAAGCATTTCATACACGCGATGGACTGGGGTTGAAATCGCTTCAGCGCCAGGGCATGACCCTTGCGCTGATCACCGGCCGCAACTCAGAAATCGTGGCGCGCAGGGCTGAGCAACTCGGCATTGAGCATGTATATCAGGGGCGTGATGATAAATTGAACGCTTTCAACGAACTGCTATCTGATACGGGTATGGACGAAAAGAACATCTGCTATGCCGGCGATGACTGGATCGATATTCCCGTGCTGGATCGTGTTGGCCTTGCAGTGACTGTCGCGGATGCAGACGACGTGGTGAAGAACCGCGTGCACTGGGTAACCCGCCGCAAGGGTGGACGCGGCGCCGTGCGCGAGATTTGTGACTTGATTCTGGCGGCACGGGGACTTGACCAGGCAGTGCTGAATGGAATTCTCGATCAGTGATCCAGCGGCGAACGCGACGGGGCATCATTGTGCTGGCCATACTTGCGGCCCTGACCTGGATGCTGTCCCGCGACCATGGCGAAGTCGGTGAGCGCCCGGTCAGCGCACTCGATACCCGCCTCAACTATGCCCTTTATGAATTTAACGGGCGGTTATTGAACGACGCAGGGGCGGTCAATCTTGAAATCCAGTCGCCCGTTCTCAGGAGCAATGCCGATAGTGGTGTGGGCACTGTGGAAAGTCCGGAAATACGCATTCAGCAGGATAACGAACGGTGGTACATTACTGCAGAGTCTGCAATCATCACTGCTGACCGGGAGTACGTGTCATTGATGGGTGATGTTTACCTGACCAGGCGGAATGAACTCACCGGACAATTTCTCGAAATTTCAACCAAGGACGTCATGTTGAATGTCACGCCTCGAACCGCCAGCACCGAATCCAAAGTCCAGATCAGGCAGGAAAACGACTGGCTGGACGCAACAGGCATTAGGCTCAACATGATTTCCAACAGCTTTGAACTACTTAGTGATGTACGGGCACATTATGAAATGCCATAACAGGATAATCCCGCTGACCTGCGCTCTTCTGCTCGTGTTTCCAGGGTCGTTGATGGCTCTGAAGTCAGACCGGCAACAAGCGCTGGAAGTCAATGCAGATGCAACAGATGGCACACTGGGTGATGGCACGGCAACCTTGCAGGGTAACGTCGAAATTCGACAGGGAACGCTGTTGATCACGGCCGATATTGCCACGGTGGAAAAGGTGGACGGGCGTGTGCGCCGATTTGAATTGAATGGAACACCGGTTCACCTGCAGCAGGAAATCGAAGAACAGGGGCTGGTCATGGCCGAAGCGCAAAAGGTCGAATACATCGTAGCGACAGGTATCGTTACGCTGACCGGGGCCGCGGACGTCGTGCATCCGCAATATCACATCAACGGTGAGATTCTCGAATACGATATGAACACGCAACACTTTCAGGGTACCGGCGGTGACAATAATGGCCGCATCCGCATTCGCCTGGCTCCGGAAGTGGTGCCAGGAAACGAAGACGAAAGCGAGGAACCGCCAACCGGAGAACCGTCTCAGGGCGAGTCGGGCTAAGGGTATGCTCAAAGCGATCAACCTTCATAAATCATTCGGTAAACGGGAAGTGGTCAGAGGCGTGACCATGCAAGTCGAGCCAGGTGAAGTCGTGGGTTTGCTGGGCCCCAATGGCGCTGGAAAAACCACCTGTTTTTACATGATTGTCGGCCTGGTTCCGGTGGGGGACGGTCAAATTCTGGTGGATGACGTCGATGTCACCCATCAACCTGTTAATGTCCGGTCGGGACTGGGTGTCGGTTACCTGCCACAGGACGCATCCATATTTCGCAAACTGACCGTCGCCGACAACATCATGGCCATTCTGGAAATCCGGAAAGACATGAAGCTGGCCGACAGAAAAGAAAAGCAACAACAACTGCTGGAAGACCTCGGCATCGCGCATCTTGCGGACCAGAAAGGCATCAGCCTGTCTGGCGGCGAGCGGCGGCGAGCGGAAATCGCCCGTGCACTGGCTGCAGGTCCACGGTTTATTCTGCTGGATGAGCCATTCGCAGGGGTCGACCCGATTTCAGTGATCGAGATTCAGAAAATCGTCGAACACCTCACCGACCTGGATATCGGCGTGCTGATTACCGACCACAACGTGCGGGAAACCCTGGGTATCTGCGACCATGCGTATATCCTGAATGAGGGCCAGGTGCTGGCCGAGGGTAACCCGGAAACCATTATCGCCAATGACGAAGTCAGGCAGGTCTACCTGGGCAAAGATTTCAGTCTTTGATCGCTGATGGCCGACGCTTCCCTTCAACTCAGACTCACACAAAAGCTGGCGCTCGCGCCGCAGCTGCAACAGGCGATCCGCCTGTTGCAGCTCAATCGAATAGAACTTCGCGATTACATCCAGGAAGTACTGGATTCGAACCCCATCCTCGAACGTACCGAAGGCTCTGAATCGGCTGAAGCTGAACCCGCAGCAGAATCCGCCAGTTCGGAACAGCAGGAACAGCAGGACTGGGAAATCGATAACCTGGGAAATGATCAGTGGATGGAGAGCGGGTCATACGAAGGTTACTCCGGCGAGACCCAGATAGCCGATACCAGCACCGACACGCTCCGGGACCACCTGCTGTGGCAAATCAACCTGGCGCATTTTAGCGATGAGGATGCCGCGATTGCCGGTGCAATCGTTTATGGGCTGGACGAAGACGGTTATCTCCACGACAGCATTGAAGATGTTCGCGCAAGCCTGGCGCCTGAGTTGCTGGTAGAAGAGGACGAACTCCTGGCGGTCCTTCATCGCGTGCAGAGACTGGAGCCCGTGGGTGTAGCCACCCGGAACGCTGCCGAGTGCATCAGGGTGCAGCTCTCATCCCTGCCCTCCGATACCGCTGCCAGGGACCTCGCGATGCGCATATCGCGAGATTACCTGGAGCAGGTAGCCAGGCACGACAGGGATGAGCTGCGCAAGCGCACCGGCGCCAGTGACGAGGCAATTGAACAGGCACTGGACCTGATCCAGTCTCTGGAACCGCGACCTGGTGCGCGTTACAACAACCGGCAGGACGAGTACCTGGTGCCCGATGTCTATGCCACTCGCATCGACGATGAGTGGCGCGTCACCCTGAATCCGGAAAACGATCCAGGCCTGAAACTGAACAACTACTACATAGACCTTTTACGTAAATCAGGCGGCAAAGATGCGGACTATCTCCGTGGGCGCCTGCAGGAAGCGCGTTGGCTGATGTCCAGCCTGGAACTGCGCAATCAGACGCTGATGCGGGTTTCCCAGAGTATTATTGAATTCCAGGAAGATTTTCTCGAGCAGGGCGAAATGGCGATGAGGCCCCTGGTGCTCAAGGACGTTTCTGAATCCATTGGTGTCCACGAATCGACTGTTTCACGTGCGACCACGCGAAAATACATGCTGACACCGCGAGGTTTGTTCGAGCTGAAATACTTTTTTTCCAGCCATGTGCGTACTGAAAGGGGAGGCGCGGTCAGTGCGACAGCGGTCAAGGCCCGGTTGCAGCTTCTGCTGGAAAACGAGCCGCCCGGCCGTCCGCTGAGTGACCAGGACCTGTCGGAATTGCTACGCAGCACAGGGATAATCGTCGCCCGCCGCACCGTCGCCAAATACCGGGAAGCCCTGGGAATAGGCTCTTCGGCCGAGCGGCGGAGGCTGTACCGGCGGCTTTCCGGCAATCACTGATTTTCGACCTCTTTCATCATATGACTTACCGCACTAGGCAACATTTCAATTCGAGTATAAGATTAGGATATGGATTGCTTAATCCTTTTCGTTTTGCACAAACGGATGATAAAGGGCCCAAGGGACGGAAACGCCAAACTCACCCCCGCACCCAGCAGGAAGCCACCGGATCGTATGTGGCTGGCCAGGCGGTATGCAGGGCAACACATGGAGACTGACATGCAAATTAACATTACAGGACATCATATCGAAGTTACCCCGGCATTGAGAGCTTATGTCACTGAAAAACTTCAACGGATTTCCAGGCACTTCGATCATGTGATTTCCATTAATGTCATTCTCAAAGTAGAAAACTCCCAGCAGCAACAGGCTGAAGGAACCGTTCACGCAGCAGGCAAGTCATTATTTGCCCAGGACATCGCCGAGGATATGTATGCCGCGATCGATGGCCTGGCAGACAAACTTGACAAGCAGGTGCGGCGCCACAAAGACAAAATTCGTGGCCACCATGCCAGTGCTGCAAAGCGGGCGGCTTCCCTGGGTTAGGAAAAAGATGTTAATCAGTGATCTGCTGAGTCCGGAAAAAATCCATTGCGATGTTCACAGCAGCAGCAAAAAGCGGCTGTTGGAACTGATCAGTGAAGAACTGGCACGAACCAGCGAAAACGTAAGCCAAAGAGAAATCTTTGAAAGCCTATGCGCCCGCGAACGCCTCGGCAGCACCGGGCTGGGAAAAGGTGTGGCCATTCCTCATGGCCGGATTAAAGGCACCGATCATGTCGAAGTGTCCTTCATCCGTTTGAAAAAGCCCTTGCCTTTCGATGCCATTGATGGCGAACCGGTTGACCTGTTGTTCGCGCTGGCTGTCCCGGAATCTTGCGGGGAAACCCACCTGAAGCTGCTGTCCCAGGTTGCTGATATTTTCAGTGATTCCGACCTGCTGAAAGAGTTGCGGGCAGCAGATAACTCCGGAATGCTGCTGAAGCTTCTTTCCCAGGCCAGGCATTGAAGTGCCTGAGCGCTGTAGGCAATACTGTTGGGCGTGATCCACTCGATAACAGCCCGAACGCTATTTACTGATCTGCAGGAAAGACTGGATTTGCATTGGATATCCGGATCGGAAGACGATTCCGGGTACTCGATTTCCCCGGAAGCGCTGACTTCCCGGCCAGCGATGGCAGGATTCCTCAACCTGATCCATCCCAACCATGTGCAGGTACTGGGCCGGGAAGAAGTGGCGTTCCTGCAGGAATTGGAGCAGAAAGAACAATCAGGCACGATCTCGCGAGTACTCAACAGCAAGCCGCTGGCCATTGTGGTGGGTGACGGGCTTGAACCTCCATCCATCATCGTCACCGCCCTTGCCACCAGGCCTACGGCACTGATCCGTTCTGACCTGTCTGCGAGCGAACTGGTCAATTACATCCAGTACTACATCGCCCAGAACCTGGCGCAAAGGCAGACCCTGCATGGGGTGTTCATGGAGGTTTTCACCATCGGCGTTCTGATCACCGGTGACGCAGGCAGTGGAAAAAGCGAACTGGCGCTCGAATTGCTGAATCGGGGTCATCGCCTGATTGCGGATGATGCGCCCGAATTCACTCTGATTTCACCGGAGATTATTGAGGGCACCTGCCCCGAAGCCCTGCAGGACTGCCTGGAAGTCCGCGGACTGGGCGTACTCAATGTCCGGCACATGTTTGGTGACGCCACCGTCAAGCTGAACAAATTTCTCAGGTTGATCATTCACCTGGAAATTCCTGATCCGGTCTCTCAGGCCAACATGGATCGCCTGCGAGGCAATACCAGCACCATGGAAGTGCTGGGTCTCGACATACCGAGAATCACCCTGCCGGTCATGGCAGGCAGAAATCTTTCCGTCATTGCCGAGGCGGCGGTTCGTGACTTCATGCTTAAGATGAAAGGCTACGATGCCGCCTCTGAGTTTCTCGAGCGCCATTCGCGAATTCTCCAGCGGCAAAATCGAAAACTGGGAGACTGACCGTCATGCCTCAAAAACTGATACTGGTGACCGGCCTGTCAGGTGGGGGCAAATCAACGGCTCTCAGGGCCCTTGAAGATCTCGGCTATTACTGCGTCGATAACCTCCCGGCCGCTCTTTTGCCGGAGTTCGCTCAGCAGATCAGATCCAATCCTTCACGCTATTCCATGGTGGCGCTGGGCGTGGATGCCCGCTCCCCGGGAAAAGACCTGGAAGGTATCCCGAAGTGGCTGGAAGAACTTGCCTCCGGTGACCTTGAAAGCCGGCTTCTGTTCCTGACTGCGGATTCGAAATCGATCATCAAGCGCTTCAGCGAAACTCGCCGCAGGCATCCGCTCACCAGGGACAAGGATTCACTGCCACAGGCGATTGCCAAGGAAGCCGAACTGCTCAGTGGCCTGGAAGAACGAGCTGACTGGGTCATCGATACGTCGGATACAAACATTCACCAGCTGAGGCGGCAAGTCTGGAATTACGCAGGCTCGGAAAACGACACGATGACGGTGGTACTGGAATCCTTTGCTTTCAAGCGTGGGGTGCCACAGGACGTGGACTTCATATTTGACGCACGTATTCTCCCCAATCCCTTCTGGGTGGAAGGCCTGCGAGAACTGAACGGGCGTGATACAGCCGTCCGCAAATGGCTCGAACAGAACCAGTCCGTCATCGGCATGCAAACCGACATCCTCACTTTTCTCAGGAACTGGTTGCCCGAGTTCCAGGATAGCCAGCGAAGCTACGTTACGGTTGGGATTGGCTGTACAGGGGGCAGGCATCGTTCGGTCTACCTGGTGGACCGACTCGCTCGCGGACTGGGGACGGATTATGGAAAAGTACTGATCCATCACAGGGAGCTGCAGGCATGACTGTGGGCATTGTCATCGTGACGCACGGCGACACCGGGGAATCCTTGTTGCAGGAGGCTGAATTCGTTCTGGGGCAGTCACTGAAGGATATTCCCGTTTTTTCGTTCAACCAGGCCGGAGAACAGTTCAGCGGCAACCAGAAAATCCAGACATCGATACAACAGGTCGATACCGGCGATGGCATCCTGGTTTTAACGGACCTGATCGGCTCAAGCCCCGCCAACCTGGTGAGCCAGGTGCTGGATGACCATCATGCGGTAATGGTGACGGGAATCAACCTGGGAATGCTCATCCGGGTCTTCAATTACCGCACTGAAAGCCTGGAGTTACTCGCTCAAAAAGCGGTCCAGGGCGGAATAAATGCCGTGAAGCTGGTTCAGAAATGATTTCCAGAACCGTCACCATTGTCAACAAGCTTGGGCTTCACGCCCGGGCAGCAACCCGGCTGGTGAACTGCAGTTCACAGTTCGAATCTAAAATCATGATCCGGAAGGGAACCCGGACAATCAATGGAAAATCGATCATGGGCGTGCTGACACTGGCGGCATCTCCGGGCACCGAACTGGTCATCGAGTCGAACGGCGAAGACGAAGAACAGGCCCTTGAGTCGATAGCCCGGCTGATAAACAACCGGTTTGGAGAGAACGAATGAGCCTGACGCTGAAGGGACATGCTGTTGCACCCGGAGTTGCCATCGGGCGTGTCCACCTGGCCGAACGTAATGAGCTGGAAATCGGCGAATACCGCATCACTGAGAGCGATGTCGAAAACGAGATTCAGCGCTACCGCAACGCGGTGGATGCCGCCCGGATCCAGCTCAATGAACTGGCAGAACGGATTCACCCGACCGTGGCAGTGCCTGCAGTCGAAATCATCCAGTCACATGTATTGATGCTGGGCGACTCCAAGATCCGTAAAAGTACTGAGATACATATTCGACAAGAGCTCTGCAACGCCGAGTGGGCACTGCAGTCTCAATTGGAGCAGGTGCTCTCCGAGTTCCGTAGCATGGATGACGAATACATCCGAACCCGCGGTGAAGATGTAACCCAGGTCGTTCGCCTGATCCAGAGCAAGCTCAGTGCCGAAAGCGCGAGCAAGCCATTCGAAAACATTCCGGACCGCCTCGCCGATACGCTGGTTGTGGCCGAGGAACTGACTCCAGGAGAACTGGCCCTGCTGCACGAACGTGGTGTGGCCGGAATCATCACAGAGCATGGCGGCCCCCACAGCCACACAGCCATCCTGGCGAGCAGCCTGGGGATACCTGCCGTCCTGGGTATCCGCAATGCGCGTAAGCTATTGAAAGAAGGCACCACCCTGGTCCTTGACGGCGGCCTCGGCGCAGTTTTTGCCGAGCCGGATGCCGCAACACTGCAGCGCTACCGGGAAATTCAATGCGAAGCAGAGCGATTCAGGCAATCACTGGTTGCGTTGCGAGACCAGCCTGCGATTTCCCTCGATGGTGTTGAGATCAGCCTGCAGGCAAATGCAGAACGGCCAGCTGAGCTGATGCAATCCGTTGAAATGGGTGCACACGGTATTGGCCTGTACCGGACAGAGTTCCTGTACTTGCAAGGTAAACCTCCGGACGAAGACTCTCAACTGGAAGAATACGTCGCGGCGATCAAGATGATGTCGGGGCAAGCGTTGACCATTCGCACTCTTGACCTGGGGGCCGATAAATCCACCGGGGAGCTGGATTTTTCCCAGTTGAGACGTTCTACCAACCCGGCGCTTGGCTTACGAGCTATTCGTCTTTGTCTGAGCGACACCGTATTGTTCAAAACACAGCTAAGTGCCATCCTGCGAGCCAGCGTAGCGGGGCCGGTGCGGTGCCTGATCCCCATGGTGACCAGTGTCCGCGAAATTCAGCTCGTGAAGGAGCTGCTGGAAGAAGCCAAACAGGATCTGGACAAGCGCAACGAACCCTATGACCCAACCATGCCATTGGGCGCAATGATCGAAGTACCCGCCGCCGCACTGTCACTGGGTGACCTGGGCCGATACGTGGATTTCGTCTCCATCGGCACCAATGACCTTTTGCAGTACACCCTTGCAGCCGATCGGGGCGACGAACAGGTCGCTCATTTATACGACTTGCAGCACCCGGGTGTTGTCCGGCTGATCAAGCATGTGCTCAAGATATCAAAAAAACTGGAAATTCCAGCTTCCGTTTGTGGCGAAGTGGCGGGTGAAAAACAATACACACGACTGTTGCTGGCGCTCGGGCTGAAAGAGTTCAGCATGCATCCCGCAAGGCTGCTGGAAGTGAAGCAGGTGATCAGGCAAACGCATGTCGCAGCCGCCAGGGAAGCGATTAATCTCTGGCTGGACGATCCCGGCGGTCATGACGATTCAACGCTGCTGCAACTGCTGGACGCATCACAGACCAACCCATAAGTCCGCCGTTTCCCTTATAATGCTTGCGGTTCCTTGGAACCCAATTCACAGTCTCTCGGGGAGCATCTCATGGCGGAACAGTTGCACGAAGAAAAAACCGCTCGCCACTTAGACCACCTGTCTGAAGCGCTCGACTCCGGCAAGCAGCACAGGGTTCGACAGTTGCTGGGGAACTTGTCAGCCTCCGAAATCGGCGACCTGCTGGAATCTTTACCTATTGCCAAACGCATGGCGGTTTGGGAAATGGCAGATCCGGAACTCGAAGGCGATGTGCTGGTAGAGGTTAACGACGAGGTCCGTGCCAGTCTGATCCGCGATATGCCGCCGGAAGACCTGGTCGCCGCCGTTGATGACCTCGATCTCGATGACCTGGCCGACATCCTCAATGACCTGCCTGAAGAAGTCACCAGCGAGGTGCTGCGCAGCCTCGACCGGCAGGACCGGGAACGGCTGGCCCGGGTACTGTCCTACCCGGAAGATTCTGCCGGTGGCCTGATGGACCCGGATGTCCTGACCATTCGTCCGGACGTCACACTTGACGTCGTCCTTCGCTACCTGCGGGTGCGGGGAGAGTTACCCGAGGTTTTCGACTTGCTGTTCGTGATCGACCGGCATGGACGCTACCTGGGCAGTCTGAAATTATCCGACCTGCTGACCCGTGACCCCGGCCGGATGGTGCAAGAACTGATGGATACGTCCGCAACCACGATTCCAGTCGACATGCCCGCCAACCAGGTAGCGATGGAATTCGAACATCACGACCTCGTCACCGCGCCGGTCATTGACTCGGAGCAGCACCTGCTGGGGTGGATCGCGGTGGACGATGTGGTTGACGTCATCAGGGAAGAAGCCGAACACGCCGTCATGACCATGGCCGGCCTCGACGAGGAAGACGATATGTTCGCGCCGATCGTACAATCGGCCCGCCGGCGCTGGGTCTGGCTGGGAGTGAATCTGATTACCACCTTAATGGCGGCATTTGTTCTGTACGCATTCGAACCGACGCTGGACCAGATCGTAGCGACGGCTGTGCTTTTCCCTATCGTGATGAGCATGGGCGGAATCGCCGGTACTCAAACCCTCACCCTGATGGTTCGCGGCATGGCCACGGGCCAGGTCAGCGCCGCCAACACGCCGGCGCTGTTACGTAAGGAACTCGCGGTCGGATTGCTCAATGGCGTTGTATTTTCGATCGTCATCGCCTTGATTGCGATGTTCTGGTACAACGATGTGCCACTGGGACTGGTCATGGCGGCAGCCATCCTCCTCAACCTGGTTGCGGGCGCCCTGGCGGGCGCGCTTGTTCCCGTCGTTCTGAAACGCATGTCCATTGATCCCGCATTGGCTGGCGGCGTTGTGCTCACAACGGTAACCGATGTTATCGGCATCCTGGCATTTGTTGGCCTGGCAACCTTTGTGCTACTGGGCCGTTAGGAAGCAGCCCACAGTATGAACGTTCTGCTGATCACCCAGGAACCGCCGCTACTGAACGATGCAATCGTCAGTGGAAACGCGGTCCGCACGCTACAGATCAAGTCCGCACTGGAAAGCGCAGGCCACCGGGTAGAGCAGGTTTGGCGGGCAGCCCCTGGCTCCGGCCAGGCGACTGACCGCGGGTCCACATTTCGTAATCACGATGAACTGCAGGGTATGCTGCTGAAAAAGGCGCCCGGCGCCCTGATCGTAACCTACTGGGAATTGCTCGGCCTGTTGCCTCATGAACTCAGCATTCCGGTCATTCTCGATTACGTAGCGCCCCGTGCCCTGGAGGAGCTTTTTGAATCACCCGAAACCGTCAGGGCCAGCCTCCGGCGATTGAAAAACAATCTTCGGCGGTGCGACCTGGTTCTGACCGGCAATGAGCTCCAGCGTCACCTGTTGATCAATACCCTGATCGAGTCCGGCTTCGATCTGCGCCAGGGCGATCCGGTCCGGGTCGTTCCACTCGGAGCTGAACCGGCGGTTGCGCCCGAGTCAAGCCCGGCCGGAGGCGGCTGGCTGTTTGTCAGCGGCGGTGTCTCCTGGCCGTGGCGGGACGGTGGCTCCTACCAGGCGCGAATAGAAGAATTTGCACAATCTCACAACGAGCTTGTCCAGTGGGTTCACTTTGCAGGTGACTATCGTTGGCGCGTTTCCACGCCCAATGAACCAGCAGGTGCGAAGGAAGAAAACCACGGGGCTGTTGACTTCAAACCGCTGACGTCTTACCGCGAGTTCAGCCGGTTCCTGACCGGAAAGGCGCACGTGGGTGTGGAACTGGCTCAATGGAACATCGAACGGGAATTCAGCCAGTCGTTTCGTTCACTGGAGTTCCTTCGTCACGGTCTGCCTTTGCTTTGCAATCGTTATTTACCGCTGGCCAAACTGGTTGAGCAGTATGATGCCGGCTGGCTCGCTGATAGTCCGGACTCACTGCCGTCGTTGCTGGAACGCATCATTTCCAGGCCGGATGAATGGCAGAACAAATCCCGCAACGCTCGAAGACTGGTCGCTGAAGCGCTGCAACCGGTTCATTCTGTGGCTCCTTTACTCGAATGGCTCGACTCGCCCGCCAAGGCTTCAAGACTCGATCCGGAAATCATCAACAGGGAAGAAGCGCCCGTACTCGGCGTACCTCCCCTGGCAAAGAGACTCAAACGCCAGGCACGACTGGCCAGGACAGTCGCTTTGCGTCGCGCGCTCCGCCCCGAAAAGGGCACCGGTGTGGTCTTCGTTACCCGTGGTGACCTTTTTCCGCCCGACCACGGCGCTGCAGTCAGAACCGTTGAGAGCGCCAGGGCGATCGCCTCGCGTGGCGTCAGTGTAGGTATCGTCACGGATAATCGCAGCCACTGGTTCGAGGTGACGGGTGCAGGCATTACGCCCAGGAAATATCCGTTCTGGTCCAGGCTGCTCAACCTGCCCGGACCGCTGACCAAGTTGCTGCACTTTTCCAAGGACATGCCCTATAGCAACAGTTTTCTCTATCTGCCGTTAACAGATGGTTCCTTTTTCTGGCGTGTCCTGCTGGCAGCACGGGCGGTCAGGGCCGGCACATTGCAGGCTGAATTTCCTGCCTATGCCCTGCCGTGCTTCAAGGCCCGGGAAGTCCTGGAATGCCCCGTTGTGCTGGTTGAGCATAATGTCGAGTATGATCGATTAAAAGCCCAGGTCCCGGAGTTATCACCTTCGCAATATAACAATCTCAAAGCCATTGAGATTGATCTCTGTAACCGTGCTGACGCCGTGGTTTGCGTGTCCGGAAACGATCGCCAGAAACTCGCGGAAGACGGCGTTCACCCGGACCTTCTGCACACCGTGCCGCATGGCGTAGACCTGGCGCAATTTGACTCTGCGACCATCGAAGACGCACGGCATCGCTATAACATACCGCCGGAATGTCCGTTGCTTGTGTACCACGGAACCTACTCCTATCCGCCCAACCGCGAAGCATTGCAGATTTTCGCGGACATTCTGTTGCCCGGACTCGAAGCGAGCGGACTGGATTGCCACCTTCTGGCGGTAGGCAAGGAACCGCCCGCTTCTTCACCACACTCCCGGATTCACATCACCGGCAGCGTTGAATCACTTGCACCCTGGCTGAAAGCTGCCGACTTTTCTGTGGTTCCGCTGGTCCACGGCGGTGGCACAAGAATGAAAATCATCGATTGTTTCGCGGCAAAACTGCCCGTGATCAGCACCAGTAAGGGAATTGAAGGCATTCCTGTGGTCCCTGGAAAGCAGGCCCTGGTTCTTGACGACTGGGATGAGATCATCGCGGCCATCCTGGATCTGTGGAAGCACCCGGAAAAGGCAGCCAGGCTCGCAGCAGAAGGTCGGGCAATGGCCGATCAACTGGACTGGGACGCTGCGGCCGGGCGATACCTGGCCCTGTACTCAGCGTTGGGGTGACGTTTGAGGCTGGGGTTTCGAAGCCACGTCGTTTCTGACATAGCACGGCTGTGCTTCACTGGGCGGCAGAGGATCATGATCCTTCAGCCAGTCCAGTGCCAGTGTGCAAATGCTCTCAGCCCGGGGCCAGAGTGAAGGCTGGCAGGACTCTGCCCGCTCAGCCAGCGAGCTCAATGCCTCAAAACGCTCAAAACCGTTACCGGCTGCTACGAACGGTTCATCTCCTGCGACGAGCACCTGCCCTGCACTGCAGACCCGTTCCTGTCCTGCGAGGTGAACGACACCAGCGCTGACGGTGAAATGGGCGGTGTAAACTTCCTGCATGCGCGCATCCATCGCCACACAGATCCGCGATGACTGGCCCGCGCCGGCCTCCAGCGCCTGTTGTGCGACAGCCGCCAGCGAAGAAATGGGAATGACTGGCAGCGCCGATGCCCAGGCCAGTCCCTGGACGACCCCGATGCCAATCCGGAGACTGGTAAAACTACCCGGCCCACGGCCGAAAGCAATCGCGTCGAGGTCACGCAATTCCAGCTGCGCTTCTTCGAGCAAACCACTCACGGCAGGCAGCAACAATTCCGCATGTCTCATGGGTGCATGCCTGTAAAACGACAACGACTGTCCATTCACGGTCAGGGCGACCGAACACACCTCCGAAGAGGTCTCAATCGCCAGTAATCTATTCATCGAGAAACTCCTCTACTTCAGCCCGTTCTTCCACTTGTTTCATCGGTGGCAGGCTTTCAAGAAAAACCCGCCCATAGGATTTTGTCCTGATTCTTGGATCGCACACAACCAAAGCGCCACGATCATTCACGTCCCTGATCAGGCGCCCGGCGCCCTGCTTGAGCGAAATAACCGCCTGGGGCAGGTACAGCTGGGTAAACGGATTGCCACCCGACCGTCTCAATGCGTTGCTGCGCGCCTCCATAACGGGATCATCCGGCGCTGCGAACGGCAACTTGTCTATAACGACCAGCGACAGCGCTTCGCCAATGACATCTACCCCCTCCCAGAAACTGGCTGAGCCCAACAACACTCCCTCGCCCGACTCCCTGAATTTTTCCAGCAGAAGGCTGCGCGGCTGAGTCCCCTGAACGAAGAGGGGAAATTCAATCTCACCCGCCAGCAGTTCGGCGGCTCTTTTCAGTGATCGGTGCGAAGTAAACAACAGGAATGCCCGGCCGTGACTTGCTTTCAGCAAGGGCACTACCTGCTGCAGTAAGGCGGGTACGAATTCCGGATCGCGTGGTTCGGGAACCTTGTCAGGCAGCCACATCAGCGCATTTTTTTGATAATCGAACGGTGAGTCCAACTGCAAAGTTTTCGCATCATCGAGGCCCATCAGGTCCGTGAAATGACGAAAGTCCCCTTTGACAGCCAGCGTGGCCGAAGTAAAAACCCAGGCAGCATCAGCCATCGCCCTGAAATCGTTGAACACCCCGGCTACTTCGAGCGGCGTAATGTGCAGTGCAAAACCCCGCCCTCTGCGCTCAAACCAGCGGACTTCGTCCCCGGTCTGCCCGGCGTCGAAACGATCCAGCCGCGCCTGCAATTCAGCGAGTCGCTCGATGCAACCGTCCAGGCCCCTGGCACTGCCCGCTAACTTTTCGCCGGATGAAGCCAGTGAATGAATCGATTGATCGAGCGCCTGTAACGCCCCACGGGCCGCTGCGTTATTGACCAGCTCATCCCAGGAGCCACGCTCAGGCATATTCTCGGCGATCACCAGCTGGATTTCCCTGAGTTTCTGCAAGCAATCTGCAACCGGTTCCCGAAGAATTCCCATCGCGCCGCTGGCTCCTGCGGACTCGGCCAAAAAGTCCCGGCACAAATCCTGAACCTGGCGCGCCGTTATGGAAACACTGAAGAACCGGGTCGCGGTCTCCGGCGCCTGGTGTGCCTCGTCGATGATGAATGCGGCCGCACCCGGCAGGACTTCACCGAATCCGCTCTGCTTGATGGCCATGTCGGCAAACAGCAGATGGTGATTGACCACGACGATATCCGCGTCCTGTGCTTCCTTTCGGGCCCTGGCGACGAAACAGTCGTCAAATTGAGGGCAGTCACCCCCAAGGCAATTGTCGGCTGTAGACGTTACGAACGGCATCAGGCCGCTTTCTTCGGTGATGACGTTGGCAATGGAAAGGTCTCCGTCCACCGTCCTGGCGGACCAGTCCTGGACGACTTCCAGCTCGAGCACAGCCTCCCGGCTTGGCAGTCTGCCTTCGGTCCGTGCGATCGTCATCCGGTGAAGACAAAGATAATTCGACCTTCCTTTGAGCAGTGCCGGCTTGATCGACAGGCCGAGAGCTTCTTTGACCAGCGGAAGGTCCCTGAAAAAAAGCTGGTCTTGTAATGTCTTTGTGCCGGTGGAAATGATCACGCGTTCTCCACTCAGCATGGCCGGTACCAGGTAAGCGAGCGTTTTACCGATGCCTGTACCTGCTTCCACGACCAATGCACCGGCGCAGGCAATCGTATTCTCAACGGCCTCGGCCATCTGGATTTGAGCTTCCCTGGGCGCGAATCCGCTCAGGAACCCGGAAATTGGCCCGTCCGCATCGAGTAAGGCGGCGCTTCGGCCCTGCACATCATTCACGTGGCCTTCAAAGCCCCCTTGGCTTGGTGTTCATGCAAACAGTAGCTTTTTTTTCAGCTTCAGCCGACCCGGAAGAATCTCCGAGATACTCTTTGCTGACGCTGATAGTGCGCCAGTTCCGGCTGCAAATTTCTCCCACCCTGGGACCTATGTCATACGACCTGCTGGCAAAATTCAGCGCCTGCTCGTAATCCTGCATCTGCAATTGAACCTCCGCCATGCTTTGCAGGATTTCCGGATCACGCGGTTGAATCCTGAGCGCGCGCTCCAGGTAACTGGCAGCCTGGCCGAAGTCTCCGGTCTGCTCGGCGGCGCTCGCATCAGCGAGTAACTCTTTCACAGCTGGATTCTGCAAAGGAAACACCTGGACGCCATCACTGTCCTGCCGCGCCGGTTCACGGACCCTGGCTTCTACCTCGGGTTCCTGTGGCCCCGAGGGGCCCGGCGCCGTAGACGCACATGCGCTTAAAAGAAAGACAACGACCAACGCCAGGAGCAGGTTTGGGCAGTGCATCAGGTTATTGCTTTTTCTTACCAAGGAGCTTCCTCCAAAAGGATTCTTCATCATCTTTCCGCGCCGACATGCACGCCGTCGACTGCGTAGGCCCCGACCCGTCCACGAAAGGGATCTGCACGGCGCCATCGCAGTCCTCCAGTGTCAGCAAGCCGCTGTTCTGGTCGACCCATAACCAGTAAGCACCATCGGGCATTCTCAGGTCCACTGATTCAATGGGTAACTGTCTGAACAAACCCGCCCACAAACGCATAGCTGCGTTACTGCCGGTGACGCCGGCAGGCCGGTTATCGTCTTCCCCCACCCAACTGACCGCGACCTGGTCACGAGTATATCCGACAAACCAGCTGTCACGACGATCGTTTGTGGTTCCGGTCTTCCCCGCAACGGTTCCAGGTTTATCCAGAAGTCCCGGCAACGCCTTTGCCGTACCCTGCTCAACCACCTGCGTCAAAGCGTAGTTAAGTACCGCGATGGCTTCGCGGTTCGGCTGCGGCACCATGCGAAGCGGGTAGCGGACCAGTTCATTACCTTCAGCCGTCTGCACGGCAATCAGGGATCTGAGTGGAACGCTGAATCCACCGGCTGCAATGGACTGATAGATTTGTGTTACTTCCAAAGGGGTCAATTCTACAGCGCCCAGGAAAATAGACGGAACCGGTTCGACATCAGCCCGCACTCCCATCTGTTCGATCCGGCTGACCAGGTGCTTGACCCCGATATTCATACCCAGTCTCACGGTCGCCTGGTTATAAGACCGGGTCAAGGCTTCCAGAAGGGTGACTTCTCCATGAGACTTGTTGTCATAATTGGACGGTGACCAGGCTGAACCGTCCGATTGCCTGAGGCTGAGTGGCTCGTCTTCTATCCGGGTGACCAGGCTATAGTCCTGCTTATGCTCCAGAGCCAGCAGGTAAACCAGCGGTTTAATGACAGAGCCGATCTGGCGCCTGGCATGAATCGCCCGGTTGAACCCGGCCCGGTCAGGGTTTCGGTCTCCCACCAACCCCTGGACCTCGCCCGTCGAAACATCCGCGATAACCATGGCGGCCTGCAAAGTGGGTGAAAGTCCTCGCTTCTCAAGCTGATTCAGGCCCTCAGTCACTGCAGCCTGGGCTTTCTCCTGTACCGAAGGCGCCAGCGTTGTAAAAATCCTCAGGCCCTCGGTTTTCAGATCGTCTTCCTGGTAAACCTGCGCCAGTTGCCTCCTGACCAGGTCAACGAAGGCGTGATACCGGGTGCCGCGCGTACGCGGCTTTTCAGTGACGCCCAATGGCAGCGCAGCCTGCTTGCGGGCCTCTGCTTCAGTTAACAGTCCCGTTTCGGCAAAGGACGCCAGGACCTGATTTCGCCGCCCCCGTGCACGCTCAGGATGACGCCTGGGATTATAATACGAAGCGCCTTTGACCAGCCCGACCAGAAGTGCAATCTGGTTGGGCTCCAGGCGGTCCAGCGGCTGATCGAAATAAAACAGGCTGGCTTGCCCGAAACCATGCACGGCATAAGCGCCCTGCTGACCGAGGAAGACCTCGTTAAGATAGGCTTCGAGAATTTCTGGCTTGCCGTAATGAGCTTCCAGCAACAAGGCCATGATGGCTTCGTTGAATTTCCGTGCCATCGTCCGGTCATGAGTGAGGAAATAGTTCTTGACCAGTTGCTGAGTCAACGTGCTGCCACCCTGCACTGCTTTGCCCGCCTTGAGATTGGCCAAAGCGGCACGCAGTATGCCACGCAGGTCCACACCCGGATGGTGTTTGAAATTGCGGTCTTCCACCGATTGCAGACCCGTCACCAGCAGCGGCGGAGCCTGCCCAATACGGATCAGTGTGCGGTCTTCCTTCTGCAGCGGGTAAATCGCGGCAATTTCTGCCGGCTCGAGACGAATCAGGTCCAGCGACTGTCCACCCGGGAGACCGGACACTGCGGCGACTTTGCCCCCGGCAAGCCGCACACGGAACAGGCGAGCATCCTCAAAACCGTCGTGAAAACCGAAAGAACGGCGATTGATGTCCACGCTATTGCCGGAAACCCGGTACAGACCTGGCCTTGAAGCCTGGCTGGCCGCGCGGTAACCGGCAGACTTCAGCTCCAGCTCGAGATCAGCCCGTGACAGTGGCGCCCCCTGGTAGATTGCCAGGGCACGGGCATAGACATGACTGGGCAAATCCCATTTGCGGCCTTCAAACTCCGTGGTGACCTGGTAGTTCAAATAAACCACCCACGGCAGCATCAGGCCGAGAAAAACCCCTGTCAATAACAGACCCAGACGCCAGATTTTGCCAAACCATCTGCGCTGTTTGGGTGAGTTTGTTTTCTTCCGCCTGGCCGTAGTCTTCTTTTTGCGTTTACTCATCTACGCATCTGCCTCATTGCCGGGTGACATCACACGGACCTTTGACCATAATGGGTGGATTTCGTGCCGAAAGCACCTCCATGACCACGACTTTAACAGACCTTCGAAACGACCCCAATTCCCTGGGGGCACTATTAGATGAACACCGGCGGGAAAGTCCCGGTGAGCCTCTGCTCATCCCGTGCAATGAACTGGCAGTTACACCCACTGTGGAAGCGGCTTTATTTGCCTTGTTAAACGACATTCCGGAAGACGTTTCCGGCCCTGTCGCGCTCAGTGTCATGTGTAACACCACATCAGCGCTGAACCCCTTTTCCGGACTCTGCAGCCATTGGCAGGATCCACCCAACACGGAACTGCTGGAAAACCTGGTTGCACTGCTGGGCCCAGGTGACCTGGTGCGCTGGTCTGCATGGCCCGAGCACCTGATCCTGCTGTCAACCGAGGCCATTGAAGTCCTTGCGAAAGCCGGTTGCAACACGGGCAACGCCATCGAGTACCTGGACCAGTCAAACGGGGCTTTGCTGATTTCAGACAGTATTTTTCTGCACGACCCCAACGCAACTTTATTTGAAGAACCGCCGCTTGATCCGCACGAGGAACGAAAACCTTCTGCCTGGGGTGGTTTGAGAGAAAAACTCGATCGCTGGATGGGTCTGGAAGACCCGGAGAATCAGCCCGGCTGGTCAAGCCGGCTTGCCGCCTGCCGCCATGCCCGCACGCCCGTCACGCTGCACGTGACGCACAGCTGGGGTGGCGGCGTCGAACAATGGGTCGATTCGTTTATCGAGGCTGACTCCGCCGGCGTGAACCTGCAACTGCGTTCGGAGGGCCCGCAATCCGGAGAAGGTTACGGCCAGAAGTTTTCCCTGTATCTCGCCACTCAGAAAAAAGCGCCGGTCGCTCAGTGGTGGTTGCAGCCGGCTATTCATTCGACCGCCAGCGTGCACACCCAGTACCGCAGAATGCTGCATGAAATTGCCGATCGATACGGCATCGGCCGGGTCATCGTCTCTTCACTGGTCGGGCATGGCCTGGATGCCCTGGCGACCGGTTTGCCCACTATCCAGGTATTGCACGATTTTTATCCTCTCTGGCCGTTGCTCGGTATTCATCCCGGGCCTTACCTCGGCGATGGCCCGGAAACAGCACTAGCCAGCGCACTGAAAGAACACAAGCTGTTGCCGGGCTTCCGGGACCGCGACACGAACAGCTGGAAACAGCTGGGGCAGAAATGGCGGCAAACCGTTGCTGCGCGGCAGGTTCAGGTGGCTGCACCCAGCCAGTCCGTCGTGCAGATGATTCGATCAATGGACCCCGGCTGGTCCGATATCGAAATCAAATTGATTCCTCACGGTCTGCCCGAATTGCCCGGCAGCGCCGATGTGCTGCCCAGGGAAAGAAACGATGGCCGTCTCAGATTGGTCATCCCGGGCCGGATCCAGCAAGGCAAGGGCAAGCAGCTCCTATTGGATGCACTCCCCGAGCTGACTCAATTCGCGCAAGTATACTTACTGGGCGCCGGCAAAGAAGGCGAAGCTTTTTTCGGAAAGTCCGGCGTCAACGTGATTTTGCAATACCCCCGTGAAAAACTGCGAGACCTGCTGGTTTCGATCGGCCCTCACGTCGCCGGCTTACTTTCCATCGTACCGGAAACATTCAGCTACACCCTTTCCGAGATGCAGGAACTGAATATCCCGGTCGTTGCGACACGCCTGGGCAGCTTCGAAGAACGGATCAGTGACGGCGAAACCGGCTGGCTGATTGAACCCGAGGCGAAAGCGCTGGTGAACCGCCTGCGTGAACTCGCGGCGGATCCGGCTCGTATTGACGCGGTCCGGGACCATCTCTCATCACTGGCCCAGGCCAGTTCGCAAGATATGGTGCTGAAGTACAACAGCCTCTGCCAGGTATCGCCCGGAAACCAGAATATCGCCCATCTGCAGGACCTGGAAGATTTTCAGGCCGCAACCCGTTTGTTCGAGGCGACCCAGCTGGCCCATCTGAACTCGGCGCTGGCAAAACAGGCGGTCGAACTGCAGTCAGAGGTTGAAAAAAGAAGCGACTGGGCCGAGGACCGCGAAAGGGCCCTTCAATCAGAAATCAAGCGCCGTAAGCGCTGGGTAAACGACCTGGAGTGCCGGCTGCAGGAAACTGACCGTCGGTTTCAGGAAGCTGAAGGCCGGTTTCAGGAAACCAGGGTTATGCTCGAACATGAGCAACAGGCGCATCGCCAGACGAACCTGCAACTCGAGAATCTCTCTGCCGTCCACGAATGGGTGCTGTCTACCACCTCCTGGCGCCTGACCAGGCCTTTTCGCGTACTTGGCAGAGTTTTTGAGAATTTCCGCAAAGCCAGGGCATGGAATCCCATGCGATGGCCGCTGCTGATATCCCAGGCCGTTCGCACACTGAGCACCGATGGGCTCAGGGGCGCGCTGGAGCGGTCACAGGCCACGCGACAAAAACACCAGCCGGCCGAGAGCCTGGAGCATGATTCGCTGGAAATCATTGGCGACCCCCAGCCTCCATCGGAATTCGCAGTCGAGGAACGACCGGACGTTTCCATCGTCATTCCTGTCTACAACAAATGGGTTTACACGGCAGCTTGCCTGCGCTCCCTGGTGGAAACCCGCTGCCAGGCGTCGTTTGAAGTCATTGTTGTAGATGACCATTCCAGTGATGAAACCCCTGACCGCATGAGGGGGGTTAAGGGCGCAATTTACCTGCGTAACGAAGAAAACGTGGGCTTTGTTGGCAGTTGCAATCGAGGCGCCGGGGCGGCCCGTGGACAGTACATTGTCATGCTCAATAACGACACCCAGGTACTCGATGGCTGGCTGGATGCGCTGCTCGATACATTCAGACTTCACCCCGATACGGGTATTGCAGGGGCGAAACTTGTGTACCCCGACGGCAGGCTCCAGGAGTCGGGCGGGCTGATTTTCAATGACGGGTCAGGTTGGAATTACGGTAAGGGCGACCACGCTGAACACCCGGATTACCAGTACGTGCGGGAAACAGACTATTGCTCAGGCGCCTGCATCATGCTCGAAACCGCACTTTTCAGGCAACTGGAAGGCTTTGACACGCTGTACGAACCCGCCTATTACGAAGACACGGATCTGTCATTCAGGGTAAGGGCACTGGGCCTGAAAGTCCGGGTTCAGCCACAAGCTGTTATCGTCCACCACGAAGGCGTCACTTCGGGAACCGACCTGACCCAGGGCGCCAAGCAATACCAGGTCGAAAACCGGGAAAAGTTTCTCGAACGCTGGAATGAGGAATTGAAAGGCTACCCATCACCTGTCAGTGACCCGGATAACAGAACAGAGATTCGCAGGGCCCGTGACCATCGTCTGAAAGGGCACATTCTCGTGATCGACGCTTACACACCCGAACCGGATCAGGATTCAGGAAGTGTGCGGCTTTGCTACCTGATGAATTGCCTGGCAGACCTGGGATATGGTGTGACTTTTATGGCGGATAATCGGGCGCAAGCGGGTAGCTATACGAAGGCATTGCAGCAGGCAGGCATTCAGGTCTTTTACTCGCCCTGGGCAGACTCGCTGCAACAGTTTTTCTCAGAACGCGGCGCCGATTTCGACTTCATCATGATCTCCCGCCATTACATCGCGGCCAACTATATTTCACTGATGCGGCGACATTGCCCCGGCGCAAAGTTCATTTTCGATACCGTCGATCTGCATTATCTAAGGGAAGAAAGAATGGCTGAGCTGGAAGACAGCCTGCCGTTGAAGCGTTCAGCCGCACAAACGCGCCGCTCCGAGTTGGCGGTCATCGAAGCGGCAGATGCGACCCTCGTGGTCAGTCCCGTGGAAAAAACGGTATTAGCGGAGGCGGCGCCCGACGCCAGGGTACATGTCATATCCAATGTGCATGAGGTGACCGGAAGTCAGCGAAGCTTCGCGGACCGCAAGGACATCTTCTTTGTCGGAGGCTACCAGCATCCGCCCAACATCGACGCGGCGCAATGGTTTGTCGGCGAAATCTGGCCACTGGTGCACAAGGAACTGCCGGAAATGGAGTTTCACCTGATTGGCAGCAAAGCCCCGGAAAAGGTCCGTGCGCTCGATGGCAATGGGGTACGTTTTCATGGGTTCGTCAAAACCCTGGAGCCCTGGCTGGACGGTTGTCGCCTTGCAGTCGCCCCTCTGCGTTACGGGGCAGGCATCAAGGGAAAAGTCAACATGAGCATGGCCCGGGGTCAGCCGGTCGTTGCCACCCCGATGGCTGTAGAGGGCATGTTCGCGAAATCCGGCAGCGATATACTGGTCGCTGAAACGGCAGAAGATTTTGCAGCAGAAATCATACGGCTGTACCAGGACGAAGTGTTGTGGAATCGTGTATCGGAAGCAGGCCTTGAAAACGTGCGCCAGTATTTTTCTGTCGAAACGGCCGCATTGGGATTGAAGCAGTTACTCGGGTCATTGAAATAGGATTTCCCGGATAGCCGTTTTCAGTTACCTTGCCGCAGTCTCCTGGCTTCGATGACGTTGGAGACGTTACCCAGGCGGCTTAGCAGGTCGCTGAGCTGCTCGTAGTCCTTTACCCGGACTTTCAGGCGAATCGTGACCTCATCCGTGTTTTCATCGAGACGACTGCTGATATCTGTTACCTGGGTTTCAGCGGTTGACAGCACGGTCGAGATGTCCCGGATTAAATCCCTGCGGTCGAAGGCACGCACCAGCAATTGGACCGAGTAGTTCGTTTCAGGTTTTTCACCCCATCGAACCTGCAGCAGTCGCGGGCTGTTTTCCGCCCGCCAATGCAACACTTGCCCACAATCTTCACGGTGAATGGTGACGCCCCTGCCCAGGGTAATGTAGCCAGCCACCGGATCACCGGGTACTGGATGACAACACTTCGCTATGGTGGTCATCAGGTTACCGACGCCCTCGATGATGACATCATCCCTGTTCCGGGCAGCAGCACCCCGCTGCCGCACGGGAGCGCGCGTGACAAGATCCTCGGCCTGCGGCTCGACCTGCTCTGCCCGCATCCTGGCCAGTGCATTGAAAATTTGCCCCACCGTCAGATCGCCGTTGCCTACGGCTACGTAAAGATCGTCCAGTCCAGCCAGGTTGAATTTCGCCAGCACATCCTTTAAATCCGAGAGCGCCAGACCTACCTTTTTCGCCTCGACTTCCAACGCATCCTTGCCCGCCCGCAAATTATCGTCGCGACTTTCCCGCTTGTACCATTGTCTGACTTTAGCCCGGGCCCGCGCGCCGTTGATGTAGCCCAGCCGAGGATTGAGCCAGTCGCGGCTCGGGTTCGGTTGTTTACCGGTCAGGATTTCGACCCGGTCACCGGTATTAACTTCATGGGTCAGTGGCACAATCCGGCCATTCACCTTGGCCCCCCGACAGCGGTGGCCGACCTCGGTATGCACGTGGTAGGCGAAGTCGAGCACCGTTGAGCCCGCTGTCAGATCCACGACCTGGCCCTGTGGCGTCAGTACGTAAACCCGGTCTTCGGAAGTAGCCGACTGGAAGCTATCCAGCAGGCTCTGATCATCGAGGTCTTCATCCGATGAATCCAGCAACTGGCGCATGATCGCAATCTTGTTGTCGAAAGCAGGATCCGTGGGACCACCCTCTTTGTACCGCCAGTGCGCAGCGACACCGAGCTCCGCATGTTCATGCATTTCCTGTGTACGGATCTGGATTTCCACGGCCCGGCCTTCGCGATCGGCAACCGCGGTGTGCAAAGACTGGTAACTGTTGCCCTTTGGCGTGGTGATGTAATCATCGAATTCACCCGGTATCGGTTGCCAGAGTGTATGCACCAGTCCCAGGGCGCTATAACACGCCGGCAGATCCTGGACCAGCACACGCACCGCCCGAACATCGAACAACTGGTGGAAATCGAGCCCTTTTCGTTGCATCTTTTTCCAGATGCTGTAGATGTGTTTGGGCCGCCCTTTGACTTCCGCCTGGATCCCGGCTGTAGCCAGCGCTTCTCTGAGCTTGCTCATGAATTCGCCGATAAAGCGTTCCCGTTCGGTCCGGTGTTCAGCCACCAGTTGAGCGATTTTTCGATACTGCTCCGGCTCCTGGTAACGGAATGACAGGTCTTCCAGTTCCCATTTCAATTGCCAGATACCCAGGCGGTTTGCCAGCGGTGCATGGATCAGCACCGTTTCGCGAGCCAGCGATTCAGCCAGTTCGCTGTCCGCCTTTGCGCGCCGTAACAAGACCAGTTGCCATGCCAGATCGATCAGCACCACGCGCACATCATTGACCAGCGCCAGCAACAGCCTGCGTAAACCTTCGGCGCTGCGTTCCGTGGCGTTTTCCGACTGTCCTGACTCGTAGTGTTTAAGCTTGTTCAGCTCTTCGAGCTGTTTACTCACCTGCGCAGGCAGGGCGTCCAGTACTTCGGCTGTGACTTCGTTGCCGAAGGAAGCGACATGGACCAGCGCGCAACTGATCGTGACGGGATCAGCCGACAGTTTTTCGAGAATCTCCAACAGCTCAAGCAAGCGATCAATGGAGGCTGATTTCAGCGACCCCGTCTCAAGAAGCCGTGTGACCAGGCCGGAACACTCCTCCGCTGCGGGGCCGACCGACTCCTGGTATTGCCTGGCCCATTGAACCAGGTCGGCCTTGCCCCTGCGCGAAACTGCTTCGGGCCGCGGATTTCCACCCGGGTTTTCTGATGGCATATTCATGGAAGCCTTATTGTATCAATAACCGGTCTGCTCCCAGGCATTGGCAAGACGTTTTTCCGAAACTTTTTGCGCGGTTCCCAGCCGTTGCGCGAAGAGCGATACCCGGTATTCTTCCAGCAGCCACCTGTACTGATCCAGGTTCTCGTCATAAGCACAGCCCCGTTCCAGCGCATCAAGGTACCGCTGCCACCAGGGATCGATCAACGCCATTCGTTGTGCATCCCGGACCGGATTCTCTTCGAATTGTTTCAAGCGTTCCTGGATTGCCCTCAGATACCTGGGGTAATGGTTCAGCCGGCCTGGTTCCAGCGCGCCCAGAAAGCCCGGGTATACGAGATCATCGAGCTGAGAGGAGATGTCTGCGAAGACCTCGGGGCGCCGTTGCTCAAGGTCCCCGTGAATCTTCAGGGATGCCAGCCCCATCAATGGCAGGGACTCATTGAGCAGGGCGGAACTGTGCAGGCAGGCCCGCCCGATTTCATTGCGCACCCTTTGGCTCAGTCGTTCGAAATCCGCTGCGCCGCGAACAGCGCTGACATCACCCGCACAATCCACCAGGCCCCTTTGCACCAGGTCCCCGATCAGTTCCCCTGAACTGCCCTGGGCACTCCAGGCCAGCAGGGATTCCCTGCTCAGGCCATGATGCTTTGCCACATAGTTCAGCCGGTCCGGCATCGACAGACGCAGCAACCTCAGGACACCATCGATATGTGACAGCACAGCCTCTTCCCAGGTATCAAACAACCGCAGACCCACCGATGTTTCCTGGTCGACCAGCGCCGGCCAGGCCCGCGCACCATCTTCTGTTCTCACATCTTCTTTCAGTTCCCCAAACGCCCAGTCCTTTTCGCCATCGCGGTTGTAATCCTGACCTTGCTGGTCCATGAATTGCCGTTGCGCTTTTTGCCCGAGTCGTTCCTGTAATTCCAGCAGATCCCGTCCGCTGTCGATCAGTCCCCCCGCTTCGTCCACGACTTTAACCAGGAAGCGGAAATGCGGTGAAATCGACGATTCATCGAGGTCTTTCTCTTCGATATCCAATCCGGTCATTCGCTTCAATTCATCGGCACATGCAGCCAGCATGGGCTTGTCTGAATGCACCGATATCGACTCCTGCACCGCGTCCGCGAACTCCGGAATAGGGGTCAGCGACCGGCGCAGGGGCTTGGGTAACTGGCGGAACAGGGCGATCAGCTTTTCCTTCAGAAAACCGGGTACCAGCCACTGCAAGCTGCCGGCAGATAATGTGTTCAACAGCTCGATCGGAATGGTCATGTGAACACCGTCATCCAGACTGCCCGGATCGAAGTGGTATTCGAGGGGAAACCTGCGCTCGCCAGACTCAAAAACATCCGGAAACAGGTCCTGCGGCGCTACTCCCGCATTCGGCCGGGTCAACATCTCGTGGCCAAGGAACAGAAGCTCCCGGCCCTGCCCCCCCAGTCCGGACAACCATTTTTCGAACGATCTTGTGCTGTTCACTTCTGCAGGCACCCTCGCATCAAAAAATTCGAACAGCGTGTTTTCATCCGCTAGAACGTCCCGTTTGCGCCGCTTGTGTTCGAGCGCTTCTACTTCCGCCCTGATTTGCTCATTGTGTGATTTGAAAGCCGCTCGGGTGTCCAGAGCGCCCCGCACCAGACCCTCCATAATGAAAATCTGACGCGCCTGGTCCGCATCGATCGATTCGAACCGTACGCGCCTTTTCTCAACCACCACCAGCCCGTAAAGGGTCACCTGCTCCCAGGCGAAAACGGCGCCGTGGCGTCTGGACCAGTGCGGGTCGGAATAATGCCTTTTCAGAAGGTGCCGGCCCTGTTGCTCGATCCAGTCGGGATTGATCCCGGCGTTGATCCTTGCATAGGGTCGGCTTGTGTCGACGATTTCCGCTGACATCAACCACTTTGGAGTGCTGCCAAAAAGGCCTGACCCCGGAAAAACATGATAGGAACTCGATCGTGCTCCGGTATAACTCCTGTCTTCCGGGTGTTTCCTGCCACAGTGGCTGAGCAATCCTGAAAGAAGGGCCATGTGGATCTGCTGGTGGTTTCCGTGCAGACCCGTTAACGGCAGTCGCTGCTCCCGTGCCTGGTCCCTGAGTTGCTGATACAGGTCAAACCACTCAAGCACCCGCTGCCAGTTTAAAAATTCCCGGCGACATAATTTACGAAACTGGTTGCCGGAAATGCTCTTTCTTTTGTCCCTCAAGTACTGCCAAATCTGCAACAGGGTCAAGAAATCTGACTTCTCGTCTACAAACTTCTGGTGCGCTTCATCCGCCTGCGACTGCGCCTCCAGAGGTCTTTCACGAGGGTCCTGGATGCTCAACGCTGCCGCCAGCACCAGCAGATCCTCAAGACATTTCTTCTTCGCCCCCTCTTCTATCATTCTTCCGAGGCGCACATCGACGGGCCAATTCGCCAGTTTCCTGCCCAGTTTCGTTGTCTTCCTCGAAGGGTCAATGGCCTGCAACTCGAACAACAACTGGTAGGCATCCTTGATCATGCGAGGCGCGGGACGGTCCACAAAAGGAAAATCTTCGACCGAACCAAGCCCCATGGACAGCATTCTCAAAATCACCGAGGCCAGCGAAGTCCGCAGGATTTCGGGCTCGGTGAACTCGGGGCGGCCATTGAAATCTTCTTCGCTGTACAGGCGGATGCAGGTTCCCGGACCGAGGCGACCGCATCTGCCGGCACGCTGATTCGCACTGGCCTGTGAAATGGCTTCGATCGGCAGACGTTGAATGCGGCTGCGGTGGGAATACCTGCTGATTCTCGCCGTCCCTGAATCAATCACAAAGCGGATACGCGGCACCGTCAATGATGTTTCGGCAACATTGGTGGCGAGGATGACGCGCCTCATTTTTCCGGGATGGAACACCCGCCGCTGCTCAGCGGCCGATAGCCTCGCATACAAAGGCAAAGTCTCCGTTCCGGCAGGACCTGAGCGAAGATTCTGTCGCTGCAGGAAATCACCGGCTTCCCTGATTTCGCGCTCTCCCGAGAGAAAAACCAGGATATCGCCCAGTGGATCTATCCTGCTCAATTCGCGACAGGCATCTGCTATACCCTGGTACAGATCCCTGTCACCGGGCCCTGAAGCATCCTGGTCGCCCGGCAGGGGACGGTACGCGAAATCTACCGGATAGCCTCGCCCGGAGACTTCTATCACCGGCGCATCATTGAAATGACGGGAAAATTTACCCGTATCAATGGTGGCCGAGGTAATGATCAACTTCAGGTCCGGCCGGCGCGGCAGCAGGGTTTTCAGGTAGCCCAGCAGAAAGTCAATGTTGAGGCTGCGTTCATGCGCTTCGTCGATGATGAGGGTGTCATAGCCATCCAGGTACCGGTCATGGTTGGATTCGGCCAAAAGTATCCCGTCCGTCATGAATTTGATGTAACCATCCGGGCTGCTGCGCTCCCGAAACCGGACCTGGTACCCCACAATACCGCCCAACTCACTCTTCAACTCTTCGGAAACCCGTTCAGCCATCGCCCGGGCCGCGATTCGACGGGGTTGGGTGCAGGCGATCAAACCCCGTGTACCCCTGCCCGCCTCGAGACAAATTTTGGGTAGCTGGGTCGTTTTACCCGATCCGGTCTCTCCTGCAACAACGACCACCTGGTGACTGTCAATCGCTGCGAGTATTTCGTGCCGGTGGGCCGTGATGGGAAGCCCTTGGTCGTACTCGGGTTCCGGAAGTCCTGCCCGCCGCCGGTCCACTTTTAACCGCGATTGCTCAAAGCGCCGGGCCAGTTGCGCTGAAACCTGATCAATAGCCGCCTTTTTCTTTTGCCCGCCCCTCAGCGTGGCCAGGCGTTTCCGGCACCAGGCCGCATCAACGGCCATGATCTGGTCGAACTGCAAAGAATGCTTTCCTTTGGGGCCTGTTACTTTCATCGCGGCAAATTATAAGCGAGACTCGCCTCTTACAGAGCCGTATAATTTCCGCCATGGAAATGAACTTCAGAAGTGACAATGAATCGCCAGCGGCCCCGGCCGTTATGGAAGCGCTGATAAAGGCCAACCAGGGAACGGCATGGGCTTATGCGGACGACCAGTGGTCTAAGCTCCTGGACCAGGCTTTTTCCGACCTGTTTGGCACCCGGACCACCGTCATTCCGGTCAGTACCGGCACGGCAGCGAACAGTATCGCACTGGCATCTGTCACGCCGCCATGGGGTTCCGTTTATTGTCACCGCAATGCCCACATTCTGAACGACGAGTGCGGCGCCCCCGAATTCTTTGGCGGTGGTCTGCGGCTGGTCCCGGTCGACGGTGACCATGGAAAATTCAGTGCCCACGCCATGGAAACGCTGATCCATGAAAACAGCGGGCATGGCGTCCACAGCTACCTGCCCGTTGCCGTCAGCATTACGCAGAGTTCCGAGTCCGGTACGGTCTACCAGCCGGATGAAATCGAGGCCATCAACCAGGTGGCACAAAGTAAAGGCATGGCCACCCACATGGATGGCGCCCGCTTCGGCAACGCGGTGGCCAGGCTGGGCTGTCATCCCGCAGACATTACCTGGCGGGCGGGTATTCAGATGCTTTCCTTTGGCGCCAGCAAGAATGGCTGCCTGGCCGCCGAGGCCCTGTTGATTTTTGACGATCCAGGGGCCCGGGAAACTGCCGAACGCTTGCGCAAACGGTCCGGTCACCTGCTCAGCAAAATGCGGTATGTATCGGCCCAGTTGCTGGCTTATATTCATGACGGGCTTTGGCTGGGCATGGCGGAACATGCAAATCACCAGGCTGCGGCATTCGCCGGCGCCGTCGACACACACCCTGAGGCCAGCCTGGAATATCCCGTCGAAGCAAACGAAGTTTTCGTCAAATGGACAGCGCAAGGGTTCAAAACACTGGAACAGGCGGGCATTCAATTTCTGTATTGGCCCGGCCGTGACGATCTGGCGCGCTTCGTCTTCTCGCATTGCACCACGGAAGAAGAAACGCGGTTTCTGTGCCGCACGCTGGACGGAATAACTGTATGACCAGAACGCGTCTGGCCGGGGCGCTTACGGGGTTGATTGTTGCGCTGATTGTGCCGGCCGGCCTGCTATTCGCGCAGGACTATGCAGGCAACAGTCAGTGCGAATCTTGCCACGTGGATGCCTACCAGGCCTGGAAGACATCACACCATTACCAGGCCATGCTGCCGGCCACCGAAGAGAATGTGCTGGGCGATTTTTCAGACCGGTCTTTCAGTTACCACGGCGTCACCAGCCGATTCTTCAGGAAAGAGGGCAAATATTACGTCGAGACAGATAATTCCGGGGGAAAGCTGGAAACGTTTGAAATCGCGTTCACGTTCGGGTTCTATCCATTGCAACAATACCTGGTGGGTTTCAGTGACGGCCGCTACCAGGCCCTGAGTATCGTTTGGGACAGCCGAGAGAAAACAGCAGGCGGCCAGCGCTGGGTGCACCTTTACAGTGATGATGATGAGCCGGTTGGCCATGATGACATCGTGCACTGGACGGGATCGTACCAGAACTGGAATTCCCGCTGTGCCGTCTGTCATTCAACGGGACTGGAAAAAAACTATTCGAGCACGAACAACACTTACAACACGACCTGGCATGAAATCAATGTGGCTTGCGAAGCCTGCCATGGACCTGCTTCAGACCACCTCACCTGGGCCAGGGGCGACCAGGCAGGCAAGGACCTCGGGTTTTCCTATTCACTGCAGGATAAAGGCGCTTTTGGACCGAAAGACGGTGATGAAACAAAAACTTTTACACGGCTGGACGGCGAACGGCCGCAGACACAGATCGAAACGTGCGCGGCCTGTCACGCCAGGCGAGGTGAACTGACAGCTTTGGAACCGGGCAAGCGCTTCTCCGATCAATTCCGGCTCACACTGGTGGAACCCGGCATGTATTTTCCCGATGGGCAGATCAGGGATGAAGTCTATGTCTACGGGTCGTTTCTGCAAAGCAAAATGCATCAGTCAGGCGTCGTCTGCACCAACTGTCACGATCCGCACAGCAACGCGGTGATTGCCACGAATAATTCCCTGTGTACGCAATGTCATGTCAGCACCGTGTACGATCGCCCGGAGCATCACCATCACGAGGAAACAGGTACCGGCTCATCTTGTGTCAATTGCCATATGCCGGTGGAAACCTACATGGTCGTCGACGATCGGCATGACCACAGTTTCCGAATTCCTGACCCGCGCCTGACCCTCGAACTGGGAACGCCCAACACCTGCAATCAGTGTCACTCAGAACAGGACGCGCAATGGGCGCTGGACGCGCTGGAATCCTGGGGTGTTTCCGCGGCAGTCCGGTCCAGCCACGCCGCCGTTTTGAGCGCCGCATGGTCCGGTCAACCTGACGCTATTCCCGGCCTGCTTATTTTGGCCTCCCAGGGCACCCAACCGGACATTTTGAAGGCCAGTGCAATCCTCGCAGCCCAGAATTTCCCCTCGCAGGAGAACATGGCCGCGCTGCAACAGCACCTGGTCTCGGACAGCGCCCTGGTGCGAGCTGCAACCGTTCAGTCGATGGACTGGGTGCCGCTGGCGCAACGATATGCCCTGCTCCGAGACCTGATCACAGATTCTGAAAAGTCGGTCCGCATGGCTGTCGCAAGGCAGCTTTCCTCGTTTCCGGCTGACCAGTTGCCCGGCACATCCGCCACCGAGCTAAAGTCCCTGTACAGAGAATACCTTGCCAGCCTGAAATTCAATGCGGACATGCCGGAAGAGCAGATGAACCTTGGCCTGTTCTACAACGCTACCGGCAATCCGTCAGAAGCAGAAAAGTCATACAGGTCAGCCTTAAAGCTCTCACCTGCATTTCTACCGGCCATGTTGAACCTCGCGGATCTCTACCGGGCCAATGGCATGGACCAGCAAGCAGAGCCCCTCTTGCGAAAAGCCGTCGCCCTGTCGCCCGAGTCGGCGCCTTCACAATATGCGCTGGGGCTGTTACTGATCCGGCAGCAAAAACTGACTGAGTCCATTCCATTCTTGCAGGCGGCTGCAGCATCCGGTTCAGCTGACTACCGCTACAGTTATGTTTACGGGGTTGCGTTGTGGGAGTCAGGGCAGCAGACACAGGCGGTTGCTGAGCTGGAATCCGCCCTTATCCGGCTTCCAGGCAATCCGGAACTCGTGTCCGCACTCGCAAGTTACTATCAGCAGATGGGTGAAACCGAAAAGCTGGAGACACTGATGAAGCGTTTCCCACCCCCGCAATAACCGCTGGCCTTATCGCTCAGTCCTCCAGCCAGGCGAAATGGCCCATGCGCCCCGTCACACCATCCCGGCGATAAGAGAAGAAACGGTCCGGATCGCTGACGGTGCACATATCTCCGCCGAAAACTCTATCGATGCCACAGGCTTTCAATTTCAGCCGTGCCAGAGTGTACAAATCCATCAGATATCGGTCGCCCCGGGCAGCAAAGCCTTGCGGAAACTCAGACGGAAAAGCTTCGATCACTTCACTGCCGACTTCATAAGCACCCGGGCCGATCGCTGGTCCAAGCCAGGCCATCAGCCGGAATGGCTTTTCTTCCAGTGCATTGACCGTCGATTGCAAAACGCCACGGGCAAGCCCGCGCCAGCCCGCGTGAGCGATGGCTACCCGATCGCCCGATTCGTTGCAGAAAAAAACGGGCAGGCAATCCGCCGTCAAAATCGCGCATACCTGTCCGGATCTGAAACTGACGATGGCATCCGCCTCGTCTTCAACGCCTGACGCCTGGCCAAAACCTGCTACCTTTATTCCATGCACCTGCTGAATCCAGTGTGCGGGCGCTGGCAGTAAGCGGTTCACCCGCTCGCGATTGCGCCTGACATTTACCGATGGGTCGCCACAACCCACACCCAGGTTGAGACTCGACCAGGGTCCCGAACTGACTCCGCCGGACCGCGTCGTGCTGAAGGCCCGTACATTCGGTGGCGCTGGCCAATCGGCTTCAATCCAGTCCGCGCTCACGGGCTAATTCCATCCAGGCCGGCCAACAAAGCCCGGAGATCGGACGGCAGTGGCGCCTTGAAGGTCACTTGCTTTTTCCATTCCGGGTGGACCAGGGTCAGCGAGTGTGCATGGAGCGCCTGGCGAGAAAAAGACCGCACGAGCTGGACCAGGTCGGCGGGAATATCCCGACGGTTCTTTAACGGCCGCCCGTAGACCGGATCCCCTGCCAGGGAGTGTCCAATGTGGGCCATATGCACCCTGATCTGATGCGTACGGCCAGATTCCAGCGCTACTTCCAGGTACGTTACCCCCGGATATCGCTCCAGCACACGGTAATGGGTCACGGCCGGCTTACCCGAATGCACCACGGCCATCCTTTTCCGGTCTCTAGGGTGCCGCCCGATCGGCGCATCTACGGTGCCTCCGGCCACTATTTCGCCGGTTGCCACCGCCCGGTATTTGCGGCTCATGGTACGGGTTTGCAACTGGTTAACCAGGCTGGTGTGAGCTCTCAGGCTTCTGGCGACGACCATTACGCCACTCGTGTCTTTGTCCAGCCGGTGGACGATGCCCGAGCGCGGCAGCGCTGCCAGCGCCGGATCAAAATGAAGCAGGGCATTTTGCAGCGTACCGTCCGGGTTCCCGGCAGCCGGGTGAACCACCAGGCCGGCCGGCTTGTTCACCACGATCAGGTCCGGATCGGCATGGATGAGATCGATTGGGATATCCTGGGGTTCGACCGAAGTCTGCTGCCCCTGACGCGCTTCCAGGCACAACCGTTCACCACCATTGATTCGGTAAGTCGTCTTTGCTGCGTTCCCGTCAACCGTGAGTTCGCCGCTGCGAATCCACTTCTGCAGACGGGCCCGGGAATGATCGGGAAACAGAAGCGCCGCGACCTGGTCCAGGCGCTTACCCGCATGGCTGGAGTCAGCCTGTGCGCTATCCCTGACTGTTTCACTGCTTTCCGACATCAGTTTGACGTATCCAAAGACCTGGATGGGCACTCATTTTCACATAATCAGCGGTTCCACGCTTGGCAGCCCTGCACTTACGTTGCCCCGCGTATTCCGTTATCATTCGTCCCTTGTTTTATCAGCTGGTTTTTTTAATGCGTACTTGTCCTGTTTCGGCTCCGAGACCCCGTTGGTCCCTGATTCCTTTCCTGTTCATGCTGGCCCTGCTGATCAGTATTGCAGGCTGTCGCAAGGATACCGAATTTCTCGAGGAAACCAGTGCGGAAGAGATTTATAACAAGGCCAACAGCTCCCTGAATGCCAAGAGCTGGGGAAGGGCTATAGGCGCGTACAAAGCCCTGCAGACCCGCTACCCGTTTGGAAGATATACCGAGCAATCCATGCTCGATCTGTCTTACGCCTATTTCAAGGCCGGGGAGCCTGAAAACGCCTTGTCCACGCTGGACCGTTTTATCCGCACTTACCCTACTCACCCAAACGTGGATTACGCCTATTACCTGAAAGGCCTGGTCAACTTTGAGCAGAATCTGGGTTTTCTTGAAAGAATGATGCCCAAACGCGTGCGAGATCGTGATCAATCCATGGCCGCAAATTCATTCATGGATTTCAGCGAACTGATCCGGCGATTCCCGGACAGCCGTTACGTACCGGACGCCCGCCAGCGCATGATTTTCCTGCGGAACAACCTGGCGGCCTATGAAATTACGGTCGCTGATTACTATCTGCGACGCGAGGCCTACGTTGCCGCAGCCAACCGGGCCCGTTATGCTCTGGAAACCTATCCCAACACCCCTCAAAACTCAGAGGCCCTGATCGTACTCCACAAAGCGTACACGGCCCTGGAACTGCCGGACCTGGCCGAAGGATCCATGACCGTACTGGCGCTTAATTTTCCGGATAACTACTACGTTCTGGGTGAGAAAAAACCACGCACATGGGCCGAGCGGCTCTGGCCGTTTGACTAAGTCAGTTCACTCGCACGCCAGCCTGACGTAATCGGGTATCGCCGGTCCCGGCCAAACGCCCTGTGGGTGATGCGGACACCAGGCGGAGCCTGGCGCCTCTTGTATTCATTCAACAGCACGAGCCCGGCAATCCTGCGCACCACCGAATCTTCAAACCCGTCTTCGACGATTTGCGAGATCGACCAGTCCTGTTCCACGTAACGTTTCAGGATCCCATCGAGCTGCTCATAAGGCGGTAATGAGTCCTGGTCCGACTGGTCCGGCCTCAGTTCAGCGGATGGCGCACGGGTGATTACAGTGTCCGGGATGGCGGGCGATAGGCTGTTGCGGTAGCGGGACAACTCATAGACCCTCATTTTGAAGCAATCCAGCAAGGGACCGAACCCGCCACACATATCACCATAAATCGTGCAGTAACCGACCGCGAGTTCGCTCTTGTTGCTGGTAGCCAGCGGCAGCCAGCCAAACTTGTTGGAAAGCGCCATCACCATATTGCCACGAATGCGCGCCTGCAGATTCTCTTCCGTGATATCGGTTTCACGGCCCGAGAAGGAAGGTTCCATCAGCGTCATCATCGCCTCGAATGCCGGCTCGATCGAAATGCAGCGATGATCAACCCCCAGTTTCACGGCCTGTTCCTGCGCGAGCTCGATGCTCAAACCGGACGTATGCCGGGAAGGCATCATGACCGTGTGGACATGCTCCGGACCGAGGGCATCAACAGCCAGCGCCAGCACCAGGCCGGAATCGATACCACCGGACAGACCAAACACAACGTCACTGAAGCCGTTTTTATGGACATAATCCCGCAAGCCGGTCAAAAGAACCTTGTAGATTTCCTCGAGCTGCGTATCCGGTGCAGCAGCCCAGTCCCGAGACTGCAATGTTCCTTCGAGCGGATCGAAGTCTGCCAGTAACAAAGCCTCATCACACAGCGGACCGGGGGATGACAAACGTCCGCCGGCATCCATCAACATGCTTCGCCCATCAAACACCAGTTCGTCCTGACCACCCACCAGGTTGCAATAAACCACCGGCAACCCGGTTTCGGCGTAACGCCGGGTAAGCATGGTTTCACGATCAGGTAACTTGTCTTCACGATAGGGAGAGGCATTGGGCACCAGCAATAAATCCGCGCCCTGCTCCCTGGCCTGCATCGCGGGCGCCGCCTCCCAGGTATCCTCACAAATAAGGACAGCTGCTTTGATGCCTTTGATATCGATCAGCAGCGTAGTGCTTCCCGGTGTGAAATAGCGTTGCTCGTCAAATACCGCGTAGTTGGGGAGACACTGCTTGTCATAGCGGCCGATAATCTGGCCATCGCGCATCCAGCTGGCCGAGTTGTGGCGCAAACCATCCTGAAGCCAGGGATGTCCGAATACCACGTCAATACCCTGCACGTGCTGCGCGAGGCGATGGACCGCATCATGACAGCCTTCCAGGAAACCGGGGCGCAACAGGAGATCCTCAGGCGGATAACCGGTCAGGGCCAGTTCGGGAAACAGCAACAGGTCTGCTCCTGCCGCTTTCGCGTCATCAACCAGACCGACTGCTTTTTCCAGGTTGCCTTTTAAGTCCCCTACGAGGAAATCATGCTGGGCAAGCGCTATCGAGATCAAGCGCCGAGCTTCTCCAGGATAGCGCTGCCGAGATCCGCGGGTGAGCGAACCGTTGTCACTCCGGCCGCCTCGAGCGCTTCAAACTTGGCCTCGGCAGTGCCCTTACCACCGGCGATGATGGCGCCCGCATGTCCCATTCGCTTACCAGCCGGTGCCGTGACCCCGGCAATATAGGCCACAACCGGTTTGGTTACGTGATCAGCGATGAACTCTGCCGCGTCTTCTTCAGCCGAACCACCGATTTCCCCAACCATGATGATGCCCTCGGTTTCATCATCTTTCTGAAACAGGCTGAGTACATCGATAAAGTTCGTGCCCTGGATCGGGTCACCACCAATGCCGATACAGGTTGACTGGCCCAGGCCGGCCAGCGTGGTCTGGTAAACCGCTTCATAGGTCAGTGTTCCTGACCGGGATACCACGCCCACACGACCTTTGCTGTGGATCTGCCCGGGCATGATTCCGATCTTGCATTCACCCGGGGTAATGATCCCGGGGCAGTTGGGACCGATCAGGCGCGTGTCCGGAAGATCATTGATCACGGCCTTCACCATCATCATGTCCTGCACCGGTATGCCTTCCGTGATGGCTACGATGACCTGCACTCCGGCATCCGCAGCCTCGAGGATGGCGTCGGCTGCAAAGGGGGGCGGTACGTAAATCACGCTGGCATCCGCGCCGGTTTCATTGACAGCGTCAGCAACGGTATCGAATACCGGTAATCCGAGGTGAGACTGTCCGCCTTTTCCCGGTGTGACACCACCGACAATCTGCGTCCCGTATTCCAGCGCCTGCTTAGAATGGAAGGTCCCCTGGTTCCCGGTGAAGCCCTGGCAGATGACTTTGGTCGTGCTGTTGATCAATACGCTCATTATCTGTGCTCCACTCAATCAGGCTGCTGCAGCGACAACTTTTTGCGCCGCGTCGTTAAGGTCATCTGCTGCAATGATGGCCAGTCCACTTTCGTTGAGAAGCTGTTTGCCTTTCTCCACGTTAGTGCCCTCAAGCCTGACGACCACCGGAATCGTCACTCCGACTTCACGAACCGCCGCGATGATACCCTCGGCAATCTCATCGCAGCGGACGATGCCACCGAAAATATTGACCAGGATCGCTTCCAGCGTATCGCTGGAAAGAATCAGTTTGAACGCCTCGGCTACCCGCCGGGCGTCTGAACCGCCCCCCACATCGAGAAAGTTCGCGGGCTCCCCGCCATTAAGCTTGATCACATCCATCGTAGCCATGGCCAGGCCGGCGCCATTGACCATGCATCCAATATTGCCGTCCAGCGTGACGTAATTGAGGTCATGCTTGCTTGCGGCAACCTCGGTGGGATCTTCCTGCGCTTCGTCGCGCATGCTGGACAACTCCGGGTGCCGAAACAGTGCATTGCCATCCGCATTGATCTTGGCATCCAGGGCAAGCAGGTCACCCTGCTGATCGATAATCAGGGGGTTGACTTCGATCAGGCTTAAATCCTTGTCACAGAACAGCCTGTACAAACCACCCATTATTTTGCCCAACTGTCTCACTTGTGTGCCGTTCAGCCCCATGCCGAATCCCATCTTGCGAGTCTGAAACGGCTGCAGGCCGGAGGTGTTGTTTACCATGACGGTAATGATTTTTTCGGGTTCAGTCGCGGCAACTTGTTCGATGTCTACTCCGCCTGCTGCGGAGCCCATGAAGGTCACGCAACTGTGGACCCGGTCGATCAGCGCGGACAGGTAAAGCTCGCTGGCGATGTCGACTGCCTCTGCTATCAGTACGCTGTGCACGGGTAACTCCAGGCCACCGGTCTGGTAAGTGCTGATGGTCATGTTCAGCATACGCTCCGATTCCGCCCTGACTTCTTCAAGGCTGCGTGCCAGCTTGACACCGCCGGCTTTTCCGCGGCCGCCTGCATGAACCTGCGCTTTCACGACCCACATGTCACCACCCAGTTCCCGCGCAGCTTCGACTGCCGCCAAAGGTGTTGCGGCGATGCTTCCGGCTGGCACCGGAATTCCGTATTGGGCGAATAATTCCTTCGCCTGGTATTCATGAAAGTTCATGCTTTCTCCTCGAGGGTGGGATTCACTTTGGCGACAGGACCGGAGCCACTACGCCGGACCTTTTAAAGTCTACCATTTTCTCCTGATTCAACCATTAAATCAAAGGCCAATCCATGAATGGTATACTCCTCGTTCATGCGATAATCAACACGGCACCGAGAGGGAAAAAGGACTAACCCCCAGATCGTGAAATCATGAGTAAAACAATCGATTACACAGCCTACCCCTTGTCGGATGTCCTGACCGGGCGGATTGTCAATTATCTCAATGTTTATCGCCTGATCATTACGTTTCTTCTGGTTTCAGCGCATTTCGGTAAGCTTATCGACACCAACCCGGTGTCGGACCACTATGCACTGGGTAACGCAGTCCTCCTGGTTTACCTCGTTTTTGCCGCCTTTCACCTGTTCAGTGCGCGGCGGGCCAATGCAAATGTCTACCAGATAGCGACCCAATCATTGTTCACCGACATTTTTTTCCTGTCGATACTGGTGATGGTTTTCGGCGGCGTCAACGGCGGTATCGGTCTGCTGCTTGTGTTCGCCAGTGCAGCGGCTGGCGTGCTGCTGCCACTGAGGATCGCCCTGTTGCTGGCCTCCATCGCCAGCCTGACCATCATCGGAACGGCTTTGTGGCGTTTCGGGACGACGGGTACGACTGCGGAAACCATGCTGCAAGCCGGACTGTTCGGCACCACCGCCATGATATCTGCAGTGATTGCCAACCAGGTCGCTTACTGGGCGCGCGACTACCGGCTGATCGCGGAAAAGCAGAAAGAAACGCTGACCGAACTGGAGCAGGTCAACGAACTGATCATTCGCCGGATGCGAACCGGCGTGATCGCCGTCGACGAAACGGGTATGGTCGGTGTGATGAATGAATCCGCCTGGTTCCTGATGGGAAGCCCGTCGGTCCGGCAGCGCTCCCTGCAATCGCTTTCGCACCACCTGTCGACAGCGCTGGAGGAGTGGAAGAAAGACACCACTTCGGATCCGAAACCGGTAATCGTGGAATCCAGCCAGGCACAGATACTGCCAAGCTTCGTCGCGTTGCCCGGAAAGAACGGTATTGGCGCCATGATTTTCCTCACCGACAACAATGTGGTTGCCCGTCGCGCCGTCGAACTTTCGGTCAATTCCCTTGCCAAGCTGTCCGGCAGTATTGCGCACGAGATCAGAAACCCGCTGGCCGCTTTGAACCATGCATCTCAGCTGCTGGAGGAGTCGCCCCAGATACGACTACCTGAAATGCGGCTGATCAACATCATCCAGAATCACGCCAAGAGGATGAATGGCATCATTGAAAACATCCTGCAGCTTTCGCGCCGCGAGCATTCCCGCCCTGAACTGATCCCTCTCCATATTTACCTGCCTGAGTTCGTCAACGAATTCGAGACTTCGCAGGTCAACCGGCAACTGGATTTCCAGGCGGCAATGGACACCGAGGACACCTGGGTGCTATTTGACAAGAGCCAGCTGAGTCAGTGCCTGTGGAAATTACTGGACAATGCCGTTGACCATGCCAGCAAAGATAAATCGGTTCCCAGAGTGAGGCTCGCATTAAACCGCAACGAAGAATCAGGATTTTGTATCATAACCATTGCCGACAATGGTCCCGGCATCAACCAAAGCCAGTTGAGCAAGATTTTTGAACCGTTCTACACAACGCGAAAGGAAGGATCCGGCCTCGGGCTGTACATCGCCAAACAAATTTGCGAAGCAAACCAGGCTGAACTTACGGTAGACTCCGAACCCGGCGAGGGCGCATTTTTTCATGTTCGCCTGGCGCTGGCCCGTGCCACTCAACCAGAGGCTTAGATCACAGCCCCATCCGATAAATGGATTTGCAGAGAGATAGATGAGCGAAAAACCACAACATGTACTGGTCGTAGACGATGAGCCTGACATCCGGGAGCTTCTCCAGCTGACCCTGAGCCGCATGGGCCTGGAAGTGACTACAGCCGAAGACCTCGGTGAGGCGCGGCGCGCTTTGCAATCCGGAGAATTCAGCTTTTGCCTGACGGACATGCGCTTACCGGACGGTAACGGGCTTGACCTGGTCGAGGAAATTTCAGAACGTTATCCGAATCTCCCGACCGCGATGATCACGGCGCACGGAAAAATCGAAGATGCCGTTTATGCGCTCAAAATGGGCGCTTTCGATTTCGTCTCCAAGCCGGTTGACTTGGCCGTGCTCCGCAAACTGGTTAATACCGCACTGAAAATTCGCAAAGAGGAGCCGGACGAGGTTTCCCAGGCGCAGGAAAGAGTTTCCGGAATTTCTCATTCAGCACTGGATAAACTAACCGGCGCATCACCTGCTATTCAGCAGTGCAAGACGATGATTGCAAAACTCGCCCGCAGCCAGGCCCCCGTTCTTGTGAGCGGTGAGTCCGGTTCAGGAAAAGAGCTGGCAGCCCGGTTGATACATGATCTCGGTCCTCGCGCGGATGGCCCGTTCATACCGGTTAACTGCGGCGCGATACCCACCGAGTTGATGGAAAGCGAATTCTTCGGCCACCGCAAAGGCAGTTTTACCGGTGCCGGCGCAGATAAAGAAGGTCTGTTCCAGGCTGCCGACGGCGGAACGCTTCTGCTGGATGAAGTCGCGGACCTGCCGCTGCACATGCAGGTCAAATTGCTGCGCGTCATCCAGGAAAAGGCCGTGATGCCAATCGGCGCACGCGAAGAAGTTCCCGTGGATGTGCGCATCCTGAGCGCCACGCATAAGCCGCTGAAGCCGCTGGTAGAAGAAAGCAAATTCAGAAGTGATCTGTATTTCCGTCTCAATGTGATCGAACTGCACATGCCAGGCCTGCAGGAACGGGTGGAGGATGTCCCGTTGCTTGCCAATCGCTTCCTGGCTGAGATCTCCGAGCAGTGGAACGACGAGGAGACCCCGGTGATTTCTGATGAAGCCATGGAGCGCCTGAAACAGCACAACTACACAGGTAATGTCCGCGAACTCATTAATATCCTGCAACGCGCAATGACCATGTGCGATGGAAAAGTCATTCAACCTGCCGACCTCCTGCTGGAACAGGTCGGG
>Ga0316194_10000046_pt1 | contig 53810 bp, 43 predicted proteins | sample CroRivsedime1_MG_FD_204936 | JGI IMG/M metagenome (GOLD analysis project Ga0316194, IMG submission 204936) | Coastal sediment microbial communities from Maine, United States - Cross River sediment 1 | ecosystem: Environmental > Aquatic > Marine > Coastal > Sediment | place: USA: Maine...
CGCGGCGGTGATCCTGGACTCGGTCTACGTGCGGCTCCACCCGCAGCACCGCGATCTACTCACCTGGTACGACGAAGACCCGCGCTACGCGGAATCGGTGCTCTTCATCGACTCGCTGTCGAAGACCCACGGCGTCACCGGACTTCGATCCGGAGCCCTTCTGACCCGTTCGTCAGCCCTGCAGGACGGTATCGTTCGCTACGCCCAGAACGTCATGGCCGGACCTTCTAACGCGGTCCAGGCCGCGACCGCCTCGCTTCTTGCCCCTTTCATCAGTGGCGACGACGAGCTTGTCGAGCATCGCATCCGACTCCAGATGCGCATCGGGCGCCACCTGCAACGTCGGCGCCGTCTGCTGCTGGGCGAGGCCTTCAACCGGTACAGGGAGTTGCTCGATGCCGAACAGCCGCTCCTGCCCGATCCCGAAAATTTCGATTGGGAAGGTTCCATGTACGCTGTTCCGCGGCTGTCGGAGCACTGCCGCGGCCTGGGTGAAGAACTCGGCGTTTCGCCTACGGTCGCCTTCTACCTCGAGACGGGGATCGGCGGTGTCCCCCTCGACGGCTTCTGCCGCAACCCCAACCTCGAACGCCATGGGTTGGTCGTTGATTCTGACTCGTCACGCCTGAAGGAGTTCCAGAAAGAGGCTCGCAATTACGTGCGTCTCTCCTTTGGCATGACCCCGCCCCCGCGTACCGCGGAGTAAAGAGTAAAGAGTTAAGAGTTAAGGCGTTTCAACCAGTACGAGGCTGAATTGCGGGTCTTAACTCTTAACCCTTGACTCCTCACTGGCTTGCTTCTTCTACCGAAATCGGAGTGATCGCGCTGACTGCCAACGCGGCGAAGCCGGCGAGGAAGAAGGCCGGCACCAGCTCGTAGAGGTTGTAAAGACCCCACTGCTGAACCAGCCACCAGCTGATGATGGTCAAAGATGCGGCTGCGACAACGGCGATCCGATCGGCCATGTCAAAGGCGCGCGTCAGCTGGCCGAGAACCAAGATCACGGCGGCAGCCAGCAGGGTGATCCACCACACGCGTGCGAAGATCTCGGGGTTGGTTGCGGCGTCGCGACCCAGCTTCCAGGCGACGGTGACGCCGGTTCCCGTGAGCATCGCCGCCAGCGCTCCGTGGCGATTGACCCCGCGCCGCAGCAGGGCGAGCAGAATCAGCGGCGCAAAGGCCGCTCCGAGACCGGACCAGGCAAAGAGAACAAACCAGAAGACGAGGCGCACCTCGCTGAGGGCGACCAGGATTCCGAGGAGCCCGACTACCGCCACCGTCCAGCGGCCGAGGACGAGGCTGCGGCGATCGTCGCTCGCTTTGCCGAGGGTTTTCTCGACCACGTCGTAGGAAACTGCCGACGCCGCCACCAGGAGTTGCGATGAGACAGTGGAAAGGACGGCCGAGATCACCGCTGCCAGCAGCAAGCCCGCGAGCACCGGATGAACGAGCTGAAGGGCCATCGCCATCAGCGCCTGTTCGCCGTCGGCCAATCCGGGGAGCATGACGCGACCCGCGAGACCGACCAGGCCGGCGCCGTAGAAGACCGCAACCCCCCAAAACATGGCAATGACCTGGAGTCGCTGCACCTGATGGTCGTCGCGTGCCGCCATGTAGCGGGTGATGACGTGCGGCATGCCGGGGTAGCCGAGACCGATCCCGAGCTGGCCAATGATGAAACCCCACAGCGCAGGCCCGAGGCGCCCACCGCCGGCGCTGAGGAAATTGGGATCGATCGCCCCGAGGCCCTGGACGAGAGCGCCGAAGCCGCCGAGGCGGGCGATGGCGTACAGAGGCAAGGCGATGAGGGCAATCGCTACCAGCAGGCCCTGGAAGAGGTCGGTCCAGGCCACCGCTCGGAAGCCGCCGAGCGAGGTCACGAGAATGATCACCGCGGCGCCTATTACCACTCCGAGGATGTAGCCGCTGCGCCCTTCCAATCCGAGGGACGACGAAAAGGCTTTTCCGGCCGCCGTCATCTGTGCGGCGACATAGCCCATCATGCAGACCAGGATGATTGTCGTTGCGGTCAATCGAAGAACGTTTTTTGGGTCCCCCCATCGGCGTGTGATGACGTCTGTGAGGGTGATCGAGCCCTGGTCTGCGGAAAGCGGCCGCAGCCGCGGGGCCACCAGATAGACGTTGACCAGATAACCGAGGAGACACCCCGGGGCGTACCAGAGACCGGAAATACCGTAGGTGAAGGTCATGCCGACCGCGCCGAGGGTGACCCATCCGGATTCTGAACTCGCGGTGGAGGAAATACCGGCGGACCACGCGCCCAGCGAGCGTCCAGCGAGGTGGAAGTCCTCGCCACCGTGGGTCCTCTTTGCCGCCCTCCAGCCAATGAAGAGAAGCACTCCGAGATAGGCGACCATCACAACCGCGACGGTGGTGAGGGTGGAGCCTTCGACCGGCGTCATCGTTCAGACCCCGGTTTGAGCCGGTCATGAAGATCTTCCACGATCACCAGGACGACCAGCACCAGCGGGAAGGCCCACAGCAGCAGGTGCGCGCCGAGAGTCAGCGAATAGTCCTCCATTGCCGCCTCCTTGTGCGCAGAGTGTACCGCGCCCCGCCCGCCCACCCGATGCTGGATACTCGATCCTAGATGCTCGATCCACCCGCCCCCCCCCATTGACAATTCAATGAGAGAACCTATTGGTTGGATGCATCCAGCATCCAGCATCCAGCATCCAGCATCTGGCATCCATCGTTTCAATTGGCGGGTACGGTAAACTCCTCCGACCAGTTGGAGGCTCAATGATTGCACAACGTTTCCTAACCTGTCTGGCCCCGCTTTTCGCTCTCGTCGCCCTCACGGCGGCTGCCGGTGAGCCCATCCACGTCCTTGTCGCCAACGACGATGGCATCGACTCGCCCGGCATCGAGGCAATCGCCGCGGTGATCGCCGCCGACCCGGCCTACCGTGTGACTGTGGTGGCGCCGGCGCAGCAACAGAGCGTTTCGGGCCACGGTCTCATCACGCGAAGCGAGATCAAGGTGGTGGAGCACGCCGAGGTGGCCGGTTGCACCTCCTGGTCGGTGGACGCGACTCCTGCCACCGTCGCCCGTGTCGCTCTCACCGCCCTGTTGGTGGACGATTTTCCGGATATGGTCATTTCGGGCATCAACCGAGGCGAGAACGATGGCCTCGGCGCCTGGACCTCGGGCACTGTTGCCGTCGCACGGGAGGGCGCCTATGCCGGCATCCCGTCGGTCGCGGTGTCGTTGCAGCTCGACTGGTCCGATCCGCAGCCCGACTTCGAGGCCGCAGCCCGCTGGGCCAAGCCGGTCATCGACGCCGTCCGAGACAACGGCCTGCCGCCGGGGGTCTACCTCAATGTCAACGTGCCGATCGACACTGAGACCATTCGAGGATATCGGGTCGCCCGGATGGGCCTCGATCTCTCGGAGGAGGCGCGCTACGTGATGGTGCGTGCTGATTCCGACGGCACCAGGTGGTACACGAGCCGCTGGAAACCACCCCTGGAGACGACACCCGGCGGAGACTCGCATGCACTCACAAACGGTTGGGTCACGATCTCGCCCTTGGGGCTCGACCAGACCGCCGAGGGTGCTTTCCCGCTGCTCCAGCAGTTCGAGCTCGAAGTCCCGGTGGTTGAAGCGCCTGTTCCCTGAACCCGTTTTGGCCGTCAGTTTCGAGCTCGTGGGCGACGTCTAGCCTGCGCACGTGTTAAAGTTATGCCCCCGTACGCCCTGGGAACGCAGTGGCTGCGGTAGGAGGAGCTGAATGGGACGTCGGATTACCCGCAAACAACTGAAGAAAGACGACGAGTTCGTCTCCGCGGCGGAAGTGATATTCCGCTGGATCGCAAACAACGCCAAAGCCCTGGCGGCAGGGATTGCCGCGGTGGTCGTCGTCGCGCTGCTGTGGTGGGCGGCGAGCGGTTGGATGAGTTCTCGCTCCGCTGACGCGTCGTTGCTCTTGCATCACGCAACGAGGACCTTCGAGGGTGAGCCGACCCAGGGTTCGATGGTGCCGGCAGGCGACCTCGAGGCCGCCGAGGCCGAATTTCAGCAGGTGATCGATAGCCATGGGCGTACGGAGCAGGCTGATATGGCGAGGCTCTACCTGGCTCGGATCGCCCTCGGCCGAGGGCAGACCGACGAGGCACGTACGGCCCTTGTCGAGTTGGCGCAGAAACATGGCGACGATCTCATCGGGCGGCTTGCCAATCTCGACCTCATCAACCTGCGTATTGCGTCGGGCCAGGGCGCCGAGGTGGCGGCCGATCTCGAGGCGATGGTGATGGGTCAAGGTGCCGGTCTTCCGAGGGACGCCGCCCTCTACCGGTTGGGCGAGTTGTTTGTCGAGGAGGGTCAGCCCGAAAAGGCGAGGACCTACCTCGAAATGCTGGTCGAGGAGTTCCCGGAATCTCCTTTCTTGCCCAACGCCCGTCAGCAGCTGCTCGAGCTCGGTTAGTCGGAGTTTCGCCGGTGAGCTTTATCGAGGCCCTCGCCGAGAAACGTGACGGCGGCGGCCTCAGTCCCGAACAGATCGCGGACTTTGTGCGAGGTGCAAGTGACGGCTCTCTACCGCCGGAGCAGTTGTCTGCAATGCTCATGGCCATTTGTTGCCGCGGCATGGACGCAGATGAAACCCGTTGCCTGACAGAGGAGATGTTGAACTCGGGTGAGGTTTGGGATCTCGCGGGAGACCGGCCCGAGGTCGTGGACAAGCACTCCACCGGTGGTGTTGGCGACACAGTATCGCTGGTGCTGGCGCCGCTGCTGGCAGCCGTCGGGGTGCCGGTCGCGATGATGGCGGGCCGCGGCCTCGGACACTCCCAGGGGACCCTCGACAAGCTCGACGCCTTGCCGGGCTGGGACTCGACCCGCAGCCGAAGTGAAACCCTGGGCCTGATCGACGGCTGTGGCGCAGCCATCATCGCCCAGACTGACGATGTCGCTCCAGCCGACCGCACTCTCTACGCGCTTCGCGATGTGACCGCAACCGTGCCATCGCTGCCGCTCATCGTCGGTTCCATCATGTCCAAAAAGCTCGCTCTCGGCGCGGGCGCGTTGATCCTCGATGTGAAATGGGGGACCGGCGCGTTTCGCAAAACTGTGGCCTCGGCGCGCGAGCTCGCGGTCGCGTTACGGCAGGTGGCGGTTGATACCGGTGTCCGTTGCGAGGCCCTCATCACCGACATGAACCAGCCCCTGGGGCCCGCACTCGGCACCGCGTGCGAGATGCGGGAGGCGCTGGCTATTCTCTCGGGCGGCGGAGATGTCCGCTTGCGAGAGGTGACGGTGCAGCTGTGCCGTGGAGCAATGGTCCTTCGCGGCTGGGAGGCTGAAGATGCCACTGCCGCGCTGAACAGGGCCCTTGCCGACGGATCGGCCCTCGCGGCCTGGGAAAAAATCGCTGTCGCGCACGGCGCGGATCCTGACCCCGAGCTGCTGGCCGGTCCACGGTCCACGGTCGAGGTTTTGGCTCCGGCAGGGGGCTTTGTGACTGCCTGCGACGGTGAGGATCTTGGCCGGGTTGCGGCCGAGGTTGGCGCTGGAAGGCGGCGAGTGGACGAGGAACTGGCTCACGGCGCGGGCGTGCTGATCCGTGCTCGTATCGGCGATCGGATCGAGGCCGACCAACCGGTCGCGACCCTTCTCGTCGGCGAGCGCGAGGTCGATCAGGAGCGCCTCACGAACCGCATTCGCAATGCCTTCGAGATCGGTCCCGAGCGCGTCGATCCGCCGGTGCTGATTCTCGGCACCGCCGAGGACATCGCAAAGTAGCCGGACCCACCCCTCCACCCAGTAACCAGTAACCAGTGACCAGTAATCAGTGACGAGCAGACTGCGAGAGAGTCCGAGGGGTTGGGCGGGTACTGGCTACTGGCTACTGGTTACTTTTTACTGGATGGGTGGGCGGACTTGTCCGCGAAGAACTCGATGGTTTCCTTGAGCCCATCGGCCAGCAGGACCTGAGGTTCCCAGTCGAGGACCTTTCGCGCCAACGAGATATCGGGCTGGCGCACCTTGGGGTCGTCCTCCGGCAACGGTTCGAAGACAATCTCCGAGGATGAGCCCGTCACTCGGATGATCTCCTTGGCGAACTCGAGAACCGTCATTTCGGCCGGGTTGCCGATATTCATGGGATCGACGTAATCCGAGTTGAGCAGTCTCCAGATGCCTTCGATGAGGTCGGCGACAAAGCAGAAGGAACGCGTCTGTGATCCGTCACCAAAGGCGGTGAGCGGTTTGCCAGCCAGAGCCTGGCAGATGAAGGCCGGCACGACCCGGCCGTCACCCGACCGCATCCGCGGTCCATAGGTATTGAAGATGCGGACGATGCGGGTATCGACACCATGGTGCCGGTGGTAGGCCATGGTGATGGCCTCGGCAAAGCGTTTGGCCTCGTCATAAACACCGCGCGGACCAACTGGATTGACGTTTCCCCAATAGTTCTCCGGCTGTGGATGGACGAGCGGATCGCCGTAGGTTTCCGAAGTCGATGCGAGCAGAAAACGAGCGCCCTTGGACTTGGCGAGGCCAATGGTTTTGTGGGTGCCCAGGGATCCGACCTTGAGGGTCTGGATGGGCAGCTTGAGGTAATCGATGGGTGACGCCGGCGACGCGAAATGGAGGATGTAGTCGAGCTCCCCCGGAACGTGGATGAAATTGGTGACATCGTGGTGAACGAAGGTAAACCCATCGCGGCCGAAGTAGCTTTCGATGTTGTCGAGCGAACCGGTGATCAAATTGTCCATGCAGACAACCTCGAGACCTTCATCCATCAGACGTCCACACAGGTGAGAGCCGAGAAAACCCGCACCACCGGTCACTAGAGCTCGTTTTCGTTCTGTCATCTGACCTCCGTCCTGGCGATCAAGTATATCCGCTGTCCGCTCACATCGGCTTGAGGCTTGAGACCTGTGGCTTGACATACTGCAGTCAGGAATCGACTTGGCCAAGTCTCAAGCCCCAAGCCCCAAGCCAGATCTCAGCGAATCGCTGCCTTCAACACCTCATCCACCGAGCCGACAAAGATGAAATTCAGCTTCTTGCGGGCCGACTGCGGCAGATCGATCAGGTCGCGCTCATTCTCCGCCGGCATCAGGATCTCGGTGATTCCGGCGCGGAGGGCGGCAAGTAACTTCTCCTTGATCCCACCCACCGGCAGGATGTCGCCGCGGAGGGTGATCTCGCCGGTCATCGCGAGATCGTAGCGGACGGGACGCCCTGAGGCGGCGGATATGATGGCCGACAGGATGGTCACACCGGCCGAGGGGCCATCCTTGGGGATGCCACCCGCCGGTACGTGAATGTGCAAAGAGTGTTTTGCAAACCAGCTTTCAGCGATCCCGAACTCGGCGGCGCGCGCCCTGGCCAGAGACAGTGCAGCCGCAGCGGACTCCTTCATCACCTCACCCAAGGACCCGGTTAGCGCGAGATCCCCCTTACCCGTCAACGGTATGGCTTCCACCAGCAGCACATCGCCTCCGACGGGGGTGTAGGCGAGACCGGTGGCGACACCGATCCGGTCGCTTTGCAGCGGGCGATCCGCCAGGTGCCGCGGCGGCCCGAGAAACCGTTCGACGGCGGCCGGGCTGACGCGGCGAATCGACCGACGTCCCTCGGCCACCTGAACCGCTACCTTGCGGCACACCGAACCGATCTCCCGCTCGAGGTTCCGCAGCCCTGCCTCGCGTGTGTAATCGGAGATCAGTCGTGCGACGGCGGCGGTGGTGAACTCGAGCCCCCGAACCGAGAGACCGTTCTCTTCGACCTGGCGTGGAATGAGATGGCGACGGGCGATCTCCAGTTTCTCCTCTTCGGTGTAACCGGAGAGGCGGATCACTTCCATTCGATCGAGGAAGGCCGGCTGAATAGTGTCGGTGACGTTGCCGGTGGCGATGAAGAGCACTTTCGAAAGGTCGTAGACGATCCCGAGGTAGTGATCTCGAAAAGAGTCGTTCTGCTCCGGATCGAGGACTTCGAGGAGGGCGGAGGACGGGTCTCCGCGGACATCGGCACCGAGCTTATCGACTTCATCGAGCATGAATACCGGGTTGGAGGTGCCGGCCTGAGACAGTCCCTGGATGATGCGTCCCGGGAGCGCGCCGACATAGGTCCTCCGATGACCGCGGATTTCGGCCTCATCGCGTACCCCGCCCAACGAGGAACGAACGAACTCACGTCCCAGGGCTCGTGCGATGGATCTGCCAAGAGACGTCTTGCCGACGCCGGGCGGGCCGACGAAGCACAGGATCGGGCCCTTGCTGTCGGGTCGCAGCTGTCGTACCGCGAGAAATTCGAGGATCCGCTCCTTGACCTTCTCGAGGTCGAAGTGGTCCTCGTCGAGGATGGTGCGTGCGGCTGCAATATCGAGATTGTCCTGGCTAATGGTTGCCCAGGGCAGAGAGGTCATCCAATCGAGCCAGGTCCTGGCCACCGACGACTCGGCGCTCTCCGGGTGCATGGTCCCGAGCCGCCGCAGCTGCCGGTCGACCGCCTCTTTCGCCTCCTGACTGAGTCCAATTGCAGCCGCCTTTTCCCGATACTCGGCAATCTCCAGCTCGACGTCGTCAATCTCTCCCAGCTCCTGCTGGATCGTGCGCAACTGCTGGCGAAGCAGGAACTCGCGCTGGTTGCGGTCGATTTCGCCCCTGACCTGAGAGGAGATCTGTTCCTGCATCTCGGCCAGGGCGAGCTCCCGTTCGAGGAGCTCGTGGACTCGCCGCAATCTCGGCATCGCGTCGATCGTTTCGAGGACGTTCTGGGCATCGGCCGCTTCGAGTCCGAGGTTGGAGGCTGCGAGGTCGGCGAGTCGAAGAGGGTCCTCGAGGCCCGAGGTGATGAGGATGACCTCAGGTGAGATTTGCTTTCCGAGGGTGCTGACCCTTTCGAGGCCCTGTTTGATCGAGCGAACAAAGGCTTTCGCCTCGAGCTCATTTTCGCCTGGATCAGGCTCCTCAAGAGGTGTCAGGCGGGCCTCGAACGATGGCTCGGTTCGGGTGAAATAGTCGACCCGCGCCCGGGACAGTCCCTGGATGAGGATGCGAATGGTCCCGTCAGGCAGCTTGAGCATGCGCATGATGAGCGCAACGCACCCGGTCTGATAGAGCTCTTCGGGTTGCGGGTTTTCAGTCTGAGAGTCCTTTTGGGTCAGGACCAGGACGAGTCGATCTCCGGCGAGGGCGTCGTCCACCGCCCGTACGGAAATGTCGCGGCCAACAGTCAACGGAATGATGGCAAAGGGGAAGAGTACTGCGTCCCTCAGAGCCATCACCGGCAGCACGTCGGGAACGCTGATCGCGTCCTGCGAGGAAAGCTCGTGGTCCGGGATATCAGGCAGTTTGGCCACCGGTCTCAATCCGTGTTCTGTTCTTTGATCAGCAAATGTCTGAGCTCATCCATGAACTGGTTCACGTCCTCGAATCGTCGATAGACGCTGGCAAATCGAACATAGGCAACCTGGTCGAGCTTTCGTAGCTCCTCGATGACCATGTTGCCGATCTCCTCGGTCGACATTTCTCGCACATCGCGGGCGGCGAGGGTCGTTTCGACGGCGTCGACGATCGTCACGAGATCACGCCGGGGAACCGGCCGCTTCTCGCACGCACGCAGAAGACCGGTGAGGAGCTTTTCGCGGTCGAAGCTCTCCCGCCGTCCGTCACGTTTGACGACGGTTGTCGGGAGCTCGTCGACCCGCTCATAGGTCGTGAATCGCTTGCCGCAGTCCGAACACTCGCGTCGACGCCGGACCTCCAGGCCCGAACGGACGTCGCGGGAATCCACCACCCGGTTGTCGGGGTCACCGCAGAAGGGACAGTTCATTCTTCGGCGGCCTCTGACCCAACGGACTCCACCTCGCGCAGGTTGACGCCGAGGAGGGGCAGACAGAGCAGACCGATGATGGTGATGGGGACAAAGCAGATGGCGTGATAGGCAATGGCGATACCGGTCGCTTCGTTGAGTCCGATACCGAAGAATAAGGTCATTCCAACTTGGGTGGCCTTGTGGAATCCACCAACGCCGCCTGGCGTCGGTACGGCGAGGCCGATCACGGCCATGGTGACGATGAGGTAGGCCGCCCGCAGCGGCAAATCGACGTCGAAGGCGAGCAGGGTAAAGCGGACCTGGTAGCAGATGACGTACCACATGAAGATCGATGCGACAGCGGTGATGATGAGATCGCGAGGTCTCTGGAGCACGCGCAGGCCGTCGAGGAAATGGTTGAAGAAGTTGGCCGCGGGTTGCTTCCATGATGCCTTGATCCAAACTACCGGCCTCGTCAACAGCTCGACGAAGCGCTCCTGGTAGCGGAAGAGGCCGAGCAGGATGAGAGTGCCGATCAGGAGACCGGCGCCCACCACATAGCCGCTGAACGAAAGCACCTCGAGGCTGTGTTGGGCTTGTTCGTCGAGGTTTGACATATGGGGTGGCCAGATGATGAAAACGAGGAAGAAGAGGACTACCGACCACAGGTCGAAGACCCGCTCGGTGAGGATCGATGCGAGGCTCGCGGAGGCAGGGATCTTCTCTCTGCGCGCGAGCAGGAGTGGACGGATGAGGTCACCCATCCGTGCCGGTAGCAGGGACAATGCAGCGTAACCGACAGCGGTCGTGAGCAAGACGCTCGAATGTCGGACGCGTCCGACGGGCCGGAGAATGAACTGCCAGCGGAGAGCGCGCAGCCAGTACGCGAAAATCGCGACCAGAGAAGCCGCGATGAGCATCTTGAGATCCGCACCCGCGAGCGACCGGCCGACCTCCTGGAAATCAACGTTCCACAGGAAGAATGCCAGGAGCACAGCCATCAGGGCCAGAGACACACCGATTCGAATTGCCTTCTTCGCCATCGACCCTAGGGTAACACCTGTCGTTGGGTGGACAAACGGCGCCCCCCGCGTCCACGTCCGCACCCGCCCCCGCGTCCGGATTTGAACCACCAAGACACCAAGACACCAAGGATTCACCAAGGTTTTTTTCGAGTTGTCACCTCGCTGATTGAATCATCGTTCGGGAAAGACGCAATAGAACACGTATCGGTTTGCGTCAAATGATCCGGAAACAAAAGAAATACTTGGTGTTCTTGGCGTCTTGGTGGTGAATTGGGTGGGTGGGCGGCATTCCGAATTCCGAATTCCGAATTCCGGATTCAATTTCTCGTTCGCTATCATGTCCACATGACAGAGCCGATTGTAGATATCCCGTTGAGTGTGAGATCGCATCCGCGGTGCTTGGACCACCAGCCGGGGCTCGGTCATCCCGAGACACCGCAACGGGTCCAGGTGGTGCTCGACGCGTTGTCCGCGCGGGCCGGGGGTCGATGGGTGGTGGATCGTGAAAGTCCGCTGCCTCCGGACGAGGGCACGATCGGCACGCTTGCCTGGATCCATGACCCGGCCTACATTGAGCGAGTCCGGGAGGCTTCGGCGACCGGCAGCGGGTGGCTCGACTCGCACGATTGCGGCGTTTCTTCCGGCACCTTCGATGCGGCGGTGGCGGCAGCCGGTCTCGCCATGCAGGCTGCCCTCGACCTCGCCAACCGTCGTCTTCAGCGAGCCTTCATTGTCGCCCGACCACCCGCCCATCACGCGGGTCGCGATCGCGCATCCGGTTACTGCTTTTTCAATTCGGTGGCCCTGGCCGCGGAGGTTTTGGTCCGTAGCTGGAGTCGGCCGGTGGTGATTGCCGATTTTGGGGCCTTGCACGGTGACGGGACGCAGCAACAGTTTTTCTCGAGCGCCGAGGTCGGCTTTGTTTCTGTCCACCATTACCCGGCCTTCCCCGGTGGCGGCGGAGGGGATGAGATCGGGGAAGGGGAGGGGCTGGGAACGACCCGAAATGTGCCATTGGCGGGAGGCGCTGAAGACGACATTTTCTGCGCCGCATTTTCTGGCGCTTTGGATGAAATTTGTGGGCGCTTGCAGCCGGCGGCCATCCTTCTGTCGGCCGGTTTTGACGCGCATCACAAAGATCCTGTCGGCGGCATGAAGGTGACCGAAGCTGGATTTGGACGTCTGACCGCCACCGCAGTTGACGCAGCAAATCGTTGGTCTGAAGGGCGTGTTTTGTCCTTTCTCGAGGGAGGTTTCGAGCTCGAAGCGCTTGCGAAATCTGCGCGTATTCACGTCGAGGAATTGGTGAAAACCTCGAGCGATTAATTGGTTCGAGATTGTCGCAAGGATTGGTGATCTACGTCACGGAGAGAGCGAGTTCAGGCGCGTCTTTAACGCAACTTGTGCGCCCAAACCCCTTCATTTTCCATCTTTTATTTGACCGTAGATATGCCTTGGTATATCATAATTACGATCGTAAATCGCCTGGAACTTCGGTCCAGAGGAGGACTCGCAATGCGTTACAAAGGAACCGCCGGAGCGCTTGTACTGCTGACTCTCCTGCTGCCGATCAGCGCAGTTGCCGAGACAATTTTCTGGCTTGATACGCCGGCAGATGGGGCAACGGTTTTCGGTCTCGTGGAGGTCAACGGTTTTGTCGTTGACAACGGCGATCAGTGCGGCCCCCAGTGGACGTGGCACTCCTGCCAATGGGATGACGCATTGGTGAGTAAAATCGATCTGTACGTCGATGATGAGTTCGTGTCCACGGCCGACATGAATCAGCCGCGCTACGACATTCTTCAGGCCTACCCGTGGTATGCGGGGACGCCGTATGCAAAGCCCGGCTTCACCACTTCTTTTGACTCCGAGGGTTATTCCGACGGAGTGCACACGCTGTTCATGCGGGTCACCTTCAGCGACTCGTCAACCGCGGACTACGGGCTACGTTCCGTGACGGTGAATAACAACCTCAATCAGGCCCCGCTGGGCGAAATCGAGCTACCGGGGTCGCTGCAGCCGATGAACGGGGTTTTCCCGGTCACCGGGTGGGCCCTCGATGACGATGCGATCGCGTATGTCGAGATCATGGTTGACGGTCTGGCGATGGGCAATGCTGTCACCGGAGTCCACCGGCCCGACATCGGCAACAGATTCCCAAGTGATCCGGATGCGGAATATTCCGGTTTTGTGCGCATGCTCAACACCACCGCGCTCAACAACGGGATCCACGTGCTCGCGGTGCGCGTGGTTGACAACGAAGGCGCCTCGAGGGTGATCGGGCGGCGTTTTGTCCAGACCTTCAACACCGGTTCCAACCTGCCGCCGTTTGGCGACATTGAATGGCCGGTCGATAACCACACCATGTTCGCGGATGATTGCGAGATTGAAGACGGGGTACTTCCACCGTGGTCCGGAGATATTTATGACGATCCGGACAACGTCTCAATGATCGTCGGCTGGGCGCTCGACGTGGGCTCCCGCACCGACATGGGTGGCGTGTCGTACGTGCAGCTTCTGCTCGATGGCGTCATCATTGCCGACACCAACGAGGGCAGCTTCTATTGGGAGCCCGCGGAATGGGACTTCAATTACTACGGCCACCCACGCATGGACATCCACAACCTCTATGTCGACGTTCCGAACTCCAAACACAGTGGTTTTTCGTTCCTGGTCGACGTCAATTATCTGAGACTCTCTCGCGGCTTCAATGAGGGTCTGCACCTGTTCAAGGTGCGCGCGGGTGATCGTGAAAACAACGTCGCCGACATCGCCCAGATCCCGGTCATCTTCGACTGTGATGACGACGGAGACGATCCTGCGTGGGGCGATATCTGGACGCCGGAGCACATGGAGCTAGTGGCGGGAGTTGTCGAGGTGACTGGCTTCGCCATTGACTCTCGGTCCTTCGATCAGGTTGAAATCTGGGTCAATGGCGTGTACATCGGCGATGCCGACCATGGCCTTGCCTCACCGGGCATTACTGATCTCTATCCGTGGTTACCGCCGACATTCTCGACCAACTCCGGCTTCCGCTTCGAACTTGACACCGTAGCTGAAAACCTCGCCGACGGTGAGCTCAGCATTATTGTTTGGACGCACGACAACCGTGACGGGCGCAGCATCATTGGTGAGCGCCGCGTCGTCCTCGACAATCAGAGTCCCTGACCCGCATCAACCCGTGGAACCGCAGAACCCCGCTTCGGCGGGGTTTTGTTGTTGATGAAAAGGCGTAGGGCTTGAGGCGTGGGGCTTGGTGATCTTTCAACCTCGTTGCAGAGCTCGGGGTCCGTCCTCAAGCCTCAGGCCTCAAGCCGCAAGCTTCAGGCCTTTCACATCATGCCAATGTGGCACGGACGCAGTTACAATGTCGTTGCACAGGAGGTTATGTGAAAGCGCTCTACTTCGAAGAGCATGGCGGGACCGACAAGTTGCTCTACGGTGAGCGGCCGGAGCCCGAGCCAGGAACCGGCGAGGTCAGAGTGCGGCTGAAGACGGCGGCCTTCAATCACCTCGATCTCTTTGTCCTCCACGGCATGCCCGGTATCCCCATCGGTTTACCACATATCGGCGGTGCCGACGGCGCCGGAGTCGTGGATGCGGTGGGAGATGGGGTCGAGGGGGTCGATGTCGGCAGCGAGGTCGTCTTCGATCCTGGGTTGTCATGCGGCCATTGTGAGTACTGTCTTGGCGGCGAGCAAAGCCTTTGCCTGACCTTCGGAGTACTCGGAGAGCACTCGAACGGCACTTTCGCCGAAGTCGTGGTGGTGTCCGCCCAATCACTGGCGCCACGCCCCACCCATCTGTCCTGGGAGGAGTCGGCGGCTTTCGGCCTCGCCCACCTCACCGCGTGGCGCATGCTGATCAACCGGGGCGGTCTGCGCCCCGGCGAAACGGTGCTCATCCACGGCATCGGCGGTGGTGTGTCGATGGCATGCCTGCAATTGGCGAAGCTCGTGGGAGCGCGCGTGATCGTGACTTCGCGATCCGGGGAAAAGCTCCGGCGCGCAACCGAGCTGGGAGCTGACGATGTTCTACCGGCTGACGATCAGGTCGCTCGCGGCGTTCGTGGGCTGACCGGAAAGCGCGGCGCCGACGTCGTCGTCGACTCGGTTGGTGAGGCGACCTGGATGCAATCTCTGAAGGCCGCCGCCAAGGGCGGCCGGATCGTGACCTGTGGGGCCACTTCGGGGGCAAATCCAACAGAAGAAATTCGGTTGATTTTTTGGAATCAGCTCAGCATCATCGGATCGACCATGGGTTCGCGAAGGGATTGGCGGCAACTGGTAGCAGCGGTCGGGATGCACGGGCTCAAACCCGTGATCGATACCGTCCTGCCATTGTCCGAGGGCCGAGCGGCGTACGAACGGATGGCGAAGGCGGAGCAGTTTGCTAAGATCGTGCTGTCCATCGATGGCTGAGCTGTTCATAACCAACCGGAGGCTCGCCAAATACTTCCGATTCGACACTTCGAAATGAGCCAGATTGACTGAAGCCATGGGCATGCCGACGACCGAAAACACCGCACCGAAGGTGCTGGCTCGTCCCGACCACCAGCTATCTCGGGACAGTCTGTCGTCAGAAGCCCTCAAAGTCCTCTATCGACTCCACCGGTCCGGATATACGGCCTACCTGGTTGGAGGGAGCGTTCGTGATCTCCTGCTCGGCAACCGGCCCAAGGATTTCGACGTCGCAACCAATGCGCGCCCCCAGGAAATGAGACGTCTGTTCCGCAACTCCCGTGTTATCGGGCGGCGGTTCCGCCTCGTGCACGTGTACTTTCGCGCTGGCATCGTCGAGGTCGCAACTTTTCGCGCCAGCCCGGAGCCGCCGGAATCGCCAAATGACTGGGAGGAGGCGGCAGCCGAGGAGGCCGAGGAGAACACGACCACAGATCGCCCACAGCCGGCGACCGAGGATGTCGTTTACGGCACGCCGGCGGAAGATGCCCGTCGTCGAGATTTCACAGTCAACGCGCTCTTCTACAACATCGCGGATTTTTCGATCATCGACCATGTCGGCGGAATCAAGGACCTCGAAAGGGGTTTGATCCGCACCATCGGCGACCCGGAACAGCGTTTTATCGAGGACCCGGTGCGAATGATGCGTGCGTTGGAATACAGCGTCCGCCTCGGTTTCGAGATCGACCCGCGAACCAGCGAGGCGATTGCTGCCCAGCGAGATGTGATCGCGGAGGCTTCGGCACCGCGCCTTACCTATGAGCTCGTGGAGTCGCTGCGGTCGGGACATGCCGCCGGCATTCACGAGGCGTGGAGGCGGTCGGGTGTTTTCACGCGGGCGTTCCCGGATCTCCCGATCGATACCGACGAGAGCATGCGCGTTCTCGAAATGGTTGACAGGGAGATCAATTCGGGCCGTGAGCTCTCGGACCCGAGTTTGATCGGGAGCTATTTCCTGGGGCGTTTCCTCGCAATAGCCGAAGAGGAGACCTCTGACACGGGTCGGGTCGACAACCCCCAGGTCCTGGGACGACTCAGAGAGTCACTCGATCCGGCTTCGACGAGCATGCATCTCTCGAATCAAACTCTGCACCTTTTGCACCAAGGCCTCTTTGCTCTGACCAAGATGCGGCGGCCGCCCGACCGTGGTCGCCAGGTGCTCAAGCTGGCGCGCCAGGAGTACTTCAAGGTGGCGTGGGAACTGTACGGCTTTGCGGTTGCCCTGGGCTACATTTCTCCGGAGGCCTACCAGGGGTGGAAGCGCGCGTTGCGAAAGGTCGGCGCCAAAGACCGACGCGATCCTCCCCGGAGGAGCATGACAGAACGACCGCGCCCGCGCCGACGCCCGCGACGGAGGCGGTGAGAAGTGGTGGCGAAAGACCGAAAGATCGCTGCCCGCAGGGTCGATGAGCTCAGGGAGCTCTTACGACACCACAACCACCGCTACTACGTCGTCGCCGACCCCGAGATTTCGGATTTCGAGTACGATCAGCTCTTTTCCGAGCTCAAGGAACTCGAGGGCGAGTTCCCAGATCTTCAGAGTCCGACCTCGCCGACCCGGCGTGTGGGTGGAGAGCCGCTGCCGGGGCTGGAACAGGTCGAGCATGCGGTTCCGATGCTTTCGCTCGACAACAGCTACTCGCGGGACGAGCTCAAGGCGTGGTACGGGAGGCTCTGCCGGGAGCTCGGGCATGATCCCGGAGGCCTCGCCGCCGAGCTCAAAATTGACGGTGTTTCGATCTCCCTGGTATACGTCGACGGCAAGCTCGAACGTGCTGTGACCCGCGGTGACGGGACGGTGGGCGACGACGTCACAGCCAACGCCCGCACGATCCGGCAGCTTCCGCTTGAAGTGGATGGACTGCCGCCCCTGATCGAGATCCGAGGAGAGGTCTATCTGGCGAGGAGCACCCTGGGAAAGCTCAACCACGAACGCCGCCGTGAGGGTGAGCGCGAGTTCGCCAACCCTCGTAACGCCGCGGCCGGCTCCATCCGGTTGCTCGATTCGCGCGAGGCGTCACGACGACGTCTCGGACTGTGGTGTTACCAGGTCGCTCGCGCAGAGGGTCACGAAGAGGACAGCCACGTCGCTTCGCTCGAGTGGTTGTACGGGCTTGGATTTCCGGTGAGTCCAGGACTCGAGCGATGTGCGGGACTGGCCGATGTGGAGACCTTCATTGATCGCTGGGAGCAACGGCGGCATGATCTCGATTACGACACCGACGGCATCGTGGTCAAGGCGGATAGCGCCGCCGAGCGCGCCTCTCTCGGCAGCACCGCACGCTCGGTGCGGTGGGCGGTTGCCTACAAGTTCCCACCCGAGGGCCGGACGACGAAGCTCCTCGACATCGTCGTACAGGTCGGGCGTACCGGAGTACTGACGCCGGTGGCGGTATTGGAACCGATTGAGGTGGCGGGTTCGACAGTTTCACGAGCGACCCTCCACAACTTCGACGAGGTCATGCGACTCGATGCTTGCATCGGTGACACCGTGTGGGTCGCCAAGGGCGGAGAGGTCATCCCTAAGGTGGTTGGGGTTGTGACCGCCGAGCGCGGGCCAGAGGCGCGGCCATATGCGGCGCCAAAACAATGCCCGGAGTGCGGAATGCCGGTGGTGCGCGAGGAGGAAGAGGTCGCCCTGCGCTGCCCCAACCCGGAGTGCCCGGCGGTGACAAGAGCGCGGCTACGCCACTTCGTGGCTCGAGGAGCGATGGAGATCGAAGGCCTCGGGGGCCGATTGCTCGAGCAGTTGGTCGAGGCCGGTTTCATAACCGACGAAGCTTCGTTGTGGGACCTCGAGGCCGATGGCCTGGCGGAGCTTCCCGGCTGGGGCGAGCTCTCAGCTACCAATCTCCTGCGTGAACTCGAGGAGGCCCGCGATCGGCCTCTTCACCGTCTGCTCTTCGCTCTCGGTATTCCTCACGTCGGCGAGCGGGCGGCAAAAGTCCTGGCCAAGCGTTTCGGCAGTCTCGAGGCTCTCGCCGCTGCCGAATCTCAAGCGTCAGAGGAGGTTGACGGCATTGGTCCGGTAATGGCGGCCGCGGTGAGTGAGTGGTTTGCGCAACCGCGTCATCAGTCGCTCGTGATGCGCTTGGCCGAGCGTGGAATCGATCCTCGTGAGGAGACCGACGATGGAGGGGGCGAAACTCTTGCTGGTCAGGTGTTCGTCATCACCGGTAGCCTGAGCCGGCCGCGGCGAGAGCTGAAGGAGGAGTTGGAAAGATTGGGAGCTACCGTGGCAGGCTCGGTATCAGGGAAGACCTCCTACCTGGTTGCCGGCGAGAACTCCGGCAGCAAATTGGCCAAGGCGCGCGAGCTCGGTGTGAAGGTCATCGACGAGACCGAGCTAGCACAGATGTTGGATTCGTAGGGGGGTTGGTGCTGTGGAACCTTTGATCTTTCTGGTGGACGATGATGACGGGTCGCGCGATGCCATGACCCGCACGCTGGAACGAGTGGGGTATCGCCTGCGGGCGTTTGCCTCTGCCGAAGAAGCCCTCGAGAAGCTGCGGGAAGGTGAACAGGTCGATGCGGTAGTTTCCGATGTACGAATGCCGGGTATGGACGGTTACGAGTTCTTGCGCGAGGTTCGCGCCGACCACCCAAACCTCCCATTCCTCTTGGTTACCGCCTATGCCGATGTCGAAGACGCCGTGGCGGCGCTCCAGGAGGGCGCCGATGACTATCTCACCAAACCGGTCAAGGTGCAGGAGCTGCGCCAGCGCGTGCAGCTTCAACTCGAACGACGGGTGTTGTCGGATGAAAATCGTCGCCTGCGCCAACGCCTCGAAAAGAACTTCGGTTTCGAGGGCATTGTCGGCCATTCCACGGGAATGGAGGAGCTTCTGGAGCGGCTTCGGGTGGCGGCACCAACGCGATCGACGGTGCTCATAGTCGGTGAGTCGGGTACCGGCAAGGAGCTCGTTGCCAACGCCCTCCACCAGAACTCGCCACGCGCCCGGGGACCTTTCGTAGCCATCAACTGCGGCGCCATTCCCGGCGAGATTCTCGAGTCCGAGCTCTTTGGTCACGAAAAGGGCGCTTTCACCGGTGCGCACCAGCGCCGTATCGGTCTGATCGAACGCGCCGCCGGTGGGACCCTGTTCCTTGACGAAATTTCGGAGCTTTCCGCTGATTTGCAGGTCAAGCTTCTACGGGTGCTCGAGGAGCGTCACATCATGCGGGTCGGTGGTGCGACGCAGATTGCGGTCGACTTCCGGCTCGTTGCGGCGACCAACCGCCATCTCGCCCAATGGGTCGAGACCGGCCGTTTTCGACAGGATCTCTTCTATCGGCTCAAGGTGGTCGAGCTCAGCATTCCACCCTTGCGCAAACGGGCCGGCGATATCCCCCTCTTTGTCCAACACTTTCTCGAGTACTTCAACGAGGAGCTCGAACGCGATGTCAGTGGCGTCCACCCGGCCGTGCTGGCAGCCCTCAAAAGGCAATCGTGGCCGGGCAACGTTCGTGAACTCCGAAACCTGATCGAGACAATGGTGCTCTTTGCGCGTTCCGGGGAAATTGGGCTCGAGGATTTGCCAACCGAGTACAGGACGCCGAATCAGCAAACAGAGTTGGTGGAGCCCACCGAGTGGCAGCTGCGACCAATGGCCGAGATCGAGAAGGAGGCCATTCTTCGCACCGTCGCTCACACCGGAGGCCACAGAGCACGCGCGGCGGACCTCCTCGAGATCGGGCTTCGGACGCTGCAGCGAAAGTTGAAGGAGTATGGCGAAATCGTTCCTCGAGAGAACGGCGACCAGGAGAGCGAAGACTAGCGAATTCCACCCCGTTCACCGGCGAAGCGCTTCAGAATTCGATGCCCGCTTCTCTGAGCGCGGTTCCGAAGAGTGCCCCCTCTGACGATGTTTGGGCCCCGACGCGGTGTCCGAATGATGAGTCTGTGGTCCCAAAATCGTCAGAGACGGCACGTACTGTGGCGCGCCCTTAACCGATGAGCCGGCGCGTTGCAGGTGTGTTTACAGAACTGCGCGGTCACCGGAGGTGCCTGGCTCCCGATGTGACGATGTCCTCATCGTCACGTCGGCGTGCCTGGCATCCTCTCCTCGGGAAGCGCCCTGCTGAGAAGCGCGCGCCGACGTCGGATTCGCGAGGGCGGAGTCCAGGCACCGGTGATAATATTGAGAGACTCGAAAGGAGCGCGTGATGGAAATACCCGGCAAGGTTTCACTGTACTGCCCCCTGATCGATGTCAAAGGGACCGTCGGGACGCTGGTGTCAGTTTCCGATCACGGCTACTACCATGTCGAGGTTCCCATCAAGGGAAGCACCCACGTCATGCTGCTGCCCATTGCCCACACCGCCCTGTACTTCACGGAGGCCGAGCCCGAGGCCGAGGAAGGTTTCGAGATCGAGCGTTGAGGCGGGTCGGCCCGATTAGACAAAACTGCGAATAACCCCGCCAACCACGCTGTTATAGAAGCGTGGCCGAAAACAACGGAGATTTCATTGGGGGGGCATGGGTCGAGGTCCTCGATCAACTCGGCGAGGCGGTCATCGTCCTCGATCATGAGCGAACCCTCCAACATGTCAACAACGCTGCAAGACGCCTGTTGGGTTACGAACACGGGCAGCGTGTCGGTGGGAGGTGCAAGCTCACCACCCGCGGGGTCGACTGCGAAAATGCCTGTCCCTTGACCTTTGCACTCGAAACTGGCCTCGATCGGGTGGAGGACTTTGCGACGGTTTACCACACGATTGATGGGCGCGCCCTGGCGCTCAGGATCACTGTCATTCCGTTGACTGACGAAGGAGGGGGGTTCCGGGGCGCGGTTGAAATCCTGCGACCCACTGAACCGAAGCCCGGATTCTATCTGGCCGGATGCTCGGCTGCGACCGACGCCCTCAGAGAGCGTGTCGCCGCGCTCGCGCGAGAGCGTTCGGATGTCTGCCTTGTCGGCGAACCACCGACCTGTCGCGATGTGGCGCGTGCCATGCATCGGTATTCCGGCATGCCGGACAACCTCTTCCGAACCTGGGAAGGGAGTTGGGATGGGATCAGTCCGTGGCCGCCGGGGACAATGTATGCCTCCGGTGACGGGGCTGGCAGCTTGTTTGACGGGACTCGCCCAGAAGGATGGCGAGTGGTGATTGGCGAGACGTGCATTCCCGAGATGTCGTCCCTCGAAGTACTCGAATTGCCCTCGGTCGAGGAGATGGAGGAAGACCTGTCGAAGATGATCGTGGCCTGGATCGAGGAACTCTCACCGCGCACGAGGGTTTCCCAGGCAGCCCTCGAGCGCCTTGCACGGGTGGTGCAGGACCGCGGCTTTGAAGAGCTGGAAAGCGTATTGACAGCCGCGCTGGCTGTGGCGGGAGATTGCGTCGAGGAGGAACATCTCCCGGTCGACGGCTATCACACGGCATTTGTAGATGAGCTGCTGAAGGCGCCGAAACCTCTCGCCGCCCTTGAGGAGCGGCTTCTCCGCGAGGTGCTCGAACGCTGCGGATGGCGGATGCAGGAGGCGGCCGAGCGGGTCGGCATCTCGCGCGTCACTCTCTGGCGCAAGATGAGAGACCTCGGCATCGAAAAAGGTTCATAGACCGCCCCACCCGCCCGGATACAGGGTTCACCCACCCAGCCACCCACCCATCAGGGCACAGGGTTCAGGGTGCAGGGCCCACCCCACCACCCGGAACTGCCAACCAGGAATCGATCCCTCTTGAAACTTGAACCTTGTGCCCTGTACCTGGGTAGGCGGACGGGCGGGTGAACCCTGTGGCTGGGTGGGTGGGGGCTATTCCTCCGGTTCGGAGGTGAAGCGGTAGCCCACGCCGCGGACGGTGTGAAAGTGGAGCGGATTGCGGGGGTCTTCCTCGAAGTGTTTGCGGAGGCGGTGAATAAAGGTGTCGAGAGTTCGGGTCGAGGTGTCAAAGGTGTAGCCCCAAACCCGCTCGAGCAGCTCACCGCGGGTCAGGACACGGCCTTCGTTTTCGGAGAAGAAACGGACCAGCATAACCTCGCGCTCGGTTAGCGCGACCGTGCCCTCCGGTGTGCTGGCCCGCATGGTGTCCATATCGACTTCGCTCTCGCCGATCTTTACCACCGGCCCGGTTCGGGCAGGTGTTTGTGACCATTCGGCGCGCCGCATGATTCCGCGAACGCGAAGGACGAGTTCCTCGACCAGAAATGGCTTGGTCAGGTAGTCGTCAGCTCCGAGTTGGAGCCCGAGAATTCGGTCCGCGTCGCTGCCGCGTGCGGTAAGGAAGAGGATCGGGATCATATTGCCTTCGCTTCGTAGGCTGCGGCAGACCTCGAAACCGTCGATTCCAGGGAGCATGATGTCGAGGATCAAGAGCTCGAAATCAGAAGAGGGTTGGGCGAGCTCGACGAGCCCGTCTTCCCCGGTGCCCACTCTGCGGACCGAAAACCCTTCCATCTCGAGGTTCCGGCAGAGACCGTCGGCAAGCGGCTCGTCATCTTCGACGACCAGCAGCCGGATCGGTTCGGGAGTAGGTTGAGATTGGCTCACTCCTACAATTGTAACCCCCCGACCACCCAACCAGACGCAAGATTCAAGATCCAAGATACAAGATCCACCCAGCCACCCCCACGGGCCTTTCGCCATCTTGTATCTTGCATCTTGTATCTCTTGCCAGGTTTCGCGCTGATAGCCCAGCGATATTCGAGGCTACGGGCTCGTGGAATTGAGCCCGACGAACGCCCCGTCATTGCGGCGGCAGAGAATCCTCATGAGAGTCGCGTAGCGGACCCCGGTGTGCTCACCGGCGCCGGCGACCGAAAACACGGTGGGAAAGCCGATCGCGTGAATCCTCACCCGCCGCTCGCCGTCGCTGCTTCTGGTGTTGAGCCGGTCCACCTCGCGTACGACCTCATCGATCGATGAACCGGTGAACTCGTCGCCGAAGACGTAGATCGAGATCCTGTGATTCGGGTTGGCAAAGGTCCGGATGGCCCGGGTGATGCCCTCGACCGGGCTCGAGTTCGAAAAAACGCTCCATGAGCGCAGGCGTGCAATCACCGCTTTGCGCCGCCCGGGAGTGTCCGGGATCCACTTACCGGCGTACTGCGAGTACATGTACTGGCCCATGTCGTTCATGATCTGCATGCCCTTGACCCGCGGATAGGTGTCGAGGACTTGAGTCATTTTCTCGACCACAGCCGGCCACGCGTAGTGAAACATGGAACCCGATGTGTCGATGACGAAGATGATGTACTCGCTGTCGACCGGAATGCCACCGACCATCGCATCGGGCTTGCGTCGTCGCTGGCTTTGCTCGAGGAGCCGGCGCATCTCGTCGCTCAGCTCCTGCTGTGCGGCCAGCATCCGGCCCTCGAGGATGTCCTGGATCTCGGAGAGCTCCGCGCTGGCGGCATACTCGCCCCGAATCTCGGACAGATCGCCGCGCAGGCGCGCGATGTTGCGTTGTTCCTCCGACAGCTGTTGCACTTTTCCGGTCAGGCGACGATCGAGGATTGCGGTTTCGCCCCGAATCTCATAGAGCTCGGCCTCGAGCTCGATCAACAGACGATCGAGGTCGCGACGGGCCTCCTCGATCGCCAACGGTTCGCCGAATTTGGTCAGCACGAGCAGCAGGATGATGGCGCCGAATCCGCAGCAGATGACGTCGAGAAACGACAGTGAGAAGACTTGAAAGTCTTTTCGTGCGCGTCTCATGGCCAGTCCTCGGCCAGGCTCATGAAGGACCCGCGGGTGCCGATGGCCAGCTTCCAGAAGGCGCTGGCCGCGAGCGGGTCGCCCTCCATGGGGAAGAGGACGACGTTGACCGGGATCCCGGATGGCAGCTGTTCGACGGCACGGTTGAAAAGCTTTGTCCTCTGCCGGGCGGACACCGTGGAGGCTCTCGCCGGGCTTTTGCCGACCGTCGGCAGACCGTCGGTCAAGAGGATGATGTTGTCGGGCCTCGGGTTGAGCTGGGATGCCACTGCCAACGCGTGGAAGAGGCTGGTGCCATCGGCAGGAATGATGTCGTTCATATTTCGCACCGCGCCATCGAGTGCCTCGCGATCCGAGCCGTCGAGCCACTGGCCCGCGGTGTCCGGCGAAACCGGTCGTGCAGAGGTATTGAACGAGTAGATCTGGAATCGGCTGTCGCGCGGGATCTGGGTCGTCAGCCAGTCCACGGTGGCCAAAGCCTGCCGCCACTTTGCCGCTCGTACCTTGTCCCTATCGGGCAGGTTCCGGCGCCGGATGACGTTGACGATCGTGCTGCCGAGCATGCTCGCCGAGGAGTCGACAAGAAAGAGAATCCGACTGCCGCCGACCTTGAGTCCGGTCAGGTATTGGCGGTCACCGTCACCAACGTGGACGCGGACCCGATCGCCCGGGGTCTCCTCAGACGGCAGCGAGGCCGAGAGGCGACGGGCGTTCTCCTCCAGTGACCGGAGGTCCGCCTGCAGTCGATTGATGTGTTCGCGACGGGCCAGGGTCGAGGCTTCGAAGGTCGCGAGCTCGACGCGGATCTCCTGCAACGACTCGATCAGCCGCAAAGCCAAACCCTGGGTCAGAACACGCTCGTCATCCGTTTCGGTGATCGCATTGCGAAGCTCCACCAGATTGCGATGACCTTCGAGGACCTCCCTTTCGAGCCGATCGACCTCACCTTGAAGGTCGGCGGTTACTTTGACCGAGTTGTCGCGCACAGCTGCGTTGATGATCATGAACAGGAGAATTACCGCTCCCAGACCGCAGGTCATCGCATCCAGGAAGGAAAGACCGACCGGCGTGACGCTTCGAGCCCGCATCTCAATCCGCCATGGCGACGACCAGAATTTCTCGATCGGCCGAACCGAGACGCAGCCGGTCGCCGGGGGCCAGGGCCGTCCGTCCCTCGATTGGATCGCCGTTGACTCTCATCTCGGCCCCGGCCGGTGCATCGAGCACCGCCTGGCCGGCGAGCCATCGCACGGATGGATACGGTTGATCGGGGTCGGCTCGCTCCTCGATCCCGTCAGGACCGAGGATCAGAGCCTCGGATTCGATGCGGTGAGCGACGCCATTCACCACGAGGTGGGTCGGCAAGTGCCGTTTGCCGTCGCGTGGGGGCGTCACGGGAATAGTAACCGGTCCCGGTGGTCTCGCGTCGAGACCCGGCAAACGGGTGATAAATCGCAGGACGAGATCTGGTGACCGGATTCGGTCGGCGTGGGCGAGGGCGCCGCTGGCCGCGGCCGCCGGATGCAGGACAACGACTGAGGATTGAGTGTTCTCCTCGAGATGGTCGACGAGCCCCGGCAAAGCGCTGGCACGGTGGCTGAGCAGCAGCGTGGTGTCGTCCGGATGGTCGTGATCGTTGACCAGAGATGCCAGGGTGTCGTAGCTGGGAATGGCGGCGCCGACGATGCGCGAGCGATCCAGTTCGACGGCGTGCTGTCGGCCACCCGATGTGATGCGCACCTCGGTCGAGTCCTTCTCCGTCAGCACTTCGAGATGGTCGGCTAGTTGGGCGTAGAGCACCTGCTCAGTAGCCGCGACGTGGAGCGGATCGAATCTGGTAGCGCGAACAAAGGTCTGGGCGATGACCCGGGCCCAAATGTCGCGGAGAGCGAGGATCCCAGTTCGGCCTTCGGTGCGGACGTTTCTGCGGACGATCTCGTCTCCATGTTCGAGCTCGGTCAGGACAGCACGATGAAGGTGGAGGTCGAGGTGAAGGACGTGCGGCTCGAGCTCGCGATCGGCGGCGGCGGCGACCGCCGCGTCTATCACGCCTCGAACCGGAATCGCCAGCTCCCGTGCGATCCCGAGGAGCAGCCCGAGCTGATCGTCGGAGAAGACACCGGGCACCGCAACAATGACCTCTTCGGCATTTCCGCCATCCGCCTCCCACACTGCTTTCAAATGGGCATGGGCGAGATCAGCCGTCCGCAGATAGCTGGGAAAGGGGCGACCAAGGGGAGTGGTCCCGAGATCCTGCCAGAATCGGCTGTGAAGACGCCGGGGATTGAGACGCGCGCTGCGTTCCGCATCGAGACCCACCGCGAGCTCTCGACCGTCGATCGCGGCCAGGCCGGGACTCGGTCGCGACAGCTTGCCCCTCGGGCTCACGAGCTGGAGCCCGGTGTCGACCAGTTTGAGGGCGACGCGGTCCATTTAGTTCGTCCCGGTCCTCGTTGAATGGTCAGGCGCCGATGCGCCGGCCTGGAGATGGCGGATGAGGTGGGTGTCGACGTAGGCCTCGGTATCGAGGACTAGCCGCTCCTGCCGCAGTTGGAGCTGGTGGAGAAGGAACATCAAGATGATGGAGATCAACAGCGCGACGAAGGTCGAGTTGAATGCCACGCCGAGATTTCGCGTGACTCCGGTGATATCGCCTTCGACCGCTCGATGTGCCTGGCCGAGGGCCGCCCCGATACCACGCACGGTGCCGATGAAGCCGATCGAGGGAATCGCCCACGCGATGTAGCGCACCATCGCGAGCTCCGAGTCGAGGCGCTCGGCCTCGGTTTCGGCAGTGCTGTGAGCGGTGTCGGATGCGTCCTGGATGCTGCCGGTGGCGCCAAACCGGCGCAACGCGGCCAAAACCACCCGTGGCAACAACAGTCGTCGTTGGTTTGTGGGCAAAGCCTCGACCTGTCGCGCATACTCGCGCGAGTCCTCTGGCAGAATCCGTACCCCCTCCGCCACAGGCACCAGATCCGTCTCGAGGAGCTGGTTCTCACGGGCGGTTGTCAGGCCCTTTGACGCCATGATCGCCATCGCCCACAACATCAGAACAAAGCACGCCTCCTGCTCGAAGTCTCTTACGATCACCCATACCGACCGCTGTTGGACGTACTCGGGATCGGCAGCCATCAGCGCAGCCTGCTCGGCAGAGAAGGTCTCCGCGCGCGGCCGGACGATGGTCACAAAAAGGGCGTGGACGATGATCAGGGCCACCACCAACGAGGCGAGCTGAAAGACGAAGTCGATGGAATCTGAGCGGCGCATGGCAGCCTCAGATGTCGGTCGGGAACGCGACCGCGCTGTCAGCGGGGAGGCGCTCGGTTGGTTGGAAATCTGGAAGAGGCTCTTCGGTCGTCGATTCGGGCGTCTCCGCAGTTTCCTGCGGCGGCGCGCCGGCGTCGGCCGTGAGCCAACCCGCAGTCAACGCTGCCGCGAATACCAGGATCGCGAGGACGGCCATGAGAGGTCGTTTGCTTGGTTTCATGTCTTCCCTCCGGTTACTGGGTGCCGCGAGCGATCCGAAAACCGAGATCCGGCCGCGCCGTGTCTCCGTAGTCCCGGTAACTCAATCTGAGTTCGGTCGTGTTGGTGTCCATCCAGCTTGCGCCTCTGATCACATGGTACGCCCCCTCGGCCGGCCCGATGGGGTCGCGCGTGACCTTGTTGGGTGGAGACGGCGTCACTGCATACACGTCGTGCATCCACTCCGAAACGTTGCCCCCCAGGTTATAAAGCCCGAGTGGATTTGACTGGTAACTGCCCGCCGGAGCGGTTGCTCCGTGGTTGTCGTGGTATCCGGGGACGGCGCCTTGAAGCACTGTTGCGCCCGTCGAGTCGCCGTAATTGCCCGCGTCTGCTGGCACCGGCAACGAGTCGCCCCAGGCATATTTCCGGGCGTTGGCCGAGTCCGGGTACCGAGCGGCCCACGCCCATTCGGCCTCGGTCGGCAGGCGGAAGCCTTGTGGAATCGGGGTTCGGGCGACCATCCTGCCGCCGCTCTCGACGTAGACCGGGGGCAGTCCGGCGCGTTCCGACAGCCAGTTGCAGTATTTCGCGGCGTCGTTCCAGGTGATATTGACGACCGGATGGTGGTCGATCTCGAGGTTGAAGCTCCCAACCGATCCGGACCGGTGCGCGGGCCGGAATTCGCGGAACTCTCTATTCGTGACTTCGCGCACTGCGAGGTAGAAGGGTCGAGTCAATTCGACGTCGTGCAGGACTTCGTTGGCGCGACGCCCGGGCTCGCGGCGGGCGGCGCCCATGGTAAATCGACCGGGTCCCACCAACACCAACTCGGCCCCCTGGGGGCTTTTGATAGTCGCGGGGAGTCCCGCCGGGCCCGACTCTTTGAGCACCGCGTGCACCGCCTGCGGGAGGCCGGGCTCCGGAGTGAGAGTGGTGCGATACGGGACGTAGCCGTCAAGCTGGATCTCGATCTGGTATGGGCGTGCCTCGAGTTCCAGTGTCTGGTTGGTGGTGCCGAAAGGCACGCCGTCGATCAGGAGTTGGGCGCGTGGTGGCAGGGAGGTCACCGAAACCTCCCCCAAGAGCATTTCGAGCTCGGCCCGCACCTCCGATCGTCGACCCGAACGAATCTCGATACCGGTGCTGAAGGTGCTGCGGCCGGCCATCGAGACCGTCACCTCGTAGGTGGCACCGGGAGCGAGGTCAAGCTCGAGCGGGGCGGTACCGCGGAAGACCCCGTTGACGGTCACTGTGGCACCGTTCGGGTCCGAGGCAACCGCGAGCCGGCCATCTATCGGCACGAGCCGAACGAGCCCGAGATCGGCGGCCTCCCCGGCGGTGGCCTGGAAACGCCTGGAGAACGATTTGAAGCCCTGCCGACGGATCTCAACGACGCGCTCGCCGGCCTCGATCCGATACTCGAGGGGAGTCGATCCGGCGACCGTGCCATCCACGGATACTGTCGCATTGGCGGGAAACGTGGCGACGGTGAGCGGCGCCCAGTTGGGAACCAGTTCGGCCTCCAGCTCGCGCGGCGGTTCGCCCGGCTCGAAAACGACGGTGGTCTCGTAGGGCAGGTGGAGGGGAGCCGCGATCTTGACTGTGTGCTCACCGGCCGTGAGCTCGATGTCGTGCGCCGGAGTGGTGCCGGACGATTCTCCATCGATGGTGATCTCGGCCCCTTCCACCGGGCTCGAGGTAATTGTCAGCAGACCGCCGAGGGGTTCGAACACAAAGCCGACCACCGACGGAGTGTCGCCGTTCACCTCGAGAGTCTCCGAAAGGCTGCGGTGGCCCTCGAGCTCGGCCGCCACGGTGTAGCTCCCGGAATGGAGGAGGTAGCTGTCGCCGATCCTGGGTGTCAGCCAACTGCCCTGTATCTCCAGATGGTCGGCCGCCGGGCTGGTCTCCACCTGGACCGCGCGCGCGGTGAGGACGAACCAGGCACCGGCAGTGAGCAGGACGGCTGCCGCCATCAGCGCCAACGAACGCGGTCGGATTCTGAAACGGGATCGACGTGGCGGAGACTGCCATCTCGGCTTGAAGTCGGCGGGCCGAATCACCCGATCGGCGGAGGAGGACTGCGGGGGTTGCGGCACATCCGTTTTGGGAGGCGTCACGCTCGGAGGCGCAGGCTGGACGAGAACGAGGCGCACGGATCCACCGCTGACCTCGCACCGCAGACGGCAGCCCCCAACGCCGATTTCGTCTCGGTCGCCGAGCCATCTCGAAGTGGTCAGGGGAACGCCGTTGCAGGTCACGGACATTGCGGTCGACCGGTCCTCTGCAGGCTGGATGAAGAGCTCTCCCCTGTCGTGGCCGAGGAAAGCGGCGGGACTCACGTCGGAGAAACCGGGCAACACGAGATGACAGGCCGCACCACCCACGCTCAGAGGCATGTCGTCAGAGGTGTAGGCCCTCCGCTCGCTCCCGATCTCTACTGAGAGGACGATACTCATAGGCTTTCCGTGCACCGTACGACGAGTGGCTTTGGCGGCGATCCTGGTGTGACAACCAGTTGCAGGCGGACATCACGATATCCGGGACGACTGCCGACCACGGTGTAGGCGCCGGGCTTGAGGTTCAACTCACGACGCGTGAAGGTCCCGAGGCTGCCAACCCGGTAGACCATGACCTCGGTCGAGGCGTCGGACTCCAAGACCACCGTCACAGGTGTTGATGCGTGCTCCAGGGCGGCCTCGAGACGGGCAATTTGTCTCTCGAGACGTGGGCCGCTCGGCACAGTTTCCAAGGCCTCTTCGAGGGCTGACGTGGCGTCATCGAAGACGGTCGTGGTGGCGAGTCGACCCGGGTTGGCGAGGTGGAATTCGAGCTTTTCGTCGAGGTCGGCCCGTGTTTCCGTCCTCTTTCGTCCGTCGAGCGCAGGGGCGGACTCGGGATCGATCGCCAACACCGCCGAGTACATTCCCTCAGCCTCACGCCAGGCCTCGTTCTGTTCGAAATCGCTTGCACGACGGAGGCTGTCGGCGACGGATTCGCGGCGCTGTCCGGCCCTGGCGCGGGCAAGACCATCCGCGACCTCGGGTGCATCGGGTCGCAGCCGTGAGGCCTGCGCGAAAGCATCCTGCGCGGCCAGCCATTGATGGTTTTCGAGAGCCGCGAGACCCCTCGACATGGCCTCGACGTACTGATGGTCAGCCACCGATGGCCGGCGCGGCGGCGTGTTGTGCGGTCGGACCGGGGCCGGGCGTGGGCTGTAGGTGGGCGTTGGCAGGGGGCTCGGCTCAGTAACAGCGTTGTCGGTTACTGGCGATGGGTCCAGGGTCGCAGGAGTCGAAATCTGGGGCGACCGTTCGAGCTCTTGTACCTCGTTGCCGTCTGCGTCGCGACTCTGGCGTTGCTCCTGCCACCGCGGGAGCAGGACAAAAACTCCGATCAGTCCAAGGATCATGGCGGCGGCTACGGCCGCCCGTACGGCTGGACGACCAGGACTCGTAGATCGGTGACCTGCAGTGGAGTCTGCACCGGGATCGGACGTGCTCGCTGCGGGTACTCGGGGCGGAGGCTGCAGCCTAACCTTGTCCTTGCCGTCGCTCATCGTTCACCGCTGCTCCGGGGGTTCGTTGGATGCTCCGGTGTTCGGTCCGCTCCGAATGGTTGGTTCGCCTGGCCTGTTCGGGTCCACCGGCAACCCTGTCTCGGTGGCCCAGATTTCCTTCATCAACTGCTGCCACTCCTGGTACTGGGTTTCGGCGGAGCCGGAGAGGCGCAGGGTTTGGCCCCGCACCTCGATCACGATCGGCTCGAGCTCGGTTTCCACGGAAGCCGCGAGCTCGCGGATCGCCTCGGCATGGATCTTGGCCTCTTTGGAGGTGGCGATGCCGGCGTGGATGGCGGCCATGCCGCCGATCATGGCTGCATCACGGGCGACCGACGCGACCGGAGATCCGGGGTCTGCGAGGGCGGCCCCGAGAATTGCCAATCCGCCGAGAATTTGCTGGGTCAAGGCCTTTCGTTTGAGAGCCTTGTACGCCTTTTCTTCTTCGTAGGTGTACTTTCGCCAGCTCGCATAGGGCGCTTCCATTCTTGCAAAAAAGGCGGCGAAATTCTGATCGAGGGTGTCGATGAAGAGGTTCTCGCTCGCCCGAATGTTGTCGACCCGCGCCATCATCGGGTCCCCGTGCGCCGGCAGCCGCTTGACCCTGGTTTGCCCCTTCTTGTTGGTGGTCAGGTAATCCTCGAACGGCTCCGGAGAAAGATTGGCAGCGAACTGAAGCCTCGATACCTGTCGAATTTCCGCCAGTTCACCTGCTCGGAGCCTGCTCCTCGTCCGCAGGAGGTCGTTGGAGATCTCGCTGTAAATCGACTCGAACGGGTCTCGCTCTGAAACCTCGCTGCCCAGGTAGACGGCCTCATGGGCCTGGGCTCGGTAGCGTTGATCGAGCCAGACCTTCCCTCTCGCGTCGACCGCCCGGATGTCGAGGGCCATCTTGAGTCCGGTGGACTGCAGTATCGTGCCGGAAACCCGGAGGTCGGTGGTGCCGTGTCCGGCGGGAAGGACCCGAACGGCGCCCCACTGGCCCGTGCTCTGCATAGTCTCCATGAGTTGGATCGCCTGAAACCTGGCTTCGGCCTTGCGAAGCTCCGGAAACACGTCATCGGGCACCGGCTGGCCCTCGGGTGGGAGGCCTGGATCGAAGATCGTGATTCCGACGTCGAGAAGCTCTTCGACCGGGATCTCCTGTGCCGCCTGGATGGCCTGGGTGGGTTGATGTGACGAGGATTGTGAGGCGCAGCTGAGGCTGAAGATGAACAGCGAGAGCGCTGAAACCAGGAGAACAGGACGGGTTTTCCAGTTCTGGGCGATCATCACTTTCCGTCCTCGCTCGAGCCGCTAAGTGACGCCTTGTAGCGTCGATACTCATCCCACAGTTTTTCCCTCAGCTCAGGATCTTCCTCGGCCATTGCTGCTTCGCGAAGCTGGCGAGCGACGATGTCGTCGTCCGCGCCGTCACCGACATCGGCTGGCGCCCGGCTCGATCCTTCTCCGCCGGGGCCCGATCCACCAACCGAGCCCTCGGAGTCGTCCCCCTCTTGCGCGTTTCCGCCCGAGCTGCCGCCGGAGTCGGTTTCGCCGGAGGGTGCCGACTCGCCGGCCGCACCGCCGCTCGAGCCATGCCCGGAGCCTGTCCCGCCGCCGGATGGACTCGATCCTGCCCGTTCGGCATCCGCGGTCTCTTCGGCTAGACGCTCCATTTCCTCGCGCATCCGCCGGTCGAACTCCTGGAGCGCGCCGTCGAGTTGCTGATCGAGGGCCGCCGCCGCTTCGTTGCCAGTAGCCGGCGATCCCGCCGGCCTCTGGGCACCCGATTGCTGGCCGGTGTCGCCGGCCGCTCCGCCACCCTCAGCGCCGGCCGACGCTGCGTCACCTTCACGAGCCCCGCTTCCTCCCTCCTCACCCTGACCGGTTTCCGACGAGCCTTCGGAGCTTTCGCCACCGCTCTGTCCACCTTCGCCGGCGCCGGACTGTCCGCCGCCGCCCTCTCCCCCGGCGCCGTCTTGCCCGACGGCAGCGCCGGTCGCTTTTTCCTCGGGCGTCTCGGGCGGAGCCTGTGAGGTACTCGGATCGCTCGACGCACATCCCACCAGGAGGACCATCAAGGCGGCCACTGAGCACATCAGCAAAAATCGGTTCATGGTCTGCATAACCTCGGCACTCTCAGTCAGTTTCTGCTCCCCATATGCTTCAAACGGAGCCACGGTATGGAGCCATTCCGAACTGTAGCATGCACGTGTCGTGCCGACCTCGGTGAGCGATGGCTTCGGCCGTGCCTGCGAGAGGGGTTCGAACGCCCTACATGCTACAATCCGCGGTCGACTCAAACCGGTCCACGGCGTGGGATTCAAGCGTGGCCGGGCAGGGAGGTGGCGATGAAAAACTCCGTTCGGTGGATTCTCACTGTTGTTGTGGTTTGTGCTGCGATTCCTGCGGCCGCCGGGGACGTCGGTTTCCTGGACTCGGAACGCGCGATCAAGACTGTCAAAGAGGGCCAGAGACAGGTTCAGATCCTCGACGCCTGGGCCAATCAGAGAAGCGATGAAATTGAGAGGATGCAGACCCGCGTCACCGAGCTCACGCAACAGCTCAACGCACAGCGCACTGTCGCGTCGGATGAGGTCGTTCGAGGGCTCGAGAGGGAGCTCCTGATGGCGCAGCGCGATTTCGAAGATGCTGGGAGAGTCCTGCAACGTGATTTCGAAGCCAAACAGCGAGAGCTGCTTGCCCAGGTCGCAACCCGGGTTCGTGACCTCGCCGGCGAGTATGCCAACGCCAACGGATTTGACGCTGTGTTCATGCTCGAATCGCAGCCGCTGGTGTACATCGCGAGTTCGGCCGTCATCACCGACGCTGTGATTCAGCTTTACGACGAACGATACCCGGTCGACTGAATCACCACCCTGGCCGTTATACTCGGCCGACGATGAATTGGCTCGCGCTCGCAGCGGTTTTTTTGACCTGGCTCTCGGTTGGCGCGACCGAAGGGCTGGTGCATGTCGAACATGCCTTCCCAGGATCGCTCGAGGCCGGGTCTGAAATCTCAATTCCGATCGTTGTCACCAACGACAGTTCCCTGTCCTGGATGCCGACGAGTGGTTTTGCCATCTCCTACCACTGGCTGGATACCGCCGGCGAAACCGTGGTCTGGGATGGCCTTCGCTCCCCCCTGCCCGATACCGTGGCACCGGGTACCAGCATCGAGCTGACTGTGTCTGTCCAGGCGCCCCGAAGGCCGGGGGACTACCTGCTGCGTTGGGATGTTGTCCAGGAGGGAGTCCGGTGGCTCTCCGAGACCGACGCCACACCGCCTGAACCGGTGCCGGTGTCGGTGTTCGCAGGCCACGCCTTCACGGTTGTCGAGGGAACCGCCCCGCGGCTCATGATGGCCGGTTCGGAGTCGGAGGTGGAATTGGTCCTGCACAACGATGGCGACAGGACCTGGACCACCGATGGGTCGATTGCGGCCGCATACCACTGGCTCGGCCGAGCGGGGGAGGGCGTCCGCCCGAAGGGACAGGGTGTCTATTGGGAGGGACGGCGGACCTCGTTCTCCGATGCGGTTCGCAAAGGTGAAACGGTGGCCATCGAAATCGTTGTCGTGGCGCCGCAGCGACCGGGCCTCTGGCGTTTGCAGTGGGATCTGGTAGAGGAAGGCGTCTGCTGGTTTTCAGATCGTGCCCCCGAAGAGTTGCCCACGTTCCGGGTGTTGGTGGTTTCTGACCCCTGGACAAGTGGATTCTGGTGGTCGCTGCTGGTTCTCTGCGCGGGTGCCGCTGCGGTGTCGACCTGGTGGTCTGGCGGCCCGCGTGTCCTGGTCGCTCTTTTCTCGATCGGAGACGTCGCGTGGTGTGTGGGTGCGCTGTCGGTCAAACAAGCCATCGTGCTTGCGGAGTCCGGTGCCGGCCCCACAGCCACCGGGTGGCTGTTGATCGCGGGCGGTGCGTCCATTCTCGTGCTCGTGACCCGGGTGCTGCCGGAGCGATTCCGCGGATGGACGTGTTGGGGGCTCGTGGCGGGAGCCACCCTCCTGCTATGGGCGGATTCGATCTATCTTCGATTCTTCGGCGATCTGCCGGCGGTATCCGCCGTCGCAAGTGTCGGTCAACTCGGTCAGGTCGAAGCGAGTATTCGCGGGCTCACTGTGGCTGGCGACGCCTGGTTGTGGCTCGACCTCCTGCCGGGCGTGGTCCTTGTGCTGGTTGCGGATCGCCTGCGGAAGCGTTTCGACTTGCGACAGTCGCGAGGAGTGGTTGTCGGTCTTCTGGCAATGGTCGCGGCAGGTGGGATGGCGGCCACATATCTCGCCCTCACGCCGCCGAATCTTCTGCAGCAGGTCTTTCGCAGAGTCGCGGTGGCCGAGAGCGTGGGTGTTCTCAACCTCCACGTAATCGATGGCGCCCGGTCGGTGGCGGGCAAAGTGCTCAGCCGCGAGCTGGAGCCGGAGCGATTCGATGAGGTCGTGGCGTGGTTCCACGAACGAGCGCCGCTGCGGGCGGGAGCCGGGTCATCATTTGCGGCTGCCGAAGGCGCCAATCTTGTCATGGTGCAGGTGGAAAGCCTCCAAGGGTTCGTCGTTGGCCTCGAGATCGGCGGCCGTGAAGTGACGCCGTTCCTCAACCGTTGGGCTGAGGACGCGCTGTGGTTTTCGAGTGTCACCGATCAGACGGGTCAGGGCCGATCCTCGGACAGCGAGCTCGCAACCCAGGTTTCGCTCCTGCCGATGGCAGGTGGGGCTGCGGCCTTCCGATTTGCGGCCAACGACTTCACGGGCATCGCTGAGGTACTTGGCGAACGCGGCTACCACACCGTGTCGGCGGTGCCCTACGAGGGTACTTTTTGGAACCGTCGCCAGACCCATCCCGCCTACGGCTACGGGCGGAGCCTCTTTGTCGAGGACTTCGAAGGCGGCGAGAGCGTTGGCTGGGGGCTCTCGGATCGTGACTTCCTGGAGCAGACGGCGCGCCGGCTGGCAACCGGAGCCGAGCCTTTTGCGGCCTACCTTCTGACCCTCTCGCTGCACCATCCCTTCGAGGGCTTTCCAGCCCACCTCGAGGAGCTCGATGTCGGCATCTGGAACGGCACCCCGTTTGGGAACTTCCTCCACACCATGCATTTTTTCGATGCTTCCCTGGCTGCTTTCGTGGCTGCTCTGGAGCACGAGGGGCTTGCCGAAAACACCGTGATCGCCATCTGGGGTGACCACGATGCGGGCTTCCCGTGGCGCTCTGAGATTGCGGCCGCGATGGGTGCGACGCACGACGCGACGGGGTGGTATCTGAGCCAGGAAGTGCCCCTTTTCATCAAGGTGCCGGGTGGTGATCTCTTGCGGGGCGAGCGGTCCGTACCCGCCGGCCACGCGGATGTGGCGCCGACCCTGCTCGCCCTGCTTGGGATCGATCCCTCCCCATATGCGTTTGTCGGTCGCAATCTCCTCGGTGAATACGGAGAACGGCCGGTGGTGGGGGAGTACGGATGTTGGCGCAACTCGACACACCTCTTCCTGCAGGGGGACGGCTCATTGGATGACGGCGCCTGCATCGAGTTGGCGACCATGGCCCCGGTACCGAACACCGAATGCCGGAAGGGGTTTCGAGACGCAGTGCACACCGAGGAGATCTCTTCCCTGGTGCTCGAGCACGATCTACAGCGCGCCATCCACCAGGAGCTCATCGGTGAGCTGGGGCCGGGGCGATGACCGCCAAGCCCGTTGATGCGGAAGCCGGGATATTCCGGAAGGGCTTCGATGGGTTGCTTCTCTTTCGCCTGCCGAATCGGAAATTGGACACTGCAGCCACGGTAGCCACAGCGCTACTGGTCGTTGTCTCCCGCTTCGCCTACCTCGCAAGCGGGCCCTGGGAGTGGGATGAGACTCTCTTCGCTCGTGGAATTCTGCACTTCGAGCTCGCGGCCCACTTCCCGCATCCGCCCGGTTTCCCGGGCTGGCTCGCGATCGGCCATCTGCTGACGCCCATAGTGGGCGACCCGCTGCGCGCGCTGCAGCTCGCCTCCGCCGCATTTTCGGTCGCCGCACTATGGGTGCTTGCGGCCATCGGAAGACGTGTGGCGACACCAGCAGTTGCGGCAGCCGCGGCCATAGTCGTTCTGGCGGCCCCGGGGCCGTGGCTCTATTCGGTGCGCGGTTTTTCATCGACCGCCGCGTCGGTCCTCGCGCTTGGCGCTGCAGCGATCGCAGTTGGTGGCCTCCGCGGCCGGCGGGCGACCGCGTTCACGCTGCTCGTGACCGCGTCGTTCCTGGTTCGTCCGAATCTCCTGCCGGTGTTGGCGGTGCTGTGGTTGGGCATGGTGTGGACGGTCCGACCTGTTCGGCGTTTGGTGCCCGGGCTGGTGGTGGGAGGCATCGCGGTTGCGACTTCGATCGTCCTCATGGCCCGCGCCGAGGGCAGCTGGAACGCCTTTGTCGCCCCATTCCTGGCCCACTTGCAACGACACTTTTCCCGTCTCGCCGGCAACCTCGGCGGTTATGGCGAGCTGGGTCTCGTCAAGGGGCTGGGGGGTGCGATGCCGGCGACCATGGTGCTGTTGGCGTCGGCGATCGGGATTATCGTGTGGGCACGACGGGTCGGTCGGCGAGGCGCATTCCTGTGGGCACTCGTGTTGGTGGTCGCGGCGTCACAGCTCGTGTGGATGCAGAATCGCACCACCAGCCGGTACGCAATTGGTGTGCAGATGGCGCTCGCACCACTGGTCGCGGGCGCTGCGGCAACCCTGCCGCCGGCGGCGGGTTGCGCAGGCCTTCTCCTGATGGCGGGATGGCTCGGCTCCGGCAGCCAAACATTGGTGGAGGAACAGCACACGACTGAGCTGCCGGCGTGGCGGGCAGTGAACCGGGCTCGGGAGGACGCCATGAGCTCGGGGCGGACCGTCGTGGTGGAGTCGGAGCTCCGCCCCTTTGCCTCCTACCTCTGGCATCTTCTCGAATGGCGTGGTGAGCCAACGCCGCCGCGGGTCCTGTCGCCGTGGGACACCGAACCGTGGTCAGGGATCGAAGGCAACTGGATCGTGGCGACTGTCCACCGGCACTTTTATCCGGACGGCATACGCGGTCGCGAGCTGTATTGGGGCGGGGTCTCGGACGCGCTGTATCCGTTGACCCAGCAGCGATTCCTCGAGGCCTGGACAATCGAGGACCCGCCCCTGCCGATCGGTGGCTGGTGGCCGCGGGAGCGATTGCCGGATGGTCGGCCGTTCATGTGGGGTGCGGCGGGGGCGGAGTTGACGTTGCCTTCACTCTCGGCTGGAACTGAGCTTGGGATTGCCCTGCGGCCGGCGTCGGGCCCAGATCCGGTGAGTGTGGTGCTCGGCGGAGAGGAGATGGGGACGGTTGACGGCAGGTCCAATGAAAAGCGGTTATGGCTCCAGCTGCCACCGACCGCCACGGATCGGGTTTCGCATCTAGTGTTCGGCCGGCGGCAGGGCTATCCAGCGGGCGGCGGCGACTCGAGACCGCTGGCGGTGCAGCTCTTCGAAATCCGAGCGCTCAGCCAGGGCGCTTCCTGGGAGAGCGCGATCAGCCATCCCTGGCAGCGCGAGGCGGTGCGGGTCGAGGTGGAAGGGAACCACGATGCCGAGTATTTCCCCGGGGTCGGGGAAGGCATGTGGCTTGGCCCCAGGGCTCTCGTGCGACTTCCGGTGACGGTCGGCATGCTCCGTTTCCGTCTCTGGGCGCCGCGCCCCACTCCTCCGCGGACCGAGATCTGGATTGCGGGACGCCGTGCCGCCGGACCACTCGAGATCGGAGTTTTCCCGGCGGACTACGCGGTCGAGGTGCTGCCCGACGATGTCGTTGATGGTCGTCTCGAGGTCGAGATACGCTCCGATATTTACCGGCCGGCGGAGGATGGAGCGGCCGACTCTCGCGCGCTCGGTGTGGTGTTCTCTGATCTCGCTTTCGAGCCTCGCCAGCCCGGATCTTGACGTCCGGTTCGGCGCCCCCTAGGATGGTCGGGTCCCACCACGCTGCACCCGCAGTAAGGAGATTCTGATGAACCAAAAAGCCGACAAGATGAAGGCATTGGAGACCGCAATCGGCCAGATCGAACGCCAGTTTGGCAAGGGCTCGGTGATGCGCCTCGGCGAGAAACCGCAGATGCGGGTCAACGTTATTCCCACCGGGTCGCTGAACCTCGACGCAGCGCTCGGTGTCGGCGGCGTACCGCGCGGACGGGTGATCGAGATCTACGGCCCCGAGGCGTCGGGAAAGACCACCCTGGCCCTCCACATCATCGCCAACGCCCAGAAGGCAGGCGGCTTGGTGGCGTTTATCGATGCCGAGCACGCCCTCGATCCGGAGTATGCCGGCAACCTCGGAGTCAACCTCGATGAGCTGCTGATCTCGCAACCCGATTTCGGTGAACAGGCGCTGGAGATCGCCGAGACGCTCATCCGCTCGGGCTCGGTCGATGCCATCGTGGTCGACTCGGTGGCCGCGTTGGTCCCGCGTTCAGAGCTCGAGGGCGATATGGGCGACGCGCAGATGGGTCTGCAGGCGCGACTGATGTCCCAGGCCCTGCGCAAGCTTGCTGGCATCGTCTCCAAGTCGAACACCAGCCTCATCTTCATCAACCAGGTTCGGATGAAGATCGGCGTGATGTTCGGCAACCCGGAGACCACGACCGGTGGCCGAGCTCTCAAGTTCTACTCCTCGGTGCGCATCGATATCCGACGAACCAGCTCGATCAAGCAGGGCGACAAGGTGATCGGAAACCGGACCAAGGCCAAAGTTGCCAAAAACAAGGTTGCCGCCCCCTTCAAAGTTGCCGAATTCGACATCCTCTACGGAGAAGGCATCTCCTTCACCGGTGAGCTGCTCGACCTCGGGGTCGAACACCGCATGGTACAGAAATCCGGCTCCTGGTACTCCTACGGCGAGACCCGCATCGGTCAGGGACGCGAAGCCGCGCGACAGTACTTGAAAGACAATCCGGATGCGGCCGGCGAGATCGAGGTCAAGCTGCGTGAGGCCCTGGGCCTTCTTCCCGGGGCCGCAGATGCCGCGCCGACAGAGCAGACCGAGGACGATACTGCGGAAAAAGCCGAGTAACCACTCTAAATCGGGCCGACGACCGCTGTTACAATTTCACAGGGAGTTTTGAATGAGAACGAGACTGTGTCGACTGATTGGAATTGTCCTCGCATTGATGATGACCTTTGCGGCATTCGCCGGTGCGCAGGATGAGAACGCGCCCGAGCCGGCACCGAAGGTCATGCGCTTTGTCCAGCGCGCCCTCGCCTGGTACCCGAACTCGGAATTCGAGCTGGTTTCGAACACCCGATTTCAGACCCCTTCGGGCTCCTACCGTTTTGTCGAAATAGCTCGAACCTGTGCGAGCCGAATCCTGACCGGCAAGCCGACCATGCTGGTCGATGAAAACGCCAACACTATCTGGCTTGGCAGCGTCGGTGAACTCCCGCCTTTCCAGTCTGCCGGCGCCGGGCCTGAGGCCCTACGGAGTTTTCTGTCTGAATTCTTGCCCGAAGCCCTCAAGGCGAGTATGGGGATAAAGGTCCAGATCGAGTGGGACGCCGGACCACGGCGCCCCGGCGCCCTGATTCCCTTCATTCTGAAGGTCGACAGCGGATATGGAACCCACCGACGCCAGGCGGCGGTCACGGCCGACGGGAAATACCTGGTCATCGCCTCCGAAATGCCCCTCGACGAGGATCCGGTGGCCTATCGGAAGCGACTGTTAGCGGACAACGATTTCGTCGTTTGGGATACCGCGGCCGGCGGGAAAGTCACGGTTGATGTCGTTGAGTTCTCTGATCTCGAGTGTCCCGCCTGCAAGGGCAAGTGGCCCATCATCAACATGGTGTTGGCGAAAAACGCCGGCTCCGTGCGGCACGGGATGGTGAGCTATCCCCTGACCATGATCCACCCGTGGGCATTTCGGGCCGCCAGCGCTTCGTGGTGTGTTGCCCTCCAGGATCCACAGGCTCTGATTCCGTTCAAGGAAACGTTTTACGGCCTGCAGCGCGAGATGGAGGTCGCCCTGGTCACCGGGACCTCGGTTGACTTCATTGCCGGACGCGGCCTCGACGAAGGCGCGTTCCGGGAGTGCTATCTGCGCCCCCCGTCGATTGATGCCGTCCACCAGCAACTGAGCCTCGGCCAGGCCATGGGTGTTTCTGCGACCCCGACCTACTTCGTAAACGGGTGGAAGATCCAGGTGCCGGACGGCTCGTGGTTCCCGGCGTTGGTCGAACGCCTCATCAAGGGCGAGGAACCGTAAGCGCCACGAAGCGGAATTGTCCCGCGGTCGAATGACGAGACAGAAGAACCCGGTTCGTTACCTCGAGGGGCTCTGCGGATAAGTCTTCTACGATTGGTCATCTGATCGGGAGGCTTTGGTGTCGAAGACGGAGATCGCATTGATGAAACAGGCAGCTGGCACCGGCGAGGACGCTCGCCATCGGAGATGGTGGAAGCTCTCCTTCGCCCTCCTGGCGGTAGTCGCAGGTATGGCGGCGGCGTGGCGCCTGGGCATCTTCGAAATGCTCACCGTCGACAATGTCGATCGCCTCAACGGATGGTTCGACGGTCTCGGGTGGTGGGCGCCGGCGGTTTTTGTCGTGCTGTGGATCGCGGCCAGTGTCCTTTTTCTGCCGGGTCTGGCGATCACGATTGTCGGTGGGCTGGTCTTCGGTGCGGTGTGGGGCACGGTGTGGACAACGGTGGGCGCAAATCTGGGTGCGGTCGCAGCGTTTCTGGTCGGGCGCTATGCCGCCCGGGGCATGGTCGAAGGCATGGTGGAGAAGAATGAGGCCCTCAGAAAGATCGACGAGGGTGTCAAACGTCAGGGCTGGCGGATGCTGATGGTGACCCGCCTGGTGCCGATCTTTCCGTTCAACGTCCAGAACTACGTCTATGGGCTGACCGACATTCCTCTCAGGACCTATGTCCTGGTGACGTTGCCCTGCATGCTGCCGGCGACCATCGCCTACAATTTTGCCGCCGGTTCGGTGCGGACCGGGGATTTCGGAAAAACTATCTGGTATCTCGGAGTCGCTGCGGTGTTCTTCGTTCTGCTGTCGCTGGTTCCCGGGTGGGTGCGAAAGCGATACGGCGCTGAGGAAATCTCTGGGAACCAATAAGCAGCCAGGTTACCGTTTCGTAACGAGCTGGCCTCGGATGAGCGGTTGCCAGTCTGCGACGTGTTCTCGTTTGCTCAAGCAATACTCTATTGAGGGGTTCGATCTTCTGTGCTGCCCGGATTTGAAGACCGCCCCGAAAGTGCCCCGTGGCAACCAGATTGACTGAACCCCGACCATTTCGCTAGGGAATAAATATTGCGAGCTGAGCATCGGAATGGTGTGCGCGGAGCCTATTCACCGGCCGGCAGTTGGAGGATCCCAGTCGTCGGATCCGCTATTTCAATATTTGAAAATGGTTATATAATCTCGTTTTGAGGAGTGATATTGATGACTACTCTCGTTTACGTCATCGCGTATCTCGGCATCGTTTTCTTCCTGATTGCGGTTGTCGCCCGTTTCGTGTTCTGGTCCAAGATGCCGATGCATCTCAGATGGGAACTCTACCCGGTGGCTCACGAGGGAGGGGGACGCGCAGCCTACGGCGGCTCCTATCTCGAGGAGAGCGACTGGTGGAAGAAGAAGCGCGAGGTGTCTCTCCTTGGCGAGCTCAAGGTGATGGTGCCTGAGATTCTCTTCCTGGTCGCCCTCAGGGAGCACAACCACAAGCTCTGGACGCGGTCGTTTCCGTTCCACTTCGGACTCTACCTGGTTGCCGCAACGACCATCCTGCTGCTGGTTGGGGGTGTTGCCGAAGCTCTGCTGCCCGCGAATGTGGCCGCCCCGATCAACGCTGTGATCGGTCTCGTGGCCCCGTGGCTCGGCGGAGCAGGTCTCGTGCTCGGCATCGTCGGTTCGATCGGGCTATTCCTTCGCCGCCGCGGCCGCGAGCTCAAGGACTACACCGCACCCGCCGATCTTTTCAACCTCGTGTTCTTCATCGTTGCATTTGGCGTTGCGCTGGTGACCTTTGTCGGCTATGACCGGGACTTTTCACTCGTCTCCGCCTTTGTCGCCAACCTCGCGACCTTCAACCTGGCGCCGTTGGGCAGCGGCACTGGCGTTTTGCTGCTCATGCTGTCGGTCGTGCTGCTGTCGCTACTGACCGCCTATATCCCGACAACCCACATGTCGCACTTCGTCGGAAAGTACTTCGCCTACCACTCGATTCGCTGGAAAGACGAACCCAACCTACGCGGCGGCAAGGAGGAGAAGGTGATCGAGGAGTTGCTCCACCGACCGATCTCCTGGTCCGCTGAGCACATCAAGGGCGACGGTAAAAAGACCTGGCTCGACGCAGCCACCGAGGAGCCGGAGGTAGAGAGCAAATGAAACAACCAGACAGCGTCAAAGACATCGCCAAGAACCCGGGTCAGCCGCTCGCCGGCATCGACCCGCTCGAGCAGATCCCGCTGCCGCCCCCGTTCGACAAGCTCGACGAGGAGCCACCTTATGCTCAGCTGACCGATGAGGCGCGCGAAAAGTACGTCGTGCTCGACGACACTATCGCCGTCAATATCCCAAAGCCGCAGTCGAAGGAGGAGGAAGACCGCCTCGTCCAGGGGTTTTTGAGTGGCCTCGAAAAGTGCATGAGCACCGAGGACAACTGGGCCTTCTTGCAGCCTTTCGAGATGTCGATGGAGCACTGCGCACACTGCCAGACCTGCTCCGACGCCTGCCCCATTTACGAGGAGAGCGGCGAGAACGAGCTCTACCGGCCGATCTACCGCTCCGAGATCTTGCGCCGCATCTACTTCAAGTACGTCAAGAAGGAGTCAACAAAGGTCCACGGCGACATCGACCTCAACTGGGAGGTGGTGGCGCGCCTGATCGAGCTCTCCTACCGCTGCAACGTGTGCCGCCGCTGCGCCCAGACCTGCCCGATCGGCGTTGACAACGCGCTGCTGTCGCGCGAGATCCGCAAGATCGCATCGATGGAGATGGGCATCGTGCCAAAGGAGCTCCACACCGACGGTTCGGTCCTGCAGCTCGAGGTGGGATCCTCCACCGGTATGACGCCGATGATCGTCAAGGACAACATCGAGTTCATCGACGAGGACACGGCTGAGCGTACGGGAATCGAGATCGAGACCCCGTGGGATGTGGAGGGCGCCGATATTCTCCTGATCCACAACGCCGGCGAGATCATGGCATGGCCGGAGAACCCGGGCGCCTTCGCAACCGTCTTCGAGGCCGCCGGGTTGTCGTGGACCATGTCGTCCGAGGCCGTCGCCTACGACGGCATCAACTACGGCGTCTGGTACGACGACGTCCAGTTCGCACGGGTGGCTGTCAAACACGCGGCCGCGGCCAAGAAGCTCGGGGTCAAGAAAATCGTCCTCGGTGAGTGCGGCCACGCTCACAAGGCGCTGACCGTGATCGCCGACAAGATCCTCACCGGCGACCTCAACATCCCGCGTGAGAGCTCGATGGTGACCCTGCGCGACATCATCCGCTCGGGCAAGCTCAAGCTCGATCCGAGCCGCAACGACTTTCCGGTCACTTTGCACGATCCCTGCAACCTGGTGCGCCTGATGGGTATCGTGACGCCTCAGCGAGAGATCATCGATGCCGTCGTGCCCAAAGGACGTTTCCGCGAGATGGCTCCGCACGGGGTCGAGAACTACTGCTGCGGGGGCGGCTCCGGTTTTGCCATCATGTCCGGCCACAATTTTGCGGACTGGCGCCACCACATGACCGGCCGTAGAAAGTTTCGCCAGATCCTTGAGGCCTTCCAGGACGAACCCATGGACCAGGAGCACCCCAAGTACCTTTGTGCGCCATGCTCCAACTGCAAGGGCCAGATCCGCGACATCATCAGCTACTACGACGCCTGGGAGAAGGCCGGCATCTACTACGGTGGTCTCGTCGAGCTGATCGTCAATGCCATGGTCGACACCGAACCCGGCTTCATCGATTGGGAGTGGCACTAGAGTTGAATTCGGAATTGGGAATTAGGAATTAGGAATTCCCACCCGCCCACCCAGTAACGAAAAATCAGTGATCAGTGACCGCCCGCGATAGCGGGCGGTTTTTTCACCATCATCCGAAAATGGGGTGCTTGACAGATGTCAATTATGAACATATGTTCGTAATTGGGAGATGAGATGGCACGACCGGAAAAGCTCAGGAGGGTCGGTTGCGTGGCCGAGGGACGGGCGTTCAAACCCATCGGCCGTCCCGTCGCCACCCTCGAGGTCGAACCGCTGCGATTGGACGAACTCGAGGCCCTGCGCCTGGCAGATCTCGAAGGGCTCTATCAGGAAGCCGCTGCCGAGCGAATGGGTGTCTCCCGACCGACCTTCGCCCGCATCCTCGCACGTGCCAGAACGGCGGTCGCCAGGGCGCTTGTCGAGGAGCGCGTGCTGGTGGTGGGTGAGGGCCCGGTGGTGGCTACCTCCGATCAACCCTTTCCCTGTCCCGTTCACGAGGGCGGACGTCGACGGGGGCGCGGCTGCCGTTGCCGTCATCAACAGGGCCCCGATGGACGCGGGCGCGGCCCACGCTGAAGCGGATAAATGAAAAAAGGAGTGGATGAAATGAAGATCGCGATCCCAATGCATGACGGTAGATTCTGTGAACATTTTGGCGGCGCCGAGGCTTTTGCTTTCTACACGGTGGATGAGACAAGCCGCTCTGTTGCTGACTGCCATCTCGGCGCCCCACCGGAGCACGGTCGCGGGGTATTCCCAGTGTGGCTGCGCCAGCAGGGCGCGACTGTGGTTCTGGCTGGTGGCATGGGGCCGCGCGCGGCGAACATCTTTGCTCATCACGGTGTCGAAGTAGTCCTTGGAGTCCAGGGCGAAAATCCTGAGAGTCTCGTTCGTAGCTACCTTGACGGCACCCTCGAGACCACCGGCGAGGTATGCCACGAGCACGGATTCCATGATTGCGGACACGACCACAGCCACCCCAACGGTGGTGGACCTCACGACTGAATTCGAGCCGCGGGCCGCGGCCCGTTTCGAGGGAGGTATTCCATGTCAGATCGAGACAGCAAACAGGGAGAGGGGCAGGAAACACCGGTCGGCCGAGGTGGTGGAGCTGGCCGTGGTAGAGGAGGTCGAGGGAACAGGGGTCGCGGCGGCTGTGGCAGTTCCCTGGGCGCTGGAGGCGCCTGCATCTGTCCCAAGTGTGGCCAGCGTTTCCCTCACAACGCCGGGATTCCGTGCATCGAAGAGCGATGCCCGAGCTGTGGCGTGGCAATGGTGCGCGAAGGATCGCCCCACCATCAAGAAATCGAGAGTCGTCGCGCCGGGCTTGAGTAAGACTACGTTATCCCGTGCTTTTTCATTTTTCGCCACAAGGTGTTGCGGGAAATCCCGAGGTCTTGAGCTGCGCGGGTCCGATTTCCGCCGTGGCGGGCAAGGGCCTCGCGTATGGCGGCTGCCTCGGCCGACTCGAGCGGGCCGTGGACGGAAACGGCCCTCTGGATGCCGTTGATCGACTCGCCTCGAATATGCGCGGGAAGGTCCTCGACGCGGATCGTGTTTCCGGCGCACACCACGAAAGCGTGCTCGATCGCGTTCTCCAGCTCGCGCACGTTGCCGGGGAAGGCGTACGCCATCAGAGTCTTCATGGCGCGTTCCGAGATCCCTCGGATTCTTCGGCCCTGGAGGGTGTTGAAACGATCGATGAAGTGATCGACCATCAACGGAACATCCTCGACCCGTGACCTGAGTGGCGGCAACGCGATGCGTACCACGTTGAGGCGGTAGAACAGGTCCTGCCGAAACCGCCCGTTCATCGCTTCCAGGGCGAGGTCCCGGTTGGTCGCTGCAAGCACCCGCACATCCGCCTTCACCGACTGCGAGCCGCCGAGCGGTAGGTACTCGCGCTCTTGAAGGACTCGCAGCAACTTGACCTGGACGGCCGGAGACACGTCCCCGATCTCGTCGAGCAGAAGGGTGCCGCCCTCGGCCATGGCAAAACGACCCTTCTTGTCCCTTTTCGCATCCGTGAAGGCGCCACGGACATGCCCGAAGAGCTCCGACTCGACGAGGGTATCGGGGAGGGCGCCGCAGTTCACGGCGACGAATGGTGCCTCCCGGCGCGGACCGAGGTTGTGGATGGCGCGCGCAACCAGCTCCTTGCCGGTGCCGGGCTCGCCTTCGATGAGCACGGTGCTGTCGCTGTTGGCGACCAGCGGCAACAGCTCGCGGACGCCCCGCATGGCGGCGCTCTTGGAGACGATGTCCTCACAGGTGTACCCGGCGAAGATGTGGCGTCGCAAGGTGTCGAGGTCGCTGAGGTCGCGGAACATTTCGACTCCGCCCACGATCGCGCCCGCCTCGTTGCGGAGACCTGCCGTGCTCACCGCGACGAGGAGTTCGGAGCCGTCGCGACGGACGATACTCACCTCCTGATCGCGGTGCGGCTCCCCCTCCTCGATGCTCTCGAAGAGAAAACACCCGTTCTCGCAGTGATTGGCGAGGAAGACCTCGCGGCATTTCCGACCCAGGGCGTCTTTTCGACGCCATCCGGTAATGCGCTCGGCAGCCGGGTTGAACGAGGTGATCTGACCATTCGCGTCGACCGTGAATATTCCGTGTGGGATGTTGTCGAAGATCAGCTCGCCATAGCGCGGATCGAGATCATTAATCATGGGGCAAAAGTATCGCGATTGCTCCATTTTTGCAACAGTGTTGGAACACTCGTCTCGTAAACGGTACATGCTCAAACTCGCTGATCGCCGTCAGGAATGACGCTATTCCTCCAATAGAGTGGGTTAGACGATGTTCAGCCTGGTTGGCACAGCGGTTGCTGTAACGGTGGTCAGGCGGGACCCGAGGGTGCCCGCCAGGGAGGAAACGCATGGCGATCGAATGCTCCTACTATCTCGAACCCGTCGACACGACCGACCTTCCACGTCGCTTTCTCGATGCCTTTGCTGCCGTTCTGTCCCACTCCAGCTACGCCATGGTGCTCGATGCGGCGTGCAGGGTGACGACGCGTTGTGGCCGCTGCACGTCCACCTGCCCGGTGTACCAGGCGAGCGGTGATGAGCGCGATATTCCATGTATGCGGTCCGAGCTGCTCCTGAAGATCTACCGTCGCTACTTCACACCGGCGGGATCGATCGCTGCACGGTTCGGATCCGCCTTCACGCTCGACGAGGCCTACATCAACAAGCTTGCCGAGGAGGTCTATCGGTGTACGGCCTGTAGACGATGCAAGCTCGAGTGCCCGATGGGCATCGATCACGGTCTCATCACCCACCTCTCCAGATGGGTGTTGTCTGAAGTTGGAATTGTCCCCAAGGCATTGGTTGTCGCGACGCGTGAGCAGCTTGAGGGAGCGACCCACAACACCTCGGCCATTCCCGTAGCGGCCATGAAAGACACCTGTGAATTCCTCGAGGAGGACTGCGCCGATGAGCACAATCTGAGGATCTCTTTTCCGATCGACCAGGAGGGTGCGGAGTACGTGTTCTTCCCGGCGGTCAGCGATTATCTCCTCGAGCCCGACACCCTGATGGGCAACGCCGCTGTGATGACCGCCACCGGTGGCTCGTGGACCATCGGCACCGGGTTTTTCGACGGCATCAACTATGGGCTGTTCTATTCGGATCGGATGTTGGACCGCATCGTCAGCCGCGAAGCCGAGGAGGTTCGCCGTCTCGGTGCGCAGAAGATCCTCATCGGCGAGTGCGGTCACGCATCACGGTCGGCCTATTACTTCGCGCGCACCTTCTGCGGCGGGAAGGACGCCCCCGAGGTCGTGAATTTTATGGAGTACACGCTCAAGGCGTTGCAGGATGGAAGGCTCAATCTCAAGCGCGGAGCCATCGAGGAGAGGGTGACCTACCACGACCCGTGCAATATCTCGCGTGCGGGCTGGATCATCGAGCAGCCGCGGGAGATCCTCAAACATATTTGCGCCGACTTCGTCGAGATGACCCCCAACCGCCGTAACAACTATTGCTGTGGGGGTGGTGGCGGCACCGTCTCCATTGACGAGATCCGCGAGTTCCGAACCATGGTCGGTGGTGCGACCAAGGCCGAGCAGATCCGCCGAACCGGAGCAAAGTACCTTGTCGCGCCTTGTGCCAACTGCAAGAAGCAACTCCGTGAGATTTGTGAGGACCACGGTCTGGACGACGTCAGCGTGGTCGGGCTGCACGACCTGGTGCTCAAGGCCTTGATACCACCGCAGCACATGATCGTTGGGGATTCGGAGGCCGAGGATGCCTCCCTCCCCGAGAACTGAGGTTTGCCATGGATCTTTGGATCGAAACCGCCCGCGGACCGTTCTTCAGGGTTGCGCTGACCATCATGATTCTCGGGCTCGGCTACCGAGTGGCCGTCGTTGTGCTCCAAATTGCGGCTGCGTGGTACCGCGCCGCGGATCGGCGACTGCCAGGTGCCGATATCGCCGCGGCCACGCTCGGTTGGCTCGTGCCAGTGCGCCTGCTGCGTTCGCGCCCGGTCTACAGCGCCGCCTCATTCCTCTTTCACGTCGGAGTGATCGTGGTGCCTCTTTTCCTGTTGGGGCATGCGGCGCTCCTGGCCGGGATCCTGCCCCGGGGCTGGCCGACCCTGGCCTCGACCCTTGCAGATGGCCTGACACTGGCGTGCCTGGCGGCCCTCGTAGTTCTGTTGGTGGGTCGAGTCGCGGTGAAATCGGCCCGCAAGCTGACCAGGTCCCAGGATGTCCTCATCCTCGTGGTGTTGCTGATGACGGTTCTGTTCGGGTTCCTCGCCGCCCACCCGACGCAGTCGCCCTTTGACGCCCGGGCCATGCTGCTGTTTCACATCCTGGGCGGGAATCTGGTGCTGGTTTTGATCCCGACAACCAAGATCGCCCACTGTGTCCTGTGCCCCTTCACCCAGCTTCTGTTCCAACTCGGCTGGCACTTCCCCGCGGAAACCGGCCGCCACGTGGCAGTCGCCCTCGCAAAGGAGGACGAGCCGCTATGAAGAGCATGGCAATACTCACCGACGTCACCAAATGTATCGGCTGCGAAGAGTGCGTTGCCGCGTGTGACCGCACGTACCACACGGGTGTGGACGCCCCCTTTCGCTGGCAGAACGATCCTTCGGGTCTGTCGTCCACCCGATGGACAACTCTGGTCGACACGGAGGAGGGTAGATTCGTTCGGCTTCACTGCCGCCACTGTCTCGACCCGAGCTGCGCCGCAGCATGTCCGGTTGGAGCTCTCAAATGCAGTGAGGAAGGCCCCGTTGTGTACGACCCGGTCATTTGCATGGGTTGTCGCTACTGCATGTTGGCGTGCCCATTCGGGATGACCCGCTACGAGTGGAGCTCGGCGACGCCTCGCGTACGGAAGTGCCTCATGTGCTACCAAAAAATCAGCGACGGCGAGCTCGATCAGCCCGCGTGCACCGCCCCATGTCCGACCGGCGCCACCATTTTCGGAGAACGCGAGGAGCTCCTCGAAGAGGCGCGCCGGCGGATCCACGCTCACCCCGAGCTCTACATTGACCATATCTGGGGCGAGTACGAAGTCGGGGGGACGTCGGTTCTCTATATCTCCGACGTTGATCTCGACGAAGCTGGATGGCCTCGCAAATTGGGGAATGATGCGCGGCCTGTGCTGGCCCGTCAGGTGCTCCACACCGTGCCCTACACCTTTGTCGGCGTGGCCGCGGCCATGTACGGAGTTCACTGGACCTTTGAACGGCGGAAGAAGGTTGCGGAGATCGAGGGTGGGGACAAGACGCCTCCAACCGACGCTGCGGACAGCGAGGCAGGAGAAGAGTCGTGACGACCGTCTACAACACCCGCGTCATCATCACAAAGGCCTTTCTCTGGCTGCTCGTTGGGGCGGCGACCGCGGTCGCAGTCGCGCGCTATGTGCGCGGTCTCGGCGCCACCACCGCTCTCACCGACGCCACTCCCTGGGGGCTGTGGATCGGATTCGATGTTCTGTCGGGGGTGGCGCTCGCGGCCGGTGGTTTCGTCGTTGCTGCCACCGTTTACATCTTCCACCTCGATCGTTATCACGCCTTGGTGCGACCGGCGGTATTGACCGCCTTCCTCGGATACGTGGCAGTGGCACTCGGACTGATGGTGGACCTGGGACGACCCTGGAACATCTGGAGGATGATCTTCTTCTGGCAGCCGGACTCGCCGCTCTTCGAGGTAGGTTGGTGCGTGATGCTCTACCTCGCCGTTCTGGCGCTCGAGTTCGTGCCCGTCGTCTTCGAGGGTCTGCACTGGATGAGGCCGCTGCGGATCATGCGACACCTCACCCTGGTGTTGGTGATCGCTGGAATCGGCCTGTCGACCCTGCACCAGTCGTCATTGGGCACCCTCTTCCTGCTCGCCCAGGACCGCATGCATCCGCTGTGGTACTCACCCATTTTGCCGCTACTCTTCTTCGTTTCCGCCGTCGGTCTTGGCCTGATGATGGTGGCGACCGAGAGCACGGTGACCTCATGGCTCTACCATCGCGAAGGCGAGTGGTCGCAGCTCCGCGGTCTGACCCGTGCCGCTTCGGTGGTGCTGGTCATCTACTTTCTGGTTCGCATCGGAGACCTCGTCTGGAGGGGCGAGCTCGAGAACCTCTTCGCACCGAACTGGTTTTCCGTCTTATTCGTCGTCGAGTTAGGTCTGTCGGTTGTCATCCCTGTGATCCTGTTCACTCTGCCGTGGACGCGAGAGACCCACTGGGCGGTAACGCTGGGCTCGTTCTCGGGAGTTGCCGGCTTCGTGCTCCACCGCGCCGATGTGGGTGGGATCACCCATATGGCGGTGACCGGGCGGGCCTACGTACCGGCGCTCACCGAAATTCTGATCAGCGTCGGATTGGTGTCGGCGATGGCGTTGATCTTTTTGTTCTTCGTCGAGCGCTTTCCAGTCTGGGAAGAGCCACCTCCGTTGCCCGAACACTTCACGGCGCCAATTACAGACCCCGTCACCGGCAGCTACTTCGGCGGCCAGTGGTTCGGGCGCGCTCACCTCGCCGGTGCCGCCTGGGTGATTGGTGTGGTGCTGGGTGTTGCGGTGCTCGAAGCCACCACTCGAAACGGCGAGCTTCCGCGCGAGGTGCCGGTGCGCCCGCCGAGGGCCGTGGCGGCTCTCAGGGTCGAGCAGAATGGTCAGCCGACGTCGAGGCTGGTGCTCCTGGAAGCCACCGAAGCCAACGCCGAGCTACCCGAAGGATTCACAACCGGTCTGCTCATCGATGGCGACCGGCACGGCAGAGCGGTTCTCTTCGACCACGACGGACATCGTCAACGACTGGGCGGCGAAGCCTCGTGCGGCCGATGTCACCACCGCAACCTGCGGCTCGACCGCGGTACGCCGTGTACGGTCTGTCATGCCGACATGTACCGCTGTACCGATACCTTCGACCACCAGGATCACGTAGAAATCCTCGGTGCCAACTCGTCGTGCGAACGATGCCACAAAGAACCCTCAGTGGCCAAGACGCGGACCACCTCGACGCCGTGCCTCGAGTGTCACGCTTCCGAAATCATTGACTGTTACACCGAGGAGAGACATCCGTGTGTTTCTCACAGTCACGTGGGTGACACCGACTGTTCTGGATGCCACGAATTCAGTCCGGATGCCAACCCGCAGGACGAGGCATGGCACCGGGCTCGATGTGGCGTTGCGCCCGGCTACCGGCTCGCCATGCATCGGCTGTGCATCGAATGCCATTGCGTCGAAGAGTCGGAGATCGGGGCCCACGAACCGTATCTGTCGAGGTGCAGCTGCTGCCACCGGGGCGCCAATGCGGAGATCGAGGTGGAGCCGGACCTGATCGTGCAACGCGGATGGCCGACTGGCGGGGATCCGTCAAATGAACACGGCTGAAGACCGCCTTGCGCCACTGATCGTAATCGTCGACGACGAAGTCGATATCACGACCTACCTGCGGTTCGCGCTCGAAGAGCACGGATTTCGAGTCGCTGCATTTTCGGATGCCGAATCGGCTGAGGCGGCTATCAAGGTGGCCGAGCCAGACGCGATCTGCCTGGACCTGCTGATGCCGAAACACTCCGGGTTGTCCCTCTACAAGGCGATCGTTGAGAGTCCGAGGCTGCACAGCTGCCCGGTAGTCATCATGAGCGGCCTCGCGGTGCGCGGTGATCTTCAGGCTCTGCTGGAGCGCGCGGGCGGTCTTCCATGGCCGGCGGCATTCATTGACAAACCGATCGATATCGACGAATTCATTTCGACTCTCGAATCGCTCCTCTCCGCTCGAACTGGAGTCGAGCCGTGAGCCCTTCCACCTGGCGGCCGCGGCAGCGCGAGGCGCTCTTCGACCATGTCCCGTCAGGGATCGCGGTCATGGACTCCTCTCTCACAGTGGTTGATCACAACCGGGCTTTCGCAGAGGTCTTTGGTGAGGCGCGTGGGCAGAGCTGTTTTGCCGCCATCAAGAAGAACCACGAACCATGTGCCGACTGCCCCGTGCTCGAAGCCTTCTCCGACAACAAGCAGCGAGTCGTGGAAGAACAGGGTACCGACCAACACGGTCGAGACTTCGATTACCTCGCGCGGGTTGTGCCGATCTCAGGAGAGGACGGCAAAACCCAGGTTGTGGCAGCCATCACGACCGATCTCACGGACACCAAACGACTGCAGCGTGAGTACCAGACCCTTTTCGAAAAAGTGCCGTGCTTCGTCGCGGTGATCAACCGCCGTCACCGCGTGGTCAGGGCGAACGAGAGCTTCCGCCGCATGTTCGGCGAGCCGACCGGCGAACCGTGCTTCCGCCTCTACAAAAGGCGCCATGAAGCCTGCCCAGATTGTCCGGTCGACAGGACCTTCCGTGATGGTGGCTCCCACAGCTCGCACCAGATCGGGGTCTCTCGCGACGGCCAATCGACGCCGTACCTGGTGTTCACCGCTCCGCTCCTCG
>Ga0316194_10000047_pt1 | contig 53591 bp, 98 predicted proteins | sample CroRivsedime1_MG_FD_204936 | JGI IMG/M metagenome (GOLD analysis project Ga0316194, IMG submission 204936) | Coastal sediment microbial communities from Maine, United States - Cross River sediment 1 | ecosystem: Environmental > Aquatic > Marine > Coastal > Sediment | place: USA: Maine...
GAGCGCAAGAAGCAAGCAAAGCAACACCATGACATGATGCAGGAGATGCGTAAGCCAGTTCGGCACGGCGATCTGATGCAGATCTATCAACAGATCAATCAGTTCATGGTTGCACCACGCATCAAGCAGCTGCAGGATCTTGTGGATAAGTTATCCCTGCTACCTGACTTCTTTAGTGAAGTTCTAGGCGAAGAAAAGATTGATATGGTTGCCTTCGAAGAGTACTACGAAAAGTGGCTCGAAGAGAAGAAGGCAGAAGAAGAGGAACTCGCAAAGAAGGAGCAGGAAGCAAAGGAAGCTGCGGCTAGGGCAGCAGCAGAGAAAAACAAAGAGGAAGACAACGATTGTTTATGTGGGGAGGAGGGTTGTTTCAGATGCACCCCCGATCCTGAAGATACTCCAGAAACTGAGGAAACTCAGACGGAGTAGGTTTCATTAAAATTACAGGTTACTCGCTTCGCTTCGTAACTTGTAATTTTGAAAATGACTCGAGCTGCGCTCAGCATTTTCACTTTATCCTAGGAGCTGATACATCAGAAACTACTCTATGGGTATTTCTGGGGCCCTGCCCCTAGGCAATTATATTACGTTCTTTGACATAGTCTGTGGACCTAGGACAGACGAAACAAGACCCTCGCGTGGTTACTCTAATGATAGAGTAGAGGGTAGGCGAGACTCTAAGATACTCTGGAAACGCCACGCCCTATTTCCAGTCGTACCTCCGCTTCACTACGGTACTTGTCGTATCTTAGAGTCTGGGAACTGATGTCCGACATCAGGTCCCCCGTGACATATACATGTCACGAGACCGGTCAATTGGCCGGCCGAGTCTAGAGGCCTCAGCTGACGACTGGGTCGACGGGCCCGCATGCGCAGTGCACGCACGTGCTCGCGCGTAGGGATCCGGGATGACGCAGGCGGCACCTGGTAAAAGCTTCGATCGGCAGGTCATGAACTGGTCCGCCGGAGCTGCAGCATTGCTGCCGCGGTACCTTGAGCAGGTAACCGGGTGATATCAACAGGTTATGTACATCCGGAATGCTATTCAGGAACTCCTCTCGAGCTCCAGTTCGAAGGAGACGTCTTCTATCGATGACACCTGGTGGCGCCATGGAGGCAGTCCCAGCTCTTCAGACCAGAGGGGAGCAACCCCAATTCCTCAATTGGTTAATGGCTCTACGATCAATGTCTTTTGTAGTTGGGCATGGAATCAGTAGGCCACTGTGAACTTCCACTCGAAGGACACAGAGAGATATCCTAGGTGTTTCTCAAAGCGAAAAGTGATGGTCGAGCGCGCTCATTGGCGCTAGCCGGCCAGCTGGCGCTAGTCAGTGTTGCGCATCGCTAAGTAGCACCGTATCCATTGACCAGAGGAAGGTTGCTATGAACCTTTGGAATACAATCACCTAATGTGGGTGTTGATCATAGGCGTCCCTCCCTGACGTCGGGGGAGTACGATTTCGTGCTCCCCCACCCTTCTGCTAACTAGAGGTAACAATGGAACTACAAAGTACATGCAAGTGTGGAGCTACTTTTCATGCTGAAGGGCTCCCCGCTAACGTTGGTTTTAGGTATCGTGAGTGGCTAGAAGCTCACCAAAACTGTCTAAAAGAAGATAAGGAAGAAGAATGCTAAGGAAAGATGGCAGATATACTATCTTTAAGATCCAGCACTGGGCAGAGCCCGGTAAGATGTATAAGGAAGGTAGATGGACCGAGAGTGCACTGGACCACTTCCTAAACAAGGGTGGCTGGAATGTATGGGAAGGAAGGTATAGGAACAAACTAAAGTACCCATATAATGTGTTCTCGGCATGTGGAGACTGCTGGCAGGAGACAGGAGAACATGGAACATATAATTCAGACGACGCCATCGAAATGCTTAAGATCCTATCACGCCTACATCCTGACACAAAGTTTAGGGTAGCTCGCGTCGAAATATCACAACAAACTGTTGGAACATTTTACTATCAGCCGGAGGATATAACGTATGCCGATCTTTGAGTTTAAGTGTCACCAGTGTGGCCATGAGTTTGAGGCACTGTTCATGCCCTCAGATACTGAGGCCAAGTGTCCTCTGTGTAACCATGCTCATGGTAGAGAAGAGCGCATAGAAATGTCTGTGAGTAATTTCAAGATAGATATGCGTAATGTTAGTCCACTGTAGGAGGAACAAATGGACGGAGTCTATGGAGATAAGAAGCATTTTATTTACCTAGCTGGCAATATCTCCGATGATCCACGCACCTATGGATGGCGCGAGGAGTACACTCAGTTGGTCCAAGGTCCATATTTTGAGATTATGGATCCATGTGACAATCAGTTCAACCAGGACCATAGGGGCAACATCATTCACCTAAGGGCGAACCCTACTGAGCATTTAGGATTGTTGATGCCTAAGGACTATCATATGGTGAAAATCGCATCTATCATGGTGGTCAACTTGGAATTGTGGACACCAGAAAAGCCTATGATAGGCACAATCTTTGAACTTGATTGGGCATGGCACGCCCATCTACCAGTGATAGGCATCGTTGGAGATGGGACGAGTCCTTTCTGCAATCACATCTGGATTAAGTCCGTGTTAGCATTTGGTACTATGGTAAAAGATGTGAAAGAAGCAGCAGAAATCACACGATACTTCTTCGCTCCTGCCACAGGGTAACATGAGAACTAGACTTGCAGTCACGATCACACGAACAGCAGCAAGACAACTTCAGAACCCAGCGGTGCAGAAGGCTCTAGGAGCCATAGCAACAGCAGCTATAGAAAGATTCACGGCACTCTCAATAGAGAAACTGAAGCGTTGGGAAAGACGACTTAAGAAGTATGATCAGGTTGTCGAATGCGAATGGTGGGAATGTCCTGAAAAACAGCTCCCAGAAAAGTGAAATCTTCCTTTATTATAAGGGATGGAGGATAGTTATATGTTAAGAGACCTTAAGAGAAAGATACCAGGTGCCCCTAACTTCACATACGGAGAGCTAATCAAGTCAAATACAGCCCTCCGACTTAGTATCCCTAACGTCCCAAACGAAGTTCAGTGGGCGAACCTAGAGCTGGTAGCACAGCGCATACTACAGCCAGTAAGGAACCAGTTTGGGAGGATCAAGGTGACATCAGGCTTCAGATCTCCTGAGCTTTGTGTAGCTATAGGATCAACTAAGAAGTCGACACACACCTTTGGGTGGGCTGTCGACTTTGAGCCGAGCAACCCAGAGATTTCCCTGTTTACCGTGCTTGAGTGGGTTTATAAGACCTTAGACTTTGATACTCTGATTGCAGAGTACTTCCCGGGTGGATGGATTCATTGTACCTACTCTAACAACCCGGATATGAAGAGACATCGACTGAAGTTAAAAGATGCCATGCATAACTATGATATAGTCAGCATAGGCAATCTATGGAGGCTCTATGGGTGAGGCCAAGCTGGAAAGAAAGCTTCGTGAGATTCACAAGGCCCTAGGTACCGAAATTGATGAACAATATTTCACTCCGCTCTATGAAGACGCAATGTGCTGGAAGTCATGGAACACTCTACACGTAGTCGCAGAGGCTATGGGCTGCAATGCAACCTACGTCTTACTTATAGAGGAGTGCTTAAAGAGCGCGACAAGGAGCTTCTTAGGAGACATTTGCTAATGGCATACGTTGAAAAGAAAGAGTCGACCTGTCCCCGCTGTGATGGTGGAGGTAAAGACCCCAAAGATAAAGATTGCGAACTCTGTGATGGTAAGGGGAAGCTGATCCACCTCAATGTAGGTGACAATGAGGTCATCGTAAAAGATAGTGCAAAGTTTGTAGGATAATTTGCCCTTTTAGACTCAAATTGGAAAATCCCACACAAGAGCCAAAAAGTGTTTAGAATTCTCAGCATTTTCATGTTTTCGCTTTGCCTTGGCGTCCATGCATGCATGATCTTAATGTTCCTGCCGCTGGCCTTTGTGCATTGGGTACTAGCACCAGTCGCTGTGCTTATGTATGTACTCTGTTCTCACATGCTCTGGCCTGCGATGCGTGAGATCTGGTATGATATAATAGAAGGATAAAATTATGGGGGTGACCTGGGTTCGACAGGCATCATGAATCAATCGGTAGCATCCCGGTTCTTGCCGACCGTAAGAGGCAACCTTGACCTAACCGTCAACGCAAACGGAATCGCCCTGACACCGGGCCTCGCGGTCGCCGATGACTACTTCGATCAGTTCCTGGTCGCGGTAGCCGACGACCACATCAGCCTCGCGGCGTAAGTTGCGAGCCGGCTCCTATACTTTCCTGCCGTAGGTAGGAGCTGACGACTAGGCAGTACGTCTCTCTGAGTCGTCGTTCCAAAGGGAGAAGGAGATTATGAGCGACAACCTTGTCCGTCAGGTATAGACGAGACTATGGATGTAGAAGCCCTTGAGGAGGGTAGTCTGGACGCGGATTCGACTTCCGCCGCCTCCACCAAAAGAACTCAATGTCGGTCTTAGGCATGGTGTGATAGCACCTAAACTGCTGGGGAAACCCTGGAAAGACCGGCTCCAATTTAAAATGCCATGGGGCAACGGCCCCTAAATTAGAGGGGTTAGAAGGCGCCCCTCTACCAATTTAACTAGGAGATGAATATGCCACCGGACTGGGATATTGGTTGGCCTGACCCACCCAGGAGCAGGTACAAGAGCGGTGACAACTTTGAGTGGCAGCTAGTAGCTATTGGCTACGCGCTGTTCCTATTCTTCATTCTCCTAGGTTCAATATTGTAAGGAAGGATAAATAATGAGTAAGGTCACATTCAAAGGTCAAATCAGACGGAAGACTGATGTAGCCAAGAAGGACTGCTACTGTAACACCTGCTTCAAAGTAATCAAAGCAGGTGAGAAGCACAACGATGTAATGTTCAAACGCAAGGGCATTAAGTACGGTGGTCCTGTATGCCTACGCTGTGCTTTTGGTCAAGTCGCAGCTATTTATAGGCTGATCAACGTCTTTGGATTCTAAAACAAGAAAGGATAGAAGATGAACCTAGAGTTAATGATTCCGGTAGGCTTCGGTATCATCCTTCTCGCCACGTGGATACGTGTTATTCTCGGTGCTCGTGAGCACCCCAGTGATACACAAGCCCCGCTCAAGTCAACATGTATAATATGCACAGGACGAGACAGCGATGTAGTCTCGGTGTATTTCAGTAGGCATGGTTGGAATTCTCGTACATACAACTTTCATATGGATTGTGTTGTAGACGCAGTGTGTAATCCTAAAAAGTATGAGGGTTACAGAGTCGACTACGCAATCCATATTGTTGACGCTATGGCTCTAAAGAGGAAGCTAGACAAAGAGGGAGAAATTAAGAGGATCCAACAAGCACTCCAGCGAAGAGCCAACTGCAAGAAAGCCTGCGAGAAGATAAAAGATGGCAATCTATTTTCAAGCTGAAAAGGGCTGGTTCGGAGAACACGGCTGGGTAAACATCAAGTTCTGGAAATGGTTCTGGATGTTCCTCGAAGGAGGATGGTGCATCAGACTAGTAGTGGAGTTCTAAATGGCTTACTTTTGGATTGAAAAATATGATAACGGTGATATAAGACTGAAAATTATGACACAGGAAGAGTGTGAGTTACTTGCCAATGAAAGGGTGAGAGCTGGGAAAACACCTCCGTACCTAACAACTAGCTTTCCAAAGTGTCTTAATGACATGAAAGAAGGTCGCGTCATTCTTATTAAGGGTGATACAATAGTCCCAAAACCTATAACAGAAGTAACGTATTACGAAATAGAATAGTCGAAGCATAGGCATAATCGCCAACGTGAAAGGAGATTCAATGTCCGTAGCACTGTGCAAGAACAGGTATTACAAAGACCTCATCAAGCGCCGAAAGATCTGTATGGGTATGACCAAGGAGATGGTGCGCTCAGCATGGGGCGCAGCCTGGAGAACATACCCCGGCCTTAATGGTGAGGAAGTATGGGAGTGGGGCAACCAGCCTCACAGCAAGGTAAAGTTTGACGCTAGCGGTAAGGTAGTTCATATCTATTCCGTTGCGTCCACTGGAAAGGACGGTTGGACCAGAGCATGATCGGCCAACTTTTAGCGACGATCAAACAGCCGAGCGGTAATGTAGCTATCGCAGACGCACTGATGAGTATCCAGGGTGAGTTCTATATGATAGATATGCCTAAGCTTCTTGCTGAGGATATCTGGGATACACAGAATGTTATCTATCTTATTGAGACCAACTTCAAACAGATAGGTAAATTCAGTGCGATCTGTACTGGCTTTGTACCATACATCAGAGATGGTAAAGAGATGGCTCGCGCTTCGTTCGTCCGATCAGAATTTGTATAATGTCGCCTGACTTCATAAGCGTGGAGTTCTTCATGTCTATTCTCCGGGAAGAGATAGACAAGATGGTTGAGGACGAAGGCCTCATCCTGAAATCGAAGTTCCCTGCAGACATGAGGATAAGGTTACAACAAGAAATAGATGCCCGAGTCGCTTAGCGGTCGATAGCACCGGCCTTGTAAGCCGGCAGGTTACGCCTCACCTCCGTTCGAATCGGAGCTCGGGCTCCAATCTATGACGGAGAGGGTAGAGGTGTGCATGTTATCTTTAACGGCAGGGCCGGGACAAGACAATACAGACTCCTAATATTCCGAGTTGATAATAACTGGTACGCCCTCCGGCCCTATGTGGGGACGTGCCCTCTAACTGTAGTACATTAAAAGATTCCCAGCTATCTACAGTAGGATACTATGAAGATCGGCTGCAAAACTAAATGATGATACAGCAGTCGCTTCTTGTAGGAACTGGCTGACACAAAGGTGGCTTAGGGTCGGTAGTGAAGAGCAGCTTCGCCGAGTAATGGAATCATGAAAGGAAGGAGAGGCCACCGTACCTGTGAAGGATATAGCTGAAAAGCTTGTTCCGGAATAAAGGCCATCAGGAAACTACCAGTTACCCCCACTAGATAGGAACAAACTAATATAGAGCCCGACCCGGGAGGCTATAGCCGGGAAGTAAGAATTACCCGATGTCGATTGCGTGCAGTTGACATTATGTTGTAGGTAGCTGGGATATAAAGGTTACGCCAATGAGAAGAATATGCGGATGCACAGGCCTTAACAAGTGTGACAAATGCAAGCCTCCAGAACAGTTAAGCCTTTGGGAGTTTGACACCAGTTATATACACATCATGGGTGATGATATTGGCTGGGACCCCGAGAAGGGACGTCTTGACTGGGCTATGTCCATGAAGAAGGCTGAGATCCGCAAATACCTTATAAGATGTGAGTGTGGGCAATGTAAGGCAATGGAGAGACCCTTTAGGTGGGGTTGGATAGAGATTGACGCCCTGTGGTGCGTACAGGCTCGCTACATGAATGGTTTCCGTTGCCCCTACTGTTACAACAGACAGCTAGACATCTCCTTTATGAAGGCCGAAATAGAGGATCTAGGAGAGCCTTCAGAGGAGGAGATAGACCGGTTAGGCCTGAGGGTAGATCAATTCTGCGGATTGGATGACGAATGCTTCGGAACTGGCTAGTTCATACATACTGTACCCAACAATACTTTAGGCACACTGTGAAATTTATCGAGAGCTTTCGTTCTTTCCATGGCACCGGTATCTTTGTGTCAAGCAGAGGTCTTGGTTCAGACCAAGTTCATGCCCTAATTAGGTTAGACAATGTCATTGTAAACAATCAGCACCTTGACGTCCATGATATGACTGAGGAGACGCGAACTAATCTCGCAGTCCTTCATGACTACGAGAAGAGCATCGCTAACAGGGAGCCTCCTGGTAAGAACCTCCTGTGGAAGCTGTACATCTCAGTGAAGGATAGATACCGAAGATCTATTGACGAAGCACTAGCCTTCGGTCATAATATACTACACTTTGATGCGGACACTTTAGTTAAGCAACCTCTTGATCCTCTCTTCAAGATGATTAAAAGGCACGACATATGCATTAAGTTCAAGGACTACGACTGTAAGCTTGGTGGGGTGGTAGGTAACCTAATCTCGTTTCAAAACAAGCCTCAGACCAGGGAGTTTCTTAACACCTGGTATGACATCATCGATAAGGTGAAGGTACATGAAATGCCTAGGGGCTTTGGACAGATGTCCTTCTATCAAGCATACCGTAAGAACAGAGACCTTGTGAACTTTGGTAGAATCCCCGACTCCTTTAGTAAAAGGGTCGGGAACAAATGGATCAGCGACTACATAGAAAAGATAAGATGAGCCCCGTACAAATAATCACTAACCTTAGAGCAGGAACCATGTTCACTTGGAGGCTGCTCGGTCTCAACCTTGTTGGAGTACCAACAGGTAGCGGCTCTCTTAAGCCACATCATACTCATATGAGGATAGATGATGCCGTAAGGCACGGGTGGTATCGCACACTGTATGAGGCTCAGAAGCCTACTATTTATATAGTGAGAGATATTAGAGATGTGTTAGTCTCCCAGTTCCACTTCATGGAAGCACTCATGACCGACTTTCATGGCTTCCTACACGGTAAGGCTAACCCTAGGTCAATGATAAAGAGGGGAAAGAATATAATACCAGCACCTCCTAGTCTCTATCCTGTTATACAGGAGAGGATTAGAGAGGCTCCCATACACGCATGGGTTGAACACACACAGTGGATCCATGAAGGCTGGGTTGACTTCTATAAGTATGAAGACATCGTTGAGTGCCAGGAAGCCTTTATTAGTTATCTGGTGAGGCGCTACAAGCTCAAGCCATATCCTGGCAGACTTAGAACAGTAGACAAGCTCGTTGGTATTAAGCCTAGGAAGGGTGTCGTCGGTGGCTGGAAAGACTACTTCGATGACCACAACCTCAATTACCTCTGGAACATAGCTGGTACCAGGATGGAAGAGCTGGGCTATGAAAAGTTATGTTAAGAAAAACATAGAGATCTGTAACACTAAAGAGTCCAGACGAGGGACACCTGCAGCACTGTACCAAGATAGATATGCCATGATCGTAGCACTTCTGACTAGGTTCTGTAGGACTGGAAAGCCATTGCTTGATGTGGGAGCACGCGAAGGCTTTCTACTTGATGCCCTTCAGGAGCGTGGCTTCAAAGAACTGACTGGTCTTGACATCTGGCAGAAAGGCATAGATACTATGTCGGCTAACGGTCACAGGACGATACGTGCTGATATACAGGAGTACAGATCACACAAGAGATTTCACACGATCGTTCTATCTCATGTGCTTGAGCACTGTCCTGATCCTGTAAAAGTTCTTGACAATGTAAATCATATGCTTAAGAAGCACGGCTTTGTATACATAGAGGTTCCGAGACAAGACGATCTACGCATAGATAAAGCTGGACATTACTCAAACTTTCCTGAGCCTGATGATCTATTAGACATACTTCCTGAACACTGGAAACAACGCTTCTTTGGCTGGTGTCCAAGGAGAATCTACTACTTGGGTAGCAAATATGTCAACCAAAAAGGAAAAGCTTAAGGAAACTATAGTTTACTTTTCCAAACTATTGTTAATCAAGAGTGCGGATGGGTTCATCTGGCTCTTGCGTAAGCGCGACGAGTATAGAGTGGCAGCAGGAAAGGATCCATTCTTACCCTATTAGAGGGGAGCGCACCCTATTTCTCGTAGTAATCGGGGCCCAGTCCCTCGTAAACGCAGGAGACTTGGCACCTCTTACTTGGCAGCCTGCAACGGTCCCGGGGTACCCGGGCCCTCACTGCCAGCTGCCAAATCTATTGATTTCTAATCAAATAGATTACGAGAAATTACTGGCTGAACTCACCGTCGTTCAGTTAGCAATCATACCATACCGGTGAAGACCGGAAGTGATGTTGTTTCTGACGAACATCTAGGGTCCGACCTTCGGAGCCGGCTCATCGAGAACCTTACGCCTTGTCTTTAAATGCTTCGCATTCTAAGATAAGTGCGCGGTTCATCGAGAGCCCGGCCCTCCGGATCAGACCCGAACATCATCAGAAATTCCTGGTCACCTAACCGTCGGTGGCTGGGCACTCATACTTTAATACTGCTTACTCGGGGAACCGAGGAGCAATACGGGAAAGCTTCCAACGGAACGCAACCGGTGGAATTGCCGTGAGAAGTCACACCTAACTAGGTAGCTGCGCTTCTGCACGCATATCCACCCCGTTGCTCTCCTATTGGAAGCTTTTAATCCACTGTCAAACGCCACATGATAGTGGGCAATTATACATCATAGCGAACCCTATAAAAGGGTAGCAACATGGCTTCACCAGACGCCTCTTGGCGATATGGACCCACCTAACTTGGTATCTGAGCCCCACTCGCCACAGGCTTCACTGGTGAAGCGGCAACTCTATCGGGAATGTCTTGCGCCACAGACTGGCCCGGTAGGCAATCATACATACTTAATGCGCCCTTCGTCTAGCCAGGTCAAGACACCGCACTGTCGATGCGGATATCAGGAGTTCGAATCTCCTAGGGCGCGCCATGGGGCGGTAGCTCAGACGGGAGAGCGCCTGGCTTGCAACCAGGGGGTCGGCGGTTCAACTCCGCCTCGCTCCACCAAAAGAGGAACAGTTGAATGCATCTAAACCTAGAGATTACTGATCAGGATGTTACATTGGTTCACTCGGAAGACCTCGGGCCGGAGACGTTAATCTACATGCTCGCAGCAGTACAGAACAAGGTTATAAATGATGTATTAGCAGACGATAAAGATAGGGTGATCTTAAAGGTCGCCGAAATACTAAACAAAGTAACTGAGTCAGATGGGCCAAAGCCCTACGATCCAGATGATTTCTCAGCACAAGGAATATTCTAGTGGACAGAAACAAGAAGATACTATGCCTTGGGTGCCTAAGAAAGAAGGAGCGCATCGATGAGTTAGAGAGGCGCTATCTCATGCTGGAGGTGTGGGCTAAGCAACTACGAGGTGATATTACCAGTGTAGTAGGCATGGTCGAAGACATTGGTGTGAAACTAGCTCTCACTAAGCAAGAGTGGGAGAATGAATTCATCGGTTGCATAGAGGAAGACTAACATGGAAATTGACCCCAATTATACAAAGATCGTGGGGAGATGCCCGAGTCCGGTTAAAGGGGGCTGACTGTAAATCAGTTGCCTAGTGCTACGGAGGTTCAAATCCTCCTCTCCCCACCATTCGTAGGGAGGTAGCTTAGTCTGGCTAAAGCGCTGCGTTTGGGACGCAGAAACCGGGAGTTCAAATCTCCCTCTCCCTACCAAAAGGATAAAAGATGAAGATTAAGTATGGTGGCAAACCTCAGAAAAGTCCCGTCGAAATACTAGATGAGTGGATCGAAAGCTACAATCATGTTATAGAAGACATGTTAGAAGACGCTGAGGAGTTCCGTTACCTACTTAACCCAGCAATATTTATGCTATCAGAGGTAATAGACTTCTTTAACGGAGCAGACCCCGGTGCCTTAGCTCAGTCTGGTAGAAAATAGCCGCATAGCTTAGCTGGTAAAGCACAGGACCGATAATCCTGAGACCCCTGGTTCGAGCCCAGGTGCGGCTACCAAGCTAGGTGTAATCATACGCTCGTGGGTGGTAGGGCGGGGGCGTAGGGAAAAAATTGCCGGGTCGTTCAATGGTAGGACGCGAGGTTTTGGACCTCGTCATGCAAGTTCGAATCTTGCCCCGGTAGCCAGAAGGAGAGACAGTGTTAAGACAAGAGATTAGTGTCGTACTTGAAGGTCACTATAAGATGATCGAAGAGCTCGAAGGTAAGAGAGCTGCCCTGTATGGTCATCTACCGTACAACCTTGCTCGCAAGGAAAGTGGCTACATGAACCTCACTAACAGTATTATATTTTATGAGGGTCGTGTTGAGGAGGCTAGGGGCATCCTTACTATAATAGATGACATTGAGCTGCGAGTCCACGCAGACAAGTGTGAGCATTGTAACCATCATGAGATTGGAGTAGTTGATCACAAGGGTAAGTTCCGTGCTGTCAAACCAGGCGAGAAGATCATGGTGAGACGTAACTATGCTCTATAAGGACGTAACATATAAATGTGGATGCTCAGAACACGGTTACGATACCGGTAAGCACTGTGCATTGCACGGCGATGGTATTGCCAAAGAGGTTATACCTACGCCACATGGAGATTTAATCTTGCTACCAATCACACCCCAGGATATGGAGAAGATGAAGAGCTCACTGCTCGATACTCTCAGTAGCTCGTCCTCCTGTCATAAGGAGGACGTTTAATGGAGGGGTGTGTCGAATGGTAAGACAGCGTCCTGCTAAGGCGTGGCCCTAACGGGCTTCTCGGTTCGAATCCGAGTCCCTCCGCCAAATATATGGAGGGTACTAGGATGTGGATCCTAACTGGTCTTGAAAACCAGGGCGGCCGAAAGGCTGGGCGTTCGACTCGTCTACCCTCCGCCAATGTGAGGGTAGCTTAATGGAAAAGCGAGCGGTTGTGGCCCGCTAGATCCCGGTTCGACTCCGGGCCCGCACCCCAAGTGGAGTGGGTCCAGGTAGGGCGGCCGTGTTTGCAAAGCACAGGTTCTGGAGTTCGAGTCTCCTCACTCCATCCAGAAAGGATTAACATGAACAGTCATGGACACAAGATAGTTAAATGCTCTTGTGGTACAATCATTCTACAGTGTAGATGTATGCGGCCAGACAAACCAGTAGAAATAGTTAAAGACGGCTGTAAAGAATGCAAGAAGAAAGGTAATCAATGAAAGCCATAAAAGAGAGTCCTACCCTCCACCTGGCAAGAAAATTATACCTAGAGGATAAGTATGATAGTCTACTGTAATAATCAAGCATGTAAACATATGAGTAACAGAGCTGGACCTGACATCAACGAGTGGGTCTGTACAGCAGACCACGTAAGTGTTGACTGGAAGTTTGGCTCTAAGAACTGGTACCCATATGACCTAATCTGCTTAACATTCGAAGAAAAAGAATGAGCGGGTGTAGCTCTAACGGTAGAGCCACTGCCTTCCAAGCAGACGGTTGCAGGTTCGATTCCTGTCGCCCGCTCCAGAAAGGAAAGACTAATGGGAACTGTGATACTCAGTGCTATACTAGGAATAGCATTTATCTATGTCTTTTTCTGGCCTCTATCTGAGGAAGAGAAAGAGATACCCGACATTATAGAGGAGTATAAGGATGAGTGATAGCGAACTCCTAATGAAATTTGAGCGAGCTAAGGCTGAGCTTGAGATGCACATCGATACGACAGATGGCATGCGTATCATGCATGACATCCATCGCATGAGCGATGAGCCTAGCAACTATGATCTCCTAGAAGATATGGAGAAGCTGACGGAGATCGTGAGCTATCTCCTTAACTGGAGGCTGCACTCTGTTAAGAAGGCAATCAGATTCATTCATGAGCAAAGAGAAGAAGAAGATGACGGAGAAAATGTGTGAGGAAGAGATAGGTGAGATGATGAGGGAGACTAAGGAGATCCATTCTCTGTGGTATGCTCTCAATGATTATCTCGAAAAGCACAACAGGAGTATCAACCAGCTCTCTGGTTGGGACGACATCAGGTGTATGGATGCCTTTTGTAAAGAGCATCCGGATGTTATTCGTGTTCATGTTGATGATGAACATCACTGCAACTCCTACGTCTACATCGTACCTCATGAGGGCGAGAAAAGATACATGGGTGCCACCTGTATCTTTGTACCACAGTGCTGTGGTATCCAAAACCAATTCTTCCTCTATCCTAGTGATCATAGAGGTATGTACCGCGCAATGCTAGCCCTGGAACGTAAGTTTCAAGAGAAGGGAGACGAGAGGTTCCAGGAACTTCATGGAGATCTAAATGAAGATGAGTAAAATACTTAAGACCGACGGTAAATGGAGCTGGAGAAAGATAGGTGCCGCTCTTATGGTACCTGTTATAATGTTCTGTCTTAGTACTGCCTACGGTAGATACTCTTGGATGAGAGACCAGTGCTACAAGGTAGCCACTAATGAGAAGTCAATCATCCAGGCTGGGGAAGCCTTGAAGGCTAAGGACAAGTCCCTTGATAAGAAGATCGACGAACTGAAGGCAGAGATGAAGAAGGGCGACGGCATCTTACATAGCAGGATGTCTAAGGAGACAGACAAAAGGGAGAACAAGGACGACAAGCTGATGGGTTTAATCTTCGAGATGCTGAAGCAGCAGCAGAAGTCAATGGAGATCCAACAGAAACAGATCGAGCAGGGAAGATGATAAACTTCCTAGCCATAGTGGGTGCACTAGCACTCATGATCCTGGTAGGTATTATCCTTGTCTACTGGAAGATAGACAGGGATACCTGGAGGCACATGTGAAAATCTGGTTCACATCAGATTGGCACCTAGACCATCATAACATCATAGGCTACTGCGACCGTCCCTTTGAGAAGACGTCGCAAATGAATAACACTATTCTGTCTAACTACAGAAATATGGTAGCCAAAGATGATATAGTTTATTTCCTAGGTGATCTATCTATGAGGGGCTCTGATAACCTCAACTGGTATAAGTCTACCTTTACTAAACTGCCTGGGATTAAGCATCTAGTTAAGGGCAACCACGATAGGCTCTCTATGTGGCAGTATGAAGAGGCAGGCTTTATGACTGTCGCAAACGCTATGCATCTCGAACTACTCGATATATATCTGGTCCACGACCCAGCTAAGTCCCTTGTACGCAAAGACAAGCTGTGGATCTGTGGCCACGTACATAATTTATTCCCGAAGCTTATGAGACCCAATCTAGTCAACGTGAGCGTTGACGTGTGGGACTTTAAGCCAGCATCATTGGAAGAGATACTTGAACTAGTCAAAAACTCTAACGTGTAGGCGGCCTATGTCATGGACTATGTCTGCATTAAGTGCAGGAAGACCTGGCGAAAGGGTGAACCCTCTGATGAGGTAAGCGGCGGCCTATGTGATGAGTGCATCATCAGGTATGTAAGGGATAAGCAGAAGAGTCAGGGTCACCACGATTGCTTTCGTAGAGCTACTGAGATCTGCGGCCGTAAGGACTGTACATACTATGATCTCTGCATTCGGCCCCTTTTAGACTGAAATTCAAAAATCCCACACAGGAGGAGACATCATGACATAGTTACCTTAAATTAAGGAGACTAATGTTATGAGTGCACGGAAGCATGGCTACATGCGACGCCCACGTACTACACAAGAGAGGCGTTGGAATGAAGCATACCGGAAGTATGTCCGCGGACGCCGGAGCCCTAAGCTTATTCCCTGCGCGTGGGAGGACCGATACAAATCTAAGGTCTATACCAAGAGCTGGAAGGCACGCTCTAAGAAGAAGAAGCAGTGGATGCCTACCAACTACAGAGAAGGATGGACCTATCGCCTTGGCTCTAGGAATACACGCCATTGCGATATCAACTGCATAGGGTGGGTATACAGATGTCCTGGTTCAAAAAGCTGTCCCAAGCTTTCCTGGTCCTACTCCTAGTAGGTTGTGCCACCTGTCCGTGGCCTGAGGGATCAGTGCAACCCATAATCAACGAAGGCTTCTCTGTAGAACATGAGAACTGCTATGGTCTCGAGGCAAGCACGTGGTTAATCACCTTTGAGGTTTATGAAAAGGATTGTGATCTTCTCAAGACCAACCTCATAGCATACTGGAATGGGTGTAAGTACATTCTAATGCAGGTGATGCCACAGCCCGATGGTACCTCAGTCCTTGAAAGGGTAGGAGAGTTCAAAAGTATTGAGCAGATCCAGGAGTGGATCAAAATAACTAACGGCTGGATAGGCAAAAGATCAGGTGGTGCGGGTGCGGTAAAGGGGGTACACCCACCGGGACGGGCAGTGGAATAGCTGCCGCGGCACGGCCCCACCACAACAAAACTGTTGTACAACAGAAAGGTTGTATATGAGTTTACCTAAACTTCAGATGGATGAAGAGCAAATCTTAGGTTACCTAGATAATGCTATAAAGTCCTGGCGCGTTAGAGTCAAAAATGCACAGGGAATACATGATCCTATTGCAGAGGAAGAGCTACGCGAAGCCAAGTGTTATGTGGATGCCTTCCAGTCAGTAAGGATATCATTGTTCGGAGAACTATTACCAAGTTGCGGTGTAGCTCAGAGGTAGAGCAGGACGCTGTTAACGTCAAGGTCACTGGTTCGATCCCAGTCACCGCAGCCAGAAAGGTAAACCTTGAGAACTAAAGAAGAAATTCAGGAAAAGATCGCTTACTATAAAGCAGACACTAGGCTACAACAGCCTTCTGCAACAATCCAGATCAATGCGCCCTTAGCCCTTATACAGTTAGAGCTAGAGGCTAGAATCAGTGCCCTAGAGTGGGCACTGTTCGGAAAGGATCAAGATTGAAACTGATTGATGGTGTATTTGAACTCTCTAGTAAGTTCATGAACAATCCTAACTATGTCATGTTACATCTAGAGAACATGGAAACTCTAGCTAATCAGATGTTGGAGACAGGCATTAAGCCTTTCCCTCCTGAATCTACTGGAGATGATAACCACATCATAGTCTGGAAGGAACTTGCCGCTAGTGCTATTAACTATTGCTACTGGTACGGCCGTCATGACATTCGTCCCAACAATGCTAGCTCTACTGCAATGTATGATCTAATCGACCTGACATTCCCTAATAGTCTAGATGACCTTAACCTACAGCAATCACTTGACTTACTCCAACAGGGGCTTGCTCGTGAGAGATTCCCACTTCTCGAAGAGAGAGTCTGGCACCTTGAGGAGCTTAGGGACAGTGCCTGGTTCGTAGGTGATCTGGTAGAGAAAAAGGGTAACATGTCATACAGCTACTTTGAAGACCTGGTAACATGCTTCCCGGGCTATGGTTCTGATATGTTCCTGAAGAGAGCTTCGCTCTTCTTCCTGCAACTCTACAGAACACTAGGGTGGTTTAAGGATGCTATGGACTGGTTGCCAGTCCCTGCTGACTACCAGGTACCAAAGATGCTCAGGCACTTTGGTTGCTTTACCTACCTTGATCCATTAGCAACTATGGTGGCACAAGGTGCTCTCATTCCCTCGGGTTCCCTCTGGGAATGCGAAATACGTGCAGCTACTATTGTAGTCGGTAGATATCTGCAAGACAGAACAGGATGGAACATCTCTGACATCGATAGCTGGCTTTGGCTTCGAAGGAAAGAATGCGATGATCCATTCCACTTAACTATAACGACGGACTATTAATACGGGCGTAGCTCAGTCTGGCTAGAGCACTGGACTCCAAATCCAGGTGTCGGGCGTTCGAATCGTCCCGTCCGTGCCAAGGATATAATGGCTACTGCATCAAGCAAAGAGGAACTACGAGAAGTAGATGAGCGCGTCATGCTATACTTCTACATCCAAAATCTGCGGTACCATGAGAGAAATAGAAAGATACATATAACTGTTCGTGATACGATTAACACGAGAGGATCCCTAATGAAATGAAACCTCTCTCCATAGCAGCGCTAGCAACTGCACTATGTACTGCTGCTGCAGTACTAGTTCTCTGGGTGATGCCAGTAGGTAGACACGCTGTTGATACGGTACAGGAGATCATCCCCCAGATCACTAGCTGGTGGGACAGTGGAGAGGTATATAAAATTACTAGGGAGACCATAGACAAGGTTGACCTTGTCGTCCCCGAATGGCCACGTAAAGTTGGTGCCATTAGTGTAATAGCGATTGCTGCTGTGCTTGTGTATAAAAAGAAGATAAAACCTCCAGAAAAGAAAGGGGAGTAAGTGCCTTACACGGAAGAAAACAATAGAGTCGGTCAGTATGACCCTATCGAAGAACTTGCCCGAGAGATTAAGGTCAAAGGTGACCTTAACCATGCCATCTGCGAACTCACCGCACTTGTTATCCTCCGCCATGGAGGCATGGGCTACACCAATGTATCTGAATGGGTAGACGCTGTTGGTGGTGCCCACGACGAAATGCGTCGCCGCCTTCTAGACCCCTATGAGGACGAGAAAATTGTGGAGAACGGTGATGTTCGTTCCTTTGTCAAACTCTTACAACAATTACACCCTGATTACCAAGGGTATAGAAAGGATTCCTAGTAAAATGGTAGATATGCATTTACGTGAAGCAGAGAAACTGCTCAATATGCTTGACGATCAGGTCGGCAAGCCTTCTGTACCTGCCTTTCCTCAGACTACCAACCAAGCCATTGTCCTGGTACTTAAGGAACTAGTAGCTGCACTAAGGGAGATGAAGTATGAAGGTCCATAAGATACACTATGGTCCTCGGAACGAAGGCAAGTTCATAGAACAAGAGTACTTCGAGCCACATGAACTTAAACCTGGAGGTCTGTATAAGATCGTAGCTCGCAATGCTAAGCATGGGATATGGTGCCCCGACCAGGGTGGCTTCTGGATCTCTCGTACCAAGTTTGGGGACAACTTCTTATTTGTAGAGCTACACTGGGACCTCAGCGACGGCTTTGGTACTGTAAGACCCCTCGAGTTCATCGAGATGTCTCCTTTTGATCCTAAGGACTTCCAGACTAAGGAAAGGCCCAGCCAGGTAAGAAAGGATGCTTTGATGTACCTCAACAAGTTTGGTGACCCAGAGAAAGGACGTGAGCAATGGGACCCAACGGAAGATTAACCTGTAAACATTGTAAAACGTTAGGCTACTGCAGTGAGCTAGGTTACTGCAGTTCCTGCCAAGAGGCAGGGATCAAGGTCCTGGAAGATCAAAAGAAGTTCTCTCACTATCCTCTTAGTGCTAAAGCTACAGGCTACAATGCAGCTATACTCAAGCTCACACATCAGGATATAGCCAAGCTTGTGGGGCTTGATGAGAGTCATATCATTTCTGACATGATTTATGACGACACTGATAGATCCAGGAGAACTTTGCGAGTAATCGTCCAAGGCCCTAAAATGTATGAGGTTCATGCTGGCAATGAGCTGCCGTGGATTGACCTCGTAGAAGTTTATGAAAGAATTGGTGATCCCAACTTGATTAGGACTACTCTTTCCTTTACAAACGTCTTTACTATAAAGTACAAGGGAGAGGTTTTTACTACTAAGCTTCCTCTGTCAATCAAGGCTCTCAGTGACATGATGGCCTTCTTTGCAAATCCACATGGTAGAGGAGAAGTAGTAGTGGAGACAGTTGAGGAAAAACATGACGGTTCTGAACCGCGTATTACGCTCGGTTAGAATAAGATTCTTGCTCTGGGCAGCCTGTATTGCCGGCGTACTAGGAGCATGGCTTCTTCCCATGACTCTGCTAGATGGCCTTGAAAACGCGATAGAATTTATCAGGCTCGAAACAATAGACTATGATCCATCGGGATAATACTATGGCCTTACATAAACCTATTCATAAGACATTCAAGTACTGGATAACTTGGCTACCTTTGAGCATTCTCTTTCTGCTCGCACTCCCGATGGGATGGTGGGTATCAGGTAGACGTGACGAAGATGGGAAAGCAACGTGGATCAAGCACTTCGAAGACCACGTAGACGACCCCATTGACTACTGCAAGGAATGGTTACACTGTAGAAAGATTCCATTCACAAACTATCAAATAAACATCAGCTTCCTTATGTATCACAGGGAAACATCCTGGGATATCATTAGGAGAGATGACGTGGAGTGGCATAACTGTGATCCAGAAGACCACAATGCCCCTAACAATTAAAGGCAGATACCAGGTCATCCTAGGTTGCGACCTCTGTGAGGTTGCATGGGCTAGTCCGGTAGTAGAGGACAGTCTAGAGACAGTTTTTGAGATGAATAAGAGAGCCTTCTGCCCTCAGTGTTCGGCGTGCCAACACCATGAGGACCCGTACTTGCAGATGGCACCAGTCATCCTGAACATTGAGAATCTTGACAACGAATTCGCTATCATCTCACAATTCTAGGGGACATAATAATGAAAATCAGATGGGAGTTACTCGACGTAGACGTCGAGATAATTGAATTCTCTCAACGCGCTGCCAAAGATTTGATCGATGGCAAGCGCTTCCAAAACCAGGAAGCCTATGAACAGTACATAGTCATGCACTGTGTACGCAACCTTGCCAAACTCGTTCCCCTCATGGAAGCATTTCTTAACAAGTGTGCTGAAGAGGGGAATCCCCTACGTGAACAAGACCTCAACCACGAGCTATTCCTTATAGCCTGCAATGTCAATCCACTTCTCCATATACTAGTAGAAGGTGGTGCCCTTCACATAGAGAAGAAGGTACCCCCTCACATGAACGGCAAAAGTCAGAAGCAGAAGAGCTGCGATGACTATAAGTGTGGTGCGTCTGAGGGCCCCGTTCAGACCAAGAAGCTAGAGGATGTGGATGAGGCTGACGTCAAGTCCCTCGCTAATAGGATGAAGCAATGGGTCGTAGGGCAGGACGAGGCTATCGATGAGATTCATAGGTCTATTATGATAGGCTTCACAGGTCTCAAGCCCGCCAACCAGCCAGTGGGTAGCTTCCTACTTCTAGGTAACACTGGCATAGGGAAGACCTACACCTCTGAGGTATTCAATGACTGCTTTATCGGTGACCGCGAGGCATTTCATAGGCTAGATATGTCAGAGTACGCCGAGGGCCACGAGTACACTAAGCTCATTGGCGCTCCCTCTGGCTACCGTGGCTACGAGAGAGGTGGTATCCTCACCAACGCAGTTGGCTCCTATCCCTTCTGCACTGTAGTAGCAGATGAGATAGAGGAGGCCCATGAAAGAGTTCGTAAGCTCTTCCTACAGATCATGGATGAGGGTCGCCTGACCGACGGACAGGGGAACTCAGTCTACTTTGGTAGTGCTACCATTCTCATGACTACAAACATTGGTACAGAGGCAGTCAAGAAGTTTGAAAGAAGGATAGGGGTCAGGTATAGCGAAGAGAACATCTCTCAACGAGAGAAGCGGGATACTCTATTGGCACAGGTAGATAAGTTCTTCCCACGCAAGTTCATCAACAGGTTAGACAACATCATTTTCTTTAGAGATCTAACTTGGGAAGAGTATTGGGAAGTAGCTAAGCTCGAGGTCGGAAAGGTTACCTCAATCCTTGCTGGTAACAGATCTATCGTAGTCAAGCCAACTGATGATGTCATCACTTGGATCCGTGATAACGGAGTAGACCCCATGTATGGGGCGAGACCTATTAAGAGGTTCATCAAAACCCATTTCACCAACCCACTGAGTGGGAAGCTGCTCGACAGTGAAATACAAAACGGAGATAAGCTAGTGGCCGACATGTATGAAGGCAAGCTGATCTTCGCAGAGGATAAGGTCTAATGGAAACTGACGAGAAAACCAAGGAGGAGATGCTCGAGAAAGGGATGGTGGCCTTGCAAGAGATGATCGTCAAGGCTGGCGAATGGTACGAATGGACAGTTGAAAACGAGATAGAAGTACACCCACACAATGACTACGTCCCAAGAGAGTATCTACAGAAGATACAGCAGTGGATGTATCCCTACATCTCCAGACTACACGAGACTGGTCATCTTGATCTGGATCAGATGAACTTCTTTAGTGAGAAGGTCATGGGCTATGTCTGGAAGCTTCGTGTCAAGGCCTTTGAGGGCACGTGGTTATACCACTGGAATCAAAAGAACTTCATTGACCGCATGAAATGGCGGTGGAAAAATAAGAGGATTAAGAAATATGGCTTACGGGACTTTGAAAGACTATGCACCGAGACTAGGTTTGTACCCTTCATATAAGGCTCCTAGGTATCTTGGTAAAGACATAGAATTCGCCTACTTTGAGTTCCGTGTCCCCCACTTGTGGAGAGATATTCTGAAGGACCCAGACAACGCTGAGTTTGAGGATAGAACTGGCGTTCTTCCTACTCTTTGGTGGAATGATATCATTACACTTCCAGTCTATGCCCCTGTGGAAGAGAGCCACCAAAATGAAACCTTTGTCTTCTTCAAATGTAGAGTGCCAATGTGCATCATGAAAAGCTCATATGGCCTCGGCTATTTCGCTCCTAACACTCAGTTTAATGAAGAGATGGCCCCTCCAACACCTGACCACATACAAGCTGCAGACCGAGCACGAGAGAAAATCTTGAAAGAGAAGGAGCACAAGGGCCAGTGGGAACTTACACTCCGATGCAATGCACGTGATGAAGACGGTGATGTTTGTGGACGAGAGGTGACTGAAGTCCATGATAGTGTCACCGAGGGCTTAGTCCAGAGATACTGTGGCCAGTGTGGCAACACCAAACTTCAGTTGGTTAAGTTGAAACCTGTAAAAGAAGGTGCTTAGTGCTTGAAGATTTACTAGGGATGGTCTCATCTAGGTGGTTCCAAGTATCCACCCTTGGGTGTGTACTGACTGCCTCAAGAAACGCCCTAATGAGGTACTGGCCTATAGTCTACAGCTGGAAGGCTCCTAGTCTATACTTCCACTTTCTAGCTACAGTAGGTATGATGGCGTGCTTTGGCTACGCCTTTAAGAATGCAGACAGCTTTTTTAAGATGTGGTTCTCAAGCTCTGGTTTGCTAGCTATCTTCGGCTGGTCAATCAGTGCTTTTTTGTTTAAAGACCAGATAAACACCTATCAAATTGCCGGCGCCGCTGCTGTGGTAGCCGGCACTATGCTTATGGGGGTAAAATGAAAAAGCTAGTTTTAGTAACCAACTATGATGATTGGGAAGGACTCTATATTGATGGTGAGCTAGTCCTTGAAGGTCATCGAGTGCGTAGGGACGAGATATTCGAAAAGCTTGGTATTGATTATACTGAAGTTGAAGCCGCCGAAGGTTGGCTCGAGTCCCGCGGCTCCCTTCCTCAGAAACTCTCAGATGTGGAGGAAATGTAATGATTAACCTAAACGATCTAGCAACAAGGATAACCAAGCAAGAAGGTGGTGCAGTTAGCCTGAGCATCGGCCAGGTCAAGGAAGTTATGCGCCTTACCCTTGAAGAGCTTGCAAGCAGGGATATTGACGAGGTCATCCTGCTCATGAAACGCTATCGCAAGGAAGACTAATGAAGTATCTTCCCAGTGGTCAGAGAACAATCAACAAAATGAGCTATTGGGCAGCGCGTGGTCTCGCTGAGTTCCACGCTCAGCTCAAGAAGAAGCTCCACGAAGTAGAGGCGATGATCGCTATGTTTCTTGGTGAGCCCGAGGATCCAGATAGCCCCGGTTATTGGGGTCATGTATCCGATGGCTTGTGGAGTGATAGTGACATCGATGAAATAATGAACAATCTAGGTATAGGATTTAAAGAGGATCAAAATGAGCCAGTGTAAAGGAAATCTCTATCGAGACGTGAGAGTTGCTGTATTAGTTGACGTTCAGAATGTGTTCTATGCTGCCAGAGATCAGTTTAACGGCAAGCTTGACTTTGCCAAGCTACTCCAGAGAGCAGTAGGAAACAGGGCCCTCATAAGAGCGGTAGCCTACTGTGTCACCTGTCCTGGCACTGAGCCAGACAAGTTTCATGGTAGCTTGAAACTCCATGGTTACGAGATCAGGGAAAGGATGCTAAAGATCATCTCTGAGGGCGTTACCAAGGGTGACTGGGATGTAGGCATCACAATCGACGCAATCAATATTGCCAAAGATGTTGATGTTATTATCATAGTCAGTGGTGATGGCGACTTCGTCGATCTAGTTGAATACCTCAAGACTACAGGTAAGAGGGTAGAGGCTATGTGCTTCCATGGTGCTACTGCAAATGAACTCATCCAATCAGTTAGTAGCTACCGTTGGATAGATGAGAGCTTGCTAATTGACAAGCCCTATGAAGACAACACATGTGCTGCAGCTGACCTGAGCCTTACCGGAGATATTTAATGATCATCCCAGGCAATGGACCCATAGACCTCAGCATCATACCATGGCTGACGTGTGATCTAGAGTGTCCTCACTGCCAATATGATGCTGGCCCCAATAAGAAGGGCGATCTACACTGGGGAGAGCTATTTAAGTTCCTTCACAGGGTAGACTGGAACGACATCAACTCAGTGGGCTTCTATGGTGGAGAGATGTTCCTTGATCTCAATAAGTTTGGTAAGTACATTGAAGCTATCACAAGATCACAGGAACACAAGGGCATCAAGAAGCATAAATATAAACCAATGTGGGTTATTAGTAATGGGACGTTTTCTACTGCCCAATCTCACTTCTCTAATGTAGTAGCGTTCGTTCATATGCACAATCTAAAGGTCTTTCTCAGCACCACCCCACATCACAAAAAGTATCAAGATCCTCGGCTCCAACACCTTGTAAAAATATCAGACAACTTCAGTTTTAAGAAGGATGATACTAGATCCAGGCTCCTACCCATGGGTAGAAATGCTACCGAGGACTGGTACTGCACCCGTAGGTGCCAGAGGCAGGAGGCTACCGAGAGACTGGCTATCATGCCCGATGGTGACATCATCTACCAGAAATGTGATGGTGTCTATCCCGTGCTTGGAAGTATAAGAGGTAACCATGTAACTTGGACAATGGCCAAGTACTATATGAAGAACTATCTAAAATGTCCTATGCTTAGCGAGGACGCAGATTTAGGAGGACCATCGTGGGTGAAACACGCGGAAAAGGTACCACAATAGACGTGGGTATTCTCGCGCCATGCACTAAGTGGCGTGATTGTAAAATACCAAGGACCATGATCGGTGGCCAGTTTATTGTCGAACGCATGGGCCACAGCTACTGGGCAGGAACAGTCTTCTGCTTACGCTGTAGCCATCACATCCCAGTTGATCTGTTTGAAGACAAGGATTCAAAGATTATCGCACCAGACAAGCAGGCTGAACAAATCATTGGCCCCAATGAAGAAGTAATATTGGAGGCAATGCTCAAATGATGTGCCTCAAATGTACCATACAGCCAGCAGTTATTACCCGTGAAGGAAGTGGCGGCCAAGTTGGATTTTGTCTCGCCTGTTGGCAAGGAATCAACAAGGCTGGTAGCTGTATTGGCTGTGGTACTACGTGGGACCTGTTCATCAACGCGATGTGGTTCGATATACCAATTGAACATATCTGTGGGCACTGTAGAAGTACAGTACAATGAGGAAGACAGCGTGAAAATATCCATAAAGATAAGGCCCGAGGACACTACCGAGGTAATTCATGATCTGATGGATCAGCAGATGCATCTCGGTGCAGACACACTAGATGGTCCAATCTTTCAGTTTAGAGGTGACAAGTTTAACTTCTATGTTCACCCCATAAAGACAGCCATCATCGGGAACACAAGACGCCTGATTGAGATACTTCCAAAGGACACACCACTATGAAAAGTAATCTTATTATCTTAATAGAGTATGCTAAATGTGCAGCACAGGGGTGCACTCATGAGGAGGCGCTAGAGCACATGGACCTGAGTGACGAAGCCTTCGAAAAAGTTCTAGAATTTCTTGACAATTTACTTACGGAAATTACCTAGTGAATCCTTACTATACTACTAGCTGCTACTAACCCCCACCCCGTTCTATTCGTGAGGAAACGTACATGCTCCATCTAGAGTATAAAGAGATCATTCAGGCTCTCAAAGCACTCTACTCCGCTAAACAACTACTTCTTAAAGTATACAGTCAAGTCAAAGATGGGCGCATTATGGCCCTTTTCGTCCAGGAGGATCTGGCCACCGCCTGGTATCGTGTCAACGTCTGCCGTCTGTTTACGGAGACTGATGTGAACTTCGAGGGTTGTTTACAATCCTCGATGGGATTGATAGTCGACGCGAAAGAAATGGTAGGCAGCTTGGTCGCGTGGGGTAAGGGCGTGTCCCGCGCTGGCCAAGCAAATATACTTCTTTGTATTAGGCAAGCCGGAGATGAAATCTTTACTGTTATCGAAAGATTGGAGTCTATGCTGAATGTTTGTTCATCGCCAGATAAAAAGTGCTGAAGATCTAGAAGCCGTGTTCATGGAACTAGGCAAAAGAGCACATGAGGCAGGTGTGAGCCTACCCCACCATGAAGGATCACTCCGTCAAGGACTCATTATTATATATAGAGGCCACGGTGCATACAAAGGAAACCCTTTCAGAATTATGGCAACTACTATTGAGAGTCAGACAACCACGCAATATGACCGAAAGTCAATTGTTATGGAACTACTTTACTACTCAGGATTTTGGGAAATGTTTACTACGTAGTTGCTCAGGCTGCTATTATGCAGTCCTCAGTAAGAACTTCGGCACTGTGTCTTGTATGAAAATGAAAGAAATAGTTGTCCCCGAGTGGGGGATAGACTGTCCGCACTATAAAGAAAGGATTGTGGATGGACAGGATAGACAAAATAATTGAGCTTCTCGACGACTTGTCGGGGCATGACCTTGATGACGATGGCGACATCATACTATGTGATGGAGCCATGTGGCACAAAAGGATCGTCGAGGCTCTTAGTCTTACCAAAAAGTTTAAGTACCTCCTCGCCGATCTAGCCGAGGGGATTGATCCTCACTACTGTGAGGAAGTACTCGAACAAGTAGGAATAGAATGAAAGTATATGAGTCGTGGCAGTGTTCTAACTGTGAGCGTATCATACTGGTAGATGTGGATGAATACCTAGTAATCGGCATACCAATGTGCTATCTGTGCGGTGGACCTATTGAGATGGAAAGACTCTCAGACGAACGTATAATAGTTGAATAAAACTTCACCTGTTTTGAGAAAGGTGTGGTATAATGTATCAAGGGATAGCTTACGCGGGGCTCTTTATTCTGATGAAGATTAGAGACCCCCTGATTAATATAGTAGAAGACATCATTGGGACAACCTTTTTTATAGGGTTGGATGTTTATCAAAAGGGAAAGGAGTATATATATGAGCGCAAGAAGGCCGATCCCCTTTGTAGTGTACAAGGGGAGTGGAGCACTTCGACTTCAGCTGCTGCCCGCCGAGCCCAAAGAAGAAAACAGCCCCTATCTTAAAGAGGGCTGCGTGATGCTCGAGATGTCTAAGTCTAAGGGTGAACCGGATGCCAGAGGCAACCGCATCTATGACTGGGACAACAAGATCATCTTCAAATTATCTTCTAAAGATATAGGTGATTTGTTAGCCTATATGAAGTTTGGTGCCAAGGGTGAAGTCAAACTGGTTCACGATTCCAGCAAGGCTCCTGGTGCAGGTGATGACGCAGGCATGAAGAATCTGTTCGTCAACTCCACAGAGAAAAGCTGGTTTTGGAACCTGTCTATAAGTAAAGAATATAGGATCAGCGTACCGGTCGACCTCAGTGAGATGGTGCGTATCCAGCAGCTGCTCAGTGAGGGCATAACTAAGATCTATGGATGGTAAAAAAGAGGGCCAGTCTCAGCGAGAGACTAGGCCCGTTTTGCTTTTTGTACATGACCTAGATCAAGAAGTGCGCGAAACTTTAGAGACTGGTCTAGAGAAGCTAGGCGTTGGCATAGGTATTCTCGATTGTCACCAAGAATATGCCAGTAGCCGATACGACTTTAACCCAAGAATCATAATCGCCTCCGGGAGCAAAGCGATGCAATATGCTCGCAGCGCTAAGGCGGTGATCTATGCCATCCCAGATATAAACCTTTTCATACCTGACAACCCTGAATACAAGGGACTTGGTAAGCTAGTAGCCGACCTTCTCAAGGAGATAGCAACAGGAGTCGAGCTCCAGGAGGAGGAAGAAGTCCCCCAGCCAAAAGGCACTGTAAACATAGATCCAAGGGATGCTGTTCTGCCTCCGCCGAAAGATCCTCTAACCCTGGAAGAGGTGAAGAAGATATTTCAGGAGAGGTTTCCCGAGGATCCTTATGTTTTTAGTAGCAATGGTGTCCAAGTAGGAGTGTATCTTAATGATCCACCTGGCGCCATGCCGATAGAATTCTCACTAGAAGAGTTCTATACCATACTTAAGCTTGTCGAGGTCACACGGGCCAAAACAATCCGTTGGAGAACACTCGACAGGGAGGAGAAAGATGCTGGTTCCGAGTAAGGGTATGGACATAGCGGTTGGTATTTGTAAGACCTGCCGCAACTCCTACCACAGAAACTACCGCACATGCACCTTCACGGATGCAGCCGAGGAGCACCTTTTCGTAGAGATGTTTACTCTCACAAGGAACTACTGCTCCAATAAATGTCTTCCTAAGCACGTCCAAAGGAAGGTATCCCAACTAGCAAGCGAGCTACCGGCTCGCAAACAAGCACTCAAAGACTTCCGTATGGAGAAGTCTGGTCTAGAAGTGTTATAGCGAGGAGATAAACCGTGACGAAGAAGAAAGATAGCGGTAACGGATCTCTGTCCCCCGAGGTCGCCGCAGTAAAGACGGTTGATGACTTTGAGGATGGATTCAAGAGAGTTCAGAACTCCTTATCCTATCTCAAGAAGAAGATTACTTGGGAAGGTAAACTACTAACAGAATGGAAGAGAGAGTTCAAGGTGGATATTCCCGAAGGGTCCACCAATGTAGAGCTAGCTCCCGTTCTACGGACGCTATCGTCCAAGTACCACAAGGCTTCCACTCATAAACACAACGCAGAGACCCTGTTTCTACTGGCGAAAACTAGGTATGCGTACCTTCTCAATGAGGAGGTTGACAAGCTTACCACGTCGAAAGAAAAGGTGGTTAAGGGTCGTAAGCAACAGTTTGCCATGTCAGTTGAGAAGGCGAAGCACAAAGCACGTATACAAGCTGAGGTTGCAGCTACGAAACGACAAATGATCGTGGCTGAGACCACTATGAAAATGTGGGAAGAGATACTTGGGTCTCTTAGGTTCACCTACGGTGTAGCCAAGAGTATCCAAATGGGCAATATGAGCGAGAACAAGTTAGAACTCGCCAATACACTTAACACACCTTCAAGCATAAAGGGGTAAACATGTCTGAAGACGAGAAGAAAGGGCTACCTAAGGCTGAGCCTACAGAAGAAGCTCCTGATAAGAATGTACAGCCAGATAAACCAGAGCCGTTAGCAGGTTTCTGGATTCAACTGGAAGAAGACGGACAGATAAGCCGCAGAGTGTTCGGTAGTAAGCAGAACATCGCTACTATGTACGGCCTGATAGAGGTGATGAGAACTGAGGTTGTAGCCATGGCATCAGCTATGCCCGGGCAGACACCCAACAGGGAAACACGTCTACTCAGCAACCTGGTAACAGCTGTCGGTAATATGGCCAACGTTCTTGTAGGACTTCAAGCTGGACTCAATCAGCTCGTGCAGCTCGCGGAGGAAACAACCAATGATAAACCTGAGCCAGAGCAGCAAGATAGTTCTGGAGAGACGATACCTACAGAAGGATCCGGAGAATAGCAAGCGGATCATAGAAACACCAGAGGAGTTATTTCGTAGAGTCTCAGACTACGTTGCCTCCGCCGACAAGACGTCTGCGGAGGAGACTTCTCAAGCCTTCTATGATATGATGACCAGCTTTGACTTTCTTCCTAACAGTCCTACTCTAATGAATGCGGGCGCCAGTGACAAACCTATTCTAGCAGCCTGTTTTGTACTACCCATTGAAGACGATATGTGGTCCATCGCCATGGGTCTCGCCTATATGATGATGATCCAGAAGGCTGGTGGAGGTACTGGATTCTCCTTCTCCAGGCTGAGGCCTGAGGGAGACCATATTAGTAGTACAGGAGGCACATCTAGTGGACCTATCAGCTTTATGCAAGGCTATGACGCCGTCACTGATTTTGTCAAGCAAGGTGGCAAGCGTCGGGGTGCCAACATGGGAATGCTTAGGGTGGATCATCCTGATGTACTTAAGTTCATTACCTGCAAGTCAGAGGAAGGAACAATTTCAAACTTTAACATCTCAGTTGCCATCACCAATAAGTTCATGGAAGCTCTCAGTGAGGGAGAAACATATGAGCTTATTAATCCAAGGAACGGGGAAGTGGTCAATCGGATCCCTGCACGTACCGTGTGGGATGCTCTGGTTGAGGCAAGCTGGAACAATGGAGAGCCCGGCGTCGTATATATCGACAGAATCAACGAAGCAAATACGATACCCGAGTTTGGAAACATTGAAGCTACCAATCCGTGTGGTGAGCAACCTCTTCTCCCGTATGAAAGCTGTGTTCTAGGTTCTATCAATCTATCAAACATGGTAGTAACTCAATACAATGGAGAATTTGAACAATGTATAAATGTCAAAAGGCTTACAAAGGTAGCAAAGAATGCGGTCAGGTTCCTAGACAACGTAATCGACGTAGCTCACTATCCAGTCGAAGAGATAAGAGAGGTAACTCAGGCAAATAGGAAGATTGGCCTGGGTGTCATGGGATTTGCTGATGCTCTTTGTAAAATGGGCATCAGATATGACTCAGACCTCGCACTAGAAGCCGTCGACTTCTTTATGTCACTTATTTCTCAGGCAGCAAAGGAAGAGAGTGCTGTTCTAGCAGAAGAGTGGGGAGTTCCTAAAAACCTTACTGAGCATGATGTGCTAGGAAGGAACGCAACTTTAACCACAATCGCCCCGACCGGGAGCATTTCGATCATTGCTAACTGTTCTTCGGGTATTGAGCCCCTGTTCGGTTTAGTCTACAAACGTCAGAATGTACTCGATAAGGACGAACTTTATGAAGTAAATCCAGTATTTGAGAAGATCCTGCGAGAGAGAGGTCTCTATTCAGAAGAACTGATCAAGCAGGTGGACAAGAACGGAGGATCCCTATCGGGTATAGATGGGATGCCCGATGACCTAGAGAATATCTTCCGCGTCTCTAGGGAGGTACCTTGGGACTGGCATATTAAGATCCAAGCACAATTCCAAGGATGGGTAGATAATGCGGTCTCGAAGACTATTAACTTCCCTTATACCGCAGAAAGAGCCGACATCTCTAAGGCATATAAGCTTGCCTTCCGTACTGGATGCAAAGGTCTTACTGTCTATCGTGAAGGATCCAGACAAGAAGAAGTTCTTGTCACAGGGCAACGTCAGAATGGACGCAACGGGAACGGCCATAAGGCTGTAGTGAGAGACGCTCCCGATGATCTACATGCAAGAAGGATCAAGATAAAGACCGACAAGGGAAATGCTTATGCTATCGTCTCTTTTGATGAGTATAACAACCCACTCGAGATCTTTATGAAGACCCATACAACGTTTGAATCAGAGCAGGATGCTGAGGCTATCACTAGACTGGCCTCACTCTGTCTCAGGGCAGGCATCCCTGCCATTCAAGTCATTCAGCAACTAGAGAAAGCCAATCGTAGAGGTGGCTCTATTATGTCAGTGCCAGCTCAGGTACAAAAGGCCTTGGAGAAAACTATTGGCCCATGGGTCTCAGAAGATAGGTGTCCTGAATGCCAGTCACTTATAAGGCGTGAGTCAGGGTGCATTAGTTGTGACTGTGGATTTGTTAACAAGTGCGGCTAGGAGGAATCTTGCAGCTGACCGATAAGACAATCGAAGAACTAGGTGTCGATGACGATGCCAGATATCTATTCTGGACTGTGGTACAGGCGGTGAAGGACTATGTATTCTTTGCTCCGTCCGGTAACCACAGGTACAGTCTCTATCATAGGCTAGCTAGGAAATGGATATTCACTTCCGACTACGAAGTAGAGTGGGGTGATGGTCCAGATCCACCACGATTTACATTCGGCGAGGCCCTTGAGATGCTCGGGGTTCACTCCGAGAACGTAGACGTCTTCAGGACTACGATCAAGGAAGCACGTTTCGCCAAAACAGATGAGGAGAGAAGGAAGATTGTCATGAGTGCGTATAGCAAGCTGCACTTCCATGACAACGAACCAGAGTTATGGAGGTGTTTAGATGGCTCTATCCAAGTATCTAGTTTTTGAAGGAACTGATGGTTCCGGGAAGACTACAGTAGCCGAGAGAGTATTCGAGGCTCTGCCTGAGCCCAAGGTATTTACCAAGGAACCAGGCAGTCCCCACATTCAATTGTGCATGGACATTCGTGAGGAGATCCTACACAACGCATCACAGAGTAAGGACCCATTGATGTATGCTTACCTGTTTGCGGCAGACACTAAGATCCACATGGAGAGAGTGGTCAAGCCAGCTCTCAAAGATGGTAAGTGGGTTGTGAGTGATCGCTCTGTTATGAGCGACTTTGCCTATCGTCCACGTGATGGTAATAACATTAGACAAGAAAACTTTGAGAACTTTATGAGACAGCACCCCATGGTGTTCATGGTGGATGTTCCAGACAAAGTAGCTAGCCAGAGGATGAAGTCTCGTAGCAACGCGAATGAGTTCGAGAAGGCACATGTCGTTGACAAGCTCAAGGAGCTACGTCACAACTACTATGAATACTCCATGACAAAGTTCAACAGGTGGGTAGATAAATACACCTATAACGAGGGAATGTGGTATAAAATAGATAACACCGGGACTGTTCATCAGGCCTTCATGCAGGTCATGGGTCTGGTCATTGGTCATTTCCCAGAGTTTAACTACCTACTCAGGCTTACCTAGGGAGGATTAATGAACCTAGAAGACAAGAAGAAAGTTCTCGAGAGCACCATTGCGCTGATCGAGAGAGAACAGGGTAAGGGCTCTATTATCATGCTTGGTGATAGCCCTATTGTCCAGGTACCAGTGATCCCTACGGGCTCACTCGCGCTAGACCTGGCCCTCGGAACAGGTGGTATGCCCCGAGGAAGGATCATCGAAGCCTATGGCCCCGAAGCTAGCGGTAAGACCACGCTTGGTCTTCATATGGTAGCCGAGGCCCAGAACGCAGGAGGTCTTGCAGCATACATAGATCTGGAACATAGTCTAGATCTTACCTACGCCAAGAACATAGGTGTTAACGTTGGAGACCTCGTCTTCACGCAGCCAAACTCAGGAGACGAGGGTCTTGACACTATTGACAAACTCACCAAGTCAGGCGCAATCGACATTATAGTTGTCGACTCAGTCTCAGCTATCGTTCCCAAGGAAGAGCTGGAGGGGCACATTACCGACAGCCATGTCGGCCGTCAGGCTAGGCTTATGAGTCAGGCCATGAGGATACTCGCCGGCCGTGCTAACAGAACAGGCACCATGATCTACTTCATCAATCAGTTAAGGATGAAGATTGGTGTCATGTTCGGTAATCCTGAGACCACCAGTGGTGGTAATGCTCTGAAGTTCTACTCAACCATTAGGCTTGACATCAGACGCAAGGCCCCTATTAAGGTAGGTAAAGACGATCCTATAGGAGCCAAGACCAGAGTCAAGGTAGTTAAGAACAAGCTTGCTGCCCCATTTAAGGAGTGCTTCTTTGACATCATCTACGGAGAAGGTATCGATCGGCTCGGTGATATAATTGAGCTCGGACCTGACTTTGGTATTATCGATAAGTCAGGTGCATGGTATTCCTATGAAGGTGAACGATTGGGTCAAGGCGGAGAGAACAGTAAGGAGTTCCTCCGACAACATCCCGACATAGCCGAAGAGATCCTTACCAGGATCATGCGTAAGGCTTTACCTCATCGCTTTGCAGAGGTAGAAGTCCCAGAGGAAGCAGTAGCAAATGCTGACTAAGAAACAAGAGGAGATGCAGCGGCTTGTCGATCAGATAAACCGCTGTTATCTCTGTCCATTCGCATTCCACCGAGTCAACGTAGTTCCTTATTCCGGCACCATTGATACTAATGTAGCATTGCTAGGCGAAGGCCCCGGAAGAGAGGAAGACGAGAGTGGAGAGGCCTTCGTTGGTCCTGCCGGACGTGATATGCTACCCTGTATGACCGCCTTCGGCATCCAGAGAGATGACATATTTATAGGTAACATACTCAAGTGCAGGCCTAAGATGCCATTCGCAACCAAGGACAATGCAGACCCTACCAAGGAGCAGGTTGGTAACTGCTTTCCATACCTGTGGGAACAACTGCAGATAGTCCGCCCTAAGCTTGTCATTCTGGTAGGAGGCACCGCTGTCAAGTGGGTACTCAATATCAAGACCTTCACTATGGGAGGACTTGTTAACCAGAAGGCTAAGCTGACAGAGTTCGGTCCCCATGAGGTTACATGGGACTGTGACTACACTGTGATGTACCACCCGGCTGGTGCGTTGCACAACCCGAAGACTAAGGGAAGAGTGGTCAAGAATATGAGAGACACCTTCCACAGAGCAAAGAGGTATCTATGATAGTTTATGTGGACAATGGTTTGAAAGAGCCAAAACGTATCGACCCCAATGAGGTAGCGGTAGCTATTATCCTCACCGAGCAAGACAAGTGGAACATAGCACACATGCCAGAAGATATGACTGTGTATTGTGTGTATCCAGAGGGTATGGATCCAGACGTCGCCCTACAATTTATCAGGGACGCTAAAGCAGCAGAGGCCAAAGAATGAGCTTTGCGCATCTTCACCTCCATACAAAGTATAGTATTCTAGATGGCTCCATTCACATAGACAAGCTCGCCAAGAGGCTTAAGGAGCTTAAGATGAAGGCATGTGCCATCACTGATCACCGCTCTATGTCTGGCGTCATAGAATTCTATCTTAAGATGAAGGAGTATCAGATCAAGCCTATCATTGGTATGGAGATAGAGTTATCCCTCGCTCCCTGTACAGAGAAGTCCAACGAGAACAAGAGTACCTATCACTTAGTGCTACTATGTGACAACCAAACTGGATGGAGTAACCTAAAGAAGATAGCCACGCTAGCTAACCTGAAAGGGTTCTACTACAAGCCTAGGATAGATCATGAAATCCTGCGCAAGCATACCGAAGGCCTTATAGGTCTCAGTGCATGCGCTAAGGGTCTCGTCTCTCAATTAATTATCTCTAAGGAACTAGAGACTGCCAAGCATCAGATCATGGACTATAAAGAGATCTTTGCTGGTAGATTCTTCCTCGAGATTCAGGAGAATGGTATTACTTATAGAGAAGGCGAAGAGAACGAGATCACACAGCATGAGATTAACAGAGAGCTTATTAAACTGGGTCAGGCAACAGAGACCAGGGTCATAGCAACCAATGACTGCCACTACCTCCTTGAGAAGGAAGCTGAACTCCACGAGATTATCCTAGCTATCCAGACCAATGCTAAGCTCTCAGACAAAGACAGATTTAAGTTCGACAGCACCTCTCTGTTCCTTCGTAGTGAGAAGGAGATGCGGGAAGTATTTGAATACTATCCCGACGCAGTCGATAACTCTGCATGGTTAGCAGAGAACATAGGAGAGGTAGATATCGGACTGAGCGATGCAAGGTTCCCAAACTTTCAGATAGAGGAAGCAGATGACTACAGAGATTTCATCGCAAGTAGAGGAACGTAGTCTAGTCCCTCTAGGCGGTGCACTGGTTGCAGGTAGTGCATACCAATACAAGATTGATCTAGTAGCTAGTAAGAAGTACTACCAGCGTCCTTACTACAAATTTACATCTGATCAGGTACTAATAGACGATAGGAACGGTATCCTTCGCTTTACGGCAAGACCAGCAGCGATACAGAACTTTATCTGGAACGTAGTTCTAGTCAAAGATGGTAAAGGTAATCCGGTAGGACTCCCGTGTGATATCTTTGTGCAGGCATACAGAAAGACAAAGATGTTTGCCGAAGCTAATATATCCGGACACATAATCACATGTAATAACATAGGGAGTGAGTATGTGATCGAGGTGCAGGCAAAGTCTGAGATAGAAGTTAAATACTATGACTGATCAACTTGTAGAATACTTCAATTGGAAGGTCAATAAGGGTTTCAAGGCCAGAGGTCTGGCCGGAAAGGAGGAGTATGAACAACGATTGGCTTATGAGACAGGAATCATACGTGAAATGGGCTATGAATCTTATCTGCTCGTGGTGGCAGACTTCATCTCTTGGGCCCGCAACCAAGGCATTCCTGTTGGTCCTGGCCGTGGTTCTGCTGCCGGGTGCCTTATTTCTTATTGTCTGGGCATTACTAATATTGATCCTATCAAGTACAACCTCCTGTTTGAGAGATTTCTTAACCCTGATAGAATCAGCATGCCAGACATCGACGTGGACTTCTGCAAGGAGCGCGTCGACGAGGTAGTAGACTATGTCAAAGCCAAGTATGGTAACGATCACGTCGCAAGAATTAAAACATTTGGCAAACTGTATGCAAAGTCCATTATACGGGATCTTGGACGAGTTAAAGAACTCGATCCAACTCTCGTGGCCGAAACAGCAAACCAAATCCCTCGAGTTATCACCCAGGATGATCAGAGACTCGAAAGACTCTATAAGCACCCAACCCATGGGAAAGGGCTCAAGGAAATGCGAAAAGGCGACCATGGGCCTATCAAAGAGTACCTTATGGAGACCGCCGAAAAGCTCGAGCTGCTTGTCAGGAGTGCTGGGACCCATGCCGCTGGAGTTATTATCGGACCCGAGCCTCTCGATGAATACATGGGCCTTGATCTCGATGTCAAGAATCAACAGCCCATATCCTGTTTTGAGATGTACGATTGTGAACGACTCGGTCTTGTCAAATTTGACTTTCTTAGTCTTGACACCCTCACTCAAATTGACCTCTGTCTTGAACTCGTCAAGAAAAACTACGGACTTGACATTAACATTGACTCTATCCCAGAAGATGATTCAGCTGTCTGGAAACTCTTAGAAGAAGGCAGACTAGGTGGTATCTTTCAGATGGGCGGTGAGGGGTTCACCAGGCTGACTGTAGACATTAAGCCTAGGTCGATAGAGGACTTGGCTATGATTTCAGCGATCTACAGACCAGGTCCAATGGATGCGAATGTTCACAACCTTATCATCAAGACTAGGCGTACCGGCAAACCAGCCAAGCACGATCTCAAGGAGATACAGGACATTCTGGCTCCCACTAGCGGCTACATAGTGTATCAAGAACAGATCATGCGTATTGCTCATAAGTGTGCCGGCTATACTCCAGGTGAGACCGACTACCTAAGAAAGGTTATCGGTAAGAAACTCATTAAGAAGATGGAGCAGGAGGAAAAGCCCAAGTTTGAGCAGGGTCTTAAGAAGTTTGGTGCTAAAGACAAGTATATCAAGAGACTGTGGAAAGAGATAGAAAGATTCGGTGCCTACGGCTTTAATAAGTCTCATGCTATATCATATGCTAGGATTTCATATGAAACCGCATGGTTAAAAGCACACTATCCTGCTGAGTTCCTCGCTGCAAGCCTCTCCATGAAGATGGACTCTCAGAAGAGAGAGGCGATGCTGCAGCTGATGTACGAGTGTAAAGACTTTGACATCCCTATCATGCCTCCTGATATAAATGTCTCCGACGATGTCTTTGTAGCCAGAAAAAATAGGGTCTTCTATGGTCTAGGTGCTATTAAGGGTCTAGGCGACAAGACTATTAGACACATCCTTGAGGTGAGAAGAGATGGACCATTCAAATCGATGCAAGACTTCATCGAAAGAACAGACGGAAGACTTACTGACATCAACACTCTCGACATTCTCGCAAAATCTGGAGCGTTTGACAGTCTGGAGCAAGAGCGTACGGTGGCGATCGAAAAGATCCAGCTCTATGCCCAGGCCTGGAGAGAGAAGAAGCGACGAGAGGCCCAGAAGAAGGCTAAGCTTTTCCGCAATCTGGATAAGTTTAAGGAAGATGGCAAGGCACGCGGTTACAAATCGGTTGAGAGACTCCAAACTAAGGTCAATCAAGAACTCATTGAGATCAGGTCGTGGTACGACAGAGAGATAGAGAGTATCAATAAGGTTAGATCAGCTAGGAAGGCTTATGATATTCTGGCTTTTGAGATAGATCTGCTCGGGTTCTACATGCAGGGCCATCCACTTGATAGGTGCGAATGGATAGCTAATAGATTTTCCATTAGAAAGGCTCTTGATAGTGATGATGAAGAAGTAAGAATGGCTGGCATGATAACAGATCTGAGGGTCTTTAGAACGAAGAAAGCGCAGAAGCCAATGGCTATTCTGTGGCTCACTGACAAGTGCGACAAGATTAAATGCGTAGTGTTTCCTGGTATATACTCCACTATAGATACTCTCTTACAAGAAAACACTATAGTATTTGTTAGAGGCACGAAAGAGAAGGAAGACGAGGTAATAGTGAAAGAGATGAAAGATACTGGAGCCTTGTTCAAGAAGGGTGTTAAGGGAGCCAACATAAGTGCTCTGTTGGACCCCGGCACCGCAAGCAGAGTGAAGTGCTGGCTCGACAAACAGAAAGAGGCCAACCTCGCTGGTAGTATTCCATTTAACCTAGAGCTAGAAGGGCTTAAAGGTGCTGTGAAAATAGAGGCATCAAAACTTGTTAGTGAAAGACTTGCTACTGAGATGGATGCTAAGCTCGCAGGCTTGAACTTTAAATGGACAAAGTAATGGAGGAAGAGCAATATGGCTTATTGGAGCAGAGCTGAGAAGCTCATTGCTAACCTAATGGTTAACAGATCTGTGGAAGACGTACAGGCCGCGTTGATGGCCTATGGCAGCACCAAGCATAGCCTCGATGAAATATCAGACTTTATTGCTGATATAAACGCAGTCAACCCTGAAGCAATGATGCCCGCTGAACTGAGGAATATCATACTTCCCGATGATCAGGCTGGGCCCTTCGCAGGAGTAAATATCGAGATCTCTAATAGGCCTGCTGAGCCTATGATAGACTTCGAAAGAATCATTGCTAATAGAATGGCAGGTCTGGATTACAACCGTATACCCATGAGTCAGAAGAAGTTTCTCGCACAGCTAGTGGCCGAGACTCACCTAAGGGTATCTCAATTCCCACCACCTCTTATGGTGCCTGGTGATCCCGATAAGGAAGCTGCTGTACTTGTCCTATCAGACCACCACTTTGGGAAACGAGTCCTTGATGACAAGCAGAACGTACTCTACAACAGAGATATTGCAAGATACCGTGTTGGCGAGTTACTACCTGCTAGGACCATCAAGCTACTCACCAAGAGGCTTCAACCCAGTGAGATAGACGAGGTACACATTCTCATAGTTGGAGACATAGTGGACGGCCACGGCATTTATGTTGGTCAAGAACTCAATCAAGACGTCCACTCTTTTGTCGATCAGGTAGCCGATGCCACTTCCTGTATTTGGAATCTGGTAACTCAGCTAAGAGAGTGTGGCCAAGACTGGCCTGTGTATATCCGCGGCGTACGCGGTAACCACGGCCGCCAGCACAAGTATGCCATGTTAGAAAACAACTTCGATTACCTAGTGCTACAGAATCTCAAAATGTTAGCACATTATGAAGGTAATGACATGGTAGACGTTGACTACGGATCAGAGGAGTACTACAACCATATTATCAAGGGTTGGAATGTACTAATGAGACATGAGGCTCCTGAGCAGCCAGAAACTCCAGCAAGAAAGGCTAAGTTCGCAGGCTGGCAGGACATTCATGATTTTGACATGATGGTCTACGGTCACAAGCATCACCCAGCTAACACTGTCTATACCGACAAGCCACTCTTTATGAATGGCTCTCCGGTTGGCATGGACGACCTCGCTGAGAGGATGGCCACCTTCGCTAAACCGTCGCAAACACTGTTCGGAGTATCTACCAAGTTCGGTCAAACTTTTCACTACAATGTGTACCTGGATGAGATGCCCAATGGAATACCCACCGAGCCAAAGTGATATAGATCAATTGCTAGACCTCAGGAAGTTGATGCGCCAGGTCCTGGATACAGAGCCTGGCCATCACCCTGAAATTCCAGAGACGATCCACAGACTACTCAAGGCTATGCTCACTACCTTGACCTACGTCACTAATATGACGGAGACCCTAAACCATGAGCTAGCTCAACATAAGCTAGATCAAGGTATCAGTGAGGCTGCCCTTCTTCGGATCTTCTTTGACTTAGGAGTATTTGCGCCAGAAACCTACCAGAATGCCCTTATACAAGCAACGGAAGACCTTGGGCAGATCGATACTGGGAAGGCGTAGTCTGTGTTTTACTTATGATCGTAACCTAGGAGGATCTCTTGGACGATTTCAATCTGATAGAATTAACCGACCAGTTCCTGGAAAGGGACAGAACCGTAACAGAAGAAAGATTGCCTCACTTCTATCCGAGTGAAGCAAGGTGTATAGATGAAGAAACGGATAAAGTACTAGGAAACTGTCTCAGGTCTAGCTACTACAGGCTTAACAACGTAGAGCAGACGAATCCACCAAACGCCAGATTTCACTACATATTCATGCTTGGTAGACTGGTGGAAAGATTCCTCATCGACCGCTGGAAAGAGATGGGAATTTGGGAACAAGACGACGTAGCTTTCTATGACCATGAGTATAACGTATCGGGTAAGGTTGATGCATTCATCCGTGCCGTCTATGTCAAGAGAGACGGTGTGTACCGGCTGAGGCCACGCAATCAAAGCCCAGTAGTCGGAGTGGAGGTGAAGAGTTTTTATGGGTATCATGCAACGCGTGAAATCATGGGTAACCAGAGTCAAACAGGGCGTCCAAAGGTTGACCAGTTACTTCAAGCTTTCTACTATGCAGAAAGGTATCGCCATCGTGGTGTCCCTGGCTTTAAGATGGCGTATCTCGCGCGCGATTCTGTTAAGAGGCGTGAGTTCAATGTTGTACCTGTTGTTACTAGTGTCGGAGGTGAAGTCCAACGAGTACGGCCAGCCGTTAATGGCACCGTATACAGCAACATCTCCATCGAGGCGATTAGAGAAAGCTATCGTCTACTCGATCAGGCTGTTCGCACGAATACGTTACCTGCTCGGGACTACACGAGAGTTTACGACGAAGATACTGTTGAAGCTAAGAGATTGGCTGGGGATGTGTCTGACTCTAGATACAAGGCATGGCAAAGAGCAGGCAAACCATGCAACCCCCGGGTGACCAAGATGCATAAGGACGCAATAGGAGACTGGCAGTGCTCATACTGCTGGTATATGGATCATTGTTGGTTCACTAATGACGAACCGGGAGAGGAGATTACGCTCGATGTTGTACGGGACTAATGCCTGGGAAATAAATAATAGTCACTCTCGGGGCTTTTTCACATCATGCTGTGCCTGTGGTACTAACCACAGGATTGAGATGAGGCCTGTCCTCACCAACGAAGTTCAAGGCGAGTGGACTACCCGGCCGTATACTATGTTTACCGAGATACACTGTCTTGAGTGCAACCAAATTGTGCATGTACTAGCAGATGGTACTAGCAAGATAGTTCAGAAATCAGATCATATCACTCCGACTAAGGCAATGGAGGAAAAAGTTGGGCAAACTTCTTAGCGCCGGCAACCACAAGCTGGCCCCTGAGATTCTTGTCTGGAATCTCAATCGTAAGGAGACCTGCCCGGGACAGACAGAGTGGTGCGAAAAGCACTGCTACGAGAAGAAAGCTTATAGATACCCGGCGGTCAAACCAGCTAGGGACGATCGGTTGATCCTTAGTAAACAAGACAATTTCGAGGAGGCCCTTATAGGGGAGATCACCCGAAAACGTACACCTGTGCTCGGGTGTAGGATTCATGGTGGCGGTGACTTCTATAGTCAGGCATATATCTATAAGTGGTTCCGCATCGCTCACCACTTTCCTCATATAACATTTAAGGCCAACACCAGATCATGGATGTTCAGCTACACCCACAAGCCACCAAATCTAATCCTCAGATATTCCATAGATAAGACTACTGTTCCCAAGACAATAGAGATAATGAAACCTAAGGTAGATGCTTTTGCATACATAGAAGGCTGTCAGCCTGAGGGTACATTCCGTTGTCTACAGAAGTGTGGTTGGGGCTATGGCAAATGTAACTGGTGCTATAACACAAGGGAAGATGTTTATTTTCCAATTCATTGAAACGTGTTTATATAATCGACACGTTTTCTAGATATGTCGACGTATGCCAGGAAAATCGACACGTCCATTGGTGGACGGGAGGACATTTCATGGCCAAGCATAGAAGGGGACGACCACCCAAAGTTTCACGTTGGAAGCGTGTGTTTCAATGGTGACTAGAATATAAGGAGCTAGCTGGTGTGCTAGCTATCTTGATATTTTCATTGGGACTCATATGTTTTGGAGGTTAGTTGATGAGTTTATCGCTCGATCAAGGAATGCATGAGCTTAAAGGGCTACTTACCGATTACGTTGAGAACTTTAGAGATCTCAAACGTTCGGGAGACAACTGGAGGCTTAGCTGTCTGAACCCAGCCCATGAGGATAAGAACCCATCATGCTTCTTGCTGGCTCCAGCGGTCAAAGGCGGAGAAGAGTACGGCGACTGGAGCTTCTTTTGTCATTCCTGCGGCGTACGGGGCGACATCTTTAATGCCGCTGCTCTACTTGAGAACAAGCCGATCGCTGGTCATGAGTTCATCGAGGAGAACGTACTGTACCTAGCAGAGAAGCTGAAGATAGGTGAGGTTCGTACTCGTCAGCTCACCGAGAGAGAGAAAGTCGAGGCTTCCATGCATCAGTGCATGAAGGCCGCGGTAAACGTCTTAAAGGATATTACCGTTACGAAGCGATCCGAGATGGATTGGCACGTACGGAAATATATATACGATCATGGTTGGGTAATAGAGGACGAGAATGGGGGTGTGAATACTCTCATGAATATGAATGTCTTCTGGATCCCATCTGGTGATCTCTTCAGGAAAAGGATGACAAACCTGGGCTACAGCCCCAAGTTCCTCGAGAGAATGGACTTGTGGGATCGTGGCAGAGATGAGCATCCTATCTTTAACCCAAAGTCACTCATCTTCACGGTGCATGACAATAAGGGACGACCGGTCGGATTTGCTTCGCGGGACTGCACGAAGAAAGGCGGCGACCAAGGCAAGTACATGAATACGTCGGCGTCACTGGAAGGGAATATCTACCATAAGGGTAAGATACTCTACAACATGCACATCGCTAAGCGACAGAAGAAGGTGGTGTATGTCTTTGAGGGCTACTCAGATGTGATTAGCTTCCGTATGCATGGCTTCGACAGATGTGTTGCTGTCTGTAGCAGCATGCTTACAGCTGAACAGATGCTTGCGCTTAGTGCAAATGGCATTTCCGAGATAGTCCTTGTCATGGACGGGGATGAGGCCGGCAAGGCGGCCATCAACAAGATTCTCGATGAGCGCGTTAGTGGACAGTCGGACGTTCGTTGCAAGATTCTTCTGATGCCCGACGGGTCAGATCCTGATGAGTACATTAGGGAACATGGTAAAGATGCATTCTTTGAACTCCGTGCAGTAGACCCATTCGAGTATAGACTCGATCAGATCCAGGCTACTGTTATGGATGCAGAGGAAGTCTGCACACTCATGATCCCACTGATCGTAAACGAGCCTTCTAGTATCGCCCAGGAAAAGATGGCTAAGACCCTGGCTGAGTACACGGGCTTCAGCCTGCAGGCTATCCTGCAGGATCTCAGTAAGGCTTCCAACTATAGAGAAGCGGAGCGTGAGCAGCAGAAGAAAGCGTTGCTCCACGAGACGATCTTGCGAGTGGAAGAGAACTGGGATGTAGCTCCACTCCTCCTAATGGATGTTGCTAACCGTATTGCACAAATTGATTCCATTGCTAAGTCCGATGCGATGAGTATAGTAGAGTTCTCTCGTTTCATCGACGAACAAAAGCAAGTAGAAGAGGATAGGGGAGAGGAGAAACCTGGGTTCAGGCTTGGTTCAACGCTCGACATCTTGGACGACAAGCTCGCTGGTGAGTGGCAAGGATCGCTAGGTATTATCGGCGGCCGGGCCAACACCGGTAAGACCACCCTGCTCACTCAGATGGCGCTGTACTCCGCCCTCGAGAACGAGGACGTAGTGAGTGTTATCTTGACTCTTGATGACGCAAGGCGAAAGATCATCCCAAGGCTAGTAACACTACTAGCCATGGAGGAGTATGGGAACATTTTCCTCAACATGGGTATGGTCGAGAGGCCAGCGCACTGGGTCAAGGAGTCAGGTAACGGCGCCATCTATGAGTATAGGAACGCGGGCTACAACAGGCTCAGGGATGTAGTACGTGATGGCAGGATCATCGTTAAAGATACCACGCATGGCACGAGCTTTCCCTACATTCAGGCTCTCCTGCAGCACACTCAACATGCTCACCCAGGTAAACAAGTGATCTTCTGGCTGGATAGTTACCACAAGGTAGCTACTACAGATGGCGCCAGGGATCGTGAGTTTCATGTGGAGTTGGCTCTGATTATTAAGAATCTGGCCAAACAGATGTCGATTCCATTCTGGATGAATGCTGAGTATACTAAGCTGGCCGCGGGAACAAAGCCCAACAACAACCATCTGGCCGAGACGGTTAAGTTGGAGTACGAGGCTGATGTTATTATCCACCTCTACAATGATCTTCATGATATTGGTATGGATTCCAATATGTTCTTTTCGCATAACAACAAGAGAATGCCTCTAGTCGAAGCAAACTTCGGGAAGAATAAGATCAATGACTTCAAGGATAGGGTGTGGTTTAAGTTCTATCCTGCGCATGGTATTCATCAAAACATCACCGAGGATCAGGCAAACGCCATCATTAAAACCCAGGAACCACTAGGATTGGAGGATGAAGATGACGACTGATACTTTCAAGGCCGTTGTCTACCAGGGCAACGAAGCTCTGTACCTCGCAGATCGGGATGACCCCGAGGCAGCTATCAAGGCGGCTGCATTCACTCCTAACCCGAGTGAAGCACAGATCTTTGAAGGGGCTGGCTGGTCAGATCCAGTCGCGGCTGTAGGGGCAGTGCTTGAGCGGGTTGTATAAACTTGCGGGGCGGGCTTCGGCCCGCCTAAAAACAGAGCAGGAAAAATAAAAGATTGTCTTTACTATATACTGTAACATAGCCTTATCCTTAATATTATCCTTCAAAACTGCGCTCTGACACTTTTGAAAGATAACCGTAACCATACTAGGACCTTACAAACTACTCAATGATCCGAGTAAATTTACTCAAAGGACATAAAATGCAGATTGCTAGCAACGTCAAAGATATCATCATCATTGTAGCCGTAGGCCTGGTGCTATTCTTCGGGTATAAGACTTTCTTTAGTGTCAGCGGTCCTATGGAACTTATTAAGAAGAACGTTATTAGTACAGAAGAACGCACTCGCAGAGAGGCTCTCGAAGATAGGGTTATAGAAGAAAAGCTCGAGGCTGCAACCAAGAAACTTGATGAAGCTGCTAAAGCTATTGAGCCATCTCGACAACATATAGGGACGAACACTAGGAATGTTTACCATCCCAACATGAAGAGGTATAAAAGTGAAACTCTTGAAGAGAAGTTTAAGAGCGCTAATGATTTATTTGTGCGCTATGGCCTTCCTACTGAGTAGTTGTGCTGCTCCTCAGCTCAAACAAGAAGATGTCTACAAGCCCCCTGCTGTAGAGTGGCAGAAATATGATGATCTACTCCGTAAAATTCCAAACGTTCAGAAAATGGACAGTTGGCTAGTAAGAGTTCATAAGGGCAAGACACCTAAGTTTAAGAAGTGCACTAACGCAGAAGATGGACTACAGTACGTATGTCTCACAGAGGAAGACTTCACAGAGCTCTTGAAGATACTGGAGCATGGAAGATTAGGTTGGGATACTGCTAGTGATTTACAGCACATTGCAGAACTACAGCAAGAGGTTGTAAAACAGGTTATAGCACTGAGCAAGATTATTGAAGAGCAACGCGACCTCTATAGAGATAGATACATAGACTCAGAAAATAGATATCTTGCACTAGAGCACGAGGTGAAGATCAATAATGTCATGCATAAGATCACTACCCTTGGTCTTATAGGTGGCCTTATTATGGTAATCATCTCTGTACTATAGGAGACCACGATAGATGATCTACAATCCTAATCGCATCGATGTGGTGGTTGGTACAGACGTCAGTTCTGACCACAAAGATACATATCATGATGACACCAACATCGCAGAAGTGACAGAGCTTACAAGCGCACCTGGCTTTACGGTAGACTTCTACTTTGACAAATTTGTAGTCACTAACTACCTTGCCAATTGGCTCAAGCTATACATCCGTGGCTGGTACAATGGTAACCCGGCTCACAATGTCAAGGTCTATATCTACAACTGGATTACAGAGTCTTGGGATGGTTTTACTGACGATCCCGCGGATCCGGATGCAGATATGCCTGACGTTGCAGCAGAGGCCGAGTATACACTCTACGGCAGGCCACAGGGTGGTTGGCAGTCTGAGATCAACGGAACTGTTATTATCAGAATCAATCACGATTCCAATGGTTCCGCTGGACATGATCTCTACATCAACGAGATGACACTCGAGGCTGTTGTTGTTGGTAATATCGATGGAGCTGGCCAATAGGGGAGGATACAACAAATGACTTTAGAGTACAATCCTAACAGTACAGAGATCCTGGCCGGCAGTGCAGCGGGTAGTAACCATCATCTTCTAATGTATCATGATGATGCCAACCTATTTGATCTCTCAGAGGCGGCCGCAACTCCAGGATTTGATTTAACCCTTGACTTTGATAGCTTTCGCGTAGATAGCGATTATGCTAACCATTTCAAGATCGAGATCAAATGCTGGTACAAGGGTGGCCCTGCACATAAGAAGAAGATATATATTTACAACTGGATTACCGAGTTGTGGGAACCGTTCACCTCTAGGTATGATGACATACCAAAGACCTCTGGTGAAGTAACATATACCTACTACAAGGAGTTTGGTGTTGGTTTGCAGGAAGCATACAACGGTAGGGTGCGTATCAGAATTACGCACGAGAGCGAGGGCACTGCAACTCATAAGTTCTACATAAACCACCTCAAGCTCTCTGGTGTTATTATCGGAATCGACACTGGACCTCACCAGTACACCGACATAGGTGACGAGACTGATACCGAGTACACAACCACGACTACCACTACAACATAAGGGAGGGTGTCGTGAGCATGAGATTTCTATGGACCTCAGGTCCCAAACAGCGTAACAACGCCATTAAGTTCTTTGCCATGATCTTCACTCTTACCACCTTCATACTGTGGACGGGTGTTGGTTTTGGTATAGCTAAGTGGACCATCCCAGAACTAACATCAGAGCTCTTAGGTATCTTCTGGGGTGGCTACATACTTAACAGCCGTGGTAAGGACTGGCTAGAAGGTAAGAAGGACACTGCCCCGGGAGGAGGAGAATGAGCAAGAAAGGAACCGGTAACTGGAAACCCTTTAAACAAGAAGAGCCACATCCTGTACCAGCGCGCGGCACTACACGTTTGCCCGGTGGTAACAGAGAGGCTGATATAGTCTTACCCATTGACCCATATACTTTACAGATAGTGGAGGAACCAGAAGATGAGTAAAGGATCAGGATGGAAACCGTTGCCAAAGGACCCTGGACCAGGAACGCTGCAGGGTAAGGTGCCCCCAGTGCAGACCATTATGCCACCTGGAGCCACCGAGGAAGAAGTTATCATGCCCAAGCCCGAGAACCGTGTGCATCCCAAGACTGGTCTCGAAGGCGGTAAGGGCTCGAAGTCTGCTAACTAGTCATGCAGCGGTACAAAGCTAAGCACAAAAGTGCACCACCCGCCATGCAGGTGAAGACCGGTAAGGCTAAAGGTCTTCCTCCTGCAAAGGGTAAAGGGAAAAAGAAATGAAATGGCTTAAAAAGAGCTTAGTCGCCATTCTTACACTCAGCATGCTGTTGATACCCATTCGTCCCATAGCTAAAGAAGTAGTTGAGGTGATCAGAGTACAGAATCTTTCCTATGACTGCAAGTGTGACGTTACCTTCGCTACATTAAAATGGATAGACAAGGAACGCGGCTTCTACGAAATGGATTTCTATGCAACTGAGTTTCTTATGCCATCAGAAACTTGGAACCTAGATATAGTAGAAGGTGACTACATGGTTCTTATAGACTGCTGGGATGCAGAAGACAATTTTCCAATGGGCAGTATTGCAAACGAAATACACTGGCCGCATCCAAAGGGCAGAGATCACATCGATATTCAGTGCGGTACCTTGCCAGAGCCAGCTTAGCACTTTAGAACCAAATTCAGAAATTCCACAGAGAAAGGGGAACCCCTTGGACTGGACCATTCTTTTAGTCGTAGGAGGCTACATTATCGGTGCACTAGGCCTCATCTACGGACTTACTCGCAAGCCTCAAATTATAGTTCAGCAGGCACCTGAAGATAGTGAACTTAAAAAGTTGCTTGCCGAACTCCCCAATAAGCTTCTCCAGGCGTTCAAGAGTAGCACATCTAACATCAGAGGCGCCATGGCAGAACATATCTCATTCCTCAAGCTAACCTCTGATTATGACAGGCTTATACCGATCGGTAATGTTGTAGACTTTATTGGTATCAAGTTTGACACTAAGAAGGAAAGCTTTGACGGCCATATAGACTTTATAGACATCAAGACAGGTAAGAGCCGTCTCACGCAGGACCAGATGAAAGTAAAGCGTCTTGCGGATGGCGGCCGTACGCGTTTTGTCAAGATAAAGATCAACACTGATGCCACTGTAGTAGAGGAGCAACCAGATGCGGATATCGACTGCTGACATCTCTTCATATATTAAATGCCCCATATTCTATCTGGAAGGGTATCGAATAGAGCCTGAAGAGCGCAAGATAGTGGACTCACTCCGTAGAGCAGTACAGTACTTGTACTCTCATCACATGGCGAACAACGAGATCTGTAACTTCAACGCTCTTATCAAGCGTTGGAATCAGATCTGGTGGGGGAAGCAACGCCCCGAGGACGAGGACTCAATAAAGCTCTCGAACGAGGCCTACGTGGTGATAGATAAGTACTATAATATATACCTCGACAGGGAATACGAGGGTGCCTATACCAACTGGCCCTATGCTGTTGAGATAGGTTCGCATATTATCACAGGTGTATGGCCTGTGGTCCTTACAAACGGTGATAGCACTGAACTGTACTATCCCCTGGTGCAGAAGGGCCCCATGAGAGTCATAAGAGACATCATGGTGAAGGCTGACATAGTGGCTATGGATGCTGCTACAGGTAGACCACCGGATAAGGTGACATTCTCTCAGTACTTCCCTGAGAGGGACGAACGCGTTCTCATGAGCGAGATCTTTCCGAAGCCTGACTGGCTCGAGAGATGCTATGAGACCCTGATGACCCTAATCTCAGCGATAGAGAAGGGATTTATCTGGGGTAACTGTCATGCATGTCGTGCATGCCCCCTAAGAAACAGGTGTACTGGATGAGCATATATGAGGAAGTCGAAGACGAGTGGGAAGACTGCGAAGACCACCTGCTCGCTTGCTGTGATTGCGGACTAGTGCACAATGTTGAATTTCGTGTGCACGGAGGCAAAACACAGTGGAAGGTAGAAAGGAACGATCGTTCCACGGGACAAGTACGTCGTCACATGAGGCGTAAGAAACAAGGTATTTTCGAGGAGATTTAGCATGCAAATTTCAGGACCCATTCACGGACAAGCAACCCCTAGAGAAGAGAAACGCAAAGCATTCAGGTGTGCCGAATGTAAGGGTGAGTGGATGATTCGCCACAGAGTAACCATAATGGCTGACTATCAGGTTCTTATGGGGCAAGATCTACCAGAGTTTAACCCTGGTGTTGCTTTCATGGTTTACGAATGTCTAGCGTGCGGTCATTACAATGAACCGCCTATCGCGTACACCGGAGAAAGCGTACTTGGTAAACTATACGCCCAGATGGTAAAGGTGGTAGTAGATGCAAACAAACGAAGAGCCGCAAAACCCTGTACCTGTCCCACAAAGTGAGCAGGCTGCAGAGTTTAACGTACACCCCGGAGTTAGGGCTTTTATCATCCCTTTCTGGATGATTGAGAAGATTTCTGTCGATTTTACGTCAGGATCTGGAGAACTTGTGGTACAATTAAAGAAGGAGGAAGAGATCGAGGGAGAGGAAAATGAAGGTAATTGATGCCCCACTGATTAAAGATTGTATGTTTACAGGCCTCGATGGGTCTATGCATACGGGCATACACATCGCCACGATTGCATCCGACAGTGGACTGAGTGAATATATCATCACTTATGATCCCGCAGAAGACAAGATCATGGCATTTCACAAGCGCTATATGAATCCGGATGAACCCGGAGACTACGACATCGTAGGTGTTGACAATCCACACCTACTCAACGAGATAAGTCACTTCTGTAATAAGGAGGGCTTGTTCGACCATCTACCAGTGAAACGTGATGAAGAAGACACCGACAAAGAATGACATGGAAGCGTTTGTTGACGCTGAATTTACCGTTGCAGACATCGCCCTGTATAACAAGTGGAGTGTTTCCAAGGTTCGCTACTGGTTGAAAAAGTTCGGCCTAAAGGCTGCTAAGGAGAAAGGCTCCATAGGGGCAAAGGCCTTCAAAGTATTCCTCAGACACACCTTTCCCGCATTCCCCATTGAAGAAGAGTACCACATAGGTAACAGACTCAGGCTAGACTTCTATATCCCCGGGCTTTTTACTGCATTTGAAGTAGATGGAGACCCCCACAACGAGCTGGTAGGTCTCTTCCATACCGGTGAGGAGAAGAAGTTCCAAGAAGCACGAGCTCGAGATAGGAAGAAAGATCAATGGTGCGAAGACAACAATATCCTACTTATCCGGGTTACTGCCGCCCTAGCGGTTGAGACTAGACTCACCCCCGAGTGTAGAGCTCAGGTAGCAGACCAGATCCGTGATAGGATCGCTGAAGAGAAGCCCACTGGCCCTGAGGTAGTAGAGGAGAAGAATCCTCCCGATGAACGCTACAATGCGTACCGCCAGAAGATGAAAGACCTCGGTCGTGAGGCACGTCGCAAGAGCTACAGAAAAGCCAAAGCCCTAAAGGATAAGCTTAAGCAAGAGCACCAGGGCAAAGCACTGATGGAGGATTAATTGGACTTCAATCGTAACCAACTCGGTGAGATCTACGTAGACGTGACGGACAGACCGTTTGAAGACATGGTGGTTATAAAGTTTGCACGCTACATCAATGGGCAGAAGCATTGCGCTGACTTTGTTAAGGGCGAAGGTGGTGTAACCGTTATCAAGTGGGAACAGGTAAAGGAGGGGACTGCAATCCCCGATCATCTTAAGCTTCAGCTCCCACGTGACACTGCTAGGTTCCTCTTCGAGGGCATGAAGAAGATACTTGATCATCAGCACAGGCCCAACCAAGAGTACACTGCATCACTACAGAGTCACATCGATGATCTTAGAACCATAGCATTCTTTCAGATAGGAATTGATCGTAATGAAAATGATCCGGAACTTGTGGACAGAAGCTAAATCCTGGGCCTTTGCATTCTTCTGTGCTGTCTTATCCGCTGTTGCTGTAGGAACTGGAGGGTACTTCTATATCTTCCCCTAAGAAAAGAAAAAAGAAGAAGCGTAAGCGTACTAACTACGTCCGTGGACGTGAAGTTGAATACAAATGCAAGGCAGCCCTCGTCAAGGAGGGCTACCGTATCATGAGGGCCTCCAGCAGTAAGGGTGACTTTGATGTCATAGGTTACAACGAAGAGCGCACTCGCTACATACAACTAAAAAGAGAGATGAAGAGACAGGGCTCCTACCCCTCCGTGCGGGAGGAGATCCGTAAGATAAAAGTACCACTTTTTCTTACAGGAATGTTTAATGAGGCAGAGGTAACTATACCACTTCCAAACACTAAAGAGCTTTGGATTTGGAGTGATAACCTAGGATGGTCACAGTGGATCATACGACAGGATGGAAACGATGAGCATACCGATCTCAGACGCGGAGCAGGTAAAGCTAACAAGCGACGAAGTAACAAAGCTCGCGCTGGAAGCAAAGACATGCCAAGACGCGAAGTTACGACTACTAGAATCGTTTGATGGCTTCCTAAACAAATACGTAGGGATACTGAAAGGCACTGTGTCCCTAGATAGCGAGAACGCTGACATTAAGAAGTTCAGGGATCTGTTTGTCTCTAACAGGAACTTCTCCTTCTATAAGCCAGGCTCCTTGACCCGTCAGTTACAATCTATGTATACCCTGATCGATGATGCTGAGCTCAAACAGGAGTTTGTCGCAGACTTTCTCACCGCCATCCGTAATTTCACTCCCAAGAAAGCCAAGAATGGCTTCCTCCCCTACGTCATACAGTACATCCGTTGGAAGGCCAAGGACAAAATAGACGCAAGTATGCGCCATCCCCTCTATTTAGCACGCTGGAATGCTGTAGTGCGTAGAGGGCAGCCCGGGTTCAACTCTGAAGACATCAATCCCATAGAGCTAGCCGTCTGCAATAAGGACGACAGTCTGCAGGATGCTGAATGTGCGTTCTATCAGGGGTTGTCAGAGATGACACTGGAATGGGTGGATGACTGTAAGGATCCACTCTTCAAGGAATTGAAAAGGTATGATAGGTATCTTCTCTACCTAAGATTCAAGGCAGAGATGACGTATGATGAAATAGCAGAAGCCCTCAGCAGATCGCCGAGGACTGTAAGTGAACAGATCAAAGGGGTTATTCACAAGTTACGGGTGATGGCAGACGAAGACGGGGCCGTAGACGACCCCGCCTCTCTGCAAGAATTCGAACACCTGTTTGAGGAATAGCCAACCGACACTCTCCTCCAGAGTGATGTCAGATACTCCTCTCCAAGACCCGCTGGGATCCCAACCCGGCGGGTTTTTTTATGCCTGTAATATCTCCACCTGGGACCGAAGTGAGTCTACTTCAGCCTGCAGGTCCTGTATATCTTTCTCGAGTAAGAGGGTAGTCTGGCTCAACATGAGCTTGGTAGCCAGTTCGGCAACTGTTGTCTGTAACAGTGCGACCTGAGTCTCAATCTCTGCTACCCTATTCTCTTCAGCTGTTGTCCATGCCATATTCTATTCCCTCATTACGGTGCTGTCGTTGTGGTAGTGGTCGTAGTACTTGTACTTGTAGAGGTTGTCCAGCAAACATCAGTGTAAACTAAGGAGAACCTTGAAGGTTTTGCAAAGGTATTAGCTACTGTTCCACTTGGTAAGGTATCACAGCTTTCAATACTACTCTGCCAGTCTGCATGTAGACCATAGTCGGTGTTAGCACCGCCTGCACTACCTCCATCTGCCACTTGTGCGTGAGAGCTGTACTCTACACGCAGGCCATCTCTATTGAGACTTAGATCGTAGTTAGTCATAACCAGGAAGGAATTGTGCTCTACCTGTATACCAAATTGAGGACAGCTTTCTACGTGTATACCGTCAGCGACAACCTTACTACCATTCGCTACTCTGATTCCAGTCTGTCTTGCATTTTGCACCTTGAAGTTATCGAAGTGCACCTTGGGTGTGTTAATAACCTGGATAATATCAGAGAACTTAGGTATTGCCCTGAAACTCCACTTGTAGTTAGCGATATGTCCTGTGCTACTATCCCACTCAAGGTTGATACCCCTCTCAAGATCCATTGTTGGCGTCTGAATTGGAATCTCTTCAGCGATCAGTTGCTCATTCCTATAATAACTGAAGGTATCAGGTGTGCCCTCACCATCTATTACGATAGTATACACCACTTCTTCGATACCGGTGTACGTGCCTGAGGTAAAGAGCACTTCTAGATCGCCCGACTCCGTCTCTACACCCTTAGGTTGAGTGATGGCTGTACCTGGGTCAATAGTAGTATTAGCTGGGCCTGCACCCTGGCCTATGATCTTAAGGTAGCCATGGTCAGAGATTTCCTTATTGATCTTGATGCATTCTGTATATGCACCAGCGGCAAGGAAGATCTTCACTGGAAACATCACGTTGGCACCTATATCCTGCAACGCCCTGTTGATAGTCTTATATGGATAAGGGGCGGACCTTCCACTGTTTTCCTGATCATC
>Ga0316194_10000051_pt1 | contig 52632 bp, 49 predicted proteins | sample CroRivsedime1_MG_FD_204936 | JGI IMG/M metagenome (GOLD analysis project Ga0316194, IMG submission 204936) | Coastal sediment microbial communities from Maine, United States - Cross River sediment 1 | ecosystem: Environmental > Aquatic > Marine > Coastal > Sediment | place: USA: Maine...
CATTAATCAGACGCTCCCATCTTGCAATTAGTGTTTCAGGAAGTAGCCCCGTAGTCTCTTAGACGCAAGAAATTTTAACAGCTAGTTTATTTACATCTTGGATGCTGCCCTCGAACATCAAGATCAATCATCTTCCATTAGTTTCTTGTATGCCCTGGTGCGTATAACACGCGCTGTGACAGTGGCAGAAGCGCCACCATCAGACAAAACATGCATCGTGAAACCCTGATTCAGATCACTCGATGAGCCTTCTGCAGTGGCCTTACCTGCAGACATCTCGGCGCCGGCCTGAAACTCCCAGATGCCATCTGCAGCCCTGTCCATAACTTCCTGTGACTTGAATATCAGCAAGGCCTTGTAGGAACGAACACCCCAGCCACCGCCTATATCAAGCCTGCTTACCGTAAAATACGTACGCTGCTGAGTTGCTTTATTAAAAAATACTCCTTCGCCACCACCCGCGCCCACAACCGGCACCTTGGTTAACTTTATGTTGGCAACGGCATAACCCAGAGATTCGTCAATTTCCGTATTTATTTCCGGATCCTGTTCAACAAGACCAGCGAGAGCAGCCTCTGCCATGGCATCAAGCTCGGCACGCTTCTGTTGTTTCTCATCTGATGTCATGGTTGCACAACCAGCAACTACAAGCAGCAAGGCCAGAACCAGCGATAGTGATGTTTTCATTTGTAAAATATGGCGTCCCGGAGACGATTCGAACGTCCGACCTAGCGCTTAGGAGGCGCTTGCTCTATCCAGCTGAGCTACCGGGACATATGTAAAAAATGGTGGAGCCGGGGAGGAATGGTATACAGTGCATAACCAACAGATTATAAAGGAATTGGTATGCTTGTATTTTTTGTCTGAAAGTGAGTGGTTATCAATGCACCATAGTCTCTGAGCACCTCATCTTACTTGTAGCCGCACCTGGAAGTAATTAGCGCTGCAATAATCTTCCTTATAAGCCTATCTCACACTACCTTCGAGTTGCCTGAGGCGCTCTTTCAAGCGCATGATTTCTGCTTCTTTGGATTCGGTTCCTGGTGCACCGTATGCGGGAGCAGCACCATAGCCTGGATTGCCACCGTAACCGGGAGCACCACCATAGCCATAGCCTGGATCGCCACCGTAACCGGGAGCTCCACCATAGCCATAGCCTGGATCGCCACCGTAACCATAACCGGGAGCACCGCCATAGCCATAGCCTGGATCGCCACCGTAACCATAACCGGGAGCACCACCATAGCCATAGCCTGGAGGGAGGCCCGGGTAACCATAGCCAGGATCGTCATAATAATCATCGTAGCGATCATTATCTTTATTATTGTCCATCCACTTGGATGGATTCATCATATTGCCCATATCGAACGCATAGGCTGCGTTTGCAAATGCCAGTCCAAGATAAACCAGAGAAATGGAAATAAATCGCTGCTGTTTCATTGCTTCTCTCCTTGATAAAAAGTCAGTCACTGTTCTCATGATTTTCCCCGGTGGGGAGATCATGGCAAACCCTGTTAAAATGCATCAGTCTAATCAGGCTGCTGAACTCAGCGTTTCGGGGTGACTGGTATGGATGTTGTTGGGGCGGTCTTGCTCCGGGATTTTGAATGCGAATCGAAGCAGTTGATACCCGGAGAGGTACCCTCTGTACTGACATAGGAGATCAGGCATTCTTTCTGGTTGGCATGATCGACGATTTTGCGCACAATGAGGTCACCTTCCCGTAAAAGGCTGTTCTGCACCAGCGCACCTTTGCCTCCCGAATGACTGTTATAGCATTTCAGTGATGGCGCGGTACCACCGGTGGTGACATAGGCAACCAGACAGGTCTGTGTACTATCCTGGTCCACGACCCGGTAAATATCGAGATCACCCTCCCGCAGATGCCCGTTTCGCACCAGGTCATCCTTGGCGGACTTTCTGCTTTGATAACAGTCAATGGACGGGGACGTTCCCGGCGTACTCACGTAAGCCACCAGGCAGGATACATCGTTCAGGGTGTCTTTCATTTTACGGACAATCAGTTGTTTCTCCTTGAAGTGCCCAACTTGATTGATATTGGAAGCATATCCGGAAACGGCATCATAACAGTTCATCACGGGACTGGTGCCGGTAGTTCGAATATAAAATGCCAGGCAGATTCTGCTACTTTCCAGATCAGTGACGGTACGTACGATGAGATCACTCTCGCGCATTTGACCCGTTTGTACCAATAGCGTGGATTGATAGGCTTCTGCCTGACAGATAAATGGCAGAACCAGGATTATAAAAATAAGCAGTTTTTTCATTATTGCCCCCGCACCGGTTTAATTTAACAATCAATCAGGACTTTCCCCTGGCACCTGCGCCTGGAGAAGAGTTTCATAAGATTATCATGCAATATGGTTGTAAAATATATATTATGGTTGTATATATCTTTAGTAAAGTAACTAACCAAAATAAAAATGCATCTTTGTTATTATATAGTTAGTCGGCTAAATGTAAGGGCGGCTCATTTGTAGGGGCGGGCGGTCACCAGTCCGCCCGACTGGTTTGTTTAAACTGTGGAAATTCAGGTTTGAGTTACATAACGTTAAGTATGAGGTAATCATAATGAATCGGAAAAGAATCATTTCAGTAGCTAAAAGAACTGCCCTTGGCTTGGCAATTCTCGCGGTGACGAATGTTACGCAGGCCTTCAATATGGGCAACATGATGGACCCGGGTGAGTGGTTCGATAATGATGATGATTACAGGTATGACCGGTATTACGGGGGGAGATACGGACCCTACGGTTATGGTGGTGGCCCTTACGGTTATGGTGGTGGCCCTTACGGTTATGGTGGTAGCCCTTACGGTTATGGTGGTGGACCCTACGGTGGTTATGGTCGTCCGAGCACCATTGTTGTAAATCCGCCAAGTGCAACAACCGCTCCTCCACCACCAAGGTTGCCTGAATAGGGTCGAACTGAATATTTTTGCATATACGGACCGGGAAAACGGTCTGTGTAGCCATGTTGGTACCAACATCTGACCGGGCAGTCAGTCCCGCCGGATGATACGTCCATGGCCCTGAACTATTGGTATGTTAGCATCGAGCTGCGCCCCGACATCATCCACAAAAAAGCCCGCACGGTGGCAGGCTCTGAAACTACTATATTCATCGTGTTTAAGTGGTGGAGCCGAGGAGGATCGAACTCCCGACCTCGTCATTGCGAACGACGCGCTCTCCCAGCTGAGCTACGGCCCCGTTACAGACCCCGATATGAAGTTGCATAAACAGAGTCTGCAATACGGTATTCTAACACCATGGTCTGACGGTATAACAACAGGATGTACCGGTTAGTTGCGAAACATGGTGTGAATGCTGATACCAGATCGCCAAAAAGAAAACGGTGCAATCAATGCAGCCGTTATAGATTTCGTGTTAATGCGCTCAGGTATTCCCTGATAGTGCCAATTCCAGGTCGATGATCTTGTCTGCGATTTGCAGGCTGTCAACGGTGTAGTCATCATCAGCAAGTTTTGTACGAATTGAATCAATCCGGCAAAGGTCAAATTCTGATGTCACAGGTGTCTGATTGAGCATGGTGAGTCCAGGTCTTTTCATTGCGTTTGCTATTGGATTGGGTCTGTAACCACGTACAGCTCGGGTCCCTGATTCACTAACGTTATCGTCAGTGCATTCAGGGAGTTTAGATGGGTTTTGTGGTTCCGTGCACAAAGTGACGAGAAACTGACAGGCGCCATGTACTCGTCCTTGTATCCGGAGATCATTCAAACACTTGGACAAGAAACCACAGTGTTTCCTTTGACATCCACCGTATCGGGTGGTTAACTTCCGCTCAATAATAAAAAGGGTATAAAAAATAACTTTAATATTTGTCCGGTTTTTATAATAATCAGGCGCGACATTAACCCGCGGCAGGAAAATAAATGCTCAGTGTATCCAAGGTCTTGATTATTGAGGCAGATCCCGAGTTTGGCAGGGAACTGCAGGCAGTACTCAAATTTATTAATTTTACCCCCGTTCTGGTTGCTGACCCTGAACACTGGAAAGACGATATCGGCAACGTCAGTGAAATCCAGGCGGTTCTGGTCGGGTCCTGCAGCTCTGACAACAGGCTTTCATCACTGCTCGCCGAGATCCACACTCTCGATGAGCATTTACCTGTTTATCTGCTCGCCAAGAAAGGCAAGGAACCTACCGTCACTATTGACCCGGGTTCCTGCATCCTGGGCCGCTTGGAAGTCCCGGCAAATTATGCGCAGCTAACCAGCGCGCTGCATCAGGCTGAGGTCTACACGGATTCACACCGCGCAACGTCGGTAATAAAACGACCGGTTGATCTGTTCCGCAGTCTGGTTGGTAGCAGTCGCTCGATTCAGAAGGTCAGAAAGATGATCGAGCAGGTTGCCAGCAGTGACGCCAATGTGCTGATACTGGGAGAATCAGGCACTGGCAAGGAAGTGGTTGCACGCAACCTGCATTACCATTCATCACGGAGGGAAGGTCCCTTTGTCCCCGTGAACTGCGGTGCAATACCCGGTGATCTGCTTGAATCAGAATTGTTCGGGCACAAGAAGGGTGCATTTACGGGCGCAATCAGTGATCGTGAAGGTCGTTTTGAGATGGCGGAAGGGGGCACCCTGTTCCTGGATGAAATCGGGGACATGACCCTGCAAATGCAGGTAAAAATATTACGCGTTCTGCAGGAGCGTACCTTTGAGCGTGTGGGCTCCAATGAAAGCATTACGGCCGACGTACGCATTATCGCGGCAACACACCGTAATCTTGAAGAAGCAATCAAAGAAGGTGAGTTCCGTGAGGACCTGTATTACCGACTTAATGTGTTTCCAATCGTTACGCCGCCCTTGCGCGATCGGGTAGAGGATATTCCGCTGCTCGTCAACGAGCTGGTGCGCCGTATCGAGCATGAGAAACGCGGTTCTGTGCGGCTCTCGCCGGCTGCTATCTACGCACTCTGTCAGTACAGCTGGCCCGGTAATGTTAGAGAACTGGCGAATCTGGTTGAACGTATGGCCATACTGCATCCCTACGGCGTCGTTGAGGCCACTGATTTACCCGAAAAGTTCCAGACCGAGGAGAGTGCTGTACCCGACCAGCTGGTTGACGCACTTATTGGTTCACCGGTGACTTCCGAGGATCTTGATCCGCGCCTGCCTCGTGACGGCCTGAATCTCAAAGAGCACCTTGGCCACCTGGAAATCAGCTATATAAAACAGGCACTGACGGATTCAGGTGGTGTGGTCGCGCATGCGGCAAAACGTCTGGGTATGCGACGCACAACGCTGGTCGAGAAGCTCCGTAAGTACGGATTGCAACGACCGCGTTTATGGCAAGAAAGATAAAAAGAAATCCTGATAAAACGAATGGGGACTAATACTTTCAAGATTCAGTGAGTACTATCGCGCATGGTTTGCCATCCATGGAAAAAATATTTGGCTTGCGCGTTGACTGTGTTTCATGCTTTTCGTTTTGTGGGTTGGTTTCTAACCTAGTTGTAACTATAAAAACCTAGAAATGCAGCGATCATATGGCTGACAAGAAGAAAGACCGAAGAAGGCGGGCCAGGGAACATCATTCCGCTACTGTAAAACAGCAAGCATTGCCGGGTTACCAGGTGAAAGAGTACAACTATGTGCTCCGTATTTTGCCGGAAGACAGAAAATTACTGGAATCATACCGTGAAGCGCTGGCTGCGGGGACCGCTGGCTTTGCAGAAGTCTATTACAATTTTTTGTTTGATAATCCCGATATTGCCGATGTGCTTTATAGTTATGAAAGGCGTGGGGGAAATGTTGGCGTGCTGGTGCGTGCGGAACTGGAAAGCATGCTTGCATGTATTACAGGTGCTGCAGGGAATGCCAGTGAAAGCGACCCTATTGCAGCGGGCAGGGGCTTGCTTGAAAACGGTTTTCGTCCGGTGTGGGTCATTGCCTCTTATAATCTGCTGATTAATTATATGAGCAAGCTGCTGGCAGAAATCGAGATTCCTGCAACTGATAGGACGACACTTCAGTCCGTTACTCGCACCATACTGTTACGTGACATGGGTTTAACTCTGGAAGGCTTCTGGCGTGCTTCACATGAAACACTCAGGAAGGAACTTGTACAGATCGGTGATGAACTTTCCACAGTTGAGGATTTGTTGTCAGGTATTCCTCATTACGTCTGGAGCGTTGACGTAAAATCCAACAAAGTGATTTATGCAAACTATCCGCTGCAATCCCTGTATGCCGATACACTGGAAGCACCCATACCCTGTCTTGCCGACACCCAGGAAGATGATCAGCAGCAACTGCTGAGCACCTGGCAAAATGCAGTCAGCGGCAGTCACAGTTACGCTGAAATACGCATGTCATTGGCCGGTGGAGCACAACACTGGTACAGGATTTCATTGTTTCCGTCACTGAACCGGCTCGGAAAACCGGTGTTGATGCATTGCATCCTTGAAGACATCAACCACTTGATCAGCGAGCGCAAACTGCTTGAGCGACTAGCCACCACCGACCGCCTGACAAATCTGCCCAATCGTGCCTTGTGGGCTGACCATCTTGGTCTGGCGCTGGCAGCCTCGCGGCGAGTTCCCGGTTCACAGGTCGTGGTGATATCGCTCGATATTAACCACTTCAAGATGTACAACGACACCCTGGGACGCGATGTCGGCGATATTTTATTGCGAGATGTGGCTGATCGGCTGAATTCAATCGTACGTGAGTCGGATTCATTGGCGCGTCTGGGAGGAGACCAGTTTGGTATCCTGCTGCAGCCGGTGAATAATGCCCGCACGGCGACCGAGCGTGTCATTACCCAGATTCTTGATTCGTTTGATATGCCGTTTTCGTACCAGGACAAACAGTTGTGTATCAGCCTGACAATGGGCATCTCCCTTTTTCCCGAGGATGGTAGCAACGAGTCCTTGCTGAGCAATGCGGAAAGTGCCATGCAAAGGGCCAAGCGCAACGGTTTGCCCTATCAGTATTTTGATCCCCAAAATGATGTCAGCCCGCTGGAGCAGTTACGCTATTCGGGCCAGATTCGAACCGCGCTAGATAATAATGAATTTTTACTGCATTACCAGCCACAGATCGATATCCGGACATCGACCATCACCGGTGCTGAAGCACTGTTGCGCTGGGATCATCCTGTCGAAGGCATGGTCATGCCAAACCGTATTATTCCTGTCGCAGAACAACTGGGCATGATTACACCCATTACCAATTGGGTACTGTTAACTGCGTTGCAGCAATGCAAGCAATGGGCGCTTGACGGTATTCATATACCTGTCTCTGTGAATATCTCAGCACGCTCGTTTCAGAACCCGCGGTTGCTGGAGAAAATCGAATGGGCATTGCAGGAAGCGGGTGTATCAGGTGAGAGCCTCGAAATAGAAATCACTGAAGCCACCCTGATGCAGGACCTTGATCGTGCCGCCGATGTGTTGAACCGCTTGAATGAATTGGGTGTGAGCATTGCGATAGATGATTTTGGTACCGGTTACTCTTCACTGTCCTACCTGAAGCGTCTGCCTATACAGACACTCAAGATTGACCAGTCGTTTATTATCGATGTTGCATTTGACCAGCAGGATGTTGCCGTTGTCCGCTCAATCATCGACCTGGGACACAATCTCGGTTACAAGGTTGTCGCCGAGGGCGTAGAGAGTAGCATGGCCTGGGACATGCTGGATAACCTGGGTTGTGACACTGCACAGGGTTTCCATATCAGTAAACCACTCTCCGAAAATCACTTCTCCGGCTGGATAGCCCGGTAAAGGCAAATGTAGCCGTTGTTGTGAGTTTGGAAGAGCACCCTCACTACACATCCCCCCACCTGTATCGCGTCAAAACACTGGCTTTCTGCGGGTGTCTTTCCCCAAAAGACAAAATTGTGACGCCTGCCACTCCATCGAGCCAGTCTATCTGCTAGATTTTATTATTTAATATTTCAATAAGATACAGCGTTTATTGCGTCGTCATTGCCTGTTTCTTCATGTTGGTATGCATGTTGCTACTGCTACTGCACGCAGCACGATGACATACAGACAAACACAGGAAAACAGCATGACTGGATATAGGAAACAACGTCACGCAGGTAAAAGGCCTCATGCAACTCTCTGATATCAAACTGGGTCACGCGCTGGAACTTCCGGCAAGCGCCTCGCAGGGGCCGGTACAGGTCGTCGCCATAACGGGTGGTAAAGGCGGAACCGGTAAAACCAATATTGCAGTCAACCTTGCACAAGCCCTCGCCAATGGTGGAAAACGGACACTGTTACTGGATGCCGACCTCGGCATGGCAAATGTCGACGTCCTGCTCGGACTGAAGGCAACACACACCCTGTTTGATGTACTCAGCGGCAGATGCCGACTCGAAGACATCATGATTACCGTCAACGATAACTTGCAGGTGATACCAGCCGCATCCGGTATCAAACAACTCGCAGACCTGGGACAACAGGAATGTGCCGGACTGGTTCGTGCATTCAGCGACCTGAAGCACCCGTTGGACTTCCTGCTGGTCGATACGGCAACCGGTATTTCTGAATGTGTTGCCAGCTTTTGCCGGGCAGCTACCGAAGTCCTGGTCGTTATTTGTAATGAGCCGGCCTCAATTAGAGACTGTGTTGCCCAAATCAGGCTGTTTTCTTCCGAGTACGGTGTAACCCGATTCCGGCTCCTGGCAAACAGGGTGGAGACAGCATACGAGGCACAGGAACTGTTTCAGGACACAATTTCCCTGTTCACAGACAACCACAACCCGCAGATTTCATTTGCGGGTTATATCCCGAACGATGAAAACCTGCGCAAGGCCGTCTCGCAACACCGGGGGGTCGTGGATGCCTATCCACAAAGCCGTGCAGCCATGGCGTTTAAAAACCTTGCCGAACGGGTTGCCGGATGGCCCCAGCCAGCCGGTGCAGGCGGGCATGTTGAATTCTTCGTAGAACGATTGATTGTAAATGACAACACAGGGATGGAGGAAATGTCATGAAAAATAATGCAGCCAAGGTGGCCGTTGATTACAAGAAAACCAATGTTCGGGTTGTAGAACAGGAGCAGCTGGTCAAGCGTATTGCTTTCCACTTAATGAGTCGATTGCCCGCCAGTGTGCAGGTAGAAGACCTGATCCAGGCCGGCATGATCGGTCTTATTGAAGCATCCAGGAAATTCGATCCCGAGCAGGGTGCCAGTTTTGAAACTTATGCGGGCATCCGTATTCGCGGTGCCATGCTTGACGAGATACGACGGACTGACTGGACACCTCGTTCGGTACACAGGAAGGCACGAGATGTTGCCGAGGCTGTTCGCAAGATCGAGAACGAAAAGGGCCGCGATGCGCGTGATGTAGAGGTGGCCGAGGTAATGGGTCTTGAACTCAATGAATATCACAAGATTTTGCAGGATGCGACAGGCTGCCGGATATTCAGTTTCGAGGATCCTGGTACCCTTGGTGAAGACGGTTATGTAGAATCGCCGGAGCAACCGAACCAGCCGCTTGAAAACTTGCAGAAAAGTGATTTCAAGCAGGGGCTTGCCACTGCGATCAAGGGCTTGCCTGAAAGGGAACGCCTGGTGATGGCGTTGTATTATGATGAAGAACTGAACCTGCGTGAGATCGGCGAAATCCTGGGTGTCAGTGAATCCAGGGTCTGCCAGATTCACGGTCAGGCGCTCATCCGTTTGCGTGCACGCATGGGTGAATGGCTGACGGACTGACAGTTATGAGGAAGAGCAATCTTCCAACTCAGTGGTATACCCGGCGTGGTGGGGTGATTCGTGGCCCATTCAGTGCGGATGACATCACCCGTCATTTACTCCTGGGTCGTATTTGCCTGGATGATGAGCTCAGTCAGGATCGTGTGGTGTGGATGTCGTCAAATCACTGCACCGAGCTGTTACCTGCCGAATTGAAAAATCTGTCGAGCTGGGTTGATTACCAGCAACTGCTCATTGCCCGTATGCAGGTGGATGAACGAAAAGGTGATCGGCGCCGCCAGCAGTGCAGTAACCGCTCCAGCGGCCATCCTGGACGACGGACGTCTAGGGATCGGCGCGGCAAGGGTAACGATCGCCGGGTCAGTCAATACCAGTTTGGTCAGACGAATTCATTCGAAAGCCGCACGAAAAAGCAGAACAATGTACGCACCTGGTTATTGACCGTGCTACTGATCACTATGCTGTTTGCCTGGCTGGTGCCTACCCAACGCTGAGGGTAGCGGAGAAACCAGTTAAGCTGATACGGGAATATCAGCTACCGCTGCGGAAAAGGACTCCGTCGTGTAACGCCAGATTTTAAGCGAATCTGACCAGTAATCCGGCGATAATCCAGCCTTGATTTTCAATTGTCGTAAAAATTCAGCCGGCTTAGCCAGCGACGACCACACCGCTGGCAGGAAGGTACCCCGGTTATTATCTTCCTGCAGCACCCAGCCCGCTTCACCCGGTATCATCCTGGTCAGCAGTTCTTGCTCGGATGCGGGCATGACTGGTTTCAACGGGCTCAGTACTGATACCTGAATGGTCAGATCACTGACTTCAGACGCAGTGAGCCCGGCAAAGCGCGGATCACGAAAAGCGGCGGCCCAGGCATTATCCGCGACACTTTCAACCAGGCTGGTACGGGCTTCCAGTGTACCGATACAACCGCGCAAGGCTGCACCGTGATTTAGGGTGACAAAGCTCGCGCGCTGCGCGCTCAGACGTGCTGAATAATCCCCGATGTTCAATCGTAGCGGTTTGCCGTGATCCAGTCCGCTCTTGATTGATTCCAGCGCGATGGCCAGCAAGACCGATTTTTCATCGCTGCTATAGCTCATATTTATCTGTCAGGAGATAACTCCCGTATCCTACGACCTGGTCATGTGGCCCGGCGGTGTCGCCCGAATTACGCAGGTCTACGGTCTTGATCGTCAGGTCGTTATTCCTGGCATAGTGCAACAGGCCACTGACCGGGTTGCGACCACAGGCATCATGGTAATCGATGCGTTCATAGGCCAGTGTCTCAATTGCGCGGGAGGTTGCCGCATCACGGATCCTTGCACTGTCATAGTCGAGGTAGTGACTGAGATCCGAGCTGATGACCAGCAGCGTTTCCTGGCCACCCCAGAGTTGCTGTATGACTTCGGAGACGTCCTGCGCAGATGCATCACCAACCACCAGCGGCACCAGGGTGAAATCTTGCAATACCCGCTGCAGGAAGGGCAGGTGAACCTCGAGACTGTGTTCCAGCCGGTGCGCGTCATTATCGATGTGAACCTGTGGCAGCAACAGGATTTTACTGATGGACTCCTTGTCCAGTTCAATTGTTCCGAGTGGTGTTTTGAAGGCGGTAGCCGTGGGTACCGCCAGGCCGGAGAAAGCCTTGCGATGTGCGGGCCCCAGTAAAACAACCCGCGTGATCTGCCCGGCAACCGGAACCAGACTGGCGTAGCCACTGGCGGCAACCGGTCCGGAGTAGATGTAGCCCGCGTGGGGCACGATCATTGCCTTGGGTGGCGGAAAATGTGATGTGACAGCCGTGAGCAGTTCATCCAGCTCAGCTTGTAGCTCGGCCGGATCAGCAGGATAGAAGCTGCCGGCAACCGCTGGCTCTCTGACTGATTCCATGGCAGCACCCCATTGTTTTCAGTTGGGCTGAATTTTCAGCACAATGCCAGCCAGTGGTGGCAATGTCAGCGAGAGAGACTGGGCGTGTCCATTGTCCGGCACAGGAATGGTGGTAATCTGTCCGCTGTTGCCGACGTCCGTGCCCGCATAGTAGCTGGAGTCGGAATTCAACAATTCCCGGTAGTTGCCCGCAACGGGTACGCCGACACGATAGCCATGACGGGGAATGGGAGTGAAGTTAAGAACCATCACCACAAAGCTGTCACCGTCTCGTCGTATATAACTTAGTACCGACGCCTCGGAGGCATTGCAGTCTATCCACTCAAAGCCGTCGGCACTAAAGTCAGCACGGTGTAACTCGGTATTGTTGCGATAGAGCTGATTCAGGTCGCTAACAAGTGTTTGCATGCCACTGTGGCCATCGTATTCAAGCAGGCTCCACTCAATACTGGCATCGAAGTTCCACTCCCGGCCCTGGGCGATTTCATTGCCCATAAACAACAGCTTTTTACCCGGGAAGGTAAACATGTAGGTGTATAGCAGTCGCAGGTTGGCAAACCGCTGCCAGTCGTCGCCAGGCTGTTTGTAGAGCATGGATTGTTTGCCGTGTACAACTTCATCATGTGAAAATGGTAATACAAAATTTTCAGTGAAGGCATACAGCAGGCCAAAGCTGAGATCATTGTGATGGAACTGTCGGTGTACCGGATCATGCGACATATAGCGCAGGGTGTCATGCATCCAGCCCATGTTCCATTTCATGCTGAAGCCGAGACCGCCGGTATCGACCGGACGACTGACCCCTGGCCAGGCAGTGGATTCCTCGGCAATTATCATGGTGCCCGGGAACTCGGCATGGGTAACGGTGTTCAGTTCTTGCAGAAAGGCCACCGCTTCCAGGTTTTCTCGTCCACCATAGATATTGGGCAACCACTCGCCGGCATCACGTGAATAATCGTGATACAGCATGGAGGCCACAGCATCAACGCGCAAGCCGTCAATATGGAATTCTTCCAGCCAGTAAATTGCATTTGCGAGCAGGAAATTTTTTACTTCATTGCGGCCGTAGTTGTAAATCAGGGTGCCCCAGTCACTGTGTTCACCGCGCCGCGGATCAGAGTGCTCATAGAGGGCGGTGCCGTCAAAGTTTGCCAGCCCATGGGCATCGCGGGGAAAGTGTGCAGGGGCCCAGTCCAGTAACACACCGATATTGTGCTGGTGGCAGTAGTCAACGAAGAAACGAAAATCATCCGGTTCACCGAAACGGCTGGTCGGCGCGAAATAGCCGGTGGTTTGATAGCCCCAGGAGGCATCCAGCGGGTGCTCGGTGACCGGTAACAGTTCAATATGAGTAAAACCGGTCCGCCCGATGTGCTCGACCAGTTCGGTGGCCAGTTGGCGATAGTTCAGGAAATGGCCGTACTCGTCCCGTTTCCAGGAGCCGAGGTGGACTTCGTAAATAGAAACAGGGTCCTTTTGCCAGTCTGAATCGTGTCGCTGTTGTGTCCAGCTGGCATCCTGCCATTGATAGTGCTGCTGGGCCGGCACGCGCGAGGCCGTGGCTGGCCGTTGTTCAAAGTGTTGCCCGTAAGGGTCTGTTTTAAGTAAAATATTCCCATCAGGGCGGGTGCGGATTTCGTACTTGTAGGGTTGTCCGACACTCAGTCCGGGTAAGAATAACTCCCATACACCGCTATTGCCCCGTACCCGCATGGGGTGGCAACGGCCATCCCAGCCATTAAAGTCTCCAACCACACTGACGCGTTCTGCTGCAGGTGCCCAGACTGCAAAGCGTACGCCGTGAATACCCTCTGCCTGGGCCCTGTGCGCACCAAGAACCCGGTAGATGTGCCAGTGTTTGCCCTCGGCAAACAGGTGCAGGTCATAATCTGTTATTTGTGGTGGAAAACAATAGGGGTCGTAGGCCACGTGCTCTGCGCCATGGCTGTCTCGCCATATCAGGCGGTAGCGGTCAGGCACTTCATTGGCAGGTCCATGCCAGGCAAATAGGTCAGTGTTGCCCATGCGATCCATGGAGGCACCGTTTTCGGCGATTCGGACCCACGCGGCACCCGGTATAAAGGCACGTACCAAGTCCGAGTCGGTATAGTTATGTTTGCCCAGCAGGGTAAACGGGTCGTGGTGGCGCGCATCGATCAGGCGCTGAATATCAGCGGAGATGTCTGTTGAAGTATTGTCCGGGGAGTCTTGCAACATTATATTTGCTGATCAGTGTGTGGGTTCCGGGTCGGAAGTGATTGATATCAGAATTTCAGTACAGACTAACTATACAGTCAAACCTCTTGGCCATACAATAACGACCAACCGTGATTCCACAAACACCGACAGGATGTCCACCACCCCATGCCAACTACTGAAAACCTGCGCCATGTCAGCCTGTTAACCCGCAACACCCTGGCGCTCATTCTGGCGGGTGGACGTGGTTCCCGCTTGCGTCAGCTGACGCTGTGGCGCGCCAAGCCAGCGGTTCCCTTTGGCGGGAAGTTTCGCATTATTGATTTCCCCCTGTCGAACTGCCTGAATTCGGGGATCCGGATGATCGGTGTTTTGACCCAGTACAAGGCACATTCCCTGATCCAGCATATGCAGCACGGCTGGAGCTTCCTGCGCGGTGAATTCAAGGAATTCATCGAGTTGTTGCCGGCACAACAAAGAATCCAGGACTCATGGTACTCGGGTACCGCGGATGCGGTGTACCAGAATCTCGATATTATCCGGACACACAAGCCGGAATATGTCCTGATACTGGCCGGTGACCATGTCTATAAAATGGATTATGGCCCCATGATCGCACACCACGTCGAAATCGGGGCGGACATGACAGTGGGATGTATTGAAGTGCCTCTACAGACCGCCAAGGCATTCGGTGTGATATCTGTTGATGCAGACGGGCGCGTTACCCTTTTTGCGGAAAAGCCGACCGATCCGGAACCTATACCCGGCACCACCGATACCGCACTGGCCTCCATGGGTATCTATATTTTCAATACCGCATTTCTGTATGAGCAGTTGATCAAGGATGCAGACTCCGACTACTCAACGCATGACTTTGGTCACGATATCATCCCGGGCCTGATCAAGAAATACCGTGTTTTCAGCTACCCGTTCAGGACATCATCACAGCAGGGACAGAATGCTTACTGGCGGGACGTGGGAACCATCGATTCTTTTTGGGAAGCCAACCTGGAATTAATCGGGCTGTCGCCGGAGTTGAACCTCTATGATAATCAATGGCCCATTTGGACCTACCAGGAGCAGTTGCCCCCCGCCAAATTCATCTTTGATGAAGATGACCGGCGTGGTATGGCAGTGGATTCGATGGTGTCGGGTGGTTGCCTGATCTCAGGTGCAGTACGACATTCATTGCTGTTCTCGAATGTCCGCGTCAGCTCCTATACCGAGTTGCAGGATGTGGTGGCATTACCCAATGTCCGTATTGGACGAAATTGTCGAGTCACCAAGGCAGTCATTGATAAAAACTGTGAACTGCCCGACGGTACCGTGATCGGTGAAGACCCCGAAGCAGATGCCGAACGTTTCCATGTCAGTCCCAAGGGTGTAGTGCTGGTCACTCCCGAGATGCTCGGCCAGGAAATTCACCATGTCCGCTGAGTCGCCACTGAACCTGGTCATCTGCTGGCACATGCACCAGCCCCAGTACTGTGATCTGATCAGCGGCACCTATCAACTGCCCTGGTCCTATTTGCATGCCACCAAAGACTACATCGACATGGCTGCCCACCTTGAAGCCGTGCCGGAGGCCAGGGCCGTCGTTAACTTTGCGCCAATCCTGCTGGAACAATTGTCCGACTACGCCGGGCAGGTCAATGGCTTTCTGTCAGAAAACAAGCCAATTCGTGACCCGTTGCTGGCTGCACTGGCCTGCCCCGTATTGCCCGCCAGCAAGGAGCAGCGGATGGCCCTGGTAAGTGCCTGCCTGCGCGCCAATGAACTGCGCTCGATAAAACGTTTTGAACATTATCAAAAACTTGCCGAGATGGCCGGCTGGCTCCATACGCATCCTTCGGGCATGCTGTATGTCGGTGACCAGTTTATTACCGACTTGCTGGTCTGGTACCACCTTGCCTGGATGGGTGAAACAGTACGCCGTAATAATGAGCTGATTCAGCAATTGATGGAGAAGGGGACGGGCTTCACGCAGCATGACTGCAGAGAACTGCTAAAGCAGATTGGAGAACTGCTCTCCAGTGTCATAGATCGCTACCGGGAACTTGCCGAACACGGCCGTATTGAACTGGCAATGTCACCCTATGCACACCCGATTATGCCATTGCTGCTGGATCTTGAATCTGCCCGGGACGCGATGCCGGATGTTGTCATGCCGCAGCTGTCGAATTATCCAGGTGGCGAGGAGCGTGCGCGCTGGCATATCAAGGAAGGTATCGCCACCTTTGAACAGTATTTTGGAAAACGGCCAAACGGCTGCTGGCCTTCAGAAGGTGGCGTCAGTACGGCGGCGCTGGCCCAGCTTGAACAATTCGGATTTGCATGGGCTGCCAGTGGTGAATCAGTCTTTCGTCATAGCCAGTCAGACGAGTCCAATGACTCGATTTCTGACAGCAGTCTGTACCAGGGTTTCAGGATGACTGACGGGGAACTGGGTTGCTTCTTCCGTGATGACGGGCTGTCGGATTTGATCGGTTTTACCTACTCGGACTGGCATGCCGATGATGCCGTGGCCAACCTCATAGAACACCTTGAGAACATTGCAGCCAGCACACGTGGACAGGATAATCCGCTGGTGTCGATCATCCTCGATGGTGAAAATGCCTGGGAACATTTTCCCGAGAATGGCTACTACTTTCTCAACACGCTGTACAAACGCCTGGCAGAACATCCAGATATCAGGATGACCACTTTCTCCGACTACCTGAAAGACAGCCCCGGGCTTCCACGCATCAACAAACTGGTTAGCGGCAGTTGGGTGTACGGGACATTTTCAACCTGGATAGGCGACAAGGACAAGAACCGCGGTTGGGAAATGCTGGGTGATGCAAAAAAAGCGCTTGATGAGACCATAAAAGCAAACAGTCTCAGTGGCGAACAGTTGCTGGCTGCCAAGCACCAGCTATCGATCTGTGAGGGTTCCGACTGGTTCTGGTGGTTTGGCGATTACAACTCGGCGGATACCGTGAGTGATTTTGAACGTCTGTTCCGCATGCACCTGTCCAATCTCTACATCATGCTTGGCAAGGAGCCACCGGAATACCTCTCGAGGGTATTTGCACAGGGTGGCGGAGAACCTGTGCAGGGCGGTGTCATGCGCAAGGGCCAGTACACTGCGTAAGCACTAGTGTGAACCCCCTCCTGAAAGACCGTCGTGCCGGGGTGCTGTTGCACCCGACATCGTTACCTGGTGCACGTGAGCAGGGTAATATTGGCCAGGATGCACGCCGCTTTATTGATTTTCTTCAGGCAGCGGCCGTCAGTGTCTGGCAAATGTTGCCACTGGGACCAACACATACAGACCGTTCCCCTTATCAATGTATGTCGGTGCATGCCGGTAATGTCCGCTTGATTTGCCTTGATGACCTGGTTGAAAATGGCTGGCTGCCGGCGGAGATGGCCAGGGAGGCACCCTTTCATGAATGCCTGAAACAGGCAAAAAGCGGTTTTGAAGCAGTAGTCGGTGCGGTCGAGGCTGAGGCCTACGAGCAATTCAGGAACGCACATGCATTCTGGCTGGACCCCTATTCGCTGTACCAGGCCATCAGACAGGAGCAGGGCCACCGCCCCTGGTATCAGTGGCCCGAGGCCTTGCGTGACTGGCAACGGGCATGGTCTGTCAGGGATCACTATGCCATGCTGGCCGATCAGGTCTGTTTTGAACAGTACCTGTTTTTCACCCAGTGGTCTGCGCTACGCCACTATGCAAATGAACGTGGCGTGGCCTTGTTTGGTGATTTGCCCATTTATGCGGCGCATGACAGTGCCGATGTCTGGTCCAATCCCGCGCTGTTCAGTATCGATCACACGGGTGCACTTGAACGCGTAGCAGGAGTACCGCCGGATTATTTCTCAGCAACCGGTCAACGCTGGGGCAATCCGCTGTACCGCTGGGATCGCCTCGAGCAACAGGATTATGGCTGGTGGGTGGACCGTTTCAAAACCCAGCTGGAACTCTTTGACCTGCTACGGCTGGATCATTTCCGCGGCTTTGAGAAATACTGGGAGATACCAGCGACTGCAGACACGGCGATTGATGGCCGCTGGGTTGCAGGCCCCGGCGCCGGATTGTTTGACCGCCTGCAGCAGGTGTTTGGAGATTTGCCGCTGATCGCTGAAGACCTCGGCATAATAACGCCGGAAGTCGATGCGCTACGGCTTGCCTTTGATTTTCCGGGGATGAAGATTCTGCAGTTTGCCTTTGACGGGGGAGAGGACAACCCCTATCTGCCCCATAATCATGAGCGTTTATCGGTTGTGTATACCGGCACACATGATAACGATACAACATTGGGCTGGTTTGAGAGTCTCGATGAAGAAGGCAGGGGAAAGGTAAATAGCCACCTGGCCCGATACCAGAACGAGATGCCATGGCAACTCATTGAAGTTGCGCTGGACTCGGTCGCAGCCCTTGCTGTTTTCCCCATGCAGGACTTGCTGTCACTGGGCAGTGCCGCGCGCATGAATACGCCGGGTACCACGGAAAACAACTGGCACTGGCGCTTTAGCTGGTCACAGGTCCGGCCGAAACTGGCAACGCAGCTACGCGAGCTGATTGAACGGTATGACCGGAATCCTGGTGTGGTGTAACGGATTCAACTATCTGACAGACTCCTGATTACAGCCAGATTATGTGACCGGTCTCGAAAGGGTGGGATAACAAGGGGTGACTCGGATAGAGGCGCAGCTTGTAGAACTGTAACCCGGACAGTGGTGGTGACAGATCAATGCTGAACACCGCCTCGCCAGTGTTTGTGGTGCCTGCCGGGGTCAGAAGGACACGTTCACATTCCACAAATTCATTGTGCCTGGATTCCGTTCCGATAATGCATTCAAGTACAACATCATCGGTTGTCAATTCACCCAGCTTCGCGGCAATCTCGATTTTCAGGCTTTCACCTGACATCAGTGAATCGTTGACATAATCAATGCGGCGCATGGACACATCGTGCCAGGTGCTGTTGACCTTGGCTTTCCACGCGGCAAGTTCAAGTGCACCCTGGTATTCATTCGCACAAAGTTTCCTGTTCTGGCGGCTGGCCGGGGCATAAAAGTCGGTGATGTAATCCCTGACCATCCGCTGGGCATTGTAATTCGGTATGCATGATTTCATGGAGGCCTTGGATATCTTTACCCAGCCTTCAGAATATCCCTGCGCATTCCGGTCGTAGTAAAGTGGTGCAACCTTGCTTTCCAGCAGGTCCAGAAGTTCACTGGCCTCTTCATGGTTGCGGTACTCAGGATCAAAATGGGGCTCATGCGGCGTAATCGCCCAGCCATTCTCCCCGTTATAGCCCTCGGCCCACCAGCCATCCAGCACGCTGAGATTGATGACACCGTTCATACCGGCTTTTTGTCCGGATGTGCCACTGGCTTCGAGTGGGTATTCAGGGGTATTCAGCCAGACATCCACGCCGGTAACCAGTTTCCGGCCCAGGGCCAGGTCATACCCTTCGAGTAACAGGATATGCCCCATGAATTCAGGCTTGAGCGAATATTCATGGATAGCCCGGATCAGTTCCTGACCCGGTGCGTCACTCGGGTGGGCCTTCCCGGCAAAAATCAGCAATACCGGGCATTCCGGATTTTTCAGTATTCGGCTGAGGCGCTCGGGATCGGAAAATAACAGGGTTGCGCGCTTGTAGGTCGCAAATCGCCGTGCAAAACCAACGGTCAGGATATCCGATCTCCCGCTGCCTATGTGTTGTGTCATCCGTTCCATCAGGGCTTCGCTGCAGCCATTGCGGCGATACTGGTGCAATGAGCGCTGCAGCACATTTTCAAACAGCTCTGTTTTCAGCGACTGCCGCAAACTCCAGTAACTGTGGTCGGGAATTTCATCAATACGTTCCCAGTAGTCTTCATTGAGCAGTTCGTTGCGCCAGGCGCGGCCAAAGCGCATGTCATAGAGGTTGGACCAGTCACGCGCCAGGAATGTCTGCAGATGCACGCCATTGGTGACATAAGCAATGGGGTTTTCCCGGTAGGGTACATCCGGCCAGATATAGTGTTCCATCTCCGAGGCAACCGTTCCATGGATACGACTGACGCCGTTATGAAAGCGCGAGCCGCGCAAGGCCAGGGCTGTCTGGTTAAACGCACCGCGATTACCCGGTGTTGCACCCAGCTGCAGGAATTCCTGCATATCGATACCCAGGTCCTTGATATAGTTCTGGAAGTAAATTGCTATCAAATCATGGTCGAAGATGTCATGTCCCGCTGCGACCGGTGTATGGGTAGTGAAAACCGTACCGCCCGCAATGACTTCAAGGGCGCAGGCAAAGTCAAAACCTTTCAGGGTACCTTCCCGGCAGCGCTCCAGGATCTGAAAGGCGGAATGACCTTCATTGATATGCCAGACTGTTGGGTTGATTCCCAGGGCCCGCAATGCGCGCACACCGCCAATGCCAAGCACGATTTCCTGCTGGATTCGGGTGGTCTTGTCGCCGCCGTAGAGCTGGTGGGTAATAATACGATCGTGATCCTCATTGCTGTCAAGATCACTGTCCAGCAGGTACAGGGTAATATGTCCTGCCTTGGCACGCCAAACATGCAGGTAAACCTTTCGATCCGGAAAATCGACCTCAATCAGTAAGGGTTCGCCATCCTTGTCAACGGCCTGGGTGACGGGCAGATCATGAAAGTATGACGGTGAGTAGTGTGAAATCTGGTTACCGTGCTCGTCAATCGTCTGGTTGAAATAACCCTGGCGATAGAGGATGCCCACCGCGACAAAAGGAATACCCAGGTCACTGGCGGCCTTGCAGTGGTCACCTGCAAGTATGCCAAGGCCACCCGAGTAGATTGGGAGACTTTCGTGGAAACCAAACTCTGCGCAGAAGTAGGCGATCAGGTCTTCTTTGGCATCAATGTATTCACTGATGCCGCTATGCATACTTTGCTTGTGGTATGTATCATAGGCCGATAGCACCCGCTGAAAATCCTCCATGAATACACGGTCATCGGCGGCGGCCTCAAGGCGTTCCTGCGAGACACGTCGCAGAAAGGTTTTTGGATTGTGACTGGAACTGCTCCAGAGATCCTTGTCAAGCCGGATAAACATACGCCTGACTTGCCGGTCCCAGCTGTAAACGAGGTCATTGGCAAGTTCTTCCAGTCGTTCGAGTGTTGCCGGGATGCGTGGTTGTACTTCGAGAGTAAAGCGTGTGCCTGACATCTATTGATCCTGTCTGTTAATATCGCTTGATAATGGTGCCGAGGGCGAGAGTCGAACTCGCACGGTATTGCTACCGGTGGATTTTGAGTCCACTGCGTCTACCAGTTCCGCCACCCCGGCTGTCAAAGGCAGCTAGTATAAAGATTCCGGGCGCATGGGCAAGCGCCGGCCCAGGAGCCTAAGTCCGATAGGCTCCTTAAGAGGCTGTGCTACCATCACGCGCCATGCAGCGCAGTGATTTCCAGTACGAGCTTCCCGATGCACTTATTGCACGACACCCCTGCAAGGTGCGCAGTGCCAGTCGCCTGCTGTGTATTAACCCGGACAGGGATGAGATGTGCGATGGCCACTTTAGTGATTTTCCCGGAAAACTCAACCGCGGTGACCTGCTGGTGTTTAATGACACGCGTGTTATCCCGGCACGGCTGTGGGGTACCAAGGAGTCTGGTGGCCGGGTTGAAGTGCTGGTCGAGCGAATCACCGGAGACTACGAAGTGCTGGCCCACGTCCGCGCAAGCAAATCACCGCGACCGGGTAGTCGACTGTTGCTCGATACGGCCATTACTGCACAGGTCATTGAACGCGTTAATGATTTATTCAGACTGAAATTCACGGGCGAACAAACAGTGCTGAGTCTGCTGGAAGCCCACGGACATGTGCCATTGCCGCCCTATATTGATAGAAACGATGAGCCGCTGGATCATGCGCGTTATCAGACCATTTATGCCAGCACACCCGGTGCAGTGGCCGCACCGACGGCCGGTTTGCACTTTGATGACGACATCATGCAGCAATTACAGCAGCGTGGTGTGAACAGGGCGTTTGTGACCTTGCACGTAGGGGCAGGTACCTTTCAGCCGCTACGGGTTGAAAGGCTAGAAGATCACGTGATGCATCATGAAACATATGAAATCAATACGGAAACCTGTGACAAGATTGCAGAAACACGAGCACGGGGCGGACGTGTTGTCGCTGTGGGCACCACTGTGGTGCGCACGCTGGAAGCGGCCATGAAAGGCAGTTTACCGGAACCGAGCAGGGGTGAAACCAATCTGTTTATTACACCGGGTTACCGATTTCGCTGTGTGGATGCGTTGCTGACCAACTTTCACCTGCCTGAATCAACACTCTTGATGCTGGTCTGTGCGTTTGCCGGGTACCCGCGCATGATGCAGGCCTATCAGCACGCCATCGAGCAGGGTTACCGTTTCTACAGCTACGGTGATGCCATGTTTATTGAATCCCGTGACAGCAACTGAGCCGCCATTAAATGAAATTTGAATGTCATCAAACAGACGGCCGTGCCCGCCGCGGGCAGCTGATCTTTGACCGGGGTTGTGTGGATACGCCGGCATTTATGCCGGTCGGCACCTATGGCACGGTCAAGGCGATGACGCCGGAGGAAGTCAGCGGTACCGGTGCACAGATTATTCTTGGCAACACCTTCCACCTCATGCTGCGTCCGGGTACGGATATTATTAACCGGCATGGTGATCTGCATGATTTTATGCATTGGAAGGGGCCCATTCTGACGGATTCCGGTGGATTCCAGGTCTTCAGTCTCGATGCCTTGCGAAAAATCACTGAAGAAGGGGTGCGGTTCAGTTCACCCGTCAATGGCGACAAGGTCTTCCTGGGACCGGAAGAATCAATGCAGGTACAACGCGCACTGGGCGCTGATATCGTCATGATATTTGATGAATGCACGCCATACCCCGCGACGGAATCTGAAGCGCGGCTTTCCATGGAGTTATCACTGCGCTGGGCACGTCGCAGCCATGAGGCACATGGCAATAATCCAGCGGCCCTGTTTGGTATTGTGCAGGGCGGGATGTACCCGACCCTCAGGCAAACATCACTTGCGGGCCTGCGGGAGATAGGGTTCGATGGCTATGCCCTCGGTGGGCTGTCAGTGGGTGAGACCCGGGCAGAACGCGAGATGGTGCTGCAGCAAACCGTCAGGTCGATGCCCGAGCAATCCCCGCGCTACCTGATGGGTGTGGGTACCCCGGAAGACATTGTCGAGGCCGTCTATACCGGCATTGACATGTTTGATTGCGTGTTGCCAACCCGGAATGCCCGAAATGGCCATATCTACGTCTCCGACGGTATCGTCAAACTGCGTAACAGTGCCAATAAAACCGATATCCGGCCGCTGGATGCGGCGTGCGGCTGTTACACCTGCCAGAATTACAGCCGCGCCTACCTGCACCATCTGGACAAATGCAACGAAATCCTCGGTGCACGTCTGAACACCTTGCACAACCTGACGTATTATCAGGACCTGATGTCCGCTCTCCGCGCAGCGATCGAGGGCCAGTCACTGGATGCCTTTCGCAGAGAATTTTATCATCGGCGGGGTCAAATCGCGCCAGCTGTGCCATAATAGACGGCTTTTATCGGGGTTGGCACCCCGCACAGTCACTATGGACACCATCGCAATCGGCGTAGAGGAGTAAGAACAAGGCATGAATTTCTTTATTTCAGATGCACTCGCAGCAGCCCCGGAACAGACGGCTAATCCACTAACAAGCCTGTTACCCCTGGTTTTTATTTTTGTGGTCTTTTACTTTTTGCTGATACGTCCGCAGAGCAAGAAGGCAAAAGAGCACAAGAAAATGGTTGAGGCACTGGCCAAAGGGGATGAAATCGTTACCAATGGAGGCCTGCTGGGAAAGCTTGTGAAAGTCGGCGAGAATTTCGTTGATGTAGAACTTGCCGATGGCGTAACGGTAAAACTGCAGCGTAATGCAATTGCCAACGTGATGCCCAAGGGAACAATCAAAGGGCTGTAAGGCTCTGGAAGGACATTTCGATTATGAATCAGTACCCCCTGTGGAAATACCTGCTGCTCGTTATTATGCTGGTGATCGGTCTGATATACGCATTGCCCAATGTGTATGGAGAAGACCCGGCACTGCAAATTTCAGGTAGCCGCAACGCAACCTTGGATACAGCGGCAAAAGACAAGGTGATCAGTGCGCTGGAAGCGGCAAATATACCGGTCAAGACAACCGAGTTGAAACCCGACCAGCTACTCATTCGCTTTAACGATACCGAAACACAGCTTAAGGCAGTTGATTTTGTAAAGTCTGCACTGGGAACAGGCTATATCGTCGCATTGAATCTTGCTCCGGCCACTCCGGACTGGCTAAACAAGATGAATGCATTACCGATGTATCTTGGCCTCGATTTGCGCGGCGGTGTTCATTTCCTGATGGAGGTGGATATGCAAGCCGCTGTTGAAAAGGCCATTGAGCGCTACAGCAATGACCTTCGGGCACTGTTGCGTGATGCCCGTATCCGCTACGCCATGATCAGGGCAGAAGAGCAGGGGGTGCGCATCATGTTTCGCAGTGAGGCAGACCGGGAGCAGTCGCGCACGCTGCTGCAAAAGGAACTGCCGCTGCTGGTGATTGAAGACATCGACACGGAAAACCCTGGCCTGCTGGCGAAACTGGATGAACAGGAAATTCGCGACATTGAAACATTTGCCCTGCAGCAGAATATTTTAACGCTGCGTAATCGTGTCAACGAACTGGGTGTTGCCGAACCGGTGATCGTTCAACAGGGTTCGCAGCGTATTGTTGTTCAATTGCCGGGGGTGCAGGACACGGCTGAGGCAAAGCGCATACTGGGTGCTACTGCGACACTTGAATACCGGGCTGTTGATGCTGAGCACGATGTCCAGAGTGCCGTCGCTGGTTCCGTGCCGGCAGGGTCACGCCTTTACAAGGACCGTGACGGCAACCCGATACTGTTAAAGAAGGCAGTCATTGTTACCGGTGACCAGATCATCAATGCAAACTCGGGGCTTGACCAGCAATCCGGCAGTCCGCAGGTCTCGGTCATGCTGGATGCCAAGGGTGCACGCAGCATGCTGAAATTCACCAAGAAGAATGTCGGCAAGCCGATGGCCGTCGTGTTCATAGAGAACAAGAGCGAGACCACGCTGGTTGACGGTGTGCCGGTCAAACACAACAGGAAGATTGAAGAAGTCATCAGTGTCGCCACTATACGGGACGTTTTCAGCAAGCGCTTCCAGACCACCGGCCTGGATAGTCCGAAGGAAGCACATGAACTTGCCTTGCTGTTGAGATCCGGAGCGCTGGCCGCACCGGTCAACATCGTGGAAGAGCGTACCATCGGACCCAGCCTCGGCAAGGACAACATTGAACAGGGCTTTAATTCCGTCATTATCGGTTTTCTGGCCGTTCTGGTGTTCATGGCTCTTTACTACAAAGTATTTGGACTGGTCGCAGACCTGGCGCTGACACTGAACCTGGTGCTGATTGTGGCCGTACTGTCACTGTTACAAGCTACCCTGACCATGCCGGGTATCGCCGGTATTGTGCTGACGGTGGGTATGGCTGTCGATGCCAATGTGCTTATCTTCGAGCGCATACGTGAAGAATTGCGTAATGGTAACAGTCCCCAGGCCAGCATACAGGCGGGTTACGAAAAGGCATTCTCAACCATTGCGGATGCCAATATAACGACATTGATCGCAGCCGTTGTGCTGTTGAGTTATGGCACGGGCGCAATAAAAGGTTTTGCCGTAACACTCGCCATAGGCATTGTCACCTCCATGTTTACCGCCATCCTCGGGACGCGTGCGGTGATCAACCTTATCTACGGTGGGCGACGTGTAGCGCACCTCTCTATCTGAAGCCTGAAGGACTCATTTACGATGGAACTATTAAAAGACAAGCTGAAAATAGACTTCATGGGCAAGCGACGACTGGCCATGATCCTGTCGTCTGTGATCCTGGTGATTTCACTTTCTGCGCTGATAAGCAAGGGTCTTAACTTCGGAATTGACTTTACCGGTGGGACCCTGATTGAAGTGGGCTACCCTGAATCTGTAGAGCTCGAGCCGATACGAACGGCCCTGGCTGATGCCGGTTTTGACAGTGCGCAGGTCCAGCATTTCGGTTCCTCGCGCGATGTGCTGGTACGCATTGCCCCACAGGCCGACAAGGAAAGTGCACAACTCAGCGAGGAAGCTATCGCGGGCTTGCGCCAGCTGAATGCTGCCGTGGAAATGCGCCGCATTGAATTTGTCGGTCCCCAGGTGGGGGAGGAACTGACAGAGCAGGGCGCCCTGGCCATGATCTACGCGCTGATTGGAATACTGATCTATATCATGGTGCGCTTTCAGTGGCGGTTTGCACCGGGTGCCGTGTTCGCCCTGGTTCACGATGTGCTGATTATTATTGGCATTTTTGCCCTGTTCCAGTTCGACTTTGACCTGACCGTACTGGCAGCGCTGCTGGCCGTCATCGGTTATTCACTTAACGATACGATTGTCGTGTTTGACCGAATCCGTGAGAACTTTCGGAAAATGCGCAAAGGAACACCGCTTGACATCATCAATACCTCACTTAACCAGACGATATCGCGTACCTTGATGACATCCATCACCACGTTGCTGGTATTAATCTCGCTGTTTATCTTTGGTGGTGAAGTGATACATTCCTTTGCACTGGCATTAATACTTGGCGTCGTGGTGGGTACCTACTCCTCAATATACGTGGCAAGCACTGCAACACTGGCACTGGGTGTCACGAAAGCCGACTTGATGCCGGCGAAAGTCGAAGCCAAGGAAGGCGACGGCAGTATGGTATAGCTAATCAGGTTTTCCGCTTTTTCCCGGGAACGGGATAACAGTCGCTGTGTGTTGTGCGGTATTTTCGGCTTCTTCAACTGCAAGAATGTCCATTTTGGCGGTTTCACTGCCGCGACAGCTTTCATGGGTGAAGCTAAGCATTCCTTGCATGACGTCACGCATAATCATTTCCAGTGCAGCGCCGTTAATTTTTTTACTTTTCAATTTTTGTCACCCTGTTTGATTGGTCAGTTGCGTGATTTATGCATCGGCGCAGGGCGGTCAAACTTGAACACCAATCAGGTCGGATATAAGCTTGCTATAATCAAATAAGTATAATAACAAACAGTGTGTTACGGTAGGTTTGTACTTGTGTTTCTATGCTATTATTACCCGAGTTCTTCGCTCACGAACGGACGTATGGTCTTCAGAATATCTGTGAATACCTTTGGATTACCAGCGACGAGGTTGCCATTTTCCAGATGCTTGTGGCCGCCAAGAAAATCACTCGAAAGTCCGCCGGCTTCCTGTATCAACAGGACACCGGCTGCCATGTCCCAGATGTTCAGGCCGATTTCCCAGAAGCCATCGAGGCGGCCGGCAGCCACATAGGCAAGATCAAGTGCGGCAGCCCCGGGACGCCGGATGCCGGCGGTGTTCGGGAACAGTGCACGAAACATATCGAGATAGGCTTCAAGATGTTGCTGGGACTTGAATGGAAAGCCGGTACCCAGCAGCGAGCCATCAAGTGACTTCCGTTTTGTGACACGTATGCGTCGATCATTCAGCATCGCACCGGCACCGCGTGTTGCGGTAAATAATTCCTGCCGCAGCGGGTCATAAACAACGCCTTGTTCCAGACGCCCCTTGTGTCTGAGTGCGATGGACACGGCAAACTGAGGGAAACCGTGTAAAAAATTGGTCGTGCCATCCAGCGGATCAATGATCCACTGGTAATCATCACCTTCGCGCAGGCCGCTTTCCTCGGCAAGAATGCCATGGCTGGGGAAGGCCTTTCGCAGGGTATAGATAATTTCCTGTTCAGCCTTCTGGTCAACCTCGGTCACAAAATCATTCCGGTCCTTGCTATGAACGGCCAGACTATCCAGACGGTCGAGATTTCTGATGATAACGTTACCCGCACTGCGTGCTGCGCGAACCGCGATATTAAGTGTGGGATGCATGCTAAATTTTCCTTAGACTTTATAAAGACAAATATTATGGCCACGGAATCCACGGAAGAACACTAAAAAATAAATTCCTTGTAAATACTATTTCCGTCTTCTTCCGTGGATTCTGTGGCTATTTAATAAAAACAGGATGAGCAATCAGTTGTCCCAGCTGCAGTGGCTGTCCGGCTTGCAGGCTATCAACCCAGCTAACCGTGTCCGGGCCATACAGGAGGATAACGGTCGACCCCATGTTGAAACGTCCCATTTCTTCACCACGCTGCAGTTCAACAAGCTGATTGCCTGCTTGTTCGAATGTTTTGGTCTGTAGTGACATACCCAGCTCCGGATTGACGACGCCTGACCAGACCGTTTCCATGCAGGATACAAAAATAGCGCCGACCAAAATCATTGCCATTGGGCCTGCGGGGGTTTCGAATAGACAGACCAGGCGTTCATTGCGAGTAAACAGGCCCGGTATTGCGCGTGTCGTGTGTGGTGCCACACTGAAAAGGCGGCCCGGGATATAGGTCGTTTCAAGTAAACGGCCCGGGCAGGGCATATGGATCCGGTGGTAGTCGCGCGGTGACAGATAGAGAGTGGCAAACTTGCCGTTCCTGAACAGGGCTAGCTGTTCAGTATTCCCCCCCAGTAACGATGCCAGTGAATAGTCCCGGCACTTGGCCTGTAGCAGTCGCCCGGCAGTAATGTCACCGGCCTGACTGACATGGCCATCAACCGGACTGACGATTAGCTGTGGATCATCCGGATAGGGGCGGGCCTTTGCCTTCAAGGCCCGCGTAAAGAAGTGATTGAAATCGGTATAGGCTTCTGCCGCCGGTGCTTCGGCGTCGGCCATGTCAACTTTGAAGTGTCTGATAAACAGCTTGATCAGAGGCGTTTTCCACCAGCCAATTTGCCAGCGGGTTGCCCTTCGCACCAGCCTGGATAACAGTTGATGGGGTAATAAGGCCAGTGGCCAGGACTTCAACTGGTCCAGCAGACTGGCGGGGCTTGTGGACATATTAATGATGATGACTGTGTTCATGCCCGCCGGTCTTGCGGACCACGGGTGCATGAACGGTGATGCTGTCTCCGTCACTGGCATGGATAATCAGTATAATACTGTCGCCATCACGCAACGGGCGCTGTGGATCAAACAGCATCAAGTGTAAACCGCCCGGTTCAAGGGTAACGCTGCCGCTGGCTGGCAATTGCAACTGTTCGACCGGCAACATTTTCGCAACGCCGTCTTCCACAACCGTGCGGTGGATCTGGGCATCCCTGAAATCCGGACTGTCTATGCGGGTGATGGTGCGCGGTGTGTCAGCGGTGTTTTTCAATACCATATACGCGGCCAGCACCGTGGAGGCTGGTGGCGCTTCACGTACCCAGGGTGTCTCGACATCCACTGCAGCCCCGGCCATGACGGTGGACAGAAAGGACAGCAATAGCAGGACGATGGCTGCTGGTATTCGCAGGTTGATCTGCATCACTGATAAGCCTGCAACATCTTCCTGAAATCGCCGGCGATGGTCTCGACAGACAGGGGTGGTGAAAACACTGCATGATAGCGGCCGTCCGGATCGAACAGGAAAACAGCGGCTGTATGATCCATCAGATAGGCTTCACTGCCGGGTTCCGGCTGCACACGCTCATAGAGTATGCCCAACTGCCGGGTCAGTTGCTCAAGCCCCTGATCAGTACCGGTAACACCGAGAAAATCACCATTGAAGTAGGTAACATACTCGGCCAGCCGTTCGGGCGTGTCGCGTTCCGGGTCGACGGTGACCATGACAAAGCGAATGTCTGCATCGACATCCTGCAGGCGTTGCGCGATGCTGTTGAGGACAGACAGCGTCGTCGGACAAACATCCGGGCAGTAGGTATAGCCAAAGAACAGGAATGACCAGTGCTGTTCAAGGGCAGCATTGTCAAACACTACATTGTTATGATCGACCAGCTCAAACGGCTGAACCTCTCTCGCTACTGGAAAACGCGTGGCCGAAAGTTCATCCTGTACAACCGTCCGCTGAAGAAAAAAGCGCGCAGACAAAATACCGGCAACCGTGGCCAGTATGATTATAATCACACCCTTGAGGATGAAAGCGGATTTTGGAGCTGACTGAGATGTTGACATGGGCGGAGATTATTCCACAGAGCCGGTCACGATACACTACTCCTGAATTGATAATGCCATAATCTCTATGATTGCAGCGACAAATACAACACCACGTGCATTAATCCAGTGGGGTGCAGACCGGTTCGACAAGGCCGGGCTTGTTTTTGCCCATGGTACGGATAATGCGCTTGATGAGGCTGCCTGCCTGGTGTTGCACACCTTGCAGATAGGCTACGATCAGCCGGATGCCGTGCTTGACAAACAGATTGGCGAGGCGGACCGGCTGCGTGTCGTGCAATTGCTGGAACAGCGCGTCAGCAGCCGTAAACCGGCTGCCTACCTGTTAGGTGAAGCCTGGTTCGCCGGTATGCCTTTTTATGTTGATGAGAGGGTACTGGTGCCACGTTCGCCGATCGCCGAATTAATCGGGGCACAGTTTATGCCCTGGGTAAACCCGGAGCAGGTTAGCAGGGTACTTGATATATGTACCGGCAGTGGTTGTATCGGTATTGCCTGTGCGCAGGCTTTTCCGGATGCCACTGTTGATCTGACAGACCTGTCCAGAGACGCACTGGATGTCGCACAGGAAAACATCAACCGCCATCAGTTGAATGACCGGGTGAAGGTGGTCCGGTCGGATGTGTTTTCAGCCTTGCACGGGCAGGTCTATGACATTATCGTTGCCAATCCGCCCTATGTGCCAGCAGAGGAAATGCAGCAACTGGCGCCGGAGTTTGGACATGAGCCGTCAATGGGCTTACAGGCGGGAAGTGATGGCCTGGATATCATCGTGCAGATATTAAAAGAGGCTGCCGGTCATCTTGCTGATAGCGGCATCCTGGTCGCCGAGGTTGGGCACACACAGGGTTTACTGCTTGCCCGGTATCCGCAAGTACCCTTCATGTGGCTTGATTTCGAGTATGGTGGAAGCGGGGTTTTTATGCTGGACAAGACACAACTTGAAACTTACCAGCCGCTATTTGATCAGGTGGTTTCACAACGTGTGAAAACAGGATAACTGGTACAGGATAACTGGTGAGGTGAAATGTAATGAGTGGACGAGCCAAGACTGCGGAAGCGTATGCTCGCCTGGTTGAACAGGTGATTGATGAATTACAGGATATTCTTGATGCCGACCGTTTTGATTTTGACGATGTGGAAAGCAATATAGATTATGTCGAGGTATTGCTGAAAGAAATGCGTGATTTGCGTGCATCCATGACGGATGGCAGTTATCAGTTCGGTCGCAACGATTTGCCCTTCATGCGCATCGTGAAGGCACATAATGACAACGATCTGCCCTGCATCCGCTTATTCTATGATATTAACCAGACTCATCATGAAGGTCTGGATATTCAGTAAAACTGGATATACAGAAAACCGGGTACTGTTTCAGCGTTGACCCGGGGCTCAGGCCTTGGCTCGGTAGATCAATCCGGGACGAATCAGCAATTCATCCTTGTTTAACTGTTCCAGTGGAAATTCCCCGTCAATATTTTCTGCGATGCGATCAAAGACGTAAGTGCCGTTACGTGACTCGATTGTCTGGTGGATGGGTTGGCCGAGGTAGCTACCTGCCAGCGAGGTCCGCTGTGTTTGTGATTGTGCCACGATGTTCTCCTTAGGACGTTGCGTGATTAATGCTTACACAGGGCCTATCGGTCACAATGACGCAATCTTTAATTAAGGGGGCGACGCTCTGCCCGTGAGTCGTTACAATATCCACATGTCAGGAAACAGCTTTGGGAAATTGTTCACCGTAACCGGCTTTGGCGAGAGTCATGGGGCGGCGCTGGGTTGTATCGTGGATGGCTGCCCGCCGGGACTGGAGTTGTCGGAAGCTGACCTGCAGGGCGAGCTGGATCGTCGCAAACCCGGCAAGACGCGGCATACCACCCAGCGGCGTGAAGCTGACGAGGTGCAGATCCTTTCAGGTGTGTTTGAAGGTAAAACCACCGGCTCGCCGATTGGCCTGATCATCCATAATACGGATCAGCGTTCAAAGGATTATTCCAAAATCAAGGACCGCTTTCGTCCCGGTCATGCGGATTACACCTATCAGCAAAAGTACGGTATCCGGGATTACCGCGGTGGTGGGCGCTCATCCGCACGCGAGACTGCCATGCGAGTCGCCGCAGGTGCAATTGCAAAAAAATATCTGCAGCAACGCCATGGTATCGAGATCCATGGTTACCTGGCGCAACTTGGCCCCATCAAGCTGGAACTGAAAGACTGGTCTGCAGTGGATCAGAATCCGTTTTTTTCACCGGATCCGTCACGTGTACTGGAACTGGAAACGTACATGGATGCCTTGCGTAAGGAAGGTAACTCGGTAGGCGCGCGTATCAATATAGTCGCAACCGGTGTACCGCCCGGACTGGGTGAGCCTATTTTTGACCGTCTGGAGGCCGACATCGCGCACGCACTCATGAGTATTAATGCCGTCAAGGGTGTTGAGATAGGGGCCGGCTTCGATTGTGTCGAGCAAAAGGGTACCGAGCACCGTGATGAAATCACGCCGGCAGGATTTCTCAGTAACCACGCTGGCGGCACCCTGGGTGGTATTTCCAGCGGCCAGGATATCCTCGCCAGCATTGCACTCAAACCCACTTCGAGTATCCGCATCCCCGGACAAACAGTCGATATCGAAGGCAGGCCGGTGGAGGTGGTCACCACCGGGCGGCATGACCCCTGTGTCGGTATCCGTGCCACGCCCATCGCTGAAGCCATGCTGGCGATGGTGCTGATGGACCAGCTGCTGCGTCATCGCGCTCAGAACATGGATGTGACTTCCAGCACTCCGATCATTCCGGCTTCACCGGCGGATTAACTCTACAAGTCCGGACACGCCGGCAGTCGCACGACATGATTTACTGGCGGTTGTCCGGTTTCTACCTGTTTTATTTTGCATCGCTGGGTGCCCTGATTCCGTACTGGAGCCTGTACCTGGAATCCAGCGGCTTCAGTGTCACCGAGATCGGTCAACTGATCGCCATACTCATGGCCACCAAGATTGTGGCACCGAACATCTGGGGCTGGATTGCCGATCGCAGCGGTCAGCGGATGGCAATTATTCGCATGGCGTCACTGCTGGCAGCAATTACCTTCAGCGGCGTCTTCATTAGTCACAGTTTCTGGTGGCTGGCACTGGTGATGGCAGTATTCAGCTTTTTCTGGAATGCGACGCTACCACAGTTTGAAGCTACCACCATGAGTCATCTCGGTGACGACTTTCACCGTTACAGTGGCATCCGTCTGTGGGGCTCGATCGGATTTATCATCGCCGTAACCGGTCTGGGGACACTACTGGGGCACTCGGGTACGGGGCTGTTGCCAATGGTGCTAATGGGGCTGTTTGTACTGATCTGGTTAAGCAGCCTGATCGTGCCGGAATCTGCCGCCGGGCATCAGCCTCTGGACCAGGAACCCCTGCGCAAGGTATTGAGTCGGCCACTGGTGCTGTCGCTGCTGGCGGTGTGTTTCCTGGTGCAGGCCAGCCACGGTCCGTATTACGCATTCTTCAGTATTTACATGGAGCGCCATGGATACCCGACAGCCGTCATCGGGCAGCTGTGGGCGCTGGGTGTAGTCGCGGAAATCGTTATCTTCCTCTTTATCCCGGTCTTGTTACCCCGCTTTGGTGCACGCAAGCTGCTGATTGTGGCGGTTGCCCTGACGGCCCTGCGCTGGTTGTTGACGGCACTGTATGCCGACAGTCTGGCCGTTATTGTTTTCAGCCAGACCTTGCACGCCGCCAGTTTTGGCCTGTATCACGCGGTGATGATTTTCCTGATTCATTCCCTGTTTACCGGGACTCACCAGGGACGTGGACAGGCCTTGTACAGCAGCGTGAGTTTTGGCGCCGGTGGCGCGGCCGGGATCCTGCTCAGTGGCTATCTGTGGACGGAAATGGGTCCGCAGACGATGTACCTGATGGCTGCATTGACCAGCCTGTTTGCTCTGCTGTTGGTGCTGTTCTGTGTCAGGAATATCCCCGAGAGTTGAAAGGAATGGATGGCTTCATTCCGTAGTTACTATATACTTTCGCGTTTAAGCTGCTACATGGGTAAGTGGGCGACTATTGATGTCCGGCAAGACACTCTACGACAAACTCTGGGATGCACATCTTGTTCGGCAGGACGATAATGGCACGGCGCTGATTTATATTGATCGCCACCTGATTCATGAGGTGACCTCTCCACAGGCCTTTGAGGGACTGCGCCTGGCCGGGCGCACGCCCTGGCGCACGGATTCTATCCTGGCGGTCCCGGACCATAATGTTCCAACCACTAACCGTGCCTCGGGTATTTCTGATCCGGTGTCCCGGGTGCAGGTGGAAACCCTGGACCAGAACTGTGCCGAACTGGGTATAACCGAATTTCTCATGAATGACCCGCGCCAGGGAATTGTGCATGTCATCGGTCCGGAACAGGGGGCGACACTGCCGGGTATGACCGTCGTCTGTGGTGATTCGCACACGTCCACACACGGTGCTTTCGGGGCGCTGGCGTTTGGTATCGGTACCTCGGATGTCGAACACGTGCTGGCAACACAGTGCCTGATATTAAATAAAGCAAAGAATCTGGAAATTCGTGTGGACGGCCAGTTGGCGGCGGGTGTTGCGGCGAAAGATGTCGTGCTCGCCATCATAGGCAAGATTGGTACGGCCGGCGGGACCGGATGCTCCATTGAGTTTTCCGGATCGACCCTGCGTGATATGACCATGGAGGGCCGCATGACGGTCTGTAATATGGCCATCGAGGCAGGCGCCCGGGCCGGCATGGTTGCAGCCGATGACACGACTGTCAACTATCTGAGTGGCCGGCCCTATGCACCGCAAGGTGAACTCTGGGACCGTGCGATCGAGACCTGGCAGGACCTGCACAGCGATGCGGATGCCGGTTTCGATCGCCGTGTCACTCTGGATGCAGCACAGATACAGCCGCAGGTCACCTGGGGAACGTCACCGGAAATGGTGGCCGCTATCGACGGTGTGGTACCTGATCCGGACGATGAGCCGGACGCCGTCAAACGTGAAGGCATGCGTAATGCACTTGCCTACATGGACCTGACACCCGGCATGGCCATCACCGACATCCAGCCTGATCATGTCTTCATCGGTTCCTGCACCAATGCACGTATAGAAGACCTGCGTGCAGCCGCTGCTGCGATACGCGGGCGCAAGCTTGCCCGGGGCATCAAGCAGGCACTGGTCGTGCCTGGTTCCGGTCTGGTCAAGCGCCAGGCCGAAGCAGAGGGACTCGACAAACTGTTTACAGACGCCGGGTTTGAATGGCGTGAACCGGGTTGTTCCATGTGCCTGGCAATGAATGCCGACCGCCTGGCACCCGGTGATCGCTGTGCATCGACGTCCAATCGAAATTTTGAGGGCCGCCAGGGGCAGGGTGGACGCACGCACCTGGTGAGTCCGGCAATGGCGGCAGCCGCGGCCGTCACTGGACATTTCTCTGATGTTCGCCTTGAACAGGACTGATTGAAGGGACAGTGAGTTAATGGAAAAATTTGATAAACATCATGGCGTGGTGGTGCCGCTGGACCGGCACAATGTCGATACCGATGCCATTATTCCGAAGCAGTTCCTGAAATCGATTAAACGCAGCGGCTTTGGACCCAACCTGTTTGATGAATGGCGCTACCATGATCAGGGTGAACCCGGCATGGATCACAGTGCTCGCCAAAAGAACATGGATTTTGTACTCAACCACCCACGCTACGAGGAGGGCACTATCTTGCTGGGCCGCCACAATTTCGGCTGCGGTTCTTCTCGCGAGCACGCCGTGTGGGCACTAATGGACCATGGCTTCCGTGTTGTGATCGCGCCCAGTTTCGCAGACATTTTTTTTAACAATTGCTACAAGAATGGCCTGCTGCCTATCGTGCTCGATGAGGATGTCATCGACCGCCTGTTTGCCGAGGTCAACGATCATCACGGCTACCGCCTGCGGCTCGATCTGCCTGCCCAGGAAATTCATCTGCCTGACGGGGAAGTCATCAACTTTGATATCGACCCGTTCCGCAAGGATTGTTATATCCGCGGCCTGGATGACATCGGCCTGACGCTTGAACACGCTGGTGATATCCGCAACTTTGAAGAAAAGCGCCGACAGACAGCCCCATGGTTATTCTATAAGCTGGATTAAATAAAATATTTAACATATTAATATGACACATAATATAGCTATATTGCCGGGTGATGGTATCGGCCCGGAAATTATCGCCGAGGCCCGTCGGGTATTGGCGGTATTACAGGCCGAACACGGACTTTCCATCGAAATGGAACAGGCCGATATTGGCGGTACTGCCTATGATGTGCATGGCCACCCGCTCCCCGAATCTACGCTGCAAGTCGTTCGCCAGGCCGATGCCATCCTGCTGGGTTCAGTGGGTGGCCCGCAATGGGAAACGCTGGATCGTGCACTGCGCCCCGAGCAGGGCTTGCTGGGTTTGCGTTCCGAACTGGCACTGTTTTCAAATTTGCGCCCCGCAATCCTGTATCCACAACTGGTGGCTGCCTCGACCCTGAAACCCGAAGTCGTCAGCGGGCTTGATATCATGATCGTACGTGAATTAACCGGTGGTATTTACTTCGGTCAGCCACGTGGCATCCGTACCCTCGATGATGGCCAGCAACAGGGTTTCAATACCCTGGTGTATTCCGAAGCTGAGGTCGAGCGCATTGGCCGCTCCGCATTCGAGATTGCACGTAAACGTTCCGCACGGCTGTGCTCTGTTGACAAGGCCAACGTGCTGGAGGTTTCCGAACTGTGGCGACAGGTCATGTCGGGGCTTGCCGAGGAGTACAGAGATGTCGAGTTGAGTCACATGTACGTGGATAATGCGGCCATGCAACTGGTGCGGGATCCAAAGCAGTTTGATGTAGTAGTGACGGGAAACATGTTTGGCGATATCCTCTCGGACGTGGCTGCCATGCTCACCGGTTCAATCGGGATGCTGCCCTCCGCATCACTGGACAGTCAGGGCAAGGGCATGTACGAGCCCATCCACGGCTCGGCACCGGATATAGCCGGGCAGGGTATTGCCAACCCGCTGGCGACAATACTGTCTGTGTCGATGATGTTGCGCTACAGCCTCAATGAAGCAGCGCTCGCGGAGCGCATCGATGCGGCAGTGGGTACCGTGCTGGACGCCGGTTTACGGACGGCCGATATTGCCTCCGAGGGTATGCAAACGGTGGGCACACGTGCCATGGGGGATGCCGTGGTTGCTGCCCTGCAGGCCGGGTAGACGCACTGTATCAGGGAAACGCAAGTTTAATTCGTCATTCCGGGCGGAGCGGGAATGACGAAAAATTACTAAGGTAGATAAAGAAGATGTCAGCAAAATTTGATGTAGCCGTTGTCGGCGCCACCGGTGCAGTTGGCGAAACCATGCTGGAAATACTTGCCGAGCGTAAATTTCCCGTTAACAAGGTCTACCCGCTTGCCAGTTCCCGCTCGGCTGGCAAGAAAGTCCCGTTCGGTGATACCTGGCTCACGGTTCAGGACCTGGACAGTTTTGATTTTTCCAGGGCACAAATTGGCCTGTTCTCGGCCGGTGCCGGCATTTCCGAAAAATATGCACCCATCGCTGCCGCTGCCGGTTGTGTGGTCATCGATAACACCTCCCAATTTCGTTATGACGATGAGATCCCGCTGGTGGTGCCCGAGGTGAATCCGCAGGCCATTGCTGGCTATAAACGTCACAACATCATTGCCAACCCGAATTGCTCAACCATCCAGATGCTGGTGGCGTTGAAGCCGTTACATGATGAAGCCGGTATTGAACGCATCAATGTCTGCACCTATCAGGCGGTATCGGGCACCGGCAAAGAAGCGGTGGCCGAACTGGCAGGACAGACGGCCGAATTGCTAAACGGTCGGACGGCTGACATAAAGGTTTACCCGAAACAGATTGCCTTTAACGTATTGCCACAAATCGATGTGTTCATGGACAACGGCTATACCAAGGAAGAAATGAAAATGGTCTGGGAAACCCGGAAAATCCTGGGTGATGACTCGATCCAGGTAAATCCGACAGCCGTACGTGTGCCGGTCTTCTACGGGCACTCCGAGGCAGTACATATCGAAACCCGGAAAAAGCTCGATGCAGAAAAGGCTACCACCCTGCTGCAGAATAGTCCGGGGATTGTGGTACTGGATGAGCGCCAGGATGGTGGCTACCCGACGGCGGTGTCCGAGGGTGCGACACACGATCCGGTTTACGTAGGCCGCATCCGGGAAGATATTTCTCACCCGAGGGGGTTAGATCTGTGGGTTGTTGCCGATAACGTGCGCAAAGGTGCTGCACTTAATAGTATTCAGATCGCAGAAATACTTGTTAAAGAGCATTTTAAGAGCTAGTCCGCAGTAGATCGGTCTATTCTCGGACAGGCTCCTGGGCTATATTGCTGCCAGCACGGCAGCGGCACCACTTTATCCGGGTCACAAGGAGTACATTCTTGCCCGGGAATCAATGGCTAAGCCAACAAAAGGGGATCCAGGCATGTACAGGAAATCGGCTCTAACAGCAGCCCTGTTATTAATTAGCGCGTCCTCGCAACTTCATGCGCTGGGGCTCGGCGAGATTGATATGCAATCGGCACTTAATCAGCCGATGGAGGCCGTCATTGAATTGACGTCTGCTGCAGGTGCCGATCTCTCGAAAGTGAATGTCACCCTGGCCTCCCAGGCTGCCCACCAGCGAATTGGCTTGTCGAGATCCAGAATCCTCAATGATTTCGCCTTCAATCTGGAAAAGGACCGTCATGGCAATGCCGTCATAAGGATAAGCAGCCACGGTGCCGTCCATGAACCCTTCCTGGAATTCCTGCTGGAGCTCACATGGCCTAACGGACGCTTGTTACGCGAATATACCGTGCTGGTAGATCCGCCGATTACCATGCCAGCCAGACCAGCCAGCCCCGTCACACCGGTTAGCAGGGTTCCTGCTTCCACAACGGCTGTCCAGACTCAAGCTCGCCAAAGCCAGCCCCGCCCGGCGCCAGCAGTTACTCGTTCATCAGCACCGGCACCGGCAACAAGCGCTGATAATTATGGGCCGATCAGGCGTAACGATACCCTGTGGTCGGTTGCTGAAAGGCTGCGCCCGGACAACGGTATATCAATACACCAGATGATGCTGGCATTACAGCGGGAAAATCCGCAGGCGTTTGTTGACAACAATATAAACAACCTCAAGGCCGGCGCAACGCTGAGCGTCCCGTCACGGGATGAAATACTGTCAGTCAGCGCCTCAGACGCGTTGACAGAAACCTCGCAACAATATTCCGATTGGACAGAGGGGACGCAACCCCCTGAACAGGATGTGCCGACTAAGGAAGCACCTGCAGTAGCAGAAACTGACGTCGAGCCTGAAGCCGTTGTTACCATGGAATCACGTTTGCAGTTGATGGCACCCGAAGATGACGCCGTTGAGGGTAGCGCCACGACGGGTGATCCTGTGGAGGCGACGGGTGAGTCCAGTGAATCCAGCACTGAACTGCTGAATCAGCAGCTTGCGTTGGCCACAGAAGAGGCGGAGACCAGCAAGGTACAATCAGCAGAACTCCAGTCTCAGGTTTCTGAACTGGAAGAGCAGCTCGAAACCATGTCGCGCCTGCTTGAACTCAAGGATGAAGCACTGGCCAGCATGCAGCAACAACTTGCAGCAGACGCTGCCGCCGAACCAGCAGAAGCAGCGCCTGAAGAGGTTGAACTGGAGATAGCAGATGAAACAATAGCAGCCGAGGAGGCCACAGCTGAAGAAGCCACAGCTGAGGATGTTTCCGGAGAAGCTGCGGCCATGGTTGAAAATGGCGATGACTCCAGAGGGATCGTCAACAAGCTGATGGATAATCCACTGCTCGCCGGTCTTGGTGTGCTGGTTGCCTTGTTGCTGGGTGGATTCCTCTGGTCTTCAACACGACAAAAGAACCACTCTGGCATCTTTGATGAAGAAATGACGCTGGATAAGCACCTGTCGGGCACCGCTAGCAGCAGTAATAAAGACAGCACAGCCTCTGTTATTGAGGTGAGCGATTCGGAACCGGAACAACAACTTGATTCTGAACCCGCCAATGATGACAGCGACCCCGTGACCGAGGCCGATGTGTACCTCGCCTATGGAAGGATTCAGCAGGCTGAAGATGTATTGCAGGCAGCACTGGCTGCATCTCCAGATGATAGTGCTATTCATCTCAAACTGCTTGAGGTCTATCATGCAGCGGGCAATGTTGCTGCATTTAACCGTGAAGCCAGTGATTTCCGTAAGGGTGTCGAGGAGGAAGATGCCGTCTGGATGCAGATAGCTTCCATGGGGCATGCACTGGAGCCGGATAATGATCTGTATCGCGCTGTGGCCATCCATACTGCCGATGCCAATATTGATTTCGACATGGATCTTTCCAGTATGGAAAACCTGGCAGATCAGAACCGGCCTCTGGATGATGCAGCTAACGATGACAGTGATTCTGATCTACCGGAAAGTAGAGAGATCAACCTCGATGAGGCTGCTGACATGCTCGCTGCCGGAGGTGATCTTGATGAGGAAGATGCCTCGGAAGGGCTGCTCAGTACGGCGGAAGAAGTGACTACCAAGCTGGATCTTGCTCGCGCCTATCTGGACATGGGTGACCCGGACGGTGCACGCAGCATTCTTGGCGAAGTCATGGAAGAGGGCAACGACGAGCAAAAGAACGAAGCTGAAGTGTTAATCTCGAAGCTTGCCTGATGTCCACCCGCTGATACGCATTGTCATGCTGCTGGTGTTCACGGCAGGCATGGCAACGGCTCGGCCTGAACTTCTGACCGGCGGCTTTGCGTTTCTGCTGTTGTTATATGCCCTGGCCGGGATACCTTCGCCAGCGACACTTGTACACATGATCAAGCGACTGCGCTGGTTGCTGCTGGCAATTCTCATCGTTTACGGATGGTGGACACCGGGTGTCAGTCTTTGGCCCGGTGCGGGTACCTTGTCGCCGACCATGGATGGCCTTTACCTTGGCATGCTGCGGGTGATGGCATTGATTGCCATTATAGCTGCCGTTCATCTGTTACTGCAGAGCACACCGCGTGAAGATTTACTGCCGGCGATCATGCAGTTGATCCGGCCGCTAACAACGCGCCACGTGCGCGAACGCATTGCCGTCAGGACGCTTTTGTCGATAGAAGCAGTGACGCAGGTACAATCACTTGCAAGCGATGTACTGCGTGAACATCCGGTTAGCAGCAGAAATATTTCGAACCTGGCCAGGGCATCACAGCTACTCTACAGAAACGTACTCGACAGGGCTGACCAGGCAGGCAACACTCTGATCGAGGTTCGGGCGTTGTCTGCACCACCGTGGTGGCAATGGATCATTCCTCTGACGATGAGTGGAATGCTGCTTTTCCTTGTATAAGCATTACCTGCACTGCGCGGGCTGGGTTAATGTAAAATACCTGCATGCGCTGCCTTGATCACACTTGATTCTTATGCGTTTCGCTGCGGGCATTGAATATGACGGCTCCGGTTTTTTTGGCTGGCAACGTCAGTCTGAAGGACGCACCGTGCAAACCTGTGTTGAAAAGGCCATTTCAGCGGTGGCCGACCACAAGGTCAATGTAGTCTGTGCCGGGCGTACGGATACCGGCGTACATGCGACCGGGCAGATTATTCATTTTGACACCGAGGCCGTGCGACCGAGCAACAACTGGCTGCGTGGAAGCAATGCCAACTTGCCTGACGATATCAGTGTACTGTGGCTGTCCGCAGCAGACGAGGCCTTTCATGCACGCTTCAGCGCGACGCAAAGACATTACCGGTACATCATCTACAATCATCCGGCCAGATCTGCCTTGCTAAGAAACCATGTCTGCTGGCAGCATAGAGACCTGGATGCAGATAAAATGGCGCATGCTGGCCAGTACCTGCTGGGAGAGCACGATTTCAGTTCGTTTCGCGCCGTGGCCTGCCAGGCGCATAGCCCGATCCGCACCATACATTCACTTGAAATCAGGCGTAGCGGCCGTTTTATCACCCTTGATATTGTCGCCAATGCCTTTCTGCACCACATGGTGCGCTGCATAGCCGGTGTCCTGATCAAGACCGGCTGTGGTGAACAGCCACCAGGATGGGTCAGCGAGGTGCTCCAGGCAAAAGACCGGCGCGTGAGTGGTGTCAATGCAGTGCCTGCCGGTTTGTACCTGGTAGAAGTCCGCTATCCCGATCATTTTCAGGTACCATTGTGTAGCCGGCTGCCGGCATTCGAATGAGATTGACCCTCAGGTGAAACGTACCCGTGTCAAAATTTGTGGTATTACCCGCGTCGAAGATGCCACTGCCGTGGTGCAGTACGGTGCCGACGCCCTGGGCCTGGTGTTTTACCCGAAGAGTCCGCGATTTGTTGATAGTGCACGTGCCCGGGAGATTGCCACGTCGGTCGCGCCATTTGTCGCGGTCGTCGGCTTATTTGTTAATGCGGATCCGGATAGCATTCACCGGATTATTGATAGAATCCCGTTGGGGCTGCTGCAGTTTCATGGTGATGAGGATAATGACCTATGCAAATCATTTGGGCTGCCATTCATTAAATCAATCGCAATGCATAAAGATATAGATGCCGGGTCCCGGATAGAACGCTATCCTGATGCGGCCGGATTTCTGTTGGATGCTTGGCAGCCGCAGTCACATGGCGGCGGTGGTGAGACCTTTGACTGGAAAACCATACCGGAATCATTCCCGGCACCCTTGATTCTGGCCGGTGGATTGACCCCCGGGAATGTGACGTCGGCAATCACCACAGCCCGCCCCTATGCGGTGGATGTCAGTAGTGGCGTAGAATCGGCGAAAGGCATCAAATCAGCTGATAAAATAGCGGCTTTCATACAAGGAGTAGAAGACAGTGACACAGGTGGCTGATAACAGCACGAACCAGGAACCACTCCCGGATGGGCGCGGGCACTTCGGTACCTTCGGCGGGCGTTTTGTTGCCGAGACGCTGATGCGACCGCTCGATGAACTGAACGCGGCCTACCGGAAGTATATGCAGGATCCCGAGTTCCAGGCAGAACTGGATCAGGATCTGGCCCGCTTTGTCGGACGCCCTTCGCCGTTGTATTTCGCTGCACGCTGGAGCGAGCAGCTTGGCGGTGCGCGTATCTACCTCAAACGTGAAGACCTGAATCATACCGGTGCTCACAAGATCAATAACACGGTTGGCCAGGTGCTGCTGGCAAAACGCATGGGCAAGACACGCATCATCGCCGAGACCGGCGCCGGCCAGCATGGTGTCGCAACGGCAACAGTGGCTGCCCGCATTGGCATGGAATGTGTCGTGTACATGGGTGCGGAAGACATCAAGCGCCAGGCCATTAACGTCTACCGCATGCGCCTGCTGGGTGCCGAGGTCGTCTCGGTAGAGTCGGGTTCGAAAACCCTGAAGGATGCGCTCAATGAAGCCATGCGTGACTGGGTCACCAACGTGGATAACACCTTTTACATTATTGGCACCGTGGCCGGTCCACATCCTTACCCGGCAATGGTAAGAGACTTCCAGACCATTATCGGCCGTGAAACTCGGCAACAGATCCAGCAGCTGGAAGGGCGCTTGCCGGATGCGCTGGTCGCCTGTGTCGGTGGTGGTTCCAACGCCATTGGCCTGTTTCATCCCTTCCTTGCTGACAGCACGGTTGAACTCTACGGGGTTGAGGGCGGTGGTGACGGTGTCGAAACCGGGCGTCATGCAGCACCGCTGTGTGCCGGCAGTTCCGGGGTACTGCACGGTAACCGGACTTATTTAATGGAAGACAGCGATGGCCAGATCATCGAGACCCACTCGATTTCAGCAGGCCTCGACTACCCGGGTGTCGGGCCCGAGCATGCCTGGCTAAAAGACACGGGCCGAGCAAACTATGTGGCCATCACCGATACGGAAGCACTGGAAGCATTTCATAAGCTCACCCGCACCGAAGGCATTATGCCGGCGCTGGAATCCAGTCACGCCCTGGCCTATGCCGGCAAGCTTGCGGCCGGCATGGATGAGGACAAGATCGTGATTGTGAATCTGTCGGGACGAGGTGATAAGGATGTGCACACCATTGCGGAACTGGAGGGCATCACGATATGAGTCGTATCCAGCAACGCTTTGCCGACTTGCAGTCCCGGCACAGAAAGGCACTGATTCCGTATGTCACTGCGGGTGATCCACAACCTGAAGTCACGGTACCGCTGATGCATGCACTGGTGGCCGCCGGTGCAGATCTGCTTGAAGTGGGCGTACCATTTTCCGATCCGATGGCAGATGGACCGGTCATACAGGCCGCCTGTGAACGCGCCCTCAAACACCACGTTACCCTGCACCATGTCCTTGATATGGTCAGTGAATTCCGGCGGTCTGATGCAGATACTCCGGTTGTCCTGATGGGCTATCTGAATCCCATTGAGGTATGGGGCTATGCGGCATTTTCACAGGCCGCTGCCGCTGCCGGTGTCGATGGTGTCCTGACGGTGGATATGCCTCCGGAGGAGGCAGGGGAGCTCGCTGCTGCGATGGAAGAAGCCGGTATGGACACGATTTTCCTGCTGGCGCCCACCAGCGATGCGGCCCGCATGCAGAAGGTCAGTGAATTGGCCAGTGGCTTTATTTACTATGTGTCGTTCAAGGGCGTCACCGGTGCGAATCGTCTGGATGTATCGTCCGTTGCCATGAAGCTCAAGGAGTTACGCCAGTATACAGCGTTACCCATAGGCGTAGGATTCGGTATCCGGGATGCCGAAACCGCGGGGCAGGTGGCTGAAGTTGCCGATGCCGTTGTCGTTGGCAGTGTGCTGATCAAACAGCTTGCCGAGCTCGTCGGACAACCCGAGGCTATCCCCGCTGCGCTGGCAACAACGGTTGCAGCACTGCGTGCCGGTATTGACAAAGCAGTATAAGCTACCAAGAGACGAATTTTCGTATCAAGGCATGAACAGGTACAATCAAAGACATGAGCTGGTTTAGTAAACTCGTTCCCTCCCAGATCCGTACCGTTGGCGGTAACAAGCGCACGGTGCCCGAAGGTCTGTGGGTGAAATGTGACTGCTGCGGTGCAGTGTTATACCGGACCGAGCTGGAAAGAAATTTTGATGTATGCCCGAAGTGCAGTCATCACATGCGTATTGGTGCGCGTCTGCGTCTGGAGATGTTCCTCGATAAAGACTCAGCTCAGGAAATTGATGCCAATCTCGAACCGGTTGATGTGCTCAAATTCAAGGACAGCAAAAAGTACCGGGATCGCCTGAATCTCGCACAAAAGATCACCAACGAAAAAGACGCGCTGATATCCATGCGTGGGACCGTGCAGGGTTTACACGTGGTCGCCTTGGCGTTTGAATTCAAGTTCATGGGTGGCTCTATGGGGGCCGTCGTGGGTGAACGTTTTGTACGTGCAGCTGAATTATGCCTTGAACGCGGCTGGCCGCTGGTCTGTTTTTCCGCCAGTGGCGGGGCGCGTATGCAGGAAGCCCTGTTTTCGCTGATGCAAATGGCCAAGACCAGTGCTGCACTGGCCAGGCTGTCAGAAGCCGGCATTCCGTATATCTCGGTACTGACAGACCCGACCATGGGTGGTGTGTCTGCCAGCTTTGCCATGCTCGGGGATATCAATATTGCTGAACCCCGCGCGTTGATAGGCTTTGCCGGACCACGCGTCATAGAGCAGACCGTCAGGGAAACCCTGCCGAAAGGCTTCCAGCGCAGTGAATTTCTGCTTGAACATGGTGCCATCGACATGATCGTTGACCGACGTGAGATGAGCGAGAAAATCGCCAACCTGCTGGCATTACTGATGAACCAGGAACTGACCGGGACCTGATCTTTTCTTTACTGGCCGGCATGCTCGCAGCTGTTGCCAACACACTGATGCCGCGCTCACTCACCGACTGGCTTACCTGGCAGGAGACCCTGCACCCGAGGAAGATTGACCTCGGCCTTGAACGTGTTGCGCGTGTCGCAGGACGCATGCAGCTGCTGGCACCCGACCATGGTGTTATCACCGTCGCAGGCACCAATGGCAAGGGCTCCAGCATCGCCATGCTCGAGGCTATCCTGTTGTCTGCCGGCTACCGCACAGGCTGCTATAGCTCACCCCATTTGCTGCGTTATAACGAACGCATCCGAATAGCGGGCAACGAAGTCGATGATGCAACCCTGTGTGCTGCTTTCGACGCAGTGGACCGGGCACGAGGAGACACTAGCCTGTCGTATTTCGAATTCGGAACCCTCGCAGCACTTTTTATCTTCAGCCAATCGTCTCTGGATATCGCTTTACTGGAGGTGGGGATGGGCGGCAGACTGGATGCCGTCAACATCCTGGATGCCGACGTTGCCCTGGTCACATCGATAGACATCGATCACAGTGCCTGGCTCGGTGAAGAGCGTGAGGCGATCGGCAGGGAAAAGGCCGGGATATTCCGGGCGGGCCGGGTGGCCATCTGTTCGGATACCGAACCGCCCGCCAGTGTGTTCAGACAGGCACAGACACTGTCTGCCCGCTGGTATGCGCCGGGCAGCGAGTTTGGCTGGGCGATAACTGCAGGTGGCTGGAGCTGGCAAACATCGGGCAAGACTTACGAAGACCTACCGCTACCGGCACTTTCCGGTAGCCATCAGCTGGAGAATGCGGCCGGGGTACTCATGGTGCTGGAGACTCTGGCAGAACGATTCCCGATAGCGCGCACGGCCATTGAACAGGGACTGGGAACGGTTGCTCTACCGGGACGTTGTCAGGTGCTGTCTGGTGCTATCGAGACCATTCTGGATGTTGCGCACAACCCCGGTAGTGCTGAAATCCTGGCCCAGCTGCTTCGTAACCGCAGCGTCCGCGGACATACCCGCCTGGTGCTGGGGATGCTTGCTGACAAGGATGTTGCAGCGTTCACAGCAGCGCTGGCACCCGTGGTGAACGACTGGTACCTGGCAACTCTATCGGGAGACCGTGGCCGGTCCGCCCAGGACCTGCAACAGCAACTTTGTGATAATGGGATACACGGGATGGCCCGACAATTTCCGGATGTGGCAACGGCATTCAAACGGGCACAAGCTGACGCGGAAGAGGGTGATCGGGTGGTCGTATGTGGTTCCTTTGTAACCGTAGCGGAGGCACTGGCATGTCATGTATAGTCACGCGTGGAAGCTGGATCGGCATGCAGACGCCGCCTGATATTTCGGAGTCACAATGGATCAGAAACTGAAGCAGAGACTGACAGGAGCCATCGTCCTTGTCGCGCTGGCAGTTATTTTTGTACCAATAATACTGGAAGGTCCGGATGATGAATGGACACCGCGGAGTCATAGTATCCCGGAACAGCCGCAAATGGATTACCGGGCCAGCATGGGGCTTGAGTTACCGGCGCCTGAGACGGCGGTCGAAGAACAATCCGGTGGCGTGATCACTGAAGCATTGGGCTTGTCGGAAGATGACTCACCGGCAAGTAAGCCACCGCCGGTCGAAGCAAAGCCGGCACCCGCAGCCAGGAAAACAACCGAGCCGGTTGCGGTCGCACCAAATCCAGCCAAGGTAGTCCCTGCACCGCCCCCAGCCCCAGCGCCCAAACCCGCTAAAAAGGCTGCAGCCCCCATCAATGGCTGGTTCGTACAGGTTGGCAGTTTCGGACAGGAAATGAATGCCAACGGCCTGCGCAGCCGACTCAAATCAGCCGGTTATGACACCCGGCTGCAGAAAATTGAAATCGGGAAGGGCCATGCCTACCGGGTACTGGTTGGCCCTGCCACTTCAAGAACGGCAGCAGAAAAGCTTGCGGCCAGTCTCAAATCCGGGCAGCAGCTGGCCGGGATGGTCATCGAATATCCGTGATATTGATCGTCGTAGCCGCAGCTATTGCAGTTCTGGTAACATGCATTTTCTGGATATTCTGATAAATTTCTACTGACCGGGAAAACCCGGCCCGTTTCGCAGAGGTACTTATGGCATTTGCCTGGATTGATGTGGTGATACTTGCGTTGATTGCACTGTCTGCAATCCTGAGTTTGTTCCGGGGGTTCGTAAGAGAGGCCGTTGCCCTGGTAACCTGGCTGGTCGCCTTGTGGGTGGCGATGGCATTTTACGAGGACCTGGCAGCGATTCTGTCACAATGGATATCGCTTCCCTCTGCACAGAGGATTACAGCCTTCGCGGTGCTGTTTATCTGTGTCTTGCTATTGGGTGCCATTGTCAATTTTCTTGCCAGCAAGCTCGTTAACAAGACTGGCCTGACAGGAACAGATAAATTGCTCGGTATCGTCTTTGGTGTTGCTCGAGGTGGCGTTATCGTGGCTATACTCGTGTTACTTGCCGGGCTCACACCACTTCCCCAGGACCCCTGGTGGCAGGATTCACAATTGCTTGGCTATTTTCAGGAACTGGCCATGTGGATGCGCAGCTATCTGCCGAATGAGATCGCTGACAACATCACCTATGCCTAGTGCAGCTATCTGCTGAATGAGATCGCTGATACGTACACGTTATTGAGGATCACCTATGTGCGGCATCATCGGGATGGTTGCCCACAGTCCGGTAAATCAGGCTATCTACGACGGACTGACTGTACTGCAACACCGCGGACAGGATGCTGCAGGTATCATCACCTGTGAAGGCGGACGCCTGCACTTGCGGAAAAACAATGGCCTTGTGCGTGATGTCTTTCATACTCGCCACATGATGCGCATGCTCGGCAATATGGGAATCGGTCACGTACGTTACCCGACAGCCGGATGTGAAAGTTCTGCGGAAGCCCAGCCGTTTTACGTCAATTCCCCCTACGGCATCAGCCTGGCACATAACGGTAATCTTACCAATAGCAACAAGCTGAAACAGGAGCTGTTTCAGGAAGACCTGCGCCAGATCAACACCGACTCGGATTCAGAAGTCCTGCTGAACGTGTTTGCACACGAATTGCAACAACAGGCCAAACTGACAATGGAAGTTGAGGACGTGTTCGATGCGGTCACCAGTGTGCACCGGCGCTGCCGGGGCGCCTATGCAGCGGTTGCCATGATAACCGGCTATGGCGTCGTTGCCTTTCGTGACCCATTCGGGATTCGTCCACTTGTCTATGGCAAACGTGAATCACCTCAAGGCAGCGACTATATGATGGCTTCAGAAAGTGTCGCCCTGAATGCACTCGGGTACGAGTTGATTCGGGATGTTGCACCAGGAGAGGCAGTATTTATTTCCCTGGATGGTCAGATACACACCCGCCAGTGTGCAGACAATCCCTCGGTAACACCCTGCATTTTCGAGTATGTCTACCTGGCAAGGCCGGATTCTATTATCGATAATGTTTCCGTGTACAAGGCGCGCCTGAGGATGGGCGACAAGCTCGCGGACAAATTGCGCCGCTTGCGTCCGGATCATGACATCGATGTGGTCATCCCGATACCCGATACCAGCAGAACCTCCGCCTTGCAGCTGGCAAATAACCTTGGGATCAAGTACCGCGAAGGATTTATCAAGAACCGCTATATCGGGCGGACATTCATCATGCCGGGTCAGCAACAGCGTAAAAAATCCGTACGCCAGAAGCTGAATGCCATTGAGCTTGAATTCAAGGGCAAGAATGTATTACTGGTTGATGATTCAATCGTCCGGGGAACGACCTCTTCCCAGATTATTGACATGGCACGTGAGGCAGGTGCGAATAAGGTATATTTTGCATCAGCCGCACCACCTGTCAGGTATCCGAATGTGTATGGCATTGATATGCCCACCAGCAGCGAGCTGATCGCCCACAACCGCACCGAAGAACAAATCTGTAAGGAAATTGGTGCCGACTGGTTATTGTTTCAGGATATGGATGATCTGGTTGATGCCGTCAAAAAGGGGAGTCCAGATATCAGTGGCTTCGATGCCTCGGTATTTACCGGTGAATATGTCACTGGCGATATCGACATTAACTATCTTGATGACCTGCAGTCATTTCGCAGTGATGCCGCCAAGAAGCAACGTCGCGAAAGTGAAGACGAGGTTATTGACCTGCATAATACCGTCTGAAGCACGCTGTTTATGCGTTGACAGCCGACAGGCACTCAGCTAGTACATAGGTTCTAAATTTACGGTTTGAACCTGTGGCATAAGGCTCGCAAGCTTGGGGTAATCAGAAATGATGAATGCAAAATTATCCCATTGCTCATCAGTAAAGCTTGTCATGACCTGTTCCCTGCAGGAGAGTTTTACCTTCAATAGCTGGCGTTGTAATTCTTGAATTTCCGACTGGAACGCAAGTAGGCGATCACTGCTTATTCTTGGTGATAATGATTCAATGCGAAATTGAACTTTCTCCTCAATGATTTTATTCATAATATTAACCATGTTTGTGTAGTTCTTCTTTCGCCATGCGCGGAATGAACTAATCTGTTCATCAGTGAGCTGGAGTGCATCTTGATTACCCATGATGATTGGCAGCAACATCGGCATAAGTCCAGAGTCCTCCAGGAGAACCACTTTATCCATGATGTCTTTCCAGTCCTCAGGAGACAAAGGATGGTCACTGTTGTGTTTTGCCTGCACAGGCGTGAGAAGAAAAAAGAATGCAACAACAATTCCAGCATATTTCATAACAATATCCACCATTATAATGTTCCAGATTCCGTGCCAACTATTGGCACGTATTTTAGTCACAGAAAAACAGGCCGCCATTGTGGAAACTACTTACTTTAAATGTGAATAAAATTTTGTAACCAAGACAGGATTCAAGATGGTTGCCTTTGGGTCTATTTGAGGTTCCTACTGTCCACCGGACTCATCTGCCCCTCTGTACCGAACTGTTGTAACAGTACGGTCATTCCAGAACCTCTCCCGATTACACTTTCACGTTTGCAGCTTAATAAATCAGGTGCAAGCTGGCTGTTAATTTGTAGCCTTGAGGCGAGTGAACTATTCACGTTTGAGGATGACCGTTGGCAAGGTATGCAGGATGGTGGTTTGGGACGTATCCCTTGGGAGCAGGGTCGGCATACGCCGCGTAATTAAATCGTGCTTCGAAATTCTGCTGGAGAAGTTCCCGTCCACCTGCGGAATGCTCGGGAGAAACTGCTATGTTCTGAAAATCCCAACAGATATGATATCTCACCAAGCGGACGACGCGCTTCGCGGATGTATTGCATAGCCAAGCTACGGCGTGTGTCTTCCAATAGCTCTTTGAAGGTTGTCTCCTCGTCCTTGAGCTTGCGCTGCAGGCTACTGAGGCTCACATGTAATGCATCTGCAATGGATTTCTGGTTGGGTGTACCTCTGGGGAGTTGCTCAATAATGCTGGCACGGACCTTCATGGTGATATTGGACAGGTCAAACCGGGCCAGATAATCAATGACCGCCTGATCGTTGATGCGTGCCAGTTCCGGGTTGCTATTCAATAAAGGTTGGTTAACCAGGTGAAGGTCGAAGCAAAGTCGATTATCGGGTGCCCCGTATTCAATTGGCGCACCAAAGAATGCATTGAACCGGTCTGTGCATAGAGGGGGGGGCCTCTGCATGACTACGCGCACAGGCACGATGTGTTCGCCTGCCGTGATTTGACACATTCGCAGAATGCCCCCCATGCCCATATCTCCCTGCTCATAGACATAGTTAGGCCAGCTTTCTGCTCCCATACTCACTAAATCAAGCGTGTTCTCGCTGTCATCCAGATGGACCTTGAAGAAAGGATTCAGGAACCGGGAAAAGCGGACGAGCCGACTGAGGGCATCTCGAAGTGTGTCACTAGCCAGCCACGCAAAGCCTAATCCCTGTAGGGCCGCAGGCAGTAACTGCTCTGCTGCAGTCAGCCCGAAACCGGGGTCTCCTGTTGCCTCAAGAGAGAGCTTTACCAGGGCTTGAATCCTGGTGGTCGGGACTCGAGCATTCGGGTCGCTGGATACATTGATGTCAATCCCCGCTTGTGCAAATAGAGGCCCTGGATCACAGCCATAGGTGCGCAGGGCCTTTTCGATCAGGCCCGCTGTAGCACTCAGGTTTGTGGCAGCAGCGATGGAGGCGTTCATCGCTTGCTTTTGGCGTGTTTGCATTGATGTGTAATGGTCAAGTGGTTGACGTGTTTAGATAAGACGATATTACCTTCCATGCCATATGATGTCAGCAATTGAAGCAGCAGACCCCGGCACGAGTGGCGTGCTGTACAGACTCCTTCTACCGGACAGAGAAGCATCCACTTGAATTTAGAGCCCCACACCCTTGCAATGCTACCCATTGCTCACCTGATAAATCGAGCCGATCCCTTCGATCGATATTACACTGGCTACTGTAAACTGGATGAATCTTATCGATCAGTAGTCAATGCTGGGGTTCGGGCGTATCAGTTACACACCTACCTTGGTTTGGTCCAGCAATATTTTGGGCCCCAAATAAGGCACCTGGTGTACGAACACCAGCTTGATGCGCTCGATGGTGCCGGTGGAGAAGACCTGAAAATCAAGCAGACCATGGAACTGATTATGCTGGGCTTAGGTACTACGGCTGTCACTATTTCCACGGATTATGGTGAGGTTGAGGTGCCGGTGGAGATGAATGTAGCGCTGCTATTGCTGCTGGACACACCGCAGTCACCGAATTATTCCCCAAACCCAGCCCGGCGCTCGGAACAGATTGGCCGCATGGGAATGGATGTGGACTGGCAGTTTGCAAAATTTCTGACTCGCGGTCATGAAGATATTACAGACACTTTCCTACCTATGCTTGAGACAACGATCCTTGTAGAGAATTCA
>Ga0316194_10000053_pt1 | contig 52363 bp, 42 predicted proteins | sample CroRivsedime1_MG_FD_204936 | JGI IMG/M metagenome (GOLD analysis project Ga0316194, IMG submission 204936) | Coastal sediment microbial communities from Maine, United States - Cross River sediment 1 | ecosystem: Environmental > Aquatic > Marine > Coastal > Sediment | place: USA: Maine...
CCCCAAGACCCCAGGACCCCAAGACCCCAAGACCCCAAGCCCTCAAAGATCAGCCGGTGCAAAGCACCGGAGGCCTCGACCCCATTGCCCAGGGTGGGAGGGCGGGGGTCTTTGATGTAGTATGCGGCCCAGCTTTTCCATTCAACCGTTTCGGAGGTTTGTCATGGCCAAGTACATGATCAAGGTGTCGTACAGCGTCGAAGGAGCCCAGGGTCTCATCGAGGAGGGCGGCTCGAGTCGCAAAGCAATGGTGGCGAAAATGCTCGAAGGGATGGGTGGGAGCCTCGAGTCCTTCTATTTCTCCTTCGGCGAGGACGACGCCTATGTCATCGTCGACGTTCCCGACAGCGTCACGGCGGTGGCTCTCAGCCTGGCGGTCAATTCAGCCGGTGGAGCCGGTCTGGCGACAATACCCCTGATCACTGCCGAGGAGATGGACGAAGCCTGCAGGAAGACCGTCTCCTACCGCCCGCCGGGAGAGTAGCCGGAAGGAAGGCTGGCGCCGAATCGCTTGCCGAGGCCGGTTCGCGTTGCCGAATGCACGGGTACTTCGACCAACTCCAGGTTGCGAGACCGGCGAGTCCAAGCGAGACGGATCTCGCGGGATGGAGTACACTGTAGCCTTGGGTGACAGCACTGCCGAATCGAGCCCAGAGGTCCCAACAGGGCGGATCACTCTAGACCTCTACTCTCAGCTGGCAAGTCTCTGAACCTCGACTCTTGGATGAAAAGCCATCCTCGGACGGCCTTGGCCTGAATCTATGACCACGGAAACGCAACAGCACCCGGCAATTCGCAAGCTCCTCCAGCTCGGTATCAGCAAGGGCTACCTGCTCAGCGACGAGATCTTCGCGATCCTCCCCGAGGAGATGCTCGACACCGTTACGGAGTTGGACAATGTGTACCGTCAACTGCGGGAGCTCGACATCCCGCTGGTGGACCGGCCTGAGAAGCACCAGAGTCGAGGGCTTCAGGAAGCGACTGGCGAAGATTTCGAGTCCGTCAATGAGGCCACGGAAGTGGTCGCTGCCGACACCGTTGCCACCCAGGACCCGACCCGGATCTACCTGCGGAATATGGCGGCCTTTCCGCTGCTCGATCGTCACGGGGAGATCGAGATTGCCCGTCGAATCGAGCGGGGAGAGCAGCACATCTTCCAGGCCCTCGGCAGCAGTCCCGACCTTTTGCGGAGATTGCTGCAGATGGATGCCCTGGCCGAGGAAAGAGGCCTGGCGCCAGACACGGCTGCTCTCGCCGAGTTGAGTGACCAGGATTTGAGCTCCCGAGCGCGCAAACGGGTCGAATCCATGCTTACCGCTTTCGAGGCGATGGCGGCCCAGGGCGCCGAGATCGACGAGCTCAGGAGTGAGCAGCGACTTCTGCAGCGGGACGACGAGCGCTATCAGGTTCTGGAAAGACAGATCGATCGAACCGTCGGCAAAGTCGCCAAGAAGGTGCAGACGATCTCCAACAATGGCGAGACCCGCCGCCGGCTGGTCGATCTACTCGAGCAGATCAGCCGCCAATTCAAGGTTTTGGAGCAGGGTTTGCGGCGGGCGAAAAAGGCCCGCGAGCGAGAGAGCCACGGAGAGATGCAGGCTCTTCAGAAACGCCGCATGGAGAAGTATCGATCGGAGATTCGAGCTATCGAGAAGCGCTTCAGCTGCAAGCGAACCGCGGTCTCGGCGACCCTCAAGCAAGTGCGTATCGGGGAGGCTGAGGCCGAGACGGCGAAGCAGGAGCTGCTGCTGGCGAATCTTCGGTTGGTGATCTCGGTGGCCAAGAAATACACCTATCGAGGCCTGCAGTTTCTGGACTTGATCCAGGAGGGCAATCTCGGCCTGATGCGAGCCATCGAGAAGTTCGACTACCGACGCGGCTTCAAGTTCTCCACCTACGCTCATTGGTGGATCCGGCAGTCGATCACAAGAGCCATTTCTGATCAGTCCAGGACGGTACGGATTCCGGTCCATATCATCGAGAGCATGAACAAGCTCGGCCAAACGAGTCACTCCTTGAGGCTCGAACTGGGCCGCGAACCGACCCCAGAAGAGCTGGGTCAGGATCTCGGATTGGCACCTGCGAAGGTGCGGAGCCTGCAACGAATCGCTGCCCAGCCGATCTCACTGGAGACCCCCATTGGCAGTGACGAGGACCGACACCTGGAGGATCTCCTGCAGGACTTCGAAGCGCCTTCTCCGTCGGACACCGCAATCGAAGCCGACCGGCGAGAGAAGATCAGCGACGTTCTGAGAGAGTTGAGCCCGCGAGAGGAGCGGGTGCTCAGAATGCGCTTCGGTCTCGGTGTCGACGACGAGCACACTCTGGAAGAGGTCGGGCGTACTTTCGACGTAACGCGCGAGAGGATCCGCCAGATCGAGTCCAGCGCCATCAAGAAGCTGCGCCACGCCAGCCGCGCCAGAAAGCTCCATCTGCTGATCGACGACGGGAACTCCTAGAACCCACCCGACCGCCCTGAGGGTTGAGGCGGCCGGCGCCTCTGGCCGTTGCTTCATCTCCTTGAGCAGGTAGCGTACAGGAGGTCCGTCCGAAAGGACTTCAGGGGGCTTTCCTCCCTTCCGCTGCCAGAACCCCCTGGAGTCCTTTCGAACGAACCTCTGAAACCGTGGGAAGCATCCGGCTCCAAGAGATGTCGCGAAAGGACCTGCCTGTCCTGTTGGGATTGGCTAGAGTTTGATCCAGCACCACTCCTGGCTGTAGGGCACCCGGCTCATGCGGTAGCCCGATTTCAGACCGACGACGATCGTGTCGCTCCAGTTGAACCCACAGCCGTTCTCGGGGTCGTAGAGTCCCGGTTCTTCCGAGAAGCACATATTGCGCTGCAGCATCTTGAAGTCACCCAAGGCGATGTAGGGGGGCTGATGCCCTTCGGACCCCGCCCCGTGTGCCGGGCGATGGTAGATGTACTCCTGCACCCCCTGTTCGACCTGGTACTTGTGAATCTGGAAGGCGACGGAGGAGCAGGTCACGCCCTCTACCGAAAGCTCCATTTGCATGTCGCAGGTGTGCTTGCTGACTTCCCAGAGCTTGCGCATGTGGGAGTCGAAGTTGCCTGCCTTGTCGGCGATGATGTACGGCCTGTAATTCTCATGCCCGTAGCCGCCAATGCGGGCGCCACCCGAGACTTGCAGTGCCATGCCATGACCGATGCGGTTGTAGTAGGGCTGGTTGGGGTGGGGATAGCCTGTCACGGCTCCGGCCCGACAGCCGATTCCCACGCCGCTGGCCACGCCGTGATGGGGTATGCCGCCGGCGAGATCGAGATCGGAGTAGAGCTGGTCATTGGCCCACAGTTCTGTCGCCACCTGGACCTCGTAGTCGGTGACATCGGTACCGTGGGTGAGGATGTAGTCGCGAGCAAAGGCGTGGGCGCGGTCGAAGTAGATATAGGCGCGTCGCCAGAGTGCCAGCTCCTCGGCCGTCTTGACTTGCCTCATGTCCATCAGGATGTCGGAGATGTCTACCCACTCGATGCCGGGCAACACCTCTTTGGCCTTGGCGAGCTCGGATTGATAGAGCTCTCCGTCGACACCGATTCGAGTGCCCTGAATACCGTGCTCCTTGAGCCCCTCCAGCATGAACTTGAAGAGGTCGACGGTGCTGCCCTGCTGTACCCTGCCCTCATTGGGGAAGCCGCCGTCGGCGTGCAGGTAGTCGAAGTACATGCGACCACCACCGAACCACCACGACTTGACGAGGTCGCGGTCTAGACCGGGATAGAAGAACCAGGGATCGGCGTCGTCCCGGTTCATGTAGGTTGCCTGCGGCCGTTCGGTCGGGGTGTGCCAATAGCCGGTGAGATAGATGATATTGAGGCGGTCCCTGACCAGAAAGGCCTCGATGTCACGCTCGGCGAGCTGCTCCTTGAATCGGGCTACGGTCTTCTTATTCCACTCCAGGGGCAACCGGTCCTTGTCGGCCGGCTCTGGCGGCCCCTCTTCGTTCGGCTGGGGCCCGAGCAGCAGCTTTTCACTGGCTCCACCTGCCTGTGCTTTGAGAGCTTCGGTCAGTGAATCGGTCGAGCTCTGTGCTGCCGCTACCCTGTCGAAGCGGGACAAGAAGCCGCTTCCCAGAAGCGCCAGCGTGCCCCCTTTGAGTACCTGCCTGCGGGGATAGTCCATGGTCCCTCCTCACATGGTCTTGTGTTCGGGTTGGCTACTTGAACGAGGCGATGGCCTCTTCTTCTTCGTCGAAGTGCTCGAACAACTGGAGAACCTGGGTAATCTCGAGCACGTCGTAAGTCTTGCGTGGGATCTTCAGCAGCTTGAGCACGCCGCCGCGGTCGGTCGTGCTGGTAAGGCAGTGCACGAGCTTCCCTATTCCCGAGGAGTCCATGAAGCTCACGTTCTCGAGATTCATGAGGATCTTTCGGGAGCCTGTTTCCAGGACACCGGCGACGGTGTCATAGATCTCTTCGGCACCCCCGGCCAGCGCAATCTTGCCCTCGGGCTCGACGACCGTGATGTCTGAGTTGAGTCGGGTAGGGAAGGACATGAACGGGTCTCCTTGAGCAGTGATTGCGAGTCGCGAAGGTAGCATAGCAACTCGACTCCCCTGACGGTTGAAAAAGGTGGTTCTGGATTCGGCACGAGGCCCGTCTCGACTCAGCGGTCGGGTGTCGACTCGAACGGCAGCTCGGTGACCGACTTTTCATCGAACTCCGGCTCCACCATGTTGGCTCTGGCCGGCGGGGAATGGCTGATATCACCAACGTAATAGAGGCCGTGATGTCCAGTTTCGGCCACTTCACCGTAGATATAGATGCTGCTTGGATCGCCCCATCCGCCACCCGTTACGGGCACAGCCCGGCAATCGACGGCATTTCTGGTCGTGCACATCCAAGCGGTACCACCCGAATGCGACAGGGCGAGAGACAGGAGCCGCCATTGCGGGTTCCATTGCGACAGTATGTAGCCCATGGGCTCGTAGTCGGGATCCAACTCCGAGCCGCGGATCACTCGGCTGTGGGTCAAGCCAGCGAGCACAATCAACAGATCCGCCTCGAATTCCTCGTTGGCTTCCCAGACTTTCGCCGCCATCGATCGTTCGACGGTGGAGAGGTTCTGCCGAGTGATGGAGTTGACGTCGGGCGGTACGAACAGCCGCAGCCCAACTTCGTCACCCTGAGCTCTCAGAGCGCGGATCGACTCGATCAGCCCGACCACGGCCTCACTGAAGCGGCCGTTCTGGTACTGAGTCAGCTCCCGGGCTTCAGTCAGCAGTGCCTTCCGATCGTCTTTCGAGCCCTCGGAGTCGAGATATTTGAAGACGGCCTCGCTGTCGAGCTCGGGTAACTGCAAAGCGACCGCCACCGAGCGACCCGAGGCAACGACGTTACAGAGGAGGTCGGCGACAAAACGTGGGCTCTCCACGGTGCCGTGCATCTCGCCAAGAAGCAGGACTGTTCGTTCCTTCAGCAGATAATCGAGGCCACCGATTGACGGGCAGTCGAGGACGGCATCGAGCGGCACGACTGCCTCCGACCTCGAAGGCGAGATCCAGGCTACGCCAACCAGACACCCGGCCAGTGCCAGGCTTACGGCTCCTACTCGCGTTCGCATCGTCAATTCGAGTGCAAGAATTCTCGGCCTCCTGAAGTGGCCGGAGTATACCGATTCAGGTAACCGAGGGTGTATCCTGAGAGAGCTACTTCCAGGTGAAGCGCAGGTTGCCGGTGGGCAGCCAGCCGACTCTCAGGCGCTTGGTTTGGCCTGATGAGAGGTAAACGTCAGTCTGTTTGGTCGCGCCGACCTTGCCCTCTGCGCCGGAGATCCTGATCTCGAGACGGCGCTGGCCGGGGCGGACAGGAACCGAGAGGCGCACGTCCTCGCCAGATACCCTCTTGGCGAGCCCTTTGGGTGCCGACAGCGGTCTGGAGGCTACCCGGTCGCCGTCTATCCAGACCGTCAGCCAACCCTTCTTGAGACGATTGGTGTGGAGGATTTCGAGATAGGCATTGGCCGCTCGGGAGTGCTTGGAGTCGGCTGGGGATCGCCCAGACGAGCGGTTGGGACCAGGTGGAGGAAGGACTGCGTCCGACTGCACGACGTCTGAATCCGGAGAGCTTGCCCCAGGAGAATTGGAAAGCACGCGGTCATCACTTGCAGTGATGGCCTGAGTCTCCGGGGGCAGTGCGGGCTTGCGGCTTTGGAGGCGAAGGCCAACGAGAAGGACCAGAACGGCCATCATCAGGAAGGCCACCACGACTGGAAGAGCCTGGGGCAGTCGGCCGCTCGGTGGCTGTGGGTTCAGGGTCTGCCCCGGGGGTGGCGCGGGCAGCGTCTGATCCAGGCCGAGGTCGGTGGTTCGCGTTACCTCGATCCCATCGGCAACCGGATCTTGACCCACTGACCGGGCAAGAGCCTGCGCCAGCTCCGCGGCGGTTGCGAAGCGCTCTTCGCGGTCTTTGGCCAGCAATCTCTCGACGATTCCTGCCAGCTCCTCGGGTACATGCGGACTGAGCTCGCGGACCGGCCGGGGATCGGTGGTCATGATCTTGTGGGTCACAGAAGGCAGCGTCTCACCTGCGAAGGGTGGCTCACCGGTCAGGCTCTGATAGAGGACCACACCGAGGGAGAAGAGATCGGAGCGTCCGTCCAGATCGTCGTCCCGAATCTGCTCTGGGGACATGAAAAGAGGCGTGCCGAGGACCTGACCCGTCGTGGTGAGCTCGAGGTCGTCGAGCTTGGCGATTCCGAAGTCTGAGAGCTTGGCACGACCCTGTCGATTGATCAGGATGTTGGCCGGCTTGACGTCACGGTGGATGAGCCCCTGGCGATGGGCGGCGTCCAGCGCACCGGCTACCTGGCGAACGATATCGACGGCCTCCGTGAGAAGTAGCGGTCCCCCTGCAGCCAGGCGATCCCGCAGGCTCTCGCCATCGATCCATTCCATGGCAATGTAGGAGTCTCCTGTTTCAGAGTCGACATCGGCGTCGTAGATGGCCACGGCGCAGGGATGGTCCAGACGAGCCGCGGCGGTGGCCTCGATCAGAAAGCGCTTCTCGAGCGCGTCCACCATGCCTTGGCTCGTCGGGTTGCGTGGATCGAGGACCTTGAGGGCAACCTTGCGGTCGATGTTTGGGTCGATGGCCAGGTAGACCCTGGCCATGGAGCCTCGGCCCAGCTCGGAGAGGATCCGGTACCGTCCTACGGTTCTGGGCTCTTCTGGTGTCTCTTCCGGCATCGATCACGGTGGCGCGGGCACACCCCAGACGTCAGGCCTGAAGGGCTCTCCACGGTCCTCGGCGATGATGGGCCATGGCCGGACTCAGCACAATGATCTCTTGCACTGCTTTGTCGGGCGGCAGACCCAGTTTCGAGCCGGGTTTGGTGAGGAGATCCGTCCGGGGCCAGGGTCTCAGGGGGCTATCCTCCCTTCCGCTGCAAGAACCCCCTGTGATCCTGCCCCCCGGACCGACCTCTGGCATCGGTGAAGGAACAAGGGAGTAGGGGCGCAAGGGCCTAGGGGGCGACTCCCTGACGGTAGTCTTGGCACCACTCTGTCGGTCGGAAAGCCGAAGACCCTACAAGGCCACTGTCATTCCTTTCCCCCACTGCCCCATGGAACGGTCGGCGAAACCGCCGAGCGCCTCAACCCTTGAGATGGCTGCAGTAGAATGGTTGCCAAGCACCGTTGACGGAAAACGGGGACAGGCACAGAATTTAGGTGCGCCTGGAAGGAGAATCATGCTCGGCAGGACGCTGGCTCATTACAAGATCCTCGAGAAGATCGGCGAAGGCGGCATGGGGGAGGTCTACCTCGCCGAAGACACCAAGCTCAAACGACAGGTTGCACTGAAGGTCCTGCCTCCTGAGATGGCATCGGACGAGGCACGACTCGAGCGCTTCCAGCGCGAAGCCGAGACCGTGGCTGCCTTGGACCATCCGAACATCGTCACCATGTACTCCGTGGAGGAGGACCAGGGTGTCCACTTCCTCACCATGAGCTACATCGATGGCAAGCGGCTGGATCAGATCGTGCCGGAGGGCGGTTTGTCGCTGGATCGGATCTTCGACATCGCCGTTCCCCTAGCCGATGCCCTGAGCGCCGCTCACGAGAAGGGCATCACCCATCGGGATCTCAAGCCGGCCAACATCATGGTCAACGAAGAAGGCCGGGTGAAGGTCCTCGACTTCGGCCTGGCCAAGCTGCACGAGGGCAGCCCGGTGGCCACTGGCGAAGACGAGCCGACCCGGGCCCTGACCCAGGAAGGACTCGTCGTGGGCACGGTGCCGTATATGTCCCCCGAGCAGGTGGAAGGAAGAGTGGTCGATCAGCGGACCGATATCTTCTCTTTCGGAATCCTGCTCTACGAAATGGCCACGGGCCGAAGGCCCTTCGGCGGCGAGAACTCCGCACAGGTGGTCTCGTCCCTACTGAGAGACGATCCTCCGTCAGTGGCGGAGGTGAAGGCCGACCTGCCGTTTCACTTGAGTCGGATCGCAAGGCACTGCCTGGAGAAGGATCCCAAGCGGCGCTTCCAGTCGGCCCTCGATCTACGCAACGAGTTGGAAACCCTGAAGCAAGAGGTAGCCTCGGGACAGATCCGGCCAGCCAGCAGCTCGACCGTCATGGCGGCCCAGCCCCAGTCTCGGAAGCCGAGGTGGCTCTGGCCAGCTGTGGCCGCCGGGGCGCTGCTCCTCCTGGTCGTCGGCTGGATGGTGATGCGAGGCGGAACCGAGTCGGGTGCAGGCGGAGCTGGTGCCGAAGCCGGAGCCGATGCGAAGCCATCAGTGGCCGTGCTCTACTTCGACAACCTGACCGGCGACGAAGAGATGGACTGGCTGCGGACTGGATTGGCCGACATGTTGGTGACCGATTTGTCACAGCTGAGCAATGTCCGAGTCGTCGGTACCGACCGGGTCTACCAGATCCTCAAGGATCTCGACATGCTGGACGAGTCGATCACCTCGTCGGAGACAGTTCAGGAAGTGGCTGACAAAGCTGATGTGAAGACGGTGTTGCTCGGCAGCTTCGCCAAGGTCGGCGATACCCTGCGTATCAACGTCAAGGTGCAGGACGCGGCCACCGGAGAGATCGTCAGCACCGAGCGCGTCGAAGGGGCCGGAGGTGACAACCTCTTCGCACTCGTCGACGACCTCAGCACCAGCCTGCGCAGTCGCTTCGAAAGCTCCGGCTCGGTCCCTCTCGATGGTGATCAGGACCTGATGGATGTAACGACGGCCTCTCTCGAGGCCTATCGCTACTACTCCGAAGGTGTGCATCTTGCGGATCAGGACAAGAACGAGGAGTCCATCGCTCTGCTCGAGAAAGCCGTTGAGCTCGACCCCGGCTTTGCCATGGCTTTGCGCAAATTGGCGGTGGTGCTCGGCAACGAGGACAGGGATGAGGAGTCGCAGGAGTATTCCCGACGCGCCGTCGAGAACTCGGACCGCCTCCCGGCGAAAGAGAAGTACTTGGTCCAGGCGTATCACTACTCGGACTATCCCGAGACTTGGGGCAAGGGTGTCGAGGCCTATCAGAAGCTGATCGAGATCGAGCCGGACAACTTCACCGCGCTCCACAACCTCGCCCTGCAATTGGCTCAGCTGGAACGTTGGGACGAAGCGGTTTCTCTCTACGAGAGGGCAGCCGCCACTGGCGACGAGTTTCAGTCTCTGTACCTGAACATGGCCGGTGCCTATGGACATCTGGGACGCATGAGCGAAGCTCGTCATTCCTTCGAGCGTCTCCGGCAGATCGAGCCGGAGAGTGTCGTCGCGCTCTTCGGCGAGGGGTTTCTCGAGCTCGGGTGGGGCGATCCTGAGAGAGCTCTGGAGTTCTTGGTTCAGGCTGACGAGGCTCGCCCTGGGACGTTTCCAGGGGGTGCAGGACCTGTCCGGGCCAATATCCTCCTCGAGCAGTGGGAGGACGCCACAGCCTACGCTCAGACGATGGCCGCTTCCGACAGGCCGGCCTTCAGGCGCCAGGGGTTGAACGCACTCGCACGCCTGGCCATGTACCAGGGTCGGTCCAAAGAGGCCGTAAAGGCTCTGACTTCGGCGCTCGAAGAGCACCCGGAAGCCGATGTCGTGCGGGCCGACGTGCAGAACGATCTCGGGTTCATCCTGCTGGATGTCGGTGACGCGAGTCGCGCTGCTGAGGCATTTCAACAATCTCGAGAGATGACCTCGGGAACCTGGGAGGAGTTCGCAGCCAACCTGGGTCTGGCCCTCGCGCGGGCCGAGCTCGACGAACCGGCTGCGGCCGAGGCCGCAGCCGACCGGGCCCACGCTCTCGTAGAGTCGGTGCCAGGTCGGTTCCCACAAAGGCTCAGACACGCATTGGATGGAAGTCTCGCCCTGGCCAAGGAGGAATTCGACAGCGCCGTCACCGAACTGGAGGCTGCCGAGCTCATGGTGCCCGAACACGTGGGCTTCGACAACGAGATCACCAATATCCGTTTTCGGCTGGCGGAGGCCTACATGGGGTCCGGGGACGCGGAGAAGGCGGCCGAACAACTTCGCAGAATTGTCGAGTCCCGAATGGTGCGTGTCTTCCGGCCGGCCCTGTACGTCCGCAGCTACTACCTCCTTGGACAGATTGCTCTCGAACGGGGCGATCTCGAGGAGGCCCGGACCCACTACCAGCGCTTCCTCGACCACTGGGCCGACGGCGACCTCGACCGCGATCGTGTCGCTCAGGCGAAACGGGTGGTCGGATAGCCCACCCGACCGCCCTGAGGGTTGAGTCGGCCGTCGTACCTCCGGCCGGCCTTTGAGGGCTTGGGGTTGAGGCAGCCGGGCGTTCCTTCCGGACGATCTCTGAGGGCTTGGGGGTTGAGGCAGCCGACAAGTTCGCCGGCTGATCTTTTGGGGCAGTGGGGGTTCACTGCCTCATTGCTTCAGTGCCTCAAGGCCCCGCTGGTGCCAGAGGTTCGGCGTGGGGACCTCCAGGGGGTTCTTGCAGCGGAAGGGAGGATAGCCCCCTGGGGGCCCCACGTCGGACCCCCACACGATCACGGTTCCCTGCCCAGGGCCCAGGACTCAAGCCCCAGGACGGGTGGGTGTGCGGGCTACCCGGACGAACCTCTCTGGGGCGGTGAACAATCCAATTGCGTGGTTCACGTTTTCCGGGTACCGTCGGGCCTACTGACAACGAGGTGACGATCATGGCGCGCAATCCTGTTGATTCTTCGAGATTCACTGCACTTTCAGGCTGCATAGCTCTTCTGCTGGGGTTGCTGCTCCTGCCGGTGGCGGCTAGTGCTCTGGGCCTCGAGCTGGAGGCCCGCTACTGGGCGCCGGATCTCTCGGGGAGCGCCCGCCTCGAAGACTTCCCGGACATCGGTCTCGATATCGGGGATCTGCTGGGAATGAGCGCGGACGCCGTTCCGGAGGCGAGGCTGACCTTCAGGCCGTTCTTGGGGATCTTCGCCCGGGGTACCTATTCCAGGTTCACCAATTCGGGAGAGACCGGATTCGGCCTGGACGGGTTCCCCATCGATATCGATGCCCGCATCACCAGTAGCCTCGACTTCGACTATGCCCGCCTGGGGCTGGGCTGGCAGTTCGTGACGCCGAAAAAGACCTTGCGGATCGGCCCCTACGTCGAAGCCAAGGCTCTTTCGGGGGATGCGACCCTCGGCCTGAGCTCCAGAATCCTCGATCGGTTCGAGTCCGAGAGCTTCGACGCGATCTTCGGTTCCTTCGGCGGGCTGCTGGAGATCCAACCCACCGACCAGCTGCAGATCTTTGCCGACGTCTCAGTGCTGGTGGGTGAAAGTGACGCCGATTTTCTGGACGCCGAGCTCGGTATCCGCTTCTATCCCATCTACATGGTTGGCATTGGACTGGGATACCGCGTCATCGAGGTCGACGGAGTCGTGGACAACATCAAAATGGATCTCGATTTCAAGGGATTCTTCGGTAGCCTCGTCCTACGTTTCTAGCTCAGCGCTCCTTACCCGAAAGAGTGGGGACAGGCACCGATTTCCGCAGCGGCCTACACCTGCACGGCTGGAGTCCAATTGCTGGCAAAAGGGATGTTCACTCGCAAGGGAATCTGCCCACCCGAGCTCATCGGGGAGGATCCGCTTTGCACGGAGTTCGTGCTGGACCACCTGGCGGCGAGGAAGCTCACATTCCAGAAACGAGTGGAGCGACTCGACGAAGAGGGCAACCCGATTCCGGAGGCTCTCGCGCCAGTCGGCTGAGGCCGAAGGCTTCCGATAGGTCTCAGGAGACACACTTATGGCTATCACCCAATGATCTGGGAATCGCCATGCATTCTGTGATAGATAGTCACTCGACACACAACTCCGAATCGGACGCCCGATCAAAAGAACTACTGGGAGGCTGAGTTCATGAAACAGGCTGCGAAACTAGTGACAAGCTTTGCGGTGCTGGCCGTGCTGATTTCAGTGGCGGCAGCACACGGCGCTGGCTCCGAGGCTGCGCTGACCAAAGAGGACATGGCGAGCTTCACGCGCTCCGGATCGAGCTCCAGGGCCACGACGCTTGTGCCCCAGGCGCCCAGACCGACGACACCTGAAAGCCTACAGTTGCTTCCGAACGGTGACTTCGAGCAGGGTCAAGCCGTCTGGACCGTGTTCTCGCTGAACGCGTGGGAGATCATCATGGATAGCGGCTTTCCCGGCGGGGTGCTGCCGTATGGCGGCAGCTGGCTCGCCTGGTTGGGAGGTGACGACGACGAGGTCAGCTACATCGAGCAGGAGCTCACCGTGCCGGCGGAAGCCTTCGGCCTCACCTATTGGCATTGGATTGCATCCTTCGATGAGTGTGGCTTCGATTTCGCCTGGGTCAAGGTGGATGGTGTCATCATCGATCAGTACGACCTGTGCACCGCCGCGGACACGGGCACTTGGGTGCTCCACGAAGTGGATATCGCAGCGTATGCAGGGCAGACGGTGACCCTGCGGATTCAGGTTGACACCGACGACGCAGATAACAGCAACCTCTTCGTCGACGACGTCTCCTTCGACATTCTCCCGATCTTCGGCGACGGATTCGAATCGGGGGACACCTCTGCCTGGTCCTCCACGACTCCGTAGGCCTCGCGGAATCTGAGGTGAAGCCAGGCGGGCTGGCGTATCAGGCGAAGGAGGCGATCTCCGGGGATTCGAGGATCTCGCAGCCGGGCTGTTCCGACTTGGCAGACTCCACCATGGCACGGGCGACGATCTCGGCCTGGATTCCCCGATATCTCTTCGGCGCGGCCCTGAGCAGGACCTCGTAGAACTGCTCGGCCAGGCGAGGCTCCTTACGTTCTCCCAGGAGCAGGGACGGCCGGAGAAAGGTGACGCCCCGGAAGCCGAGCTCCGAGATCGCTTCCTCCAGCTCGCCTTTGACCTTCAGATAGAAAACCCGCCCCTCGGGATCGGCTCCCAGGGAGCTCACGAGCACGAGGTACTGTGCACCGGCGTCGAGCGCAGCTCGTGCGATGGCGAGAGGGTAGTCGTAGTCCACCCGACGGAACGCTTCTTGGCTTCCAGCCTTGGCGATTGTCGTGCCCAGGGCGCTGAGCACGTGATCGACCCGCAGCCCTCCCATGAAACTGCCGAGCTGCTCGAAGTCGACAATTCTCTGGTCGAGCTTCGGATCCGAGACCTTCGCGCCGAGCGAGCGCCGCGTCAGGACGACGACCTTCCCGTAGTAGGGGTCGGCCAGCAGTAGATCTAGACATTGAGAGCCGACAAGACCGGTGGCACCACAGAGAAGTGCGGTCCTACCTTCCGCCACGTCGCTCATGGCGCGATTGTAGCTCTAGCGCGGGGTTGCGCAAGATGCAGCAGGTCTCACACCATAGACGTCATTGCAGCTCAGCGACCAGCGCCCTCTCGACGACTCCGTCGGAACTCCCACGGCGGTTCGGGGTCGGGATCCTGCCAGAGTCCTCGGTGGGCCTTGCGTGCCTCACGCTGGGCCTTGCCGAGAGCCAGCTCGGAGGAGTACCGGGTGTAGTGCCAGGCGAGTCCTTCGCTGATGAGCTGCTTTGAGAGGTCTCGGTCGTCGATGTAGATTCGTGCCACCAGTCGGTCGTACTGATCCCGGTCGCGAACCTCGACCCGCACCCGTTTGCCCTCGACGAGCTCTCGGGTCCGCTTTCGCGCCACGTTGCTAAAAGGCTGTCCCTTTTCAGGGCAGTCAATGGCTTGCAGGCGAACCCGCAGGCTCTTGGGCCCACCCGCCATGACTTCGATCGTGTCGCCGTCGTAAACCTTGACGCATTGGGCCTCGAAGGAGTCGTGGGGGAGGCACCCAGTGAGCGTGGCGACGACCACCGTTCCCACGGCAACGGCCAGTGTGGGGTGTCTGAGTCGTGACATTCTCAAGGTGCCAGGGGAATTATGGTCGGAGCGTCAGAGTCGTGACGTTCGCGCGCTCATTGGAGGTGCCAGGGGAATTGTAGTCGAGGTTCCCGGTCCGAGGCGGGATGCCCGTCTCGAGCTACTGCGGCGAACAAGCTCTGGCAACCGACTCGGCTAAACTGAGCTCTCAAGCGTTTTCAGCGAAGATTGCGCTCGGCTGGCCCGAGGCCGACGAGGTCCGGAAGAGCGGATCGGCTGGCGGTAGATGGCTGACGAATCCACGGTTTCCAGAAAGCCCACCGCGGTGCGGTGGTGCATCCTCGCGCTGCTTTTCGTGATCAGCTTCGTGGCCTATCTGCTGCGGATGAATATCTCCGTGGCCGCGAAGTTCATGATGCCGGAGCTAGGCATCTCTGAGATGCAAATGGGGTGGGTCTTCGCGGCCTTTGTCTGGGGCTATGCGCTGTTCCAGATTCCAGGCGGCTTCTTTGGTGAGGTCTTGGGTCCGCGCCGCGCGCTTTCCATAGTCGCCCTGATCTGGGCCGCCCTGACGGTGCTTACTGGACTCATTCCTGGCCAGGTGTTCACGAGGGCCGGTGGTGCTCTGGCGTCACTCCTGGTGCTTCGCTTCCTGATGGGAGTCGTCCAGGCGCCGCTCTACCCAATAACGGCTGGCACCATCCAGCAGTGGTTCCCTGTAGGAGGCTGGGCTCTGCCGAATGGTCTGTCCAGCATGGGACTCGGCCTGGGCGCAGCCTTCACTCCGCCTTTGGTCGCCTGGGTCATGGTGACGCTGGGGTGGCGGGAGACCTTCTACGTCACCGCCCCCGTGGCCCTGATCATCATCGCCGTTTGGTGGTGGTACGTCGCCGACTCCCCTGAGCAGCACTCGAAGGTGAGCCAATCGGAATTGGAGCTCATCACAGCCGACCGGCCAGCTGAGGAGGCGGTGCCGGAGACAGGGGTATTGAAGCGCCTTGTGAAGAGTCGTGATCTCTGGCTTCTCACGTTGAGCTATCTGTGCATGAACTACGTCTTCTACATCTTCTTCACGTGGTTCTACATCTACCTGGTGGACGTGAGGGGTTTTGGATTGCTGGAAGGAGGGTTCTTCGCCTCTTTGCCCTTTATCGCCGGATCTCTTGCGGCGGCCGCAGGCGGTTGGACCTGCGATCATCTCTGTCGACGAATCGGGCCACGTTGGGGCTGCCGCTTGCCCGGCATCGCCGGCATGGTCTTGGTGGCCGTGTTCCTGGTGCTCGGGGCGTTGGCGACGAACGCTGTAGCGGCTGTCGTCCTGCTCTCCATCTGCTTCGCGTCGACGCAGTTCACCGAAGGGGCGTACTGGGCCGGGGCGACCTACATTGGGGGGCGTCACACTTCGGCGGCGACGGGCGTCCTCAACACCGGGGGAAATCTCGGCGGAGTGATCTCGGCTCCATTGATCCCCGTCCTGGTGGATCACTTCGGCTGGTTGATTGCTCTGTCCACCGGATCGGTGTTCGCCCTTGTGGGAGCCGTGCTCTGGTTCTGGGTGCGCTCCGACGAGCCACTACTCAGCCAGCCCGAATCGCCGGCCTTCAATCCTCAGCGCGCCCATAGCCGGTAGCTATGGCAAACATGGTCATACCCAGAAGCGCCCAGGAGTGGAAGTTGGCCATCCCGATCTGGAGTGGAGAGAGGCTGGGAAGTCCGACTGCGAGCCCGGCGCTGGTAGTGCTGGCCGCCAGAACCGTGGGGATGCAGTAGGGAACCAGGAAAGGCCAAGTACAGACCGTCATGTCCAGGAGGTTGGCTCGCCGGTAGCGGCCGATGCCGGCCCTCTCGCCGGCCTGGCGAGCGAAGCCGCCGACGGCGAGCAGAGCGACCACCGAGTGGGTTGTCAGGAGGACGGCGGCCGAGGCCATGGCAAAGAGACCGAACTCGACGCCCCGTACCGTTCTGGCACGCCCGCTCCAAGCCCCAACGATGCGGCTCAGAAGTCCAGACGCTTCGAGCCCGGCCACCAGCCCCATGAGCAGGAGCGTGAAGATGGAGACCCCGATGCCGCGTTCCATGCCGTCGATGATGAGACCGCGGGCCGTGTAGGCCTGTGGGTCTATGTTGAGGAGTTGTCGGGGTTCGAGGAGTCCTAACGCCAGACCGATTCCGGCCGCCGTCAGGATACCGGTGAGAAGACCGGTCAACAGGTGTGACCGACGGAGCAGGAGGACCACGACCAACAGGGGCGCCAGCAGCATGGGCAGTCCGCTCGGATTCCCTTGCACGCTCAGGGCCTGGGTGTCGCCGCTCTGCGCTCCCCCCAGCAGCACGTAGAAGACGAGGGCCACGGCCGCTGCTGGCAGCGCATAGCGCAGCCGGGTCTTCACCACGCCGCCGATGTCGGCTCCCTGGGTGGTGGCCGAGGCGATGGTCGTATCCGAGACCGGCGAGATGTTGTCTCCGAAGGTGGCGCCGCCGAGGATGGCTCCCATGAGGATCACCGGATCGGTGCCGAGCCCGGCGGCGGCCGGATAGAGGAGGGGCGCGCAGAGGATGATGGTACCCAGGCTGGTGCCGGTAGCTGTCGCCACCAGACAGCTGATGAGGAAGGCGGCTGCGGTATAGCCACCCCCGTGGAGGCCGAGTTTGCCGGCCACCCAGACCAGCGACTCCACGAAGCCGCTGGCGTTCATGAGGCTGGCCAGGACGCCGGCCAGCAGCCAGGCCATGATCATCAACAGCACGATGGGCTGGCTCATGCCGTGGATCACGGTCTCTGCCCACGCACCTCTGTCCTCGGCCAGCAACATGGCAACGATCAGGGCTACCAGCAGAATCGGCCAGAAGCCGTGCTCGTCTGGGGCGCCTGAGAGGCCGAGCCACGCCACGCCTACCAGGAAGACGAGAAAGGGCACGAGGGCGCCGAACCAGCCACCTCTGAATTGGAGCGAGTCTCCGTGATTTTGCGGCTGCCGCATTCAAATTCCCCTGGCACCTTCGTTTCAGGACGTCTGAACATAGCAGAGCCTCGCGGGGAAGGGTTCAAAAAGTGGGTGGCACCTTAGAATGGGGTAGGGATAGGAGGATGCGATGGCTGGGAAATCCGACGAATTCACGCTTTGGGACCTGAAAGTAGAAGTGGTGAGGGGTGAGGGAAAGATGGTCTGCAACCACCAGGTGGGCGACTTCTTCGAGCTTTCGGGCGAGGATCTCACCCTGCCAGCCGGGCAGAGCTTCCCGATCTACCCGCTGGCGGCACTCCTGCCTTTGCTGCCTGCCAAGCAGCGGGATACGGAGCCCAGCGACTGGATGACCACGGATACCGAGGTGGCCTGCCCCGATCCCAACTGCGGTGCGCGGTTCCGGATCACGAGGACCGGCCGACGAATCTTTCGCCACGGAGAAGTCACTAGGGTGCCGCTGCCGGAGCAGGACTCTTGATCGAGCGCCTCGAGCTCGCCCCCGGCTACTCGATCTCGCGGCTGGTGAATGGAGGCTGGCAGCTGAGCGCCGGCCACCGCCCCGACGCTCTCGATCGCCAGGAGGTGATCCGCGACTTGCGGCGCATGGTCGAAGGCGGCCTGACGACCTTCGACTGCGCCGACATCTACCTGGGTGTCGAAGAGCTGCTGGGTGAGCTGGTTCGCGACCTGAAGAAGAGCTCGGTCTCGGAAGAGATCCAGATCCACACCAAGTTCGTGCCCGATCGATCGGATTTGGAGGCGGTCGATCGCCCGGGAGTGACTCGGATCATCGATCGATCCCTTAGGCGCCTCGGAGTCGAGCGACTGGACCTCGTGCAGTTCCACTGGTGGGACTATGAGATTCCTCGATATGTCGAGGTCGCGGGTTGGCTGGTCGATCTGCAGCGCGTCGGGAAGATCCGGCTTCTGGGGACCACCAACTTCGACACTCCTCGACTGCGAGAGCTGGTGGACTCCGGTTTCCCCGTCGCTGCCCACCAGGTGCAGTACTCGCTCCTGGATCGACGTCCAGAGGCGGCGATGGTCGACTTCTGCCGGGAGAACGAAATCCAGCTGCTGTGTTATGGCTCGGTCGCCGGGGGGTTCATCTCGGCGCGCTATCTGGGCCTTCCCGAGCCGGAAGAACCCCTGCCGAATCGCTCGCTGACGAAGTACAAGTTGATCATCGAGGAGATCGGAAGTTGGGAGCTCTTCCAGGAACTGCTGGGAGCTCTGGTCGGGATCGGACGCAAGCACCGTGTCAGTCCGACGATGGTCGCCGTGCGCTGGGTTCTGGAACAGCCGCAAGTTGCTGCGGTGCTGCTGGGAACCCGGAATGCGGCCCACCTCGAGCAGAATCTCGAAGTCTTCGGCTTCCGTCTGGATGAGGAGGATCAGAAAGTCCTAAGCCATATCCTTAGACAAGGCTCGGGACCTGCCGGAGAACCGTTCGCCCTGGAACGCGATCCCGAGGGTCCTCACGCTGTCATCATGAAGACCGACCTGAATCGAGCAGCGAAAAGCTGACCCAATGAATGTGCCACCCGACTTGAGACAATACTCGAGGACTTCGGGACAGTCTGCTTGTCGCAGACCGCAGGAATATCAAGGAAGTGTTCCTTGGATCTCGCTACTGAGACATTGAGGGTCCCCGCTCATCAACTTGTAACTTCTTCTGGACGAGAAAATGGGACCTCAGGGTCCGAGCAGAAGGAGTCTTCCCAGCACCTGATTGAGAGGTGCGTTGAGGGTGCGAGTCGGGCGCTCCCAAGACTTATCCTGGTGCGCGGATCGGTTCCTGAAAGGGCATTGCAGGAGGGAACGCACCTTCAGGAAAGACCACGAAAGACTCTCCTGCCTGTAGCCTGTTTGCAGCCTGCCGAAAGCTACTAAGAAAGAGCCTGTAGGCCTCGCGAAGAGCCTTCTGGGCCTGTTTGGAGGCGCAGTGAAACATCGGCGCGGGGGACCACTTTGAACGGAGCGGGAGGTCGTGAGGGTCCAGGCGCAGAATTCTCTCATTGCCCAGAGGTTGAGTGCCTTCAGTCTGGTGACGCACCGCGGTTTCGGCTTCAATCTGGGTGACAAGATCCCTGGCATATTGCCTGCGGTCACGTGACCGTAGGCTCTTCCAGCACGGTAGTGGACTGATCCTCACGTTCTCAGGCTCGCGGAATAGCGACCGGTCCTTCCTGGTTTTCAGGCTCGCAAAGCACTCTTGAGTTCGATTGATCCAAAAGCCTTGAAGTTGTTCGCCGAAGAGAAGTGCACGAGTCGAGTTCACGCCTAGCCAGTTGAGGGGACTCGAGACGAGTTTCTCTTTGCAGCTATTGGCCAGAATGTAGCGAAGCCGCCCGATCTGTGCAGCCTCCTCGTCGCTGACCAGAACGTGCTGGTACCGGCGGTGCCAGAAGGGCCCTCGCCACTTGTGAAGGCGCCCTGCCTCTTTGGCCAGATTACCCTGGAAGTACGCCATGAACCGGGCCATCTGCAAAGCGGACTTCACCGTGAGGAGAAGGTGATAGTGGTTAGAAAGAACGACAAAGGCGTGCAGCTCAACTCCATAGAGTCGCTGGGCTCGACCGAGGATTCCGATCAGTCGCTCGTTGAGCTGCTGGCTGGGCCTGAGCAGATAGCGACCCTGGATGGTGCGATTGGTGACTTCAACCACACAGCCGCCGGGTGGAATGTAGCGGAGTCGACGTCCCATGACCTACTAAGACGCACGACCGTCTCCAAAACTCGCAAAAGTAAGGTGGCAACTATGGTTCGATGGCAGCGTCCCAGTTCAAGACGACGGTCGTTGGCGGGGTAGAGTCCTCCTGCAGCGAGCTCAGGAGTAGGAATCGCTCGCCATCGGGAGCCACGAGATAGCGGTTGTTGTTCGTGATTTGACGCAATCGGACGGGGAACATCTCCTCCGGGATCCCCGCATCGAAACTGTCGCCCGCCTCCACCGCAACCCGCATCATGTTCATCTCCGGTGAGATGTAGTAGAGCTCCTCACCGTCAGGGCCCCACTGTGGCTCAGTGCCACCAGCCGTGGAGATCTGCCATTTGCCCCCCGGCCCCGGAAACTCCTGCACGTAGATGTCAGAACGGCCCGACTCGTTGGACTGGTAGGCCACCCAGCGTCCGTCGGGAGAAAAGCGGGCTCGAACCTCGACGAAGGGAGTCATGAGAAAGGGGAAGGGTTCTTGATCTCCCTTGAGAGGCAGCGCCCAGATGTCCCAGCTCGTCTCTTCTCCTCGATCGTAGTAGAGCAGGAATCGTCCATCGGTCGAGAAGGAGCTCGGGTGCTGATCGCGCTCGCGCTCCAAGAGATACTCGACCTGACCGCTGCCACCCACCGTCGTGATGGCGAGGTCGAACCCTTCGTCTCGACCTACGCCGTAGGCGATACTCTTGCCGTCGGGGGCCCAAAGCGGGTTCTGGTCGGCGCCCTCATTGAAGGTGAGTCTGGAGGTGACGCCCCGAGAGAGGTCTCGTATCCAGATGTCTGTGGCTTCGCCCGAGGACATCGTGACGACCATGGCGAGCCAACGGCCGTCGGGAGAGAGGGAGGTGACGCCGATGTCGCCTGGCTCGCCGATGATCTCTCTGGATTCGCCCTTCATGTCGACCCATGCCAGCTGCCCGCCGCCAGCCTCGCCGCCCCGCATGGCCAGGACGCCATTGCGGGAAGCTGAGAAATGGGCCAGGCCCACATTGTCGATGCTGAGGTCTTCGGCAAGAGGCACCGGTTCACCTGTCAGCTCGCCGGACTTGGCGTCGAAAGGCTGAGCGACGAGTGTCGCCTCCCTGACGTAGAGCAGATAGCCTGGGGGTGCGTACTCGACGCGGGATTGACCTTTGAGGACCGTCTTCTCGTTGCCGCCGTCCACGTCGGCGAACCGGATCTCCGCGCCTCCCTCTCCCTGGAAGTCCACGTACAGAAACTTCTCGCCGCCGGGCAGGAACTGTGGCCAGCCGACACTCAAATCTGCGCTTTCCGGGTTCTCACTGGTGACTAGAGCAGTCGGATTGCCGCCTGAGGCGGCGACCTTCATGATGGGATCTCCACCGGTGCCATCGTAGAAGATGATCCCCTCTTCGCTCCAGCTGCCATCGGCGCCGCTCGGCGCGTCGCAGATGACCTGTGCAGGTCCACCGCTGACCGGGATCTTCTTGAGCTTGCCGCCGGCGATGAAGCCCAGAAACTTGCTGTCGGGCGACCAGAAGGGGCGCATGGAGTCTTCGGTGCCGGGCATGGGTTGCGCTTCGAGAGCATTGAGTGAACGTAGCCAGATCAGGGTTTTGCCCTGCTCGTCGGTGGCGTTGTAGGCGATGTGCCGACCGTCCGGTGAGACCTTGGGAGAGTCGACAACCGGCAGACCCTCGGGCTGCGGAATCTCGAACCGCACCAGCTGCTTGGGCTCGGGTGCTCGCTGCAGGAAGCCGAAGGCGAAGGCCGCGGCCACGAGAGCGAGTCCTGCCGCTACGGCCCAGGCCAGGCGCTCCCGGCTCTTGCGTCGGGCTGCCACCGGTATCGGTACGCCCACCTGGGAGCCACCCTCGGCGATCCACTCCAGCTGTAGCTTGAGATCGTGCGCTGTGTGCCAGCGCTCCTCGGGGTCCTTGGCCAGGCAGGTCTGGACCACCCGGTCGAAGGCCGGCGGAGCCGTTGGAGCGATCATGGAGACCGACTCCGGCTCGGAGTGCATGATGGCGCCGATGAGGCTCGCCTGGGTCTTGCCGATGAAGGGCTTTCGCCCAGAGGCCATCTCGTAGAGCATGGCTCCAAGGGCGAAGATGTCGCTGCGGGCGTCGGCCTCCTTGCCCTCGATCTGCTCTGGAGACATGTATTGGAAAGTCCCCAGGATCGTGCCCTCGACCGTCAAGGGAGCGCTGGCCGGGGTCTCGGTGAGGAGGCGAGAGAAGTCGGCGCTGCTGACTTCCGACTCCGGGGTGAAGTGTTTGGCCAACCCGAAATCGAGGAGCTTCACCCCAGAAGCGGTGAGCATGATGTTGCCGGGCTTGAGGTCGCGGTGAATCACGCCGCTCTTGTGGGCGCGATCGAGAGCATCGGCGATCTGGACGCCAATCTCCATGACCTGAGGCAGAGGGATGGCACCTTTTTCGAGTCTTTCGGCCAGGGATTCGCCCTCCAGATGCTCCATGACCAGGAAGCTCGTCCCTTCCTCCTGCCCCACATCGAAGAGCGTGCAGATGTGAGGGTGAGAGAGGGACGAGATCACCTTGGCTTCGCGCTCGAAGCGCTGCTGGATCTCGGGCGAGGCGGACAGGTGGTCCGGAAGCACCTTGATGGCGACCGTGCGATCGAGACGGCTATCGCGAGCCAGGTAGACCTCACCCATGCCGCCCGCGCCCAGTGGGCTCAAAATCTCGTAGGGTCCCAGGTTGGATCCAGCTTCGATGGTCACGTCGTCTCCTTCTTGCTGATCGGTTCAGTCGGCCGTGCTGGTCAGGCGTTCGACCTCGCCCATCCCGCCTTCACCCAGTTTGCCGGTGATTCGGAAGTGAGAGAGAGTCACACCTTCTAGAGTCAAGCCTTCACCAGACCTTTCAATCCGTGGATGATCCTGGTTGTCCTGAAATTGCGTGCAGATTGTAGCCCATCGAGAGCTCAGAAGCCGTCAGACCCGAAAAAGTGGGTGGCACCTTCGTGACAATCGGGCGAGGGGATCCCTGTGCGAAACCGGGATCGGTGATCCCGTAGGCGAACAGAGCGGTGGTCGTATCCCAGGATTCACTCTCGACCCGAGGCGGCTGAATCAGTCGCGAAAACCTGCTGACAGCTGTTGTCGTAGTTAAGAGTGTGCATCCGGCGAAAAGCGGCACGATCCTTGCTCGGCTACCGAGGCAAGGCAAGCTCTACGGGTCGTTTTGCGAGTTGAAGGAGGTAGTTTGAAGGCCATAGTCCAGGATGTCCGATTCGGTGTGCGACGGATTCTCAAGCATCCAGTCGTTGCCGTCAGCATCGTGCTTTCCCTGGCCTTGGGGCTCGGGGCCAATGTGGCGATCTTCAGCGTCTTCAGCGCAGCGATTTTGCGCCCTTTGCCGTTCAAGGAAGACAGCAAGCTGACCCGCGTCTACATCGTTCCCGACAAGGGCAATGAGCGCATCAGCCTCCGCCCCGAGGTGTTTTTGCCGGTGCGGGATGAAGTGCGCTCTTTCGAAAGCGTCGTGGGCCAGCGGTTCATGAGTCTCGGATTCGAAACCGAGGAGGGACCTGAGCGAGTCGTCGGTATCGGCGTTACTGAAGGGTGGTCGTCGACGCTGGGCATCGAGCCACAGCTCGGCCGCTCATTCTCGAACGAGGAGGAGGCCGGCGGACTGTCGAGCGGTGTCGTGCTCATCAGTCACGGCACCTGGCAGCGCCGTTTCGGAGCTGACGAAGAGATCCTGGAGAAGCAGGTTTCTCTGGCAGGTAGCACCTACTCCGTAATCGGAGTGATGCCAGCTGGGATGGCGTACCCATATGCTGCCGAGTTCTGGCTGCCCATGCGGGTCGCTGCCGACCAGCTTGGTCCGTGGGGTCTCAACGTTCCGGCGCGGCTCGAGCAGGGCGTCACCCTGAAGGCCGCCAATGAGGAGCTCGCTCTCCTGTCCAGCCAGCTCGATCTGGATGAGGGAATGACCTTGCAGGCGGTCCCGATTCGGGAGGTCCTTCTCCGCGACGACGAGCGCCCATTGCTGCTGCTCCTGGCGGCCGTCGGTTTCCTGCTCGTCATCGTATCGGTCAATATCGCCAATCTTCTGCTTGCCGAGTCCCTGAGCCGGGACCGCGAATTCGCCGTGCGCACAACCCTGGGCGCTGGCAAGCTGCGTCAAATTCGGCAGCTCCTGACCGAGAGCCTGATTTTGGCTCTTCTGGGAGGGTTTTCAGGTCTGCTCGTGGCATGGTGGGTCAGGGACCTGCTCATGCCGCTGTTGCCTACTCGGGTAGCCCAGCTGACCGGGGGAGTCCCCATGGACCTGCGAGTCCTGGGCTTTTCCCTCGTCATGGTCCTGGCAACCACCGCTCTCGTTGGTGTGGCGCCAGCGGTCAGGGCCTCCAGAAGGCAGCCGCAGGAGCTCCTTCAAGGAGGGAAGGGTGCGACCAGAAGCGTGGCCTCCGGATGGATGGGCAGAGCCTTCATCGTCGCGCAAGTGGCCCTGTGCTTGGTGCTGCTGGCTGGAGCTGGATCCATCCGCAAGGACTTGAGAGCCTTGACCAGACTCGACCTCGGCTACGAAAAGGAGGGGCTCCAGACGCTGTCGGTGGCCTTGAACGGCGAGGAGTACTCGACGGGCCCAGCTCGATACGGCTTCGTCGAGCAAGTTGCGGCACAGATGGAAGCGATTCCGGGAGTCGAGACCGCGGCCTCGACGAACGTCTTTCCCTCCGAGCGGGGCAATTTTCTGGCCCAGGTCGAGGTCGAGGGTCGAGAGCTTCGACCCGAGGAGACAAACCTGGTGAATCATCGTCTCGTGAGTCCGGGCTTCCTGGAGTCGATGGGGATTCCGATTCTCCGCGGGCGAGACCTGAGCGTCTCCGATGGGGATGAGGGCCTGCCGGTGGTCGTTGTCAGCCAATCCCTGGCCGAGCGCTATTGGCCGGGAGAGGCTGTGGTCGGCAAGCGCTTGCGCAACGCCAGGCAGGGCGAGGACGAACAGTGGTTGACCGTGGTCGGTGTGGCCGGCAACATCCAGGAGTTCTATGAGACCGTCGATACCTGGTATCTGCCCCTGGCTCAGCATGCCGAGGGTGACTGGGCTTTGCGAGTCACCTTCGTGGCTCGGGCTTCTGGCGGCTCGGAAGCAATCGCGGGTCAGATGAGGGAGGCGGTGCGGAGTGTGGACCCGGCCATGGCGGTCTTCCAGCAGGAATCGGCGTCGGAGATCTATGCCGAATCCCTCGAGGGGGAGGTATTCGCCACTCGTTTGACGGCGGCATTTGCTCTGATCGGCCTGCTCGTGGCTGCTATCGGCGTATATGCGTCCATGGCTTTCGATGTAGGTGAGCGCAGTCGAGAGATCGCGATTCGGATGGCTCTCGGAGGATCTCCCCGTCGAATCCTCCTGGGAGTCCTGAGGCGGGGAGCGATGCTGGTCGGGCTGGGCGTCGGACTCGGCCTCCTCGGCTCCGTGACCCTCCGGGGATGGCTGCAGGAGCTGCTGGTCGGGGCATCCTCCGCGGGCATCAGCACGTTTCTGTGGGCTGCGTTCGTACTCTCGGTGGTCGGGCTGGTGGCAGCCTACCTCCCGGCTCGGCGTGTTCTCCAAGTCGATCCGCAAGTGGAACTGCGAGCCGAGTGATCAGGCTTCGGGCCGTTCGGCCCGCTTGCGCCAGTATCGAGCGATACCGTCGACGGACATGAAGCGAGGATTGGCCAGTTCGTAGGCCAGCGCTGTCGCGTCGTCCACCCCATCCTCCGAAGCCCATCTCCGCATCGTCTCGTTGTAGCGGGCGAGCATGCTGTCGCGATCCAGTCCCTCCACCATCATGTCGCGCACGAAGGCGGCACCCTGGTCGAGGTGGGATTCGAACCGATCGAGTTGCGCTGACACCTCGCTCGTAGCGCCGAAGTGGGTGCGGTAGATGGCGTCGAAATTCTGTAGGCGAAGGCGGTTCAGGGTCCCCTTCCACGCTCCAAGATCGAACTCTGGGGGCGGAGCTGGCAGGTCGATCCAGTGACGCTCACCGAGTCGGACACCCGCAGCGTCGCCGGTGAAGGCGACATCACCCAATCGGTAGACGTGGTGGTGCCTGGCGTGGCCCGGTGTGTCCAGAGCGACGAAACTCAAGCCCGCGGCCTCGATCGTACTGTTGCCCTCCACGGCCACTACCTGCTCGGCTGGAGCGGGCACGGTCTGGCCCCAGAGCTCATCCATACGATCCTTGTAGATTCGCTCGGCGCTGGTCAGCAGCTTGCTCGGGTCGATGAGATGCCGTTCGCCGTTGGGGTGAACGTAGACCGTAGCACCCTGCTGAGCCCACCAGCCGGCTGCGCCGGCGTGGTCCAGGTGAATGTGCGTGACCAGCACGTGCCGCACGTCTCCCGGTGCGACGCCGTGCTCCTCGAGTCGAGCGAGAAGGGTAGGGAGGGTCGAGGCAGGTCCGGTTTCCACCAGCACAGGGCCCTCGGGTCCGAAGACCAGGAAGGCGGCGATGGTCTCGGGCGTATGACCGAATTCGAGGTCGAGAGTTTCGATACGCATCGGATTCAGACGCCGATGATTACACAACCGAATCGGCGCTGCGAGCGGGCTTCATCTCGGCTGGGAGTGCTATGCGTTGCTGGGTGAGGCGATCAATCTCAAGTCGCGAAACGCCACCAGCTTGTCCCGCTCTTCGTCCCAGAGCTTGAGACGAGCACACCTCAAGCTGTCCCAGAAGGTCATGCGGGTGACTTCATGGAGCTGGGGCAGCTCCCGGTAGCACTTCTTCAGACTGTAGTTGGGAATACGGCTCGCCAGGTGGTGGATGTGGTGGTAGCCGATATTGCCGGTGAACCAGGTCACGATGGTCGGGAGATCGTAGAACGAGCTGCCCTCGATTCCGGCCCTGTGGAAGTTCCACTCCTCGTGCTCGCGCCAGTAGGTGTCCTCGAACTGGTGCTGGATGTAGAACAACCAGACTCCCGCTACACCCGCGAACAATGAGATGGGCAGCTGAACCATGAGAAAGCGCTGCAGGCCGACGAGCCACCAGGCGAGGAGAAGCAACGCGACGGCAACTACGTTGGTCCACCAGATACTGGACCACTCCCGCTTCCAGGAGCGAGGGAGGTCGAGAGGCAGCCGGTGCTTGAGCAGGAACAGGAAGGCGGGACCGATCACCAGCATGACAAAACCACTCCGATAGAGTCGGTAGCGAAGGCGCCCCCACCGCGACAGCGCCAGATACTCCTTGACGGTGAGTGTCTCGATATCTCCGAAGGTGCGCCGATCCAGGTCGCCCGACGTGCCGTGATGGATGGCGTGGGTCCTCTGCCAATAGCGGAACGGCGTCAGCATCATCACTCCGAGAGCGAAGCCGACCGACTCATTGGCCTTGCGAGATGGAAAGAACGAACCGTGCCCGCAGTCGTGCAGGAAGATGAAGATCCTGACCAGCAGGCCCGCGGTTGGTATCGCCAGGGCCAGCGTCAGCCAGTACGAGACCTCGAGGCTGCGCAGCATGAGAAACCAGCCGACCAGGTAGAGGAAACCGGTCGTCAGCAGTTGGAAGAGGGCCTTGCCGGTGCTGGCCTTCATGTAGGGCGCCAGTAGGCTGTTCCAGTAGCGAGCTACCTCCACGTTGGAGGGCCCGTCAGGACGGACGGTGTGAACATCGTGGTGGAGGGACATCAGTGTCTTCGACTCCCAGAGAGCGTAATCGGGCCGGATCGAACCAAGAGTCCAGTTGGCCTTGTCCATGGCCTCGGCTGTTGAAAGCGTGCAACCGACTGTATTAAACGTACCATAGGCCCGAATGCCGTGCCATGCGAGGCCGCCTTCCGACGGCCGCTACTTCCCGCTCGGTAGTGTCTTCTCCAGCTCGTCGAACCAGTTGAACACCATCGTCACGTGGGTCTTGGGGGCGACGTCGGTGTCTTCGGGGAACATGACGAATCGCTGGCCGTCTGGGGAGACGTCGTAGTCTCCGAAGATGTAGCCGCCTACCGAGATGCCGAACATTCCGCCCCTGAAGGGGCCGTCGACCACCTCTTTGGGCGTGCCAATGCTCAGGCTGTCGCCGCCGGCTTCCACCGAGACCTCGCTGATGCCGGAACTGGTGCGGTAGACCAGCCGTCCACCGTCACCGGACCACAGGGGCCAGGCGCCGCCGCCGTCGGAAACCTGCCACTTGCCTCCCGCCGCCGGGTAGGGGCGCACATAGACTTCGTATCGTCCCGACTCGTTGGAGGCGTAGGCGATCCAATGCCCATCGGGTGAGAAATCGGGATACCGTTCATCGAATTCGGTGGCCAGGAAGGCCTCCGGCTCGCCGCTGCCATCGAGCGGCAAGATGTAGATGTCGAGATTCCCGCCCTTTTGGACCTCTCCTGCGAGGAACTGGCCGTCGCCGGAGACGGAGAAGGGGTAGATGGCTTCCTCGCTGTCGACGAGCCGTTCTACCTCTCCGGAGCCGTCGGCACGTTTGCGATAGACATTCTCCTGACCATCCCGATTCGACGTGAAGATCAGGTGCTTCCCATCCGGTGTCCAGGCCTGATCTGCGTCGTAACCGTCATGAAAGGTCAGGCGGGTCGCCACCTCCCGCTCCAGGTCGTAGACCCAGACGTCCCATTGGTTGTCACGGAGGACCGAGATTCCGAGCTTCTTGCCATCCGGGGAGAGTGTGGGCTCGCCATAGGATCCGCGCGCCTCCCAGAGGGTGGTGGACTTGCCTTCCTTGTCCACCCAGACGATGGGGTAGGTCGGGACTCCCACCTCGCCGCTGACGTAAGCGAAGTCGCCTGCCTCGGAGAAGCTGTACTGAGCTCGGCCAGGGCCGTTGTTGGTGGTGATCCCCTGGACCAGAGGCGCCGGGGAGCCAGTTGGCTCCAGTCGATCTACATCAAACGTCATGCCGAAGAGCGTGCCATCCCGAATGAAGACCAGGTGTCCGGTTGGGACGTAACGTGCGTAGTACCCACCTTCGTGAATGACCTTCTGCTCGCCTGTTTCGAGTGAGATGGCTTCGATCGCGGCATCATCGGCGCTCGTCATGCCTTCATAACCCACGGTGTAGATGACCGCCTTGCCGTCAGGTGTGAATTGTGGCCATCGGTGGGAAAAATCTCTGCGTTCTTCATCCAAGGTAGTCAGGGGCTGAGGTGTTCCACCGGCCGTCGAGACGGTGAACAGCTCGCTGGAGCCATCTGGAGCGAGCACGATGGTGTCGTCCGGGCCCCATGAGGCTCCGCGACTGGCATCCACCTCGCACAGTGTGATGGGGGTGCCACCGGTTATCGGTACTTTCTTCAACTCGTTGCGAACCGCGTACCCGACCCACTGACCGTCCGGTGAGAAGAATGGGTGATAGGGCTCCTCTGAAGTAGAGCCCGTTACGAGCTCCGTTCCTGCCAGCTGGTCGAGCGAACGGGTGAACAGGGTCCGGCTGGCGTCGCCCATCGCCACATAGACCATCCGAGATCCATCGGGCGACATCACGACGCTGGCTCCGAGGGTGACGAACAGGGGATCTTCAGCCAGTACTGCCTCCAGGCGAATCGGTGTCTCGGGCTGGGTAGTTTCGGGCCAGAGCGAGACGAGTGCGGCGAGGAGCGCCACAACAGACCCGGCGAATAGCGCCCACGGCAGGAACCGTTTCCAGGTGGGCTGGGCCGCCTGAACTACCACGGCTTCGGGAGTTGACTCGGATTCAGGGTTCGCCAAGTACTGCTGGAGAGCGATGCGCGCTTCACCGATGGCCTGCAGTCGGTCCGGAGTCTCCTTCTCGAGGCAGCGCTCCAACAGCTTCCGGATCCGGCGCGGCGTGTCGTCGGGCAGCTCCTGCCATTCAGGCTCCCGAGCCAGTACTCCGGCCAGGGTGTCGGAGACCGTGCGACCCGCATAGACTGTCTTGCCAGTCAGCATCTCCATGAGGACCACGCCAAATGCCCACACGTCAGCCCGACGGTCGGCCAGCTCGCCACGGGCCTGCTCCGGACTCATGTAAGCGGCAGTCCCCAGCAATACTCCGACCTCGGTCATCTGAGCGGTAAGAGTCGGGGATAGAGACAGGCTCCCGGATCCCGAGGAATTGGGATCCCCCGGGTCCAGGGCTTTGGCCAGGCCGAAGTCGAGCACCTTGACCTGGCCGTCGGAGGAGACCTTGACGTTGGCCGGCTTCAAGTCCCGATGGATGATCCCTTTGTCGTGGGCGGCTTCGAGAGCCTCGGCGATCTGAAGTGCGATCTTCACCGTCTTCTGGAGCGGCAGCTGTCCCCGGGAAACGAGATCCTTGAGGTCCTCGCCCTCGGCCAGTTGCATGACGAGGAACTTGCGACCCTCCGCCTCCTCGAGGCCGAAGATGGCAGCGATGTGGGGGTGATCCAGAGCCGCCAGGACCCGCGCCTCGCGCTCGAAGCGGGCCATGCGCTCCGCATCCTGCGCGAAGGCCTCGGGCAGCACCTTGATCGCGACTTCTCGCCCCAGGTTGGTGTCCTCGGCCCGCCACACCTCGCCCATGCCGCCCTCACCGAGCTTGTCGGTGATCTTGTAGTGAGAGAGTTCCTGTCCAATCATCGTTGCTCCACTTCCGAGTGCCGCGGCACTCCCGATCCACATCCGTTTATCGGTAAGGCGTGGGACATGGTACTACACGAGGGGTTGAGGCGCCCGGTGATCCAACCCCCGTCCTTTTGTAGGGTGCGCGCGTGCTGGTTGGGATAGTCTCCCAGGACTTGGGGGAGGAGGCCCGATGCCACAAGCTGCCGAAGGTACTCGAGACTCCCGGCGCCGCTCGCGGGCCTGTCTCGACGCAATGATTGCCTCTCGGATCTCTACACTGGTCTTCTCGATTGCTTGTCTCGCTCTCGGATCGGCAGTGGCCGCCCAGGAGCGAGCCGTCGAGGTGGAGGCGGGTCATTACACCAGTCGGGAGCCTGGCGACTTCGGTATCGGCAAGATCTATATGGGCAGGGAGATCGGCGTCGTCATGTCGCCTGAAGGAGCTGGTTGGCTCGATCGCGGAGAGCGAGCCCGGGAGGAGCGTCCTGACTTGGTGCTCGAAGCCATGGAGATCGAGACCGACTGGGTCGTGGCCGACATTGGAGCAGCCAGCGGTTACTACTCGTTTCGGCTGAGCTCGAGGGTGCCGGAAGGTCGTGTACTGGCGGTGGACATTCAGCCCGAGCTTCTGCAGCTTATCGAGGAACGCAGCGCCCTCGCTGGAGTCGACAATGTGGAAGCCGTGCTGGGAACGATCGAGGATCCAGGGCTCCCGGAGTCCGCGGTCGATGCCGTGCTTCTGGTGGACTCCTACCATGAGTTCTCGTATCCCCGAGAGATGATGGAGGCCATACTTCGAGCTCTCAAGCCGGGCGGTCGAGTCTTTCTGATCGAGTTCCGAGGTGAGGATGCGGAACTAGCGGTGCCGGCCGTGCACAAAATGACGGAAGCTCAGGCGCGATTGGAGCTCGAGGCTGCTGGCCTCGAATGGGTAGAGAACAAGTCCATTCTGCCCTTGCACCACTTTCTGGTGTTTCGGAAGCCGTAGCAGAGCTTCTGACGCCAAGGGGTCCAGGGTGAGGGGCCTTGGGGGATGAGGTGGCCGGCCACCCCCAGCACCCATCCGTCCTGGGGCTTGGGTCCTGGGCCAATAGGACTGATTGTGATGGGGTCCGACGTGGGTCCCCCAGGGGGCTATCCTCCCTTCCGCTGCAAGAACCCCCATGGAGGTCCCCACGCCGAACCCTGGATGCCCGTTCGGGCGCCCAAGACTCCAGGACCTCAAGGAACGACCGCGCGAAGCGCCGGTCGCCTCAACCCCCAAGCCCCAGGGCAGGTGGGTGTGCGGGAGTCACCTCGGTTAGAATCACTCCACATTCTTGAACAGGCTGCAGACAATATGGCACTAGAAACAGGTAGCAGACTCGGGCCGTACGAGATCCTGGCGCCGCTTGGTGCGGGTGGGATGGGTGAGGTCTATCGGGCACGGGATGAACGGCTCGAGCGAGAGGTTGCCATCAAGGTGCTGCCGGCAGATCTGGCAGGTGACGCCAATCGCCTGGCCCGCTTCGAAAGAGAGGCCAAGGCGGTGGCCTCCCTCTCGCACCCAAACATCCTCGCGATCCACGACTTCGGACGGGAGGGCACCGTGACCTTCGCGGTCACGGAGCTGGTCGACGGAGACACCCTGGAGGAGTTGATCGAAGCGGGAGGCGTTCCCCAGCGCAAAGCAATCGACTACTGTCGTCAGATCGCGAACGGCCTGGCAGCGGCGCACGACAAAGGGGTCGTGCACCGGGATGTGAAGCCGGCCAACGTGATCGTGAATCGAGAGGGTCGGGTCAAGATCCTCGACTTCGGTCTGGCCAAGCTCGAGCTTGTGACTGCCGATACGGAAGCACCGACGATGGCGGCTGCCTCGGGCACGGCCCCGGGAGCCGTGCTGGGAACCGTGGGCTACATGGCTCCGGAGCAGGTGCGAGGGCAGGAAGCCGATCACAGAGCGGACATCTTCAGCCTGGGCGCGATCCTCTACGAGTTGCTGTCCGGCCAGCGAGCATTTCGAGCCGAGTCGGCCGTCGAGACGATGAGTGCCATCCTCAAGGAGGACCCTCCGGAGCTGTCATCGAGCGTCGAGAACGTCCCTTCGGGCCTCGAGGTTGTGGTGCAGCACTGCCTAGAGAAGAATCCCGAAGAGCGCTTTCAGTCGGCGCGCGATTTGGCTTTTGCTCTCGATTCCGTTTCTCGTGTTTCCCAATCGGGTCTGCGCACGGTGCAGGCGGATCTGCCACGACAGAAGCGCCGTCTGTCTTGGATCTGGGCCGCCGGCCTGACCGCGGTCGCTCTGCTGATCGGTTGGGCTGCCGGCAACTGGCTCAGGCAGGAAGACCCCGAAGTGCCGCCCACTTTTCAGCGCTTGAGTTTTCGTCGGGGTGCGATCCTCGCTGGCCGATTCGTGCCGGACGGTCAGTCCGTCATCTATGGAGCAGCTTGGGAAGGTCAGCCAGTCGAGCTGTTCACGACGCAGATCGGCACTCCGGGCTCGAGAGCTCTGAACCTCGGTTCGGCGGATGTTCTTTCGATCTCGGACTCGGGAGAGTTGGCGGTCTCCATCGGTCGTCGGTTCGTCGCTGGCTTCGAAACTTCCGGCACACTCGCCAGGGTCTCCCTTGCCGGCGGAGCTCCCAGGATCTTGCTCGAAGACGTGCACGAAGCCGACTGGGGACCCGACGGAGAAAGCCTGGCGGTTGCGCGTCTGGTGGCCGGACGCTACCAGTTGGAATACCCCATGGGCGAGGTCCTCTTCGAGACCGACGGCTGGATCGGTGAGATGAGAGTGAGCCCGGATGGCCAGCACATTGCCTTCGTGGATCATCCCGTGCGGGGCGACAACGTAGGTACCGTGACGATCGTCGACCTGGCCGGCGAGGCTACGACCATCCAGGTCCAGGGGAGTCAAGGCCTGGCCTGGACACCCGACGGCTCCGAAATCTGGGTAGCTCATGGAAGAACAATCCGAGCCCTGAACCTTGACGGAGAGCAACGCCTGGTCTGGTCGGGCGCAACCACGATTCGGATCCTCGATATCGATGAAGAGGGAAGGGTTCTGGTGGCACCCTTGCAGGTGCGCCGGGAGATGGCCGGGAAAGCACCCGGAGGGGAGGAAATGAACCTCTCCTGGTTCGATTGGTCCGGCCCCCGAGGACTCTCGACCGATGGACGGACTGTGCTTTTCGACGAAGGCAATAGGGGTGATGACGAAGGGTACTGGGTCTTCCTCAGGGGGACCGATGGCTCGGCGCCGGTGCGGATGGGCTCTGGAGTGGGTGTCGCGATATCTCCCGACGGAGAGCAGGTGTTGATCATCTCTTATCCCTTCACGGATCCGAGGTTCGTCCTATTGCCGGTCGGGGCCGGTGAACAGCGTGAAGTCGATGTTGGTGACATTCGCCTGCAGCCGCTGGCGATCTGGCAGCCCAGCGGCCGGGGGTTCGTCTTCGCCGGCTCGAATGAAGGCGAAGGAACGCGACTGTTTCTCAAAGATCTCGATAGCGGTGAGGTTCGGCCGGTGACGCCTCCGGGCGTCGAGGTGCATGAACCCAAGTCGATGTCCCCTGATGGGCAGTCGGTAGTTGTAAGGGCACCCGACGGTCATTTGACCCGTTATTCGTTGAACGGAGGCGAGCCTTCGCCGATTCTGGGAGCGGAACCGGCAGACTTTGCCATTCGGTTCGACGAGACCGGTGAGTCGCTCTACGTGCTGCAATTCGGCCGGCTGCCAAGCCCGGTCTACAAGATCCATCTCGCGACAGGCGAGCGGTCCCTGTCGGGTGAGCTCTCTCCCTCCGATCCTGCGGGCGTCTTCGACGTCGACAAACTCTTCATGACCGCCGACGGCTCCGCACACGTCTACTCCTACCGAAGATTCCTCAGCGATCTGTTCGTCGTCGAAGGACTCGAATAGTGTCGGCCGCCCGGCCGGTAGCGGCCCAGCGGCCTTGGGGTTGAGGCGGCCGTCGTACCTCCGGCCGGTCTTTGAGGGCGTGGGGGTTGAAGCGCTCGGCGTCTCTGCCACCCGCTGCTTTGTCTTTCCCTTCAGGTTGTCGATCGAAGGTCAGTCCGTGGGGCAGGACCCCGCGATCTTGCTGGGGTCCGGCGTGGGGCCCCCAGGGGGCTATCCTCCCTTCCGCTGCAAGAACCCCCATGGAGGTCCCCACGCCGAACCCTGAGCCACCTTGGAGCCTTGCGCGTTGCGTGACGAGGTGGCGGCCCGCCCGAATGGAGGGGAGGGGCTCGACCCCTCCCGCGGGAGCCCGCAAGGGGCTCCCTACAAGGCCGACGCCGTCCCCCTGCGAACCACCCGGGCGGATCTCCACACGACAACCGTCATCAGTATGGATGCCGGCGGCCTGGGAGTTGCGTAGACTTGAGGCATGGATTCTGTCAGGCAGGCGCCATCCCACGGGCGGTCTTCACTTCGCATCATTGTCGCGACCCTCATGGTCCTCGCGATTGTCTCTGTATCGATCTGGAGCCAAGAGACGGAGAGCTTTGGCGAAGAGGAGCGGGTCACCGCAATCGATCTGGTAGTGGATCCGTGGGAGGGAGGCGCCGCTGCCAAGAAGTCGGTCAAGGATCTGGTGCCGGAGGACTTCGCATTGAGCGTCGGTGGTAAATCGCGACGCGTCGTCGCGATAGGACCTCCCAGCTTCGGAAACCTCTCCGAATCGTGGCATGTGTTGATCTACGTAGACGAGGCTCTATCCACCGCGTCCACGGTCCGATGGGCATCGGATCTCATGGCGCAGCGGGCTGACGATGTCGTTCGCCTGGGACAAGTCGACCTGGTGGTCGCAGCCGAAGAGCCCGTCTTTCTGCTACGCGGCAGTCGTGAGGCGGGAATGCTCAGGAGCTCCCTGGCCAGGCTGTCGGAAAGCGAGAGGGGCCGCGACGAGCTCACGGCTTTGCGTTCGGCGTTTCTCACGGCACTCCATGACGAGACGGGAGATTACGCCCCTGAGGAGCTCAGGCCGGCGTTTCAAGCCGAAGAGGAGCGACTGATCCGCAGCCGGCTCGACATGCTGCTGACCTTTCTGGCGGACGATGCAGGAGTAGGTAGTCGCCGAGTGCTGTTTCTGGTCACCGACGGCTTCGATCTGGTGCCCGGTGATTTTTACTCCATGTGGTCGAAGCTCGAGTCCGAGGGCTCGGATGCGAGTGCCTCGCCGACGGCGATCCTCTCCAACGCAGGCTCGAGTATTGAAGACGTTACCTTGACGACTGCGAGATCTCTGAGCGCCTACGGCTGGATCACTCACCCTCTCGTGGCTCCGGAGCGCCCCAGTCCCCTCGTACCCGGACTCCGGATCGGCAAGTGGCGTGTCAGCGGCCCGGCTGGGGGGCGCATCATCGGCTTGAGAATCGTCCGAGAGCACCAACGAAAGAGGCAGCAGGCGGAAAACCTCGTCGAGCTCGGGCTGGCCCAATTGGAAAAGAGTGAGCCCGAGAAGGCTGAGGAGTCCTTTCGGCAGGCCCTCGTCCATTTCGCCGGGGATCCACGAACCGCGCAGAGCCAGGCGCAGGCCTTCTTGGGACTGAGCGAGGCGTTGGCCCTTCAGGAAGAAGCGCAAGGCGCCCGCGAAGCCCTGGCCCAGGCCGTGGTGCTCGACTCCTCTATCGAAGAAGAGAACCCGGAAGCGGTCGCGGCGCTTTGGGAACCCCTCAAGCCCCTGCGACTCCTGGCGCAGGACAGCTCGGGCGGTCTCATCGAGGACGACGATGGCCTGACGACGACGACTGGCGAGCTCGGCCAGCGCCTCAGGTTGACCTACCAGGAAGTGGGGGCTCCTCGCGGTGAGATGCTGTCGGTCAATGTGCAATGGTCGGGAAGCGAGAGAGCTTTCCGCACGCCTGCGTGGACGCGCTTCGGGACTCCAGAAGCCGTGGCGGCTGCCCGTGCCCGCAGCCTGCTGGCGGGTGAGTTCGCGGATACCGAGCTGGAGCTGGACCTGGTGGTCCAAGCCTCGAAGTCGGGCCAGGGCTGGAATCTGCAGGCTACCTTCGAAGAGCCCCCCGACCTCGAAGATTGGCAGGAGGACCGGCTGCTACGCGTGACCATTGCCACGGCTGCGCCCGATACGACGCCCGAGGTGACGCACCACCTGCTGCAGGGTTCCGCGGAGGATCCTTGGCCCCTATTTACGAGTCGGGTGGTGGCCGATGGCCCACTGAATTGGTTGGTCGTGGTCATGGAGGATTTGGCTACTGGCAACTGGGCTGCGGATATTGCAGAGGTGAACTAGGGCCTAGGGGCTTAGGGGCCTAGAGGCGTAGGGGGTTGAAGGTAAACTCCCGACGTGGGCAGGATTCTGGCGATCGGGTGCGGGGGCTTTCTCGGTGCGGTGCTGCGGTACTGGGTTTCGGGGTGGGTCTATTCTCTCGGTCACGGCGGCTTCCCGACAGGGACCCTGGTGGTCAATGTGGCCGGGACCTTTCTGTTGGGCCTGGTCGTGGGTCTGGCCGAGCACTTCGTCCTCCATCCCAACTGGCAGCCGTTTCTGACGATCGGTCTTCTGGGGGCCTTCACGACCTTCTCGACCTTCTCCTTCGAGACCATCGCTCTCCTCGAAGTCGGGTCCTACTCGAAGGCGCTCGCCAATGTCGGTGCCAGCGTCTTTCTGGGGCTGGTGGCTGTGCTTGCCGGCCTGATCGCTGGCCGGGCGCTCTAGGGGGGCAGCATGGAAATCAAGGGATCGGGAAAGCTGCTGAGAATCTACGTTGGCGCGGACGATCGCCTGAAAGGCAAACCCCTGTTCGAAGCCATCGTCTTGCGATTGCGTGAGATCGGCCTCGCTGGGGCGACCGTGTTGCGGGGCATCGAGGGCTACGGAGCGGGAAGCCGTGTCGTGCATACCGCCCGTCTGCTTCGACTGTCCGAGGATCTGCCGATTCTCGTCGAGGTCGTCGACAGCGAAGAGAGAATCGAGCAGGCGGTGGCTGCCGTGGAGGAAATGCTGGAGGAAGCCGACTGCGGCAGCCTGATGACGTTGGAGAAGGTAGAGATCATCCGCTATCGCCCGGGTCAATAGAGGATCGCACGAAGCTGCAGATGGCAGCTCGTGTTTGTCGATAGTGGACGTTCCAGAAGGGTATCGCTAGGAGACGAGACATGGATCGCCGTGATTTTCTGAAAGCTGGTGCCGCAGCGGGTCTGGGCGGGCTGGTGGCTTTCCCTCGCAGGTTGGAGGCAGCGCCTCAGGTCCCCGGTCAGCAGACGTCGTCCGTCAGTGCCATTCGCCTGAACTCGAACGAGAATCCACTGGGCCTATCGCCCTCTGCGCGCATGGCGGTGGAGAAGGCGATTGCCGAGGCCAATCGCTATCCGGATGCGGCGCGCGAGGAGCTCGCCGAAGCACTGGCGGTCAAGTTGGGTGTGACGGCGGACAACATAGTCCTCGGCAACGGCTCGACCGAGATTCTCCAGATCGTCGTGCAGGCGTCCGATGCGTCGCAGGGCACGCTGGTGATGGCCGACCCGACCTTCGAGGCCATCTCCTGGTATCAGCGCACCCTGACCTATGCCATCGAGAAAGTACCGCTGACCTCCAGCTTCGCCCACGACGTACAGCAGATGAGGGATCGGGTCGCGGCGAGCAGAGGTTCGGCAGTGGTCTATCTCTGCAATCCGAATAACCCGACGGGTACGCTCACCTCGAGTGCGGAGATCGATGCCTGGATCGAGGAGGCGCCGGAGACGGTCCGGTTCGTGGTGGACGAGGCCTATCTCGAGTACGTCAAGGCGCCTGGATACTGGTCGGCCATCAAGTGGGTCCAGGACCGCCCCAACGTCATCGTGGCTCGCACCTTCTCGAAAATTTACGGCATGGCCGGGATGCGCCTGGGTTATGCCGTGGCCCATCCAGACACGGCTCGGCATCTGCGGGAGTTTCTGACCTGGGACAACGCCAATAGCCTGGCTCTGGCCGCTGGCCTGGCCTCGCTGGCCGATGAGGGGCTGGAGGCACGCGGCAGGGCGGTCAACGAGGTGGCGTTGACGATGACCCGAAACTGTCTGGACGAGCTGGAGCTCGGATACCTGCCCAGCCATACGAACTTCCTGATGCACCGGATCCAGGGAGACGTGAAGGAGTACATCGGGCGGATGAGGGACAGGGGCCTCCACGTTGGTCGACCCTTCCCGGCGCTGCCCTCCTACAACCGGCTCTCCATGGGCCTGCCCGAGGAGATGGAGATCTGGGCGGAAACGTTGAAGGACTTCCGGCAGCAGGGATGGGTGTGAGGGCTCTGCGCCCGGCGCTTTGCGCCGGCCGGTCTTTGAGGGCTTGGGTCCTGGGTCCTGGGTCCTGAATAGATGACCATGAACTTGTGAGGTCAGCCCGGGGGGCAGGATCCCAGAGGGCTATCCTCCCTTCCGCTACAAGAACCCTCTGGGATCCTGCCCCCCGGACCGACCTCTTGGACTTGCCCGGAGAACTCCCTTCCTACTGCTGCAGAAACCCATGTTGGTCCCCCCCGCCGAAGCCCGAGCGACGGTAGATGGCCTCGTACGCGTCCATGCATCTCCGTGCCCTTACGCCCCTGAGCCCCCTAGTGCCTTCACCGGTGTCAGGGGTTCGTTCGGGTGGCTCGACTGTGGGGCGCCGAGTCGAGCGCAGCGCAACGACCATCGCAGAGCACAACAGATGAGGCGCGATGACGAGACGAGGGGGCGGCCAGTCCGCCAAAGTCCGAGTAGCCGCCGCCGTCCCCCTGCGGACCACCCGGACGGGCCTCTACGAAGAGATGGTCATCTGATCAGGACCCAGGACCCAAGCCCCAGGACAGCAAGGAGCCCGTCGGGCCCTCTTGCTACTGGAGGTAGCCGAGGGCCTTCAGCTGTTGCCGGGTCTCCTCGTCGAATTCCAACGATTCGACCTCCGGTAGCTGCTCGAGCTCCAGCAGCTGCTGGCGGATCAGGGTGGCGAGGTATCCAGCGAGAACCGGATACTCGGCCGCCAGGTCGAGCCGCTCGTCCGGGTCATGGAGACGTTGGTAGAGCTCCCGGCTCCTTCCGAAGCCGGTAGAGAGAGGCTCGATGAGCTTCCACTGGCCCCGGATCACGCTCATGCCCTCTCTGCCCTCGTAGTCCATGTAGGAAAAGACAGAGATCTGGTCGGTTTCCGGGAGCGACTCGTCGCTGAGGTGCGGCACCAGACTCCGGCCTCGAAGCATCTTCGGCACCTCGATGCCGACAAGCTCCAGCAGTGTCGGCAGCAGATCGATCTGCTGAGCCAGCTCCGGCACGCGTTTGCCGGAGCTCGTTCGTGGCGGCTTGAGTATCAGAGGGACCTGGATGGATTCCCCGTACAGATCCCAGCCGTGGCCCTGAATGCCGTGCTCGTAGAAGCCCTCGCCATGATCGGAAGCAAAGACGACCAGCATCTCATCGTATAGACCTCGGGCTCGCAGATTCTCCAATAGCAGCCCGAACTGTTGGTCGGCGAAGGCGATCTCGGCATCGTAGAGATCAACGAGGTCCTGGTCGGTCTGTGGAGTCCTCGGTATCTCACCGAACGCCAGGCCGCGGATGTGCTCGAACGACCCTGCATCGGGGTCTCTGACCTCGGGCGCGAACTCACGGCGATAGCTCTCGGGAGGATCGTAGGGTGCGTGAGGATCGATCGTATGAACGTAGAGAAAGAAGGGTCCTTCTTGGCCATTTCGGTCCAACCAGTCGAAGATCTTCTGATTGACGCTATCGGCACGAGCCGGCTGGAGGTTGAACTCATCGAAGCCCTGCTGTAGCCCTGAGTCGGCGGAGAAATAGGCGTTGGTGGTGAAGGCGACCGTCCGGTAGGACGCATCGGACAGTAGCTCGGCCATGGTGCGGAATCTCGACGCCAAGCGGTGTTGGCGATGATTGACCCCGTGGGCGGTGGCTCGCAGGCCCGTGAAGATCGAAGCCACCGCGGGCTTGGTCCAGGATGTCTGGGCAATCGCATGGTCGAAGACAATGGCCCCGTCGCCAAACTGGTCGATCTCGGGAGACACTTTGCGCAGGTAGCCGTAGAGCCCCAGATGATCGGCTCGCATCGTGTCGACGACGTAGACGAGAACATTGGGACGTTCAGCAGGGGGGAGACTGGCGAGTGCCTTGGCGGATGCCTCAGGAGCCCCTTTTCGAGTGCCCGAGGTCTCGATCCGGGGTCCGAGGAGGAGAATCGAGTCAGGGTCTCCGGCCAGAGCTGCAGCTCGCATGGAAAGCCTGGCCGCTTGTTTCTCGCTGATCGGTAGATCGATGACGACTTCCTTCTGGCTGGTGTGAAGATCGAGAAGCGCGGTCGCGAGACTGTCGTCTGTCAGCAGGCTGATCTCGACTCCAGCTGCACTGTCACCCGGTACGAGGATCTCGTCGAAGGCCAATCGGTCACCACGGTCGGCCTCGAAATAGAAGTCGACCCCAGTGCCGAAAGGCATCGAAATCCCGGCCGTGCTGGCGGTGACCTCCGACCTAGCCGCTGATGGTTCGAGATGGAATCGGATCCAATCCCATCCAACCGCCAGGCTCCGTTTGCCCCTGCCCGAGGATGCCGTTGCGGGTGAGTGACTGTAGCCATATCGAAAAGTCAGCCGATTCGTACCCTGTCTCGAGGCATCTGCTGGAACATGGATTCTGTAGACCTGGGGCTTGGGTGCCAGGATGAGAGGCTCCAGGGGGATGCCGTTCAGGGTCGGACGGACCTCTTGCGTCGGAGCTCCCTTAAATGAGTGAGGGAAGCACCGAATCTCGAGGTCGAGCTCCCGGGCCGTGGACAAGAAGAAACGCAGCTCTGAGATCTCGCCGGTGCCCCAGACAAAGGATGTCCCTCCCGAGCGCTCGTTCCAGGACCACCCGGAGCCCAGAAAGGCTCGGGCTTCCACCGTTCCGAGATCCAGAAGAGTGGGTTCGAGATGAACTTCTGCGGTGGCGAGACTCTTCGCGAGGTCGAGGCGGGTCTCGAATCGATCGGGGCTTTGGCAGGCTGAAAGCGAGAGGAGCACTACCACGGCTGTGAGCCAAGCTCGTGGACACTGTCCAAGGTGCCACGAGGCGTTGAAGGTGGTTGGCCGGAAGCTGAGTGTCGGCAGTCCCATGAAACGCTCGGAGTCTACGCTCCCTCGGATTCTCGGGGAAGACCGCCGAGGTGTCGACGAAGGCTGCAGGTTAGAATCCAGGCAGGCAACCAGCAAAGGGCTGCCCGGTTGGGAGGCCGCTCGATAGAGCGGTACGAGGGGCCTGGATGATCGGCCAGAGACTCGGACACTACGTGATCATGTCAATGCTCGGTGAAGGGGGCATGGGAGAGGTCTATTTGGCCAAGGACACCAAGCTGGGCCGTGACGTGGCTCTCAAGGTCGTACCAGAAGAATACGCCTCGGATCCTTCACGCTTGCTGCGTTTCGAGCGCGAAGCCAAGACGGTGGCCGCTTTGAATCACCCGAACATCGTCACGGTCTACTCGATCGAGGAGGTCGACGGTACTCATTTCCTGACCATGGAGTGCGTCCAGGGCAACAGCGTCGATCGGCTGATTCCGCCGGCAGGAATGCCGTTGAACTCCGTCTTCGACATCGTCATTCCGTTGGCCGATGCTCTGGCAGCGGCGCATCAGCAAGGCATCGTGCATCGGGATCTGAAACCGGCGAATGTGATGGTCTCCAAGGAAGAGCGCGTCAAGGTGCTGGACTTCGGACTGGCCAAGCTGACCGGCGATGAGCCGGGTAGCGGCTTCGGAAGCGGGGCCAGTCAGGCGCCGACTCGTGCCACGAGCCTGACGCAGGATGGGGGAGTCGTCGGGACGGTCCCCTACATGTCGCCGGAGCAGCTCGACGGGAAGGAGGTGGATCACCGATCCGACATCTTCTCTCTCGGTGTGCTTCTCTATGAGCTGGTGACGGGGCGCCAACCATTTCAGGGCAACAGCGCCCCGGCTGTCATGTCAGCCATCCTGAGGGACGTGCCGACACCGGTCTCCGATTTCAACGCGCAAGCTCCACGCCATCTCGGCAGGATCATTCAGCGGTGCCTGGAGAAGGACCCGACGGAGCGCTATCAGTCGGCGCTCGAAGTCCGCAACGAGATGAAGGCCCTGCGCCGGGAAGTCGATTCAGGCGAGTTTCCTCCTCGCCCACGGACCGACGAGCGGTCTCGAAGCAAGCTGCAGTGGGGAGCGGCCGTGGCAGTCCTGGCAACGATCGCGGCCGCCGGACTGCTGGTGACGCTTTTTCGGGGTCCGCGGGTCGAAGCGACTGGCGGAACCTCTGCACCAGAGGCGACCGCCCCAACGGTCTTCGATGCCAGTGAGTGGATCATCGCCGTACTCCCCTCGCAGACCTCCTTCGCCGACGATCCCGACCTGGCGGCACTGAACGAAGGACTGGCTTTCACCCTGACTGCCAAGCTTGCCCAGCTCTCCAGGGAACACGACCTGCAGGTGATTCCGGCCAATCTCCTCCGGGAGGAAGGAGTCGAGAGCCTGGAGGAGGCGCGCCGCGAGCTCGGAGTGACGCTGGCTCTCAATTTCGATACCCATCGATTCGACGAACGAGTCCGCGTCAACGTCCAACTCGTGGATGTACCTCGGCAACGCCAGCTCATGGCAGAGACCATCGACGGCTACATGGACGACCTGCTGGCCCTGGAGGAAAAGGTCACCATTCGGGTGCTGCGCCTTTTGCGAGTCGAGCTACGCCCCATGGAGCAGGATCTGTTGGCGGTTGGGACGTCAGAACCCCGGGCCCACGCCTACTACCTGCGAGGCCGGGGTTATCTCCAGAACTTCCTCGAAGCCGAGAACGTGGAACCGGCTGTGACTCTCTTCGAGCAGGCGCTTCGGGTCGATCCCGCCTACGCCAGGGCGCACGCCGGGTTGGGTGAGGCCTTCTGGAGGCGATACGAGATCACCAGCGACCAGAGGTGGGTGGAGTCGGCCTTCGAGGAGTGCCGTACCGCAGTGGAGCTCGATGAGTTCGACGCGGCAGGGCATGTCTGTCTGGGCCATCTCTACAACGGTAGCGGTCGAACAGAGGAGGCGATCAGCGAGCTAGAGCTCGCCAAGTCCTTGGACCCGACCGACGATCAGGCGGTGCGAGGCCTGGCCGACGCGTATCTGGCCACCGGAGACCTGAAACTGGCCGAGGAGACTTACAAGGAAGCGATAGCTCTGCGGCCTCATTACTGGGCCGGGTACAACTGGCTGGGGATCTTCTACCTGCGGCAGGGCCGCTACGAGGAGGCGATCCAGAGCTTCGAGGAAGTGGTGCGGTTGGCTCCCGACAGTTACCGCGGCTACAGCAACCTGGGGGCAGCCTACTATTTCGCCGATCGTCGAGTCGAGGCGCGACGAGCCTTCGAGCGAGCCCTGGAGATCAATCCCGAGGATGATCTGGCCTGCGCCAATCTGGGGGCCCTGTACTTTTTCGAAGGTCGGTTCGCCGAGGCTGCCGACCTCTTCGCCCGAGCGGCTGCTCTCGATGAAAACGACTACTTCAATGTGGGCAATCTCGCTGACGCCTACCACTGGGGAGGAGAAGGGGAGGAGGAGGCGCGAGAGATCTATCTCCGGGCGGCCTCGATGTGCCAGGAGCAACTCCAGGTCAATCCCAGGGAGCCTTTCCTCCTGGCAGACCGAGCCTATTTCCTCGCCATGGCCGGCGTCGGAGAGCAGGCTGTCGAGGAGATGGAGAAGGCTCTGAAGATTGCCCCGAGAGACATGACGATCCAGCACCGCGCGGCCCAGGTCTACCACTTGACCGAGCAGACCGAGACCGCACTCCAACTCTTGAAGCGCTCTGTCGAGGGAGGCTATCCGAGATCAGAGGTTGCCGCCGACCCCTTGTTTGCGGATCTGAGCGGTACTCCCGAGTTCGACGCCCTGGTAGACGAATCGCTTCCTTGACCGACTAGCCTGAGCCGCCGCCGACCCTGACTCGTGGGTCGATGACGATTCGATCCTCGCCACAGTAGATAGTGATGTTGTACTCGTAGACGCCCTCGGCATTGGGCTTCATCGAAACGGCTCCGGCTCGGCCGTTGCCCTCGTGCTTGCGCTCCGAGAACGGCCACTCGCCCCCGTCCTTGGCCTCGATCACGATCCGTGTGTCCCCGCTGTTGGTGTTGAGTTTCCACTCGATGGGCTCATCCTGGAGTACTTCGACCTCCCAGGGATTCATATGGAAGTTGAGCGGTCCATGTCCATCGCTCGGACATTTTGCCGTGACGACGACGTCCCTGCCCTGGGCATTTGCTGGTACTGCGGCGAACGCGACGATGACTAAGGCGAACAAAGCAACAGAGACAACCAGCACGAATCCTCTTGGGTTCATAGCAACCTCCCGACTGCAGTTACGGATCTGACTTCCCGCCTATTTCCGACAGTATGCCGATGTCACCTTGGCAAGGCAAGCCCTTAGTCGGCTTGGCAGGGGCCGGCGTTTCAATCTTCGTAGACCCGCCAGCCCAGCGACTCCGGGTCGATGTCGGAGATCTGGTCGAGATCCAGCTTCATGTAGCGGCCTTCGGCGCTGACGGCGACCGTGCCGTCCGGAAGGTAGATCTCACCAGTACCTTCGAAGAGGCGGCGACGCTCTCGGGTAATTCGGCCGCGGGCGGTGAGCTCCGTGTCCAGTGGCACCGGCTTGTGGAAGCGGACGGCGAGCTCGACGGCGACTCCCCAGGTTGTCGGCTCGCCCTCGACCTTGGTCGCGTTGATCGCCCGGCCGATGGTCTCGTCCAGGATCCCGGTCGCTGCTCCACCGTGCATTCGTCCGGGATATCCCTGATGCTCGGTTCTGCCCGTGAACTTCGCCAGGGTTTCGGGTTGGCCCTCTGCCGAGGTGACGTCGTAAAAGGCGACCCGCAAACTGGCGTCGTTGCGTACGCCGCAGATGAAGCAGTAGTAGCTGTTGGGTTGTTTCTGGATGGGCTCGCTCATGAGCAGATTCTATGCTGGGGAATAGAACTGTGGTGATATGTGTTATATATCGTAATGATATCATAACCAGAGGAGGTGAATCATGGCCCATCAACAATTGGAAAACGTCATCGAGCGACCCGCCAAGACCACCAGTGGCTTCCCGATGCTGCTCTTTGGCCTCGCAATGGAGGCCTTTTCCGTATGGCGATTCATTCACGCCATCCGGTACGAGGACATTCCAGCGCTGGTTGTCTCACTGATCGTCAGTGTGCTCGGGGTGATCGTGCTGGTCGGACTCTTCACCGTGCAGCCGAACGAGTCCCGGGTTCTCGTCTTCTTTGGCCGCTATATCGGGTCGTGCCGCCTCGAGGGGTTTCGCTGGGGCAACCCCTTCGCAATCAAGAAGCGAGTCTCGCTGCGGGTGAGAAACCTCACCAGCGAGACCATCAAGGTCAACGATGAGAGCGGTAGTCCCATCGAGATCGCATCGGTCGTCGTTTGGCGAGTCATCGATACGGCCAAGGCTCTATTCGATGTGGATCACTACGAGCAGTTCGTCAACATCCAGGTCGAAACGGCGGTGAGGTCGTTGGCAACGGGTCACCCTTATGATCCTCGCGACGCCGAGGGCAGTGAGATTTCACTGCGCGGCAACCAGGAGGAGATCGCCAGCGAGCTGAGGACCGAGCTGCAGAAGCGGTTGTCGCTTGCCGGCGTCGATGTCATGGAAGCCAGGTTGACTCACCTTGCGTATGCTCCCGAGATCGCCCAGGCGATGCTCAAACGTCAGCAGGCACAGGCGGTGGTGGCAGCTCGAAGGCTTATCGTCGAGGCCGCCGTGGGAATGGTGGATCAGGCGCTCCGGGACCTGGCCCAACAGGGGATCGTGGAGCTCGACGAGGAGCGAAAGGCCGCCATGGTCAACAATCTCATGGTGGTGCTGACCAGTGAGCAGTCGAGCGCTCCGGTCTTGAATACAGGCTCGCTATACGGATGAGAGGCAGGTGAGCGAGAAGAAGCGATTCCTGCTGCGTCTCGACCCTGAGGTCTACGAGCGACTGGAGAAGTGGGCCGCGGACGAGCTGCGTAGCGCCAACTCCCAGATCGAATATCTGCTTCGGGACTCGCTTCGCCGAGCTGGGCGATTGGATCGCAAGCAGGATAGCCCTTCTGATCTAGAATCCGGAATTCCGGTATCACCGGACGACGAAGAAGAAGGAGAAGAGACTTGACCGCGGAGACCGACCGATGAAGGGGCAGGTGCCCGAGCGTGTTGCCGACATCGACTGGCAGAGTTGGCAGCCGGTCGACAAAGGGACGATTCTGTTCGTGATCATCGAAGACCGGATTCTCCTGATTCACAAGAAGCGGGGGCTGGGAGCCGGCAAGATCAACGGCCCAGGGGGCAGGTTGGATGACGGAGAGACGCCTGCCGAGTGTGCGGTTCGCGAGGTCGAGGAGGAGCTCCGTATCCTTCCATCCGGTGTCGGTGAGGTTGGCGAGCTACAGTTCCAGTTCATGGATGGTTACTCGATTCATGTCTGGGTCTTCCGGGCGAGTGGCTTCGTCGGCACGCCGGAAGAGACGGAAGAGGCCGTCCCATTGTGGACCGCCATCGACGAGATTCCGTACGAACGGATGTGGCCCGACGATCGGATCTGGCTGCCTCTGCTACTGGCGGAGCGACCCTTCTTGGGACGGTTCGTGTTCGACGGCGATTCGATGCTCGATCATCACTTGATCGAGCGCTGATTCGCCATCTAGACAAACGACGACGCCCTCAGCGCGCTGCGCGAGGGCGTCGCTTTTGTCTCGGCTCTTCAAGGCCGAACCTGACTCTCGAGTCGCGGATCAGCCTCCGGGCGCTTGGTCTTCGGAAAGATCCACATGAGCCGTCAGCATGTGCTGACCGATCCACTGGGCCATCACGGTCTCGGGGATCGTGCCAAGCTCGACCTTCAGGTCCTTCTCGCTCCCGTTCCTGACTACGGTGTAGGTGACCGTCTTGCCAGGCGTCATGGCCTTGGTGGCCTCTTTCAATGCCTGCTTGTTTTCGTCCGTGTAGGCCACTCCGTTGAAGCTGACCAGAACGTCATCCGTCTTGAAACCAGCCGCTTCAGCTGGGCTGTCCGGTACGACTCTGACGATTTGGGTGGCACCGTTGTCGTTGATGTCCATCTCGATACCGACCCAACCTCGGTTCTGGAGGCTTTCGGTATAGGCCTTGAGGCAGGCCTCGGCCGGTTGATCACATTTCTGGTGATCGCCGGCCATCGCCGGAATCGCGGTTACGAGAAGAAGCAAGGCGGCGGAAACGGAAGCTGCTGTCTTCATCAACATCTCCTTTCGGGTCGGTGAATCGACCTCGAGCTGAAGGAGGAAACAGGGCTCAGGGGGCGACCCGAGTTCCACGGCTGCGGCACGGATCTCTGAGAGCGCTGTCTCCTCGTGAAACTTACCGCTTGTACGGAGGATCCCGCCGAAGGTTGCAGGAAATACGGTCTTTGAGGGTTGAGGCATCCGGTGCTTTGCACCGGCTGATCTTTGAGGGCTTGAGGCTGAGGCGCTCGACGACTTCGTCGAGCGTTCTTTGGGGCAGTGAGGGCAATGAGGGATTGGGGTCTTGGACCACCGGCAGTGAGAGGACAAGCACCAAGGGTTCGGCGTGGGGACCTCCAGGGGGTTGGTTGCTGTGGAAGGGAGGATAGCCCCCTGGGGGCCCCGCGTCGGACCCAGGCCCAAGGACCGCTATCGACTATGAGAGGATTCTCCGAGCATGAGGTGACGGAATGGCACGAGACAACCAAGGCTCAGAAAGCAGGGATCACCATGCCGATCATCTGGCTGCCTACGAAGACCACGCGGCGTGGCTGGAGGATCTGACCCGTTGGCGGTCGGAATATCGGGACGCTCTGATGGACTTTGCCCGACGCGTGGCTCCCGATCTCGAACTCGAGAACTACGAAGCTGCTCTAGAGCGCCACGAAGCGGCCATCCTGGCTCATGAAGATCTGCTTCACAGCCACGAGGAGGCGGTCGGGTTCAGCAAGAGGCTGGGAGAGGGGACATCGGACGAATACGAGATGGTGCATGCCCAACTGGATAGCCGACACCGGCGCTCCGCGGAGGCTCATCGGCAATTGGCAAGAACCCACCAGGCCATCCTTCGAGCCATGCAGATGCTGGCCAGAGAGCTCTGAGGCTCCCGGCCGTCTTCCTTGGGGTTGGCGAATGCCCTAGCCCGAGGTCTTGGTGGCTATGGCAGCTGGGGCTAGCCGCTTGCAGGGCGACGTCGTTTCTTTCGTTTGCCGTTCTGCTTGCGGGGCTTGGGCTGCTTCGAACTTTGACTCCTGCCGCTCTTGCCTCCCTCGCCACCATGTTCAGGGCAGTACAAAGTCTGGGTGCTCCTGAAGGGGCGCAGGCAGATCCGACAGTACGATTCCGTTCCAGGCATAGAGTCTCCGTTGGGGTCGGTTCGCATCAGGGGATGGCGAACCAGCTCGAGCTTGGGGGTACTCCGTCGCAGGGACGTTTCCCACTCGTTTGTTCATTATAGCCTAAACAGGTGTTGTCAGCCTAGCAATGACCTATTCCGCCTTGAATGAGACAGGCCACGCCATGAGATTTGGGCCGCATAGCCTCGAAGTGTTCTAAACTGACGGCCAAATGCTGACAACCGAGACGAGCCGCGTCCAGGCCATCGGCCTCCTGGTGCAGCAGGGCGAATTGTTGGGGTTGCCGCGCGCCAAGCTCCTCGAAGTGGCGGGGGTGGAGGAAGCTCAGCTCGCGGATCCCGACGGTCGAGTGCCCATCAGCAAATACTGGGATCTGTGGCGGTTCATCGCCAATGAGGTGCCGGATCCCGATCTGGGGCTGAAGCTGGGGCAGGGGTTCGAGGTACTGGATGCCGGGATCGTGGGCTATACGATGCTGCACAGCGCCGCACTCAGAGGCGCGTTGGAGCGTCTGGCGCGATACGCGAAGATCCTCACACAGCGAGCCGACATCTCGCTGGAACCTGTCGCAAGTCACTGGCGATTGACTCAGCATCGTCCGCCGCTATATCGCAGCCTGCGTCAAGTCACAGACTCCCGAATGGCGGCAACTCTCAGTGTCTGTCGTCAGATCACGGGTCGTGAAGTAGCTCCGACTCTGGTGCATCTGCCCTATGCCCGACCGGCAGATATCAGGGCCCACCGCAAGCTCTTCCAGGCTGATCTGAGATTCGACGAGCCAACCTGGAGCATGCATTTCCGGGCCAGTGACATGGAGCTTCCCCTCGCGGCTGCCGATGAGACGCTGGCGGGCTATCTCGACGAAGTGGCCGCACTCAGACTGGACGAGTTGCCCCAAGACGAGTCGTTCACCGAAAGGGTGCGTCGGGTGGCCTGGACCCATCTCAGCGAGGGCCAGCCGATAGTTGCGAGGGTGGCCGCTGAATTGGCCGTGAGTGGACGCACCCTACAGCGGCGCCTGAGGGAGGAGGGCCATTCCTTTGCAGAAGTCGTCGAGACGCTGCGCAGGGAGAAGGCGGAGGCCCTTTTACAGGACAAGAATCTGGCGATCTACGAGGTTGGCTATCTGCTCGGATACTCCGACGCCACAGCCTTTTACCGCGCCTTTCGCAGGTGGTATGGCAAATCGCCTCGCGAGTACCGTCAATTGAGTAGCTCGTAAGACAGGAAGGCTGACTGCACGATCGTCTGATCCTCCGCCAACTGCTCAGCAAAGACGACGGCATCCTCGAGACTTCGGAAGCTGCCGACGGGAACCGGGCTGGCCTCGCCGTCGCTGGTCAGGTTGCGGTAGAGGCCGGTTTCGGAGTCGTACTCTTCGATTTCGACCCAGAGCTTGAAGAATTTCATCTCGGGACTGATAGTTTCAAGGGTGAGGATCTGCAGACAGAACTCTACGCGCCATCTTGTTTGTATGGCGCGCCATACTCGAATCGACGAGGCGGCATGAGGGAGGAATCGGGAGTATGAATCATCGGCGAGAAGACCTTCCAGCAGCTCGATCGTCCCTGTAACGATCGCCTGGCCCAGATCGCCGTCAGCCTGAAGCGCTGGCGATGGGTCACGACCTCCGAAGTCTGTTGGCGGAGAACCAGGCTCGAATGGCGGACCAACCGAGACGAGCAAACGGCAGCGCAGCAAGAAAACGGCCACCGTCAACCGAGGTCACCGGTGGCCGTGATGTATCGAATCTCGAGGATTCGATCAGTCGTTGCCGTAGCGATTCTTGAATTCCTCCTGAGCTGCCTTGCGCTTGGCCCTCTCTTCGGGACCGAGATTGCCGGTGTACCAGGCGTGCTCTGGTCGTGCCAGATGCTCCTCGATCGCGGCAACGAGCTTGGTACCGCCGGCGACGATCGCTGGATCCTCTGAATCCAGGCTTCTCTCCGCGATCTCCTTCAACTCGGGAGTGAATTTGCTGTACCAGTGCTTGGCCACTTCGTGGAGGCCATGCCAGTGGGTGTAGTCGGGCGCCATCATTGAAGCGCCGTGCCGTGCGACTCGGCCTTCATGGTGCCAGATCTCCCACCAGGTCCATTCCACGTCCTCGTCGAATTGGACCTCGGTGATGAGTCCATTCACCTTGAGGAGCTTCATGAAGGCCAGACCCGGATTGGCGAACTTGGAGTTGTAGAGCTCGATGACGCCGTCGTACTGTTCACAAAAATTCGCCACGTACGGCCCGGTGTGGCAAACCGTGCAGACTTCCACCATGTTGGCCCGTCGCTCTTCCCAGCCCACCTGGGCCATCTTTTCGAGTCCGAGCTTCTTGTCGGAGATCTCGGGTCGCCTGGCAGCCGCGGGTCTCAGTGTAGGTGCGCGGCAGGGCCGGCCCCCTGCGAACCACCCGGAGGGACCTCCACAAGACATCCGGGTTGGATGGATGCACCAACGGCCGGCAGGGGCGCCGGCCGCTTGACGGAGAAGACAGTATCTTCAAGTCCGAGACGCCAAGCCCCAGGACCCCAGGACGGGAGGGGGGTTACGCTGTCGAGAGTTTCTCGACGTCCGCGACTTCCTTCGGAATGGGCTCGCCGAGGACCCGATGACCGTCGGCGGTTACCAATACATCGTCCTCGATCCTGACGCCGCCAAAGTCCTTCCAGCCCTCGACCTTCTCGTAGTCGATGAACTCGGGGAACCGATTCTCCTCGCGCCACTGGTCGATGAGATCGGGGATGAGATAGAGGCCTGGTTCGATGGTCACGACAAACCCCGGCTTGAGGGCACGCGCGAGACGCAGGGAGCGGCGTCCAAACTGGGGATTTCGCTGGGCTTCGTCGCCGTAACCCACAAGGTCTTCACTCAGGCCTTCCATGTCGTGAACGTCCAGCCCCATCATGTGGCCGAGACCGTGTGGGAAGAACAGGGCATGCGCCCCCGCGGTCACCGACTCCTCGACATCACCCTTCATGAGGCCCATCTCTTGCAGGCCTTCGGTGAGACGCCTGCAGGCCAGCAGATGGACATCCTCGAACCGGGTCTCGGGCTCGACTGCCGCTATCGAGTCCATCTGAGCCCGCAGGACGGTCTCGTAGACCTGTATCTGCCGATCATCGAAAGGGACACCGATCGCGAACGTCCTGGTGATGTCGCTGGCATAGTGCGCCGGGGAGTTGGCGCCCGCATCCAGAATCACCAGGTCCCCCTCCTCGAGGGTATTGCCGTGCTTGTGATTGTGGAGGACCTCCCCGTGCTTCGAGAAGATGATCGGGAAGGCCAGCGCCGAGCCCTGAGAGCTGACCAGCCCATCGATCGCCCCGACCACTTCCTGTTCCTTCATTCCGGGTCGGCTCATGCGCATGGCCAGGGTGTGCATGTCGGCGGCCACCGAGAGAGCTTTCTCGATCTCGGCAACTTCCTCGTCGGACTTCAGCAGCCGCTGCTCGACGACGGCGCGGATCAGCTCCTGGGAAACGCATTGCTCGATGTCCGAGCTCGGGATCTTGAGCAGTTTCTCGGCCTTCAGAATCGTTTCGGCCCGACTGGGAGGAAGGAAATGAACACTTCGTC
>Ga0316194_10000054_pt1 | contig 52278 bp, 48 predicted proteins | sample CroRivsedime1_MG_FD_204936 | JGI IMG/M metagenome (GOLD analysis project Ga0316194, IMG submission 204936) | Coastal sediment microbial communities from Maine, United States - Cross River sediment 1 | ecosystem: Environmental > Aquatic > Marine > Coastal > Sediment | place: USA: Maine...
CAAATCAAGGCAGCCTCGACAAATCGCTTTGTGCCGATTATTTTCCTGACCGCAATGAGCGATGAAGAAGCGCTTGCGCAATGCATAGAAGCCGGTGGTGACGACTTCCTGGTCAAACCCTACGACAGAATTATCCTGCAGAGCAAGATTCGCTCTATGCAACGTATCGCGGCGCTAAACCGCGAAGTGCAAGGCATGTACAGCATGATTCATCGTGAACATGAAATCGCCGAGTCCGTATTTGTCAATGCGATTCAAAGCTCTAACATCGAAAACCAATACCTGCGCCAGGTGGTACGACCGGCAGGCATTTTTAGTGGTGATATGGTGTTATCGGCATACTCACCCTCTCGCGATCTTTTCTTTCTGACGGGAGACTTCACCGGGCATGGCTTACTCGCCGCCCTAGGCGCGATGCCGGTTTCCGAGGTATTTCGTGCCATGACGACCAAGGGATTCAGTCCCGAGGAAATACTTACCGGCATCAATAAGAAATTGAAGTCGATGCTACCCGTCGGTATGTTTTTCGGTGCTCAGTTGGTAGTCGTTAATCATGACCTGGAGCATGTACGGGTGTTCAATGCTGGTATGCCCGACGTGATAATCGTCGATGGCGAAACCAACCAGATCAGGCACCGCCTCGTGTCAACCGGGTTGCCACTCGGTGTCGAAACGAACATAGACCCCAAGGAAATGCTTCAATACGCACCGATTTCATATAATGACAAGATATTGATGTATAGCGACGGCTTGACCGAGGCGCGCAATGCGAAGGATCGGGAGTTTGGTAGTGACCGCCTGATAGAGTCCATCCGTAACGCACCGAAAAACAAAATCTTTGACCAGATTTTTACCGACCTCGACCGGTTTTGCGGTGATATCACGACCCAGGCCGACGACGTTACGCTGGTAGAAATTACCTGCGTACATGATGTATTGCCCGAGATCGAGATACATGACTACATCAAGCCGCCTATCCACATGCTCGGTGATCGCGGGGAGTGGAAACTGTCCTTGCGTTTCAATGGCACCCGCCTGCGCGAAACCAATCCGGTTCCGATTCTGATTAATTACCTGATGGAAATGGAAGAGCTCGAAGCCGAGCGACAATCCCTTTTCACCGTGATGACCGAGTTATATGTAAATGCCCTCGATCATGGTGTGCTCGGTCTGGATTCAAATCTGAAAGCCGACCCTGACGGATTCGAAGCTTATTTTCAGACCCGCGAAAGACGACTCGAAAGTCTTGATAGCGGATACGTGATTTTCAATTTATCTGTAGAACAGGAATCATCATGGCGCAGAATACTGTTACGTATCGAAGATAGCGGCATGGGATTCGATTTCGAAAATCACGCGCCGCCGTCACCAAGGGAAATGGCGCTGAGCGGACGCGGGCTAATGCTCATCCGGGACCTGTGTGAATCGCTGGAATTTCACGGCAAGGGCAACATCGCGATCGCCCGTTTCGGCTGGAGCACAACCTAGCCTGAATCGAATGCAACGATTCCCCTAACCAGTTATCACGCCAGGGCACGATGCCCTCTATCTCTAATTCAAAATCAGACCATAAAGACGGAGGATTGGCTATCAGCGCTTACTGCGCGAGTTCCTGTGCAACCAGGAAGTTCATAATCTGGATCATGCGCTCATTACTTCCCGCCAATGATGCCGAAACCAGGTACTTGCCATTGACTATGACCGCCGGCACACCGCGGTGGCCGTACCGTTTTTCCTTTTGTATGTTCTTGCGAATCTGGGTGTCGACGGGAAACGAAGAATAGTTTTCCCGAAATACCTTTTCATCAAGTCCGAGTTTGCCGGCAAATTCGGCGAGTGCATCAACGTTGTCCAGGCGTTCGCGCTTGAGATGAATCGCATCAAATATTGCCTTGTGGGTTTGCTCGTGCGCACCCATCATTTTAAAAGCGTAATAGGCCCGGGCAGTCTCGGTCCAGCGCGGATTGAGTGAAGAAGGTACCTGCTCGAAAACAACACCATCGGGCAGGCCTGCCGCCCAACGCTCGACATAGGGTTCGAAACGAAAACAATGCGGGCAGCCATACCAGAATATCTCGGTAACAACTACTTTGTCGGGCTGGGAGGTCTTGACTGCAGGCGAGATTACCTGATAGTCGCTACCTGCCTGGAAGGCTGTTTGCGCAGACGCCGCGCCCGAAACCAGCATCAACAAAGCCAAACCCGTTAGCCAGCGTTTAATCATTGTACTTCTCCTGAAAATATCGATCCCCTGATGGACAGGTATTATCGCGATTAGTTTTATCCCAAGCTTACACTGCGGCAGGTTAATATCCGCTGAATGCAGTCAGTGACTGGTTTTACTCGATACCCGCGATATACGCTGCTACCGACTTCATCTCCATGTCGGACATACGTATCACGGCATTACGCATCATTTTTCCATTGTCATTAGAACGCAAGCCTTGCTTGAAGTTTTGCAGTTGAGTAACCAGGTACTCGGGGTGCTGGCCTTTCAGCGATGGCCAACCCGCAGGGCCATTACCCTTGCCGCTGGGTGAATGGCAACCCATGCAGGCAGCCACGTGGGTTTCAGTAATACCGCCACGATAGATACTTTCCCCTGTCGCGATCAAATCAGCATCAAAAGCGACTGCTTTTGGTTGCTGGCTTTCATAGTAAGCAGCGACGTTTTTCATATCCTCGTCATTGAGTAAAGCCACCATACCGGTCATCGAGGCATTGTTGCGACGGCCTTCCTTGAAATCATTTAACTGCTTATAAATGTAGCTAGCATGCTGACCCGCAAGCGATGGCCAGGCAGCATTGGAACTGTTTCCGTCCGCTCCATGGCAAGCCGCGCATACGGCACTCTTCGTTTTACCAGCTTCGATATCGGCCGCATTCGCGGTAATTGACATCAGACCGGACAAGGCCAGAATCATGGCTCCAAATAGGCTCGCTTTCATTATTTCTCCAGAGGGAAAACGTACGGAAATTTCGGGCGCAAATGTATATCATACCCAGGCCGCTCGTTCAACAATAACCCGATGGGAACTATGAGTATTTCATTCAAGCAGGCCCGATTTATTACCAGTGCATTCGAATTATCGCAAATGCTTGCCGACGAAGGCGCTGAGGTCGCCTTTGCCGGGCGTTCCAACGCGGGGAAATCAAGCGCTATAAACTGCCTGACTCGGCAAAAAGGCCTGTGCAAAACCAGCAAAACACCTGGACGCACCCAGTTGATCAACTTCTTCGAGCTGGACCCGGATCGCCGCCTCGTCGATCTGCCCGGATACGGATTTGCCAAGGTTTCAAAGAAAATGCGTAGCCACTGGAACCAGGTACTAACTGCGTTCCTGCTCGAACGCCAGGCCCTGAAAGGCCTCGTCATCGTGGTCGATATTCGCCGTGGCATCAGCGAACTCGATCAGGGTCTGATCGATATGCTGGGAGACAGCTTGCCACTGCACATACTGCTTACCAAATCGGATAAGTTGTCACGCTCGGCGATTCTAAAGGCGGTTACCGATACCGAGGCCCGCCTGGTTGGCCCGGAGAGGAGCGTATCGACGCTATCGATCCTGAATCGACAGGGGCTCGAATCACTCGAGCAGGTATGCCGAAAATGGCTTGAGCCCGACCCCTCCATCGAGCCCCAGGACGCGGGGTAGTGTGAACATAAAAAGGCCCCGGCAGTAAACTGCCAGGGCCAAAGGTTTGACCCGGATGGGGTTTCCGGATCGTTGTCCGTCCATAGGAGGGAGAACGGACATAGCGCTGGGCTATAGCGCTACTTCGGTAGACAGCTGATGCGATCTTTAGTTCCTGCGGCCGGTTACAACAGCCCAGGAGCATCAATTGCCACTAATTAGTTAACCATCTGGGGACGTCTTCTCTAATTTCAACCCCGGTAACAACTGAAGAATATACGTGACACCAGTCTGTTCGGATCAACTTGGAACACAGGATTCTCCCGCCACTACAAATTCTTCAGCCAGCGAGATGTAAAAGAGTTAGCGCCTTGAATAGAAATGGCCTTTACCGGGACTCAGGGCTCGATTTCAGGAATATACCGAAACCAAGCAGAATTATTGCGCACTGGACATAGTAGCAGTGTAAACGATGACCTTACCGGCGCATGAAATAGCCTAAGCCGATTTAAAGGCCAAAAAAACGAGTAATCTGGTTGGCGCCCAGACCTTAGTGAGCTTCGTTCCAGTTGGAGCCTACCCCGGCATCCACTTCCAGATCGACCGATAATTCAGCCGCGCCGGTCATCAACTCGGCGATAGCTGCACAGCAAGACTCGACCTCATCCGTAGCAACATCGAATACCAGCTCATCGTGAACCTGCATGATCATTTTACAATGGGGCTTTGTATCAACTAGCCAGGCTTGCACTCTGATCATTGCGCGCTTGATTATATCGGCGGCAGTGCCCTGCATTGGTGCATTAATCGCGGTACGCTCGGCGTATTGACGCACATTGCCATTGCGCGCGTTTATATCGGGCAAATACAGTCTGCGTCCAAAAACCGTTTCCACATAGCCCTGGTCACGCGCCAGTTGCTTGGTTTCTTCCATATAGCGCTTAACCCCGGGATAACGCTCGAAATAAGTATCGACATATTGCTGGGCTTCGTTGCGGCCGATACTCAACTGTTTACCCAGACCAAACGCCGACATGCCATAGATCAGGCCAAAATTGATTGCCTTGGCGGCACGGCGTTGCTCCGCACTGACCTGCTCGAGCCCGGTTCCAAAAACCTCTGCCGCGGTAGCGCGATGCACATCCAGTCCCTGGGTGAAGGCATTTAGCAGACTTTCATCGGCCGACAGATGCGCCATGATGCGCAACTCGATCTGCGAGTAATCGAGCGCCAGGATCTTACAGCCATCAGTGGCCACAAAAGCTTCTCGAATGCGACGACCTTCGGCGGTGCGAATCGGAATATTTTGCAGGTTTGGACTAGTCGACGACAGGCGGCCGGTGGAGGCTACCGCCTGCTGGTAGGAAGTATGTACACGCCCGGTTTTAGCATTGATCTCCTGCGGCAGCTTGTCGATATAAGTCGACATCAGTTTATTTAAACTACGATGCTCCAGCAGCAGGGCCGGAATTTCATAGTCTACGGCGAGTTCCTCGAGCACATCTTCGGCGGTCGACGGCTGTCCTTTTGGAGTCTTGCGCAGTATCGGCAATTCGAGTTTTTCATAGAGAATTGCCTGAATCTGCTTGGGTGAACTCAGGTTGAAGACTTCCCCGGCCTGTTGGTAAATCTCCTCCTGGATCTGTCCCAGTTTTTGATCGATTTCCCTGCCCTGGCTGCGCAACATATCCTGGTCGATCAACACACCATTTTGTTCCACATCGAGCAATACATCGACCAGGGGCATTTCAATTTCGCGATAAACCCGATTTAGCTTTTCATCTTCTTGCAGCCCCGCGTTCAAAACTCGGTGCAAGCGTAGCGTGATATCAGCATCTTCGGCGGCATAATCACTGGCCTGCTCAAGCTCAATCTGGTCGAAGGTTTTCTGTTTGACGCCCTTGCCAGCGATATCAGCGTAATGGATGGTGTCGTGATCGAGGTAATATTTTGCCAGGGCATCCATGTTATGTCGGCTGGCGGTCGAGTTGAGTACGTAGGATTCGAGCATGGTGTCATGCGCGATACCCTGCATGCGAATGCCTTCGCCGATAAAGATATGTGCATCATACTTGATGTTCTGGCCAATCTTTCCGATCGCAGGATCTTCGAGAACCGGTTTCAGTGCCGCCAGCACTTCGGCCTTGTCGAGCTGTTGCGGGGCATTTTCATAACGGTGCATAAGCGGGATGTAACAAGCCTCGCCGGGATCAAGACACAGTGAAATACCTACCAGTTCGGCCTGCATGTAATCAATGCTGGTGGTTTCGGTATCGACGGCAAACTCTTTCGCCTTGCGCAAGCGCTGCAGCCACTGATCGAAGCGGGCCTGCTCGAGCACGGCTTCATAATTGGCATCGACTTTTACTGCACCTGGTTTTGCTTCGTCACTGACGCTGGCTCCGACTTCATCGTACCAGCGGGTAAATCCATACTCCTGGTAATATGCCGCAAGCGCGCGCTGATCGGCTTCCTGCTGCTTCAGCTCGTCAATACTAACCCCAGTATCACAATCCAGCCTGATAGTTGCCAGTTCATAAGACATCGGCAGAAAATTCAGCGACTCGCGCAGATATTCCCCAACCTTACCCTTGATTTCCTCGGCATGTGCCATTACACCGTTCAAATCGCCGTACTCGCCGATCCACTTGGCAGCAGTCTTTGGCCCCACTTTTGGAACTCCGGGTATATTGTCCGAACTATCCCCCATAAGTGCGAGGTAATCGATAATCTGGTCGGCGCGAACCTGGAATTTATCAACCACAGCTACTTCGTCCATGAAATGATTATTCATAGTATTGATAAGGCGCACGTTTTCGTTGACCAGCTGCGCCATATCCTTATCTCCGGTCGAGATGAGTACCTGGTAGCCCTGTTCGGTCGCCTGGCAGCTCATGGTGCCGATTACGTCATCGGCTTCGACTCCCTCGATACAGACTAATGGCAGCCCACGCGCCTTAATAATTTTATGCAGCGGTTCGATTTGCTCACGCAGATCATCCGGCATCGGCGGCCGGGTAGCCTTGTATTCTGGGTAAATATCGTTGCGAAAGGTCTTCCCCTTGGCATCGAATACCACGGCGACCCGATCAGGTTGCTCGTCCTTGATTAATTTATTCAGCATGTTGAGGACGAAGTAGATCACCTTGGTCGGTTTCCCCGACGGACTAGTAAGATCCGGCCCGGGAACGTGATAGGCGCGAAAGAGGTAGGAACTGCCGTCCACCAGAACTAGTTTTTTTTGTTTCTCTTGATTCATATAGATGCGCTAGAATGCCCGACCCTGAATCAGGATCATATCATAGCCGCAACGGTGACTTCGCCCGTTTGCGCCTTTCTATTCGCTAAATTCATGTCTGTTTACACCTCTGTTGAAATTAAACAGCTCGAGCGTTTTCTGCTGCGCTATGAGCTCGGAAAACTGCGCGATTTCCAACCAATCGCCGCCGGTATAACCAACACCAATTATTATCTCGACACTGATCAGGGTTGTTTCGTACTCACTCTATACGAACACCACGGCGATTCTGAACTCGACTACATGCTGGGCCTGCAACAGTATCTGGCCAATAAATCTGTGCGCTGCGCAGAACCCGTAAAAGATCGCTACGATCAATTCTACTCGAGCCTGAACCAACGCCCTGCGGCAATCATTCATCGTTTACCGGGTGAAGTAGAAACAGTTCCAGGCCCGCGTAACTGCGCATCAATCGGTACAGAACTGGCCCGCTTCCATCTAGCTGGTCGTGATTACACAGGCAGGCGCAACAATCCGCGTGGAATAGAATGGATACTGGCGGTGCTGGAGACACTCGGCCCCAGCCTCGAAAGTGATGATTTACGTAGTATTACGGCAACCCTGGATAGTTGCCGAGAGTATGATCTGGAGCGGCTGCCGCGCGGCGCCATACATGCCGATCTGTTTCACGACAATGCACTGTTCAATAACGGCGAGCTAGGCGGTATCCTCGATTTCGATTACGCCTGTAACGATAGTTTGGTATTTGACATTGCGGTGCTATTAAACGACTGGTGTATCGACAGCGCGGGACAACTGATTGAGACCAGGGTAAATTCGGTTATCGACGCCTATCAACAGCAGCGTCGGCTTGAAGCTATGGAATTAGACGCCTTGCCTTTAATGCTACGCCTCGGCGCCTTACGCTTCTGGTTATCCCGACTCTATGACAAAAATTTCCCGCTAAGCGGTGAATTGACCTTCTTAAAATGCCCCGAAGTATTTCGGCAGATGCACCTGCTCCGCAGTGCCCAGGCTAAAGAAGTCTATAAGCTATTGCTCCCACATCATATGCGGTGAGAAATTAGTCCACGCAAAACTATGGTGATCAGCCAGTCCGCGATGACGAGTCGGTGTTTTGTTCAGCGGGTAGAGGTCGCCTGGCCGGAGCAGTTGCACCCCGTTGCGGTTGGTCAACATACGCACTGTCGACGACATGATGTTCTCATCTTGCGGACCCCGCACAACAACGGCCCGTTCATTGGATTCAAGTTTCAGAATCGATCCTATAGGCGCTAAACCGTTAATTTTGAGATACAGACCGCCATAGACCGGATCCAGCTCCTGGTTGGTAAACATACGCGCAAACTCTCGACTGGGGTTATCGATAGATCGTTGTCCAGCCGACAGGTTTTGTGGCATTGCGATACCAGCATAGATAAACGGGGTGCGCATCAACAAGGCCTGTTTCGAGGGATTGTCGCTTGCCACATTGTGGTTGCGCACCACGTCCTGAATCGATGCCTGATCGAGACCCGCGGCCTTGAGGATATCGGCGCTTTGTTGCGGGTAGTGTTCGCGCAGCTGACGTTTGTCTTCTACAGAATATTCTTCCTGGCTTTCGTATACCCGCTTTTCGTAGGCCAGTAATCCGAGATTATGGCCCAGCGCCGCTACCACCATTTGTTCTAACTCGCTGTCATCGATTGCTACGTCCGCCGCGTAATGATTATAGCGCCGGATCAGTTCAACCAGGGACACGCCAATATAAAGCGGTTTGGTAAAGTTGTAATTTGAATGCTCCGATAGAAAAAGTTCACCCAATAGCTGATCGGTCTGCTCCCGGCTCAGGCCGATCAGGCTGCTTGCGATTTGCTGCAGCCTGGCGCCCTTTGCCGCGTCAGCTTCGTTCAGTAGTTCGTCCTGGAGCTGATGAAATTTAATACACAGTTCAGCCAGTCGCTCGTGTATCGACGACTGACTTGAGCGGGGTTCGGTGGATTTGTTGTTCACATTAATGGCTTATCCTTCACGGCCCGTTCCTGGGCACAGAACTGGCTATTATTTACCAATACAGAAAGTAGAGAAAATCTTACCCAACAAATCTTCGTTGGTAAATTCGCCGGTAATTTCGTTCAGGTGTTGCTGGGCGTCACGCAAGTCTTCCGCCATGAGCTCTCCCGACCGTGTTGTATTAAATATGTGCATCGCCTGCTGCACCGATGCCCGTGCTCGCAGGAGTGCATCAACATGACGTCGCCTCGCCATAAATGCCTGATTATCCTGATTATAGTCAGAAACCTGGCCGGTTATGCGTTGAATCAGCAGTTCCATTCCATCACCAGTTAATGTGGAAATAGTAAGGCTTTCAGGATCGCGTTGCTTATCTGCCGCTAGCAAATCATTTTTGCTGAATACTAGTTGCAAATTGGCTCCCGCTAATTGATCGATAATTTCTCGGTCCGCAGGAGTTAATCCTTTACTCGAATCAACCAGGTATATGGTGATGTCCGATTGCGCGATGGTTTCCCAGGCTCGTCTGATTCCCTCTCTTTCAACGGGGTTCTGCGACTCTCGCAAGCCAGCCGTGTCATGGACCTTAAGAGGTATACCCTTGAGCGATATGTGTTCACGCAGCACATCGCGGGTAGTACCTGCGATCTCGGTAACTATCGCGGCTTCGTACCCAGCGAGGTAATTTAGCAGGCTCGATTTACCCGCATTGGGCAAACCCGCAAGCGATACGCTCAAGCCTTCCTGCAGGGTTCTGCCCTGTTCCGCCTGTGCTAGTAATGTTTGCAAGTGCTGGTTGCAGTCATTCAGACGTTGGCTGATATCCGGGTTATCGAGAAAATCGATTTCTTCTTCGGCGAAGTCGAGCGCAGCCTCGATAAATGCGCGTAGATTGATAATTTCGTCCACCAGGCTATGCACCTGCTGCGAGAAGCGGCCTTCCAATGACCGTATAGCTGCTCGCGAAGCAGCACGGCTGCCCGACTCTATCAAATCTGCTATTGCCTCTGCCTGGGTCAGATCGAGCTTGCCATTGAGGAATGCGCGTTCGGAAAATTCACCGGGACGTGCCAGCCGGGCACCGAGCTCGCACAGTCGTTCGAGCAACATATCGAGTACTATCGGTCCGCCATGAGCCTGGATTTCGACACAGTCTTCACCACTGAAACTACGCGGTGCCTTGAAGTACAGGCATATACCATGATCAAGTAGCTGGCCGGCAGAATCGAAAAATCGCCGAAACTGGATTAGGTCCGGTTTAATTTTGCTGTGACAAAGTATCTCGGCGATAGCCAGCGCATTGGCTCCAGAGAGGCGCAGGATGCCGATACCACCGGTACCCGGGGGCGTTGCTATTGCAGCGATGGTCTCATGCGATGGCATGGTGATAATGGCGCATTGACTGAGCCGGGACCGGGCTTACTTAGCCCCTGCCGTTCCTGCCCCGGCTTCGATACGCCTGGTAATGATCCATTGCTGGGTAATCGACAAGACGTTGTTGACAACCCAGTACAATACCAGCCCAGATGGAAAGAAGGCGAAGAAAATGGTAAACACGAATGGCAATGCCATCATGATCTTGGCCTGAATCGGGTCCGGCGGTGGGGGATTCAGTCGTTGCTGGATGACCATGCTGATACCCATCAACACTGGCAACACAAAATAGGGGTCCATCACCGACAGGTCCTTGATCCAGAAGATGAAGGGCGCCTGGCGCAGATCGACACTTTCGAGCAGGGCCCAGTATAGTGCGATAAAAACCGGAATTTGCACCAATATAGGCAAACAGCCGCCCATCGGGTTTATCTTTTCGGTTTTATAAAGCTCCATCATCGCCTGGTTCATCTTCTGTCGATCATCCCCGTAACGTTCTTTCAGGGTTTTCAGACGCGGGCTGACCTTGCGCATTTTTGCCATCGAACGATAACTGGTTTCCGAGAGCTTGTAGAACAAGGCTTTAACGGTAAGGGTTAACAGAATGATCGCAAGGCCCCAGTTACCTACGAAACTGTGATACCAGGATAGTAACCAGTACAGGGGCTTGGAGAGGAAGGTCAAAACACCGTAGTCGACTGTAAGCTCCAGTCCCGGGGTAATTTCTTCCAGTCGCTTAACTATCTTGGGACCAACGAACAACTGGCTGGTAAATTCTGTGCTGCCACCGGTCGGTACAATCCGGTTTGCGGAACGCAGGCCAATAGTATAGGTCGAAGGGTTGCGCTTGGTGTTGGCAATGGTGTAAACCAGATTTGTTTCTTCCTGTCCTGGCACCCATGCCGACAGGAAATAGTGGTGGATCATCGCGATCCAGCCGCCTTTGGATTCCAGTTTAAGCTGACCCTCTTCCATATCGTCGAAATCAACTTTTTCGTACTTGGTCTCTTCGTTGTAATAGACCGAGCCCGTATAGGTATAGAGCAGGCGTGATGTCTCCAGTGGACGTGAGCGCTGAATCTGGCGGTATTCGCTGCCTTGCCAGTCCTGCGCTGACTGGTTATCGATACGGTGTTTGAGGTCAATCAGATAGTCGCCACGCCTGAAGTGATAAGTCTTTACCACTTCGACACCATCCTCGTTCCAGTAAATTGGCACGACCAGCTCGTCGTCCCCATCGGCAAGTTGGTAGGTCGTCTGCTCGCTGCGATAAATACTGTGATGCGTGGGGGCCTTTTCTGCCTTATTGCGTAACCCGCTCTGCACGATATACACCGAATCGCTGTCACTATGGATTAGCTCAAGCCAGTCGTCAGGTTGCTCCAGCGAAGTTGGATATTTTTTAAGTTTGAGCGAGCGTATAACGCCACCACGAGTATCGATCATTACCCGGATAACATCGGTGTCAACCTGCACCATTTTTGGTGCCTGTGCCTGGACCGCGGATTGCTCACTACCAGAGTCTCCCGCCTGGCTGGTGCTCTGCCCGCTATCAACCCCCAGTTCATCCGCCTGATCGGGCAGGTCATCGATCGGTATTTGCGAGGTAGCAACACCGCCATCGGAGCTTATTTGCGCTTCACTGCTGATAACCGGTTGTGGACCATAGTCAGCTTGCCACTGCTGCCACAGCAACATGCCAACGAATATCAGGGCGGCGAACAGGAAAAGTCTTGAATTATCCATGGTTATGCTCGGTGCTGGAGCCAGGCACTGGGTCGTAACCGCCGGCATGCCAGGGATGGCAACTGCTGACACGTTTCAACGCCAGCCATAATCCTTTCATACAGCCATGAGTCTCTATCGCCTCGAGGGCGTATTGCGAACAGGTGGGGGTATACCGACAATTATTGCCCAGTAATGAGCTCAGCAAGTAACGATATGCTTGAATCAGTATTATCAGGAGTTTGCGCATTGTTTGATGATGCTATTCCAATGTTGATCCAGCATGGCTCGCAACTTTGCCGGCCTGGTTAGTAGTATTTCGCGTCTTACCATAATCACAAAGTCTCGCGCCGGTAATCGATGCTGATTCTTACGGAAGCTTTCCCGAAACAACCGTTTCAGCGCATTTCGCTTTACCGCGGTGGGAATTTGCTTTCGTGCTACTGCAAATCCGAGACGAGGGCATTCGCCACTATTATTTCCTACCAGGATAGTAATGCACGCGTCGCTACGGCGAATATTGTTCTTAAAAACCTGCTGAAAATCGATCGATCGCGTTAATCTCAGCCGTCTTGGGAAAGACTCGCTGATACAGGCATCCACCTTATGGCGTGAGACGCGCTCTACCCTTGGCTCGGCGGGCTCGAATTACACTACGACCACCGCGAGTTTGCATACGCGCACGGAACCCGTGCGTTCTCGCACGTTTTAAATTACTCGGTTGGAATGTACGTTTCATGTCAAACGCCTCGGCTCGCTATTTGTCGATTTCAACAAGGCGCGACAATGTACTTGTAGAGTTGCCCTACGTCAATATTTAATTGTGGCAGTTAGTGATATTTTAATTATTTGGCACGGCAGGCGCCATTACAGCGAAAATTAGAGAGCAAACATTGTTATTTTTGACCATCTCCTCTTTGCTCGGGCTGTGGATAAGTATAGTATTGATCCCTCTCGGTCGGGGTTCGATAAATACCAGAAATAGCGGGTGATACGGCCGAAAATCTAGCCAGGCAGCAATGTTTCCCGGTAAGCAAGCGTCACGCCGGTTCCGGGACGGCTATTTACTCTGCGCAATATTGTGCGCGGTTGGGCAAACAAACGGAAAAACTTTGAATTCGATCTGGCAACAGTGTATTTCCAGCCTGGAAGGCGAAATCAGTGAGCAGCAGCTCAACACCTGGATTCTGCCTTTACAGGCAGAACAAGAGCTAAACACACTGAAACTGCTGGCGCCAAACCGGTTCGTCATGGATTGGGTACGCAAGAACTTTCTCGATCGAATTCGCGAGTTAATATCCAGCCTTGACGACAGTAAATCGATTTCGGTCAGTCTGTCGATAGGCTCTCACGCCGCGACAGTGCCGTCAGACACGGGTGCCGCCAGCCCACCCGCGCGCGCGTATCGGTCTTGTGGACTTAGCGATTCACAAAATTTCAGGAATTTTGTTGAAGGTAAATCGAATCAGCTAGCACGTGCGGCGTCGATTCAAATCAGTAGTAACCCTGGTTCCGAATATAATCCTTTGTATATCTATGGCGGCGTAGGCCTCGGCAAAACGCACCTGATGCATGCGATCGGCAATCAAATCCGCGAAAACAACCCTGAGGCGAACATCCTCTATGTCAATTGTGAGCGTTTTGTTTCAGATATGGTAAAAGCCTTGCAGCATAGTCGTATGAACGACTTCAAGAATTCTTATCGAAGCCTTGATGCACTATTAATCGACGATATCCAGTTTCTGGCGGATAAAAACCGCTCTCAGGAAGAGTTTTTCCATACCTTTAATTCGTTGTATGAAGCGCGTGCGCAAATGGTAATTACCTGCGACCGTTTCCCCAAGGAAATCGAAGGGCTCGAAGATCGTATACGCTCCCGCCTGGGATGGGGTCTGGCAGTTGATATCAAACCAGCTGATCTGGAAACCCGGGTTGCGATACTTAAAAGCAAAGCGGAGCAGGCTGATGCAGACGTCCCCGATGACGTGGCATTTTTTATTGCCGAGCGCTTCAAGTCGAATATTCGAGAGTTGGAGGGCGCATTGAAGCGGGTAGTTGCACATGCGCGATTTACCGGACAGGCGATCACCCAGGAGTTCGCTCGCCTGGCACTGAAAGAGTTACTCGCGGTACAGGATAAACCGATAACCATTGATAATATCCAGAAACTGGTAGCCGAGTATTTCAAGATCAGGGTGGCTGATTTATTGTCCAGTCGGCGTACCCGGTCTATTACTCGACCTCGCCAGATTGCAATGGCGCTATCGAAATTATTAACGCGCCACAGTTTACCGGAGATTGGTAGTGCTTTCGGGGGACGTGATCATACCACCGTACTGCATGCTTGCAGAAAAGTTGAAGAATTAAGAAGTGAAGATCGACGTATCGATGAAGATGTCGAGATTCTGGAACGGATGTTGAGTAATTAGGCTGTGGGAAATATTGTGCGTAGTTTGTGGATAAAATGCGAATAAAATAGAGGTCTATATTTATCCCGTAGTTATGCACAGTTTAGCAAGCGTCTGCGGACAGGTAAAAATGGACGACTTGCACTTTAAACTGTTGATATTAAACAATATTTCTTACTTATTCAGTAAATGTGTAGTTACTAATAATTACAATAGATTATATATATATGAAAACAACTATTAAAAGAGAAGATCTACTAGTGCCTCTTCAACAAGTTATAGGTGCAGTAGAACGGAGGCAGACATTACCAATATTGGGGAATGTTTTACTTAAGTCTACAGGTGGTGACTTGACGGTTACTGCGACCGACCTCGAAATTGAAATGGTCGCAAACATCACCGCGAAGGGAAACGATGACTTTCAAACGACTATCCCTGCCAGAAAACTGCTCGATATATGCAAGGCTCTTCCAGACTCATCTGACATTACGTTTACGGTTGATGAATCCAGGGTCTCACTTACATCAGCGCGGAGCCGTTTTACGCTGGCCTCATTGCCAGCAAAAGACTTTCCCGGTCTCGACGAAATAAGCGCTCTACAGTCTTTCTCGATACCACAAAACCAGCTTAAATCCTTATTCGATAAAACTTCGTTCGCGATGGCGCAACAGGACGTGCGCTATTATCTCAATGGCATCTTGATGGAATTATCGCCTGGTAAAATTAAACTGGTTGCCACCGATGGGCACAGGCTCGCATTAAGTGAAACTGCCATGGAAACCGGCGTGGAGGAAGATAAACAAATTATTATACCGCGCAAAGCAGTTCTCGAACTTTCACGTCTACTCGAGTCTGGTGATAGTTCGGCCACCTGTATGTTGAGCCAGAATCATTTACGGGTGGAAACCCGTACGCTGGTTTTCACGACTAAATTAATCGACGGCAAATTCCCTGATTATCAACGGGTGATTCCAGTAGATGGAAACAAGACCATGGAAGTCAATCGTGAGACATTAAAACAATCGATGAGCCGTATCGCGATTTTATCGAACGAAAAATATCGAGGTATTCGGTTAACATTGTCTTCAGGTAATTTATCCATACAGGCCAATAATCCTGACCAGGAGGAAGCAGAAGAGGAATTACAGGTCGATTATACCGAGTCGGATATGGAAATAGGATTTAATGTCACTTATCTAATCGACGTGTTAAATGTCCTTAATTCCGAAAAGGTACAAATCAAACTCAAGGATTCCAACAGCAGCGCTATTATTAGCGATAGCCAGGACGATTCCAGTTTATACGTCGTCATGCCGATGCGTTTGTAGAGATAACCAGAGGTTGATAAATGGCGATCAGTCAGCTCAGCCTGACGGATTTCAGGAACCTGCGCAGTACTACACTCGACGTTAATTCCCGTTTTAATATTATCAGTGGTGACAATGGTTCAGGCAAAACCAGCCTTTTGGAAGCTATCTACGTCCTCTGTCAGGCTCATTCATTCCGCACTCACCAACTAAAGCAGTGCATCAACCACGACAAGAGTGGTTTTCTGTTATTTGGCCGATTTGATGACCACAAAGCCGGTTTGGCAAAAAGCGACAAAAAACTCGAAATACACGTCGATGGTGAGAGTATAAAACGCCGCTCGGAATTAGTCAGGAAGACACCGATTAATATTGTAAACTCGGATAGTTTTGTACTACTAGACGGTGCACCACAGAAGCGCCGCGCCTTCATTGATTGGTGTATGTTTCACGTGGAACCAGGTTATGCCGAACAGTGGCGGCTGTTTCAGCATGCTTTGCGCCAGCGCAACAGACTGCTGAAATCAAGGCAGGATATCAAGCTACTGGATTATTGGGATAAACATATAATTGAGCCTTCTCTGAGTTTGAGCGCGATGCGGAGGGATTACTGTAAAAAACTACAGGCCATAGTGGCAGATGAATTATGCGAAATTCTTTCAGGAATTCCACTCGAACTCGAATACCAGCAGGGCTGGCCTGATGAACTTAGCTTCGAAGATGCAATCAATAGTAGCCGTGCGAGGGATATTCGCAGCGGATTTACTAATATGGGTATTCACCGGGACGATTTAAGATTCCGTTCCCAGGGCCGAAACGCGAGTGAAATTCTTTCCCGAGGGCAGGGCAAACGTCTCTGTCTCGCTCTGTTGTTAGCAGCTTTGAAGGTGGTTAGTAAATCGAGGCAGAACAGGATCATCCTGTTGATCGACGATCTCAATTCAGAACTGGATAGCAAGGCACAAAATATGATTTACCAGCAGTTAGTCGAAATGGATTTGCAGATATTTATTAGCAACATCGATAGTGTCGTTCCGGAGCCTGTTAGAGGAAAAGAAATCAAATTGTTCCACGTGGAACATGGTATAATCAGACCTCGAATTTTCAGCTAGATCCTTTCATGTCAAACTACGATTCCACTAGCATTCAAGTGCTAAAAGGCCTCGATGCCGTCCGTAAGCGGCCTGGTATGTACATTGGTGATACTGATGACGGCACTGGCCTGCATCATATGGTTTTTGAAGCCGTCGATAACTCTATCGATGAAGCCCTGGCGGGGCATTGCACGGAAATTAAAGTAGTTATACATAGCGATGGATCAGTATCGGTAAAGGATGACGGCCGGGGAATTCCTGTCGATATTCACGAGGAAGAAGGACGTTCTGCAGCGGAAGTTATTATGACCGTACTGCATGCTGGCGGTAAGTTTGATGACAATTCGTACAAGGTGTCAGGTGGTTTGCATGGTGTTGGTGTCTCTGTGGTTAACGCATTGTCGGAAACGTTATCATTGCGTATAAAACGCCAGGGAAAGCTCTACGCACAAGAATACAGGCTGGGAGAACCCCAGGGCGATCTAAAGGAAGTTAAGGATACCGATCAAACCGGGACTGAGATACGATTTTTGCCCAGCCCGACCATTTTTGGCGATATTGAATTTCACTACGATATTCTGGCAAAGCGTTTACGCGAACTGTCTTTTTTAAACTCTGGTGTACGCATTCACCTGTTTGATGAGCGTAGCAACAAGGAAGATATCTTTGAATACGAGGGCGGTATTCGCGCCTTTGTTGAGCATTTGAATAAAAACAAGACTCCGATTCACGAAAAGGTTATCACTATCAAGATGGAGCTGGATACTGTCGAAGTTGAAGTTTCGATGCAATGGAATGATTCATACCAGGAAAATATCTTTTGCTATACCAACAATATTCCACAGCGTGATGGTGGTACCCATTTATCAGGATTTCGAACTGCATTGACCCGTAGCCTGAATCAGTACATGGAAAACAACCAGGGCAAGAAAGAGAAGCTTAATACGGGCGGTGATGACGCGCGCGAAGGCCTGACAGCGGTTCTGTCAGTTAAAATTCCTGATCCGAAGTTCTCATCACAAACCAAAGACAAACTCGTTTCCTCGGAAATCAAAGGCATAGTCGAGTCGGTCGTGGGTGAACACCTGAGGGATTTTCTACAGGAGCATCCGGCGGATGCGAGGGCGATTACGAGCAAGATCCAGGACGCGGCGAGGGCGCGGGAAGCAGCGCGCAAAGCGCGTGAAATGACGCGACGTAAGGGAGCACTCGACATTGCCGGTTTGCCCGGAAAGCTTGCCGATTGTCAGGAAAAAGATCCTTCCCTGTCAGAAATATACCTGGTGGAAGGTGACTCGGCCGGCGGTTCGGCAAAACAGGGCCGAAATCGTAAAACCCAGGCTATTTTACCCCTCAAGGGAAAAATTCTGAACGTCGAAAAAGCGCGTTTTGACAAGATGCTGCAATCAGCTGAAGTAGGTACATTGATAACTGCGCTAGGTTGTGGAATCGGGCGCGAAGAGTTTGATATAGATAAGCTGCGTTATCACCATATTATTATCATGACCGATGCCGATGTTGATGGTTCGCATATCCGCACCTTGCTACTTACCTTTTTTTATCGGCAAATGCGTGAATTAGTCGACCGCGGGCACGTTTACATTGCACAACCGCCTCTGTACAAGGTCAAAAAGGGTAAGCAGGAGCGCTATGTTAAGGACGACAAAGAGCTGAATGCATATCTGCTACAGCTAGCCATTGAGGGTGCAAATCTTCATCTCGCTGATGATGCACCACCTATATCTGACCTGGCACTTGAGAATCTGGCGCGCCAGTTCATAACCATACTGGCAATTTTTGACCGTTTGCAAAGGCATATCCCGGTAGAAGCGCTCGAAGAACTGGTCGATTTGCCAGTAGTGACGGAATCAACCCTGCTCGACGAAAATATAATTGGCGAATGGGGCCAGGCGCTAGCTTCGCGACTTAATGAAAAAAGCGGTAGCTCCGTATCCTACACCATGTCAGTCAAGAGCGACGATGATAGTAACCAGTTCGGACTGATTTTAGAAAAGCGCCTGCATGGACTTACCACTCCAAGTGAGCTCAGTAGTGACTTCTTTAATGGTGCCGATTATCAGCAGATAGCCCGGTTTGTAGAGCAGGTGGGTGATTTATTTACCGCGGAATCGTACATAAATAGAGGCGAGCGTCGGCAACAGGTAAAGAAATTCAGCGAAGCCTATTTTTGGCTGATGCGAGAAGCACGTAAGGGTTTGAACATCCAGCGTTACAAAGGTTTGGGTGAAATGAACCCCGAGCAACTCTGGGAAACAACTATGGACCCGGAAAATCGACGTTTACTCAAGGTTCGTATCGAAGACGCAATCGCCGCAGATGATGTATTCACTACTCTGATGGGCGATCAGGTGGAGCCACGCCGTGCTTTTATCGAGACGAATGCGCTCAATGTCAGCAACCTGGATGTATAGTAACCCCTTGATTTTATTAAATTAATCTCATACAGGGGAATAGTTTAATAATCAGGGAGCTACCGGAAGGATGCTGAATGACATGATACGGTCATGATTCAGCGGTAAATTTTGTCTCTGGTATTACTGCTCGATCGATAAAAAAGCGTAGTGCTAAAAACCTGCCAGCCAGACCAGCGCCCTGGAGGAATACAGTGCCAACTAGTCTGACCAGGTCGCCGGTAAAATGTTAACCACCTACGCGGTAATTACGGCCTGCTTCCTGTTTTTCAGTTAGCTGGAAACCATCGTTTCAGTTAATGCCTCATTTGACGTTTAATTGCCCGGCTTAGTTAAGTAGACTAGCGCACTTTATTATGTTGAACCGGTGACCCTAACCTTGACCAACCCATTACTCGAACCGGGCGCACTGCCGGCATTTAGTAAAATCATGCCGCAAATGATCCAACCGGCGATCGAACATTTGATCAGTCAAAATCGTAGCGCAATAGTAAAATTGTCCGCGCAAGAACGACCTGATTGGGATAACTTGATAAAACCTTTATCGTTGATGAATGATCGTCTGGAAAAGGCCTGGTCCCCGGTACGGCACCTGAATTCGGTAAAAAGCACGCCAGAGCTGCGCGATGCGTATAACAGTTGCTTACCCCTGCTCAGCGAGTACTCATCCGAAGTTAGCCAAAATCACGATTTATATCAGGGTTATCGCAGTATTGCCGACTCTGAAGCGTTTGCCACATTTTCCCCGGCACAACAAAAAGCCGTCACCGATGCACTTTTGCATTTTCGGCTGGGTGGTGTCGAACTCGATGGGAAAGATGCAGCGCGTTATCAGCAACTACAGAAAGACCTGTCCGAATTGCAGTCAAAATTCGAAAACAATCTGTTGGACTCGACCCAGGCCTGGCAGTATCTGACCGAAGACAAGACGGAGTTAGAGGGCTTACCCGAGTATGCGCTGGCGATGTTAAGTCAGTTGGCCGAACAGAAGGGTTTGACCGGCTATCGAGTGACACTCGATATGCCGTGTTATCTCGCGGTAATCACCTATGCAGATAATCGGGAGCTGCGAAAATCAATTTATGAAGCTTACGTGACGCGGGCCTCGGATCAGGGAGTCACCGATAAAATCTGGGATAATGCGAAAAACATGGTAGAAATTGTCGCTAAAAGGCAGGAAAAAGCAAAACTTCTTGGTTTTAAAAATTATGCCGCCTATTCACTTGAGACCAAAATGGCGAGTAGCGTTGAGCAAGTCATAGAGTTTCTCAACGATCTTGCGAAGCGATCACGCGAGGCAGCTATCGCCGAGGTTAACGAACGCCAGGCTTACGCTGAGTCGCTAGGTTTTGTTGGTGAACTGGAGGCCTGGGATTACAGCTATTACGGCGAAAAACTGAAGCAGAACAGATATCAAATTTCCGATGAAGACTTAAAGCCCTATTTTTCAGATACTCAGGTTATAAACGGTTTGTTCGACATAGTAGCGAAGCTCTACCGGGTCCGTATAAGTCAGGTTGAAACCGGGATCGACCGTTGGGATGAGGCGGTCGGTTTTTACCAGATTGCAGATCAGCAGGGTGAAGTCGTCGCTTACTTCTTCCTTGATCTGTACGCCCGCGAAAACAAACGAGGTGGCGCCTGGATGGATGAATGTGTAAATCGTTATCGTATCGATGGCGTCACCCAACTGCCAGTAGCTTACCTGACCTGTAACCTGACGCCGCCATTAGGTGATGCAGCGGCGCTTTTTACCCACGATGAGGTGATTACACTATTCCACGAATTTGGCCATGGCCTGCACCATATGCTAACCCGGATTGATGTGCCGGATGTGGCTGGTATTAATGGAGTCGAATGGGATGCGGTCGAATTACCAAGCCAGTTCATGGAAAACTTTTGCTGGGAACGGGAAGCGTTACATATGTTTGCCCGTCACTATCAAACACAAGAACCGCTACCCGATGGGCTATTCGAGCGGATGATCGACGCGCGGAATTTTCAAAGTGCTTTGCAAATGCTGCGCCAGATTGAATTTTCGTTGTTTGACATACGCCTGCATCAAATAGTGGAGATTACTTCAGCCACGCAGATTCAGACGATTCTGGATGAAGTAAGAACCGAGATTTCAGTTGTTAAAACGCCTGCTATTAATTGTTTTCAAAATGGCTTCTCACATATTTTTGCAGGCGGGTATGCCGCGGGTTATTATAGCTACAAGTGGGCGGAGGTCTTATCCGCTGACGCTTTTGCTGCATTTGAAGAAGAAGGGATTTTCAATCCAGAAACCGGGCAAAGATTTCTGCGCTGTGTGCTCGAACAAGGTGGCTCACGCCCAGCGATGGAATCTTTCTGTTGTTTTCGTGGGCGTGAACCCGAAATCGACGCATTGTTAAGGCATAGTGGGATAAGCTAGCTGATGTTAAATAAAATACTATTCGGTATGACCCTGTTGTTTTACTGTGCGCTGTCGTCAGCCCAGGAAGCAAGCGATCAGGATAAAGACAAACTGTATATAACCGATCAGCTACGGCTTTCCCTTTATACTTCAGCTAATTCGCAAAGCAAGGTTGTCAAGTTGTTACAATCCGGCGATTTACTCGAAATAGAAGAACTTTCCGGGGCTTATGCTTTTGTTACTGCTCCAGGTGGAGTTAAAGGATGGGTCAAACGAGGTTTCCTGGTAGCAAAACCAACCCACAACATCTTATTCCTGGAAGAACAGAAGAAAACACAGGAACTCACTGCGGAGATCGAGAAGCTGGCCAACAGCAAGGCAGTTATTGAGCAGTATGAACAGGACATGGATAAACTGGTTGTAAAAATTGATGAGCTGGAAACCGAAAACCAGAAAGCGAGCGAATCTATCTCTGAATTGCAGCAGTTAGTCGAAACCAAGCAACGCGAAATTGATCGTAAGGATGATGATAGCGCCCCGGCGATGCTTGTTTTATGGGATACCTTCAGAAGTTACTGGCAATTGATAACCCCGATGATAGTGCTCATCATATTGTTGAGTTTTCTGGTTAGTAAGGTAATTATAGAAACCCGAATCAAAAGCAAGTTTCACGGCATCAAGATCTGGTAAATGGAATACAAGGATCTGCGGGACTTCATCGACCAGCTGGAGCGAGGTGGCGACCTCAAACGCATTAGCCAGCGTATCTCTCCTAATCTCGAAATCACGGAAATCTCTGACCGGGTTTTACGGGTGGGTGGTCCGGCACTGTTATTTGAAAACCCGGGCGCAAGCAAGATTCCGCTACTTTCCAATCTCTTCGGCACCGAGCAACGGGTTGCACAGGCGTTGGGAGAAGACAATGCGGCCGCATTACGTGAAGTCGGCAAGCTGCTCGCGTTTCTAAAGGAGCCGGCTCCACCAAAAGGTTTCAAGGAAGCAATGAGAACCTTACCAATTTACAAGAAAATCCTCGATATGTCGCCAAAATCGGTGAAAAATCCGAAGTGCCAGCAAGTTCAGTTGCATGGCGATGAAGTCGATCTGTCAATATTACCCATCCAGACCTGTTGGCCGGGGGATGCTGCGCCGTTGATCACCTGGGGTCTTGTCACTACCCGGGGACCGAACCGTGAACGTCAAAATCTGGGGATCTATCGGCAGCAGTTAATCAGCCGTAATCGTTTGATTATGCGCTGGCTATCCCATCGCGGAGGTGCGCTCGACTATAAAGAATGGCGCGAGCAAAAAGGTGATGAACCGTTTCCGCTATCGGTGGTGTTGGGCTGTGATCCGGCGACAATCCTTGCCGCGGTTACACCGATACCGGATTCGTTGGCTGAATATGCCTTTGCCGGTCTCCTGCGCGGCAGCAAGACCGAAGTCGCCAGATCGCTACTTTCCGACCTGGTGATTCCGGCGCGTGCGGAAATCGTGCTCGAGGGCCATATCTATGCCAACGATGTAGCCGAAGAGGGTCCTTTTGGAGATCACACAGGGTATTACAATGAGGTCGAATGTTTTCCGGTGTTCACCGTTGAGGCGATGAGTATGCGCAAAGACCCGATATATCACAGTACCTATACTGGTCGACCACCGGATGAACCCTCGGTACTGGGCCTCGCGCTTAATGAGGTATTCATCCCGATACTGCAAAAGCAATTCCCTGAAATTATCGACTTTTATTTACCCGCCGAGGGTTGTTCGTATCGAGTTGCCATAGTCAGCATCAAAAAACAGTATCCAGGCCACGCCAAGAGGGTAATGATGGGTGTCTGGTCGTTTCTGCGCCAGTTTATGTACACTAAATTTGTCATCGTTGTCGATGACGACATCGACGCGCGTAACTGGGAAGACGTTATCTGGGCTATTTCCACGCGTACCGACCCCATCCGTGATATTACCTTGATCGATAATACACCGATCGATTACCTTGATTTTGCGTCCCCCGTATCCGGTCTTGGCTCAAAAATGGGGCTCGATGCGACCAATAAACTGCCGGGAGAAACCACGCGGGAGTGGGGTGAGCCGATAAAAATGTCTACCGAAGTTATCGAAAGAATCGACATGCTCTGGGCTGAGCTCGGACTCGATTAGCGCCAGTTTTTGCACCGCCATAAAAATTGGACGATAATCCGGATTAACTACTAGCTACAGGAACGGAGGTAACATGCGCTCAATCATGGTGTTAAATTCCAAAGGTGGATCGGGAAAGAGTACGATTGCCACCAGTATCGCGAGTTACTATGCGGCGCAAGGCAACAAGGTTGTGTTGGCCGACTGTGATCCCCAGGCCTCCAGCCTGGAGTGGCTGGCAGCACGCCCCAGCGGGCGCAGCACGATAAGCGGCATCGATGGATCCAGTGGTCATTTCCGGGTTCCACGTAGTGCCGACTATATTGTATATGACACCCCGGCCGCGGTTCATGGCAAGGAATTAAGTGCATTCCTGCGCCGCGCTCAAAGCATTATCATTCCGGTGTTACCATCGCCGATCGATATGCGTGCGGCGACTCCGTTCATCCAGAAGGTACTCGATAACGGTCGTATCGCGCGTAAGGAAGCCAGGGTAGCGCTTATTGCTAATCGTTGTCGGGAAAATTACAACATTTACCACCAGCTCGATACGTATTTGCGCAAGGTTCGCAAAGCGCCGTTCATCAGCGTTTTAAGAGAAACCCAGAACTATGTACGCGCCGCCGAGCGCGGTCTCGGGATCTTTGAACTCGCGCCTTATGCGGTACGCAAAGACCTCGATCAGTGGGAGCCGATTATTCGCTGGCTTAACAGTAAACGCAGCCAGCCGGTAGCTTGATCCCATTATCGAAGTCAGCCATCGTGTCACGGTAATGCCGACGGGTGAACAATTCGATTGCCCGGCGCGGAAGTCAATTCTTGCCGCTGCACATGCTGCTAATATCCTGATTTCCTATAGCTGCCGGAGTGGGCAATGCGGTTCCTGTCTGGGAAAGTTGCTCAGCGGCGAGATCGAATACCCCAAAGGCTTACCTGATGCGCTTAACCAGCAGCAACACGAAGCGGGCTATGCGCTGTTTTGCAGTGCACAGGCGACTTCGGATTTGTTTATTGAGTTAATCAAACCCGAGTTTCCCGGCACTTAAAATCACTCCAGGGCCCGGTTCACGGCCTGTTGCGCGTGGATTGTAGTGGTGTCGTAGAGTTTAATCTCGGTGTGTTGTGGCTGCAGTAGCATACCGATCTCGGTACAGCCTAAAATCACCCCATCAATTTCTTGCTCGCGCATGCGATCGATGATCGCGAGATAGACTTCGCGGGATTCGGCTTCGATCTGTCCCTGGCATAACTCCTGGTAAATAATGTCATGCACCATTTGTCGATCGTGTAGTTCGGGTATAACCACGTCGATTTTATACTGGTCAGTGATGCGCTTGCGATAAAAATCGAATTCCATCGTGAACGCGGTACCGAGCAAGCCAATGCGCCTGACCTCGTCCCGTCTAAGGATTTTGGCGGTTGCGTCTGCGATATGTAACAGTGGGATATCGACCGCCGCGCTGACGATATCGGCGACATGATGCATGGTATTGGTAGCGATGAGAAAGAAATCAGCGCCACCGGCTTGAAGGCGACGCGCAGCGTCGACCAGCACTTCGGCCGCGCCCTCCCAGTCCCCGCTATGTTGAAGTTTCTCGATTGGTTCAAAATCAACGCTATACATCAGTATTTGCGCCGAATGAAGACCGCCGAGGCGCTGTTTTACCCCTTCGTTTATGAGTCGATAGTAAAGCAGGCTGCTTTCCCAGCTCATGCCCCCGATTAAGCCGATTGTTTTCACCAGATTTGGTTCTCAGCCAAAAATTGCACTATAACAGGAATTATCATGCCAAAATTTGAATTCAGTATGGCGTTACCCGCCCACGAAACCCGAACTATTTACGAGGGTCGGGCGCGTTACATCATGGTCGAATCGACACAGGGTGTGAAGTTGCAATTGCCAGCAGCTAATTTTCGTCGCCATGTTACTGTCGAAGGTATTAAGGGGCGATTTAGCGTTGAAACCGACGTTAACAACAAGATACTGGCGTTACACAAACTTTAACCGGGTTTGCTGCGCTGGCTCTGTTTGGCCGCCAGTTTCAGGGTTTTACGCTGCCTGGCCTGCTGCGCGGCATCGGCGCCGATATGAAATTCACCGCGGGTTTTGGCAAGCTGAACCTGCTTTTCGCGCTCACGAAAGCGGCTGCGTTCACTACTGGACTTATTATCGTAGCAAGCGGGGCAACTCACCCCGGGCTGGTACTTTTGATTGGCCTTGTCGGCATCGGTTATTGGTAAGCGACAGGCGTGGCATTGATCATAACTACCTTTTTCAAGGGAGTGATTGACACTCACGCGATTATCGAAAACGAAGCATTCACCATGCCACGTCGATTCCGCTTCGGGTACCTGTTCGAGGTAATTCAGTACGCCCCCCTGTAAATGGTAAACCTCGTCGAAACCCTGTTGGCGCAGATATGCAGTCGATTTTTCGCATCGTATGCCACCGGTGCAGAACATAGCCACCTTGCGATGCTTTTGCGGATCGAGGTTTTGTTTTACGTAGGCTGGAAAGTCGCGAAAAGATTTTGTCCTGGGGTGTATCGCGTTAGCAAAGCTGCCAATGGCTGATTCGTAGTCATTGCGAGTATCAATCAATGTCACTTCGGGATCATTGATGAGTTCATTCCAGTCAGCTGGTGCGACGTAGCGGCCTCCTTGCGCGGGATCGATATTCTCGACACCCATAGTTACGATCTCGCGCTTCAGTTTAACGCGGGAGCGATAAAAAGGCATGGTATCGTCGCTTGAAAACTTGCAATCAAAACCACGCAAGCGATCGTCCTGACGCAGGTAATCGAGCAATTTTTCGACCGCAGTCGCCTCGCCTGCCACAGTGCCGTTGATACCTTCCGCGGCTAGCAGCAGTGTGCCGCGAATCTGGTTGTCGAGCATTAATTGCAGTAGTGGTTGGCGTAATTCTTCGAAATTATCGAGCCGCACGAAACGGTATAGCGCAGCGATAACAATAGCTGATGACATCGAGCCTCCTGGAGCGTAAATCCAGTGCCATGTTGTAAAGGGGGCGTATTCTAGCGCAGTTACTACGGTTTTGTTAAGTTGTCTTCAAGCGGCGGTGCCGATTCGGGAAACCCCTTGCTAACCAGGTCAGCTTTAGCGGCACTACAACGGCATATTGCTAGCGAAACTGAAACGGTGCCATTCAGTCTATTGGTCGGCTTTACCGATCACATCTATATGATGGTCGATAAAATCTATCTGATCCCCGGGCCGGATTTTCTTGCGTTTGCGGGTCTCAACCTCGCCATTAACACTAACCAGCCCGTCGGCGATGGCTTGCTTCGCGTTGCCACCGCTCTCACTGAGCCCTTCGAACTTAAGGATCTTGTAAAGCTCGACGAATTCTGACTCGAGCTCCGCGATGATGTTGTCTGAATCACTCATATTTACTCGTCGAAATCGATATGAACATCGTCCGGCCAGGGCTGCCCTCTACCGGTTTCAATACAGGATTTTAAACTCATCATGAAAATCCCCCACTTGGTAGTGCAATGCGCAAGAAACGCATCAGACCTGAGCCAATTATAATGGCTGAAATTAACGATCGTCTGACTTTTTTCTTCCTGCAGTTCAAACGATACTTCGGAACCCTTCCAGTCTTCAGGTATATCACCCGAATGTCGCCAACGCACCAGACGCTCCGGGATTAGCTCTATTACAACAAAATCGGGCCCGCTGTCGCCAAAGCGAAATTCAATGATCGAACCTGCCTGACCAGCCCCTCTGGTGTCGCTTGTCCACCATTTGGAAAGCCCGGAATCGGTAGTTAGCACTTCGTATATATCGGCGGCGCTGCCCCGGATTCCGACACGATGCCTGATTTCAGCCATTGCGCTAGTTTAAACGTTTAATGACATTGGGAATAGACTTGGCGAGAATAACCACTTCACCTAACGGCAGACTAATCATGATCCAGTGGTACCCAGGTCATATGTACAAAGCGAGTAAGGAATTCAAAAAGATCCTGCCGCAGGTCGACCTCGTTATCGAGGTGCTCGATGCGCGTCTCCCCGGTTCCAGCGAGAATCCACTGCTGGCGGAGTTGCGTCGTGACAAGCCCTGCATCAAGCTGCTCAACAAAAGCGATTTATCGGACTCAACGCGTCTTGCCGATTGGATAGCCACCCTGGAACAGCAAAACCGGGTCAAAACTTTGGTATGCAGTACCAACGACAATGCAATTGCCGAGCTCCCCGCGTTGTGCCGATCGCTGGTGCCAGCGCGTAACAATCGTTCGGCGATGATATATGCGATGATTGCCGGTATTCCTAACGTGGGTAAGTCGACGCTGATAAACAAGCTCGCGAATCGCAATATAGCGAAGACCGGAAACGAGGCCGCGCTTACCCGTATGCAGCAACGTATCGAAATTTCACCTGAATTAACCCTGATAGATACCCCGGGTATGCTCTGGCCAAATATCGAGAACGAGGCCAGTGGCTATCGACTGGCCGCCACCGGTGCAATCCGTGATACCGCGCTCGAATTGCAGGAAGTAGCCAGTTTTATTGCAGAATTTCTGCTGCAGATCTACCCTGAACGCCTGATTCAGCGCTATGATATCGAGCCGTTACCGGTTTCTGAGATCGAATTGCTGGAAGCGATCGCGCGTAAACGTGGCTGCATCGTATCGGGCGGACGGGTAGACCTTGAAAAAGTATCGCGCCTTTTCATCAGCGAGCTGCGTAGCGGTGATCTCGGCGGAATCTGTCTGGAAACACCCGCCGGCTTCGCCGCCGAATCGGAACAGGTAATAATAGACCGGGCTGAAAAGGCAGCCAGAAAAACAGCGCGTAAAGCCATGCGCGGTAAAAATAAACAGGGGGAATAGCCATGATAATTCGCCGGGCACTCTCGCAGGACATCGCCGAACTTGCCGAGTTCAATATCAAAATGGCGCATGAAACCGAGGGCCTTGAGTTAATACCCGAGGTGATTACCGCGGGTGTTAAAGCCATGATAGACAACCCGCAAATGGGATTTTACCTGGTGGTTGAACTCGATAATGGTATCCAGGCATCATTGATGATTACCACCGAATGGAGCGATTGGCGCAACGGCATTTTCTGGTGGATACAAAGCGTTTATGTGCGGCCGCAGTATCGCCGCCAGGGCCTTTACCGGGAACTCTACCTGCGCGTCAAGGAACTCGCCGAGCAGGAGCCGGCGGTGTGTGGTTTTCGACTCTATGTCGAGCGCGACAATATCGCTGCGCAAAAAACCTATGAATCGCTGGGCATGAGCGAAACCGAATACAAAATGTTCGAAGAGCTGCACCCAACGCTTGAGTACAAGAGGTAGCTCAAAGTCACCGACAGGTGTCATTCCCGCGTAAGCGCGCTACTGCCCGGAATAAAATACCCCTGCTAGAAGGCAGGTCAAAAAAATCAACACCCGGCCTTTACGGCACGAGGGACTTCACCGGTTTCCCCTGACAGTGGATGGCATCCTCGGGGGTAATTCCGCAAAAGGCGCTCCCAAACGGCAAAAAACGCCGTTTGGCACATCCATGTGACCGCTTGGAGCTCGGCGTCCTGCCTCGCTACACTTTTGCGGAATTACCCCCGAGGTTGCCAGAGAATCAGCGGTCATTTTTTTTCCGAACAGTAGTGCGCGCAAGTGAAAATCCTGTAACGCGTCATCATCACCTGCCCGCCGTTTTCAACGGGCGCGATCAAGCCAGCTTGCTTTGGCATTTCGCTAGTAATATAGTCATCCCTCCTCAACGGGGTGCTCATCAGAGCTGAGAGACGTCATGCGGACGTCAACCCGATGAACCTGATCCAGTTAATACTGGCGTAGGGATGTGAGCGGATCAAAACTGTTTCCCATCTCTCCGTTTTAAATTTCAGCTAAATGGAGAAAAGTATGTACAAGGGTTTACGATTTTTCGGTGGCACGTTGTTGGCGCTGTTACTGTCCTTTGCGGCACAGGCCGCAACCCCCACCCTCGTGGTTTACACCTATGACTCTTTTACCAGTGAGTGGGGACCGGGTCCCCAGGTCAAGACTGCTTTCGAGGCACAATGCGCCTGCAGCCTCGAGCTGGTGGGCCTTGAGGACGGGGTTTCGATGCTCAATCGACTTAAGCTCGAGGGTAGTAACACCCGCGCAGATCTGTTACTCGGCATCGATACCAGTCTTACCGCTGAAGCTCGCGCCAGCGGACTATTTGAGGCTCATCGCATAACAATGCAGAAGTCGTCGCTGCCACAGCCATGGCAGGATGATTTGTTTCTACCCTATGACTATGGTTATTTTGCCTTTGTCTACAATAAGGAACGGCTCGACAACCCACCGACGAGCCTGCGCCAATTGGTGACAGACGAAGAGGGACCAACCATCCTGATACAGGACCCGCGTACGTCAACTCCGGGATTGGGGCTGCTGCTATGGATCAAGAAGGTATTCGGTGACGAGTCTGACCAAGCCTGGGCCCGGCTATCGAAACGCATAGTGACGGTCAGCAAAGGCTGGAGTGAAGCCTATGGCCTGTTCCTCAAGGGCGAGGCTGACATGGTCTTAAGCTACACGACATCCCCGGCGTATCATCTCATCGCCGAGCAGGATGCGCGTTTTGCCGCGGCGCGTTTTAGTGAAGGCCATTATCAACAGATTGAAGTAGCCGGGCTGGTGCGCAGTAGTCAGCAAAAACAGCTGGCGCGGGATTTTCTCGAGTTTATGCTCAGTGACGGCTTTCAAAGCATTATTCCAACCACTAACTGGATGTACCCGGCAACCCTGGCGCGTACAGAACTACCCGCGGATTTCGGCAAACTGATTGATCCGTCGCCGGCGTTGTTGCTGAGCGATGAACTGGTGGCAAGTAAACGTAAATCCTGGGTGGATGACTGGCTTGAGGTCATGTCGCGATAATCGATGGTCAGGTTAAACTCGCGCGCAGTTGCGGCAGGACTGGTACTTGCGTTACTGGCTTTGATCGTTCTGGCGCCGATAGCGGGTTTGCTGAACCTGAGCGGAATACCCGGTTATGAACCCGGTGATCTGCGCTTCTGGCAAAGCGCCTATATCCGGCGGGTATTATTTTTCAGCCTGTGGCAAGCCTTGCTGTCTATGTTATGCAGCGTGCTGCCGGCAATTCTGGTGGCGCGTGCTTTCGCCTTGCAAGGGGATTTTCCCCTGCGTGGATTATTATTGCGCCTGTTCGCGTTACCCCTGGTGGTACCAGCGGTAGTAGCCGTGATGGGAGTGGTTTCGGTTTACGGCAGCGGGGGCTGGATTTCACTTGGCAGGTCGCTTTACGGGATTAATGGTATTTTGCTGGCACATGTGTTTTTCAATTTGCCACTCGCGGTCAGACTGCTGTTACCACAATGGCAGACTATCCCGCCACACCACTGGCAACTCGGGGAGCAACTCAGTATGAACGCCTGGCAACGCTGGCGCTTTCTCGAGTGGCCCGCATTGCGAGAGGCGTTACCGGGCGTCATGCTACTGGTGTTCATGCTTTGCCTGACCAGTTTTGCGGTCGTGCTGACGCTGGGCGGAGGTCCTAAAAGTACCACGCTGGAGGTTGCGATTTACCAATCGCTGCGCTTTGACTTTGATCCAGCACAAGCAGTAGTACTGGCCCTGTTGCAACTCTCGATATGTACCCTGGTGGCCATAGTGACGCTGAGATTGCAACGCTTACCCGAAGTGGAGATCGCTCTTGATTCGGTTTCGACGCCAATCGCCGTACCGCAAAAAAGGCTTAACACGCTGCTTATCCTGGCGACCGGGATTTTTGTTGGTATGCCGTTACTGTCGATGCTGATCGATGCCCTTGGTGGACCCTTGTGGCAGGTTATTGGCACCCCCCGGCTCTGGCGGTCGCTCGTTACTACGCTTTTTATCGGCTTGTTCGCGGCCCTGTTTTCGGTCGGTGCCGGATGGCTCCTGCTGCAATATAGCGCTAGTCTTTCCCTGGCGGGGAAAACGAGCAAGGCCCACCTGGTCGATCTTGCCGGCTCGATTGTTTACGTGGTGCCGCCGTTGGTCATTGGTAGCGGGCTGTTTGTCCTGTTGTCACCACATGTTGATGTATTTACCTGGGTTTACCCGATCGTAATCGCAATTAACGCGGTAATGGGGTTACCTTTTGTTATCCGCAGTCTGGGCCCGGCACTGCGGCAGAATCATGCCCGTTACCACTATCTGTGCCAAAGCCTGGCGTTGCGGGGATGGAATCGGTTTCGTTATCTCGAATGGCCGTTGTTACGCCGACCATTGGGTCTCGCCTTAGCCCTGGTCGCAGCGTTGGCAATGGGCGACCTCGGCGTTATCGCATTGTTCGGCACCCCGCATAGCGCGACTCTGCCGCTATTAATCTACCAGCAATTGGGGGCCTACATGATTCCCCATGCCACGGTGACCGCACTGCTATTACTGGTGCTCAGCCTGACCGTATTCTGGGGCCTGGAGCGAGTTATTGGAGGCAAAACCGGTGCTTGAAATAAAACAGCTCGAGTTTGCTTATGCGGCTGAAGCGGCGTCGACCATGCAGTTCAACCTTGGAGTTGCGGCGGGAGAAATATTAAGCCTGATCGGACCTAGCGGGTCAGGTAAATCAACGCTGTTGAATCTCATTGCCGGGTTCCTGGAACCGAGCGCTGGTCAGATATTACTGGATGGTATTGCGATTGAAACATCAAGTATTGCATCGCGTCCGGTGTCGATAGTTTTTCAACAGCACAACCTGTTTCCTCATCTAGATCTGTATACCAACGTCGCGCTAGGCGTCGATCCGTCGTTGCGCCTTAGCCGAGAACAGGCCGACGCCGTGGCCACGGCACTTGACCAGCTCGGGTTAAGTGATCTGCAACGACGTAAGCCGGGCGAATTATCAGGTGGACAGCGGCAACGCGTCGCACTGGCCCGCGTGCTGGTGCGCAAGCGCAGAATTCTGCTGCTCGATGAAGCCTTTGCTGCCCTCGGTCCGGCGTTACGCGCCGAACTGATCGAGGTGGTCAAAAAGCTGGTACACGATAACAATATGGCCGCCTTGCTGGTGAGTCATCAACCTCGAGACGCACTACTCGCCTCGGCGCGTACGGCTTTTATCTGCGCTGGAAAAATTGTCGCGCTGGAACAGACCGCTGACCTGCTCGATAAATCGCAACTACCGCAAGTGCGTGATTACCTGGGATCGGTATGAAACAGGAATTTATCGAAGAGGTGTTTTCGCGCGCTTCAGTGCTGGAGGGTTTTACACCCGCCGATTTTACCATCACTCCTTTAGCGGGTTATACCAACCGGAACTTTCACCTGCACAATCACCAGCACGACTGGGTTTTACGAATTCCACGCGCCAAAACCAATGGCTTTATCGACCGTGCTGCCGAGGCCCACAATCAGACCCTGGCCCACCAGTTACAAATTGCACCACGAGTGTCATGGCGCGACAGCCAGGGAACTACCCTGACACCGACCCTCAGTACCAGCCGCGAACTATGCGCCGCAGATTTCGGTAACGACGCAATGCTGAAAATCATCGTCGACCCGATACGGCGTTTGCATCTCAGTGGACTGCCGTTTCGTGGCAGGGTAAATCTGCAGGCGTTGCTATGCGAACACTTCGCGATGCTCAGCGAGGGCGATCAGCAACGCCTGGCGCCGCGATTGCGCCAGGCTGAGCGGGTGTTGAAGCTGCTGCAGACTCGCGACGACGCTTATGTTGCCTCGCATAACGACCTGGTGTTGGCAAACCTGATGTTTGACAATTCACGCTTGTGGTTAATCGACTGGGAGTATTCGGCTATGGCTTCACCATACTGGGACCTGGCGACGCTATGCAATGCCGCGAACCTGGATCTGCAACAAAGTCAGCGTTTGCTGCGTGCCTATTGCGCCGGGGAACGGGTAATGGAAGAATCCATTCTCTTCGACTATCGGGGTCTGCTGAAATTACTCAGTGATTGCTGGATGGCTGCACTCGCGGATTAACAACGCCCAATAATGTTTACCCATTCGGCAAGTCTGTACCTCGCCTCGGTGTTGATCTGGGGGTCGACCTGGTACGCGATCAAGTTTCAGCTCGGGGTGGTCGCGCCTGAGGTTTCGCTGGTTTATCGTTTTGCGCTGGCGGCAATTATCCTGTTGTCGTTTTGCACGCTGACCGGGCGTTCACTCAAATATTCCCCTCAACAGCATGGCTTTATTGCGTTACAGGGGTTGTTTTTGTTCTCCAGCAACTACCTGATATTTTACTGGGCGACCAGTTTGCTGACCTCTGGCATTGTCGCGTTGATGTTTTCCACGGTAATCCTGATGAATATCGTCAATGGCGCGATATTCATGCGCGTGGCGGTAAGCGGGCGGGTAATCCTGGGTGCCTGTTTTGGTATCGCCGGTATCACCTCGATATTCTGGGCTGAGCTTAGCGCAGTCGATAACAATGCCGATACCTGGCGTGGTTTGTGGATGTGCCTGTTGGCAACCTTTTTTGCCTCGATCGGAAATATTATATCGGCACGCAACCAGAAAAACGGTATTCCGGTAATACAGACCAATGCCTGGGGCATGGGATATGGTGCGCTAGTGATGGCTCTTTACGCGCTAGTAAGCGGGGTTCCTTACAACTATGACCCCAGTTTTGACTATAGCGTATCGCTGATTTACCTGTCGGTATTCGGTTCGATACTGGCGTTTGGCTCCTACCTGACCCTGGTAGGCCGAATCGGTGCGGACAAGGCCGCCTATGCCGCGGTGCTGTTTCCGGTGATCGCTTTGGGACTATCGACGATATTTGAAAACTACCAATGGAGCCTGCGAGCCGTGTTCGGTTTCGCACTGGTACTCCTCGGTAACTACATCGTACTTACCAAAACCAAACCGTAAACTCATCTTATCCCAGGCGCTCTACTGGTCTGCTTTTAGCGGCCTCCTGATACATCGATGAAACTGGCCGAGGTATAGGCCGAGGCATCGGATAGCAGCCACAGAATCGCTTCGGCTACTTCCTGTGGCGAGCCCCCGCGCTGCATCGGCACGCCCGTTTTGAGGCGGTCCACGCGTCCGGGCTCACCGCCGTCGGCGTGGATATCTGTATATATCAGGCCCGGTTTGACCGCATTGACCCGGATTCCCTGGTCGCCCACTTCTTTTGCCAGTCCGATAGTCATCGCGTCGATAGCTCCCTTGGCAGCGGCATAATCGACATACTCATGGGGAGCGCCGAGGTCGGCGGCACGAGATGAAAGATTAACTATCGATCCACCTTCACCCCCGAATTGGGTTGACATGCGTTTAACCGCTTCGCGGGCGCATAGAAAACTGCCAATAACGTTGATTTCAAGGATTCTCTGCCAGCGGGCGACTGTCATATCGACAAGATCGCTTTGTTTTTCGAGGATGCCGGCATTGTTGACCAGTCCGTCGAGGCGCCCAAACTCGTCGTCGATGGCCCGGTACATGGCTTCGACCTCCGCCTCGACGCCAACATTAGCCTGGTATGTGATCGCGTGATGACCTTCTGCCCGGAGAGAGTCAAGGAGATCCGTGGCGGCCTGTTCGCTATGCAGGTAATTAAGGCACAACGAGTAACCGCGCACGGCTGCGAGGCGTGCGGTTTCTGCGCCGATGCCCCGGCTCGCACCGGTGATCAGTAACACTTTAGACATTGTATTTGTACCCGTCCGGCAAAGGCGCCGGCCTGCGCCGGTTTACTGGTAAATCAGTTCCAGGGTTTCGGGCTTTCGATCTCGATAGCGAATCGCATGCAAGCCCAGCACCCCCTTGGTATCCTGCCGAATCTCGATATACACCTGCGTTGTCGGGGTTTTCAGATTTTCCACTAATGCCCGCGCATCGGCCTGCTGATTGTAAACGATAATAGCTTCCGGATGCTTATCGAGACGGGCCTGCAGTTGGTTTTGATCAAGACAGGGTTCGCAATCTTCGCCTCCTGGCATGAGCAGTGCGACCAGTGACTGATCGTCCATATGCACCGCACGGGTGATAATCCTGTAGCTACAACTGCGTTTGATGGTCAACATACTCAGGGTTTAAGTTTTTCTCGCAGTATCGCATTCACCTGGCCGGGATTTGCCTTGCCCTGCGACTGCTGCATGATTTGACCGACGAAAAATCCCAGAACCTTTTCCTTGCCGGCACGAAACTGCGCTACCTGCTCCGGATTGGCAGCGATGACTTCATCGATCAGGGTTTCGATCTCACCGCTGTCGGTTATCTGTTTCAGGCCACGCGCAGTGATAATTTCATCCGCACTACCTTCACCCTGCCACATGGCTTCGAAAACTTCCTTGGCGATCTTGCCCGAAATAGTGTTGTCGGCGATGCGCGCCACCAGTTGCGTGAGCATCGCGGGCGCAATCGGCGCCGCCGATATTTCCATGCCCGTCTTGTTCAAGACGCCGGTGAGATCGCCCAGAATCCAGTTGGCGAGTTGCGCGGAAAGTTGCGGCGCTGCTGCGAGCGCGGTTTCAAAATAAATCGCGGTATCACGATTGCTGGTCAATAACTCGGCGTTGTAATCCGACAACTCGAGCTCATCGACATAGCGTTGTTTTTTCTGTTCGGGTAACTCCGGCAACGCGGCACGGATGCGTGCTATGTCTGCATCACTAATGGTTACCGGTAACAGGTCCGGATCGGGAAAGTAACGATAGTCGTTGGCTTCTTCCTTGCTGCGCATCGAACGGGTTTCATCGCGTTCGGAGTCGTAAAGCCGGGTTTCCTGCACCACCCTGCCACCGTCTTCGATCAGATCGATCTGTCGCTCGATTTCATGGTTGATGGCGCGTTCGAGGAAACGGAACGAATTGATGTTCTTTAGTTCGGCACGGGTACCCAGTTTTTGGTCACCCTTGCGCCTTACCGAAACATTGGCATCGCAACGGAACGAGCCTTCCTGCATGTTGCCATCGCAGATTTCCAGATAGCGCACCAGTGAGTGTATTTTGCGGGCATAGGCAACCGCCTCTTTTGCCGAGCGCATATCGGGTTCAGAGACGATTTCGAGCAATGGGGTACCGGCACGATTCAGGTCGATCCCGGTTTGCTCCGGAAACTGATCATGAATCGATTTACCGGCATCCTCTTCGAGATGCGCGCGCGTGATGCCGACTTCTCTGGTTACGCCTTCGCTGGGGCTTATAAATATGCGGCCCTTGCCCACGATCGGCAATTCGAACTGCGATATCTGGTAACCTTTGGGTAGATCCGGGTAAAAATAATTCTTACGCGCAAACACCGAGTGATGATCGATCTCGGCATCGATTGCAACCCCGAAACGAATAGCCATATTCACGGCTTCACGGTTGAGTACGGGTAACACTCCCGGCATACCAAGATCGACGACACAGGCCTGGGTATTGGGTGCAGCACCGAAAGCGGTGGATGCACCGGAAAATATCTTGCTGACGGTGGCGAGCTGGGCATGAATTTCCAGGCCGATAACGCTTTCCCAGTCGCTCATTTTTTTAGCTCCGGGGATTGCAGGTGCCAGTCGGTCACCTGTTGATAGCTATGTGCCGCGTTGAGCAAGCCGGCCTCATCGAAGTAGTTGCCGATTAACTGCATGCCGACTGGTAATCCATCGACAAAACCGACCGGTAACGACATCCCTGGGAGACCGGCGAGATTGAGCGAAATCGTGTATATGTCCTGCAGATACATACTCACCGGATCGTCGGTTTTGGCGCCAATTTTGAATGCTACACCGGGTGTGGTCGGGCCCAGAATCAAGTCAACGCCGGCGAAGGCTTTTTGAAAGTCTTCCTTGATCATGCGGCGCAACTGTTGTGCCTTCAGGTAATAGGCATCGTAATATCCCGCCGAGAGTGCGTAGGTACCGATCAGTATGCGGCGCTTAACCTCGGCACCGAAGCCTTCGCCGCGTGAGCGCTTGTACAGATCTTCGAGATCGACCGGGTCCTCACAACGATAACCGAAACGTACGCCATCGAAGCGGGACAGGTTCGATGAGCACTCCGCCATCGCGACCACGTAGTAGGTAGGGATCGACAGTCCCGTGTTGGGTAGCGAGATATCCTGTATCTCGGCGCCAAGCTTGCGTAACTCGCCTACCGCGGTTTCGATCACAGCCGCCAGTTTACTGTCGAGGCCTTCGGCAAAATACTCGACCGGCAAGCCGATCTTCAAACCTTCTACGCCACGACCGATGCTGGCGGGGTAATCCGGTACTTCCTGCTCTGAGCAGGTCGAATCACGTCGATCAAATCCCGCCATGGTGCGCAACAGCAGCGCGCAATCCTCGGCACTGCGCGCGAAAGGCCCGCCCTGGTCAAGACTGGAGGCAAAGGCGATCATGCCGTAACGCGATACACGCCCATAAGTCGGCTTGATACCGGTAACCCCGCAAAACGCTGCCGGCTGTCGAATCGATCCTCCGGTATCGGTACCGGTGGCGCCTGGCGCGAGCCCGGCGGCTACCGCGGCGGCGGAACCACCCGACGAGCCTCCCGGGACATGCTCGGTATTCCATGGATTGGCGACGCAGCCATAGTAGGAGTTTTCGTTGGAAGAACCCATCGCGAATTCGTCCATATTGGTTTTACCCAGCATCACCGCTCCGTCAAGCTTGAAGTGTTCGATGACGGTTGCGTCGTAAGGCGCGATAAAGTTGTCCAGAATACGCGAGGCGCAGGAAGTTCTGACGCCATCGGTGCAAAACAAATCCTTGTGCGCGAGCGGCACACCGGTGAGTGCGCCGGCCTCGCCTTTGGCTAACCGGGCGTCTGCCTGACGCGCCTGTGCGAGGGCCAGTTCGTCAGTAACACTGATAAAACAATTGAGGGCGGGGTTGAACTGAGCGATACGGGCAAGGTAATCCTGGGTCACTTCGACGCTGGAAAACTCGCCTGCCGCCAGACCCTGAGTAATTTCGGTGACGCTCATCGCCATTATTCGATCACCTTTGGAACCCGGTAAAAGCCAGCGGCAACATCGGGTGCTAGCTGTTGAAACTTGTCGCGTTCGTCAATTTCGGTGACTTCGTCATCACGCAGGCGTTGAGTTGCATCCAGCGGATTTGCCAGTGGTGTAACACCACTGCTATCGACCTGGTTCATCTGATCCACCAGCGACAGGATGTTTGATAAATCGCTGGTGTACTGGTCGATGGCGTCGTCATCGATGTGTAATCGTGCGAGGTGGGCGATATTACGAACGTCCTCGGATTTCAGGGTCATTTCAGGAAATTTCCTAAGCGCCAGAGAAAAGCCCGCAAACTTACCACAATTTCACCGCTTGTATAAGCAAAAGACTGATTTTTAAGGTGTTTCGCCTTGTGAAAATCGCATCTCGTTGCTATGGTACGCTCGTTCTGCGCTATACTGTCATACACTTTGGGATTTTTCGTGCAAGCGCACATCAAAAAACACACAACAGGTTAAAAACACAGCATGTTTGGAGCTATTCGAGGCCTGCTATCCAACGATCTGTCGATCGATCTGGGTACTGCCAATACGCTTATCTATTCCCGCGGTCAGGGAATCGTTCTCAATGAACCATCAGTGGTTGCTATCCGCCAGGATCGTGGCCCCGGTGGGCCGAAATCGATCGAGGCCGTTGGCACCGATGCCAAGAAAATGCTTGGCCGAACACCGGAAAACATCACCGCCAAGCGGCCGATGAAAGACGGCGTCATTGCTGACTTTACCTATACCGAAAAAATGCTGCAGCATTTTATTCGCAAGGTACATGAAAACCAGTTCATGCGGCCTAGCCCGCGGGTCCTGATCTGTGTTCCCTGTGGTGCCACCCAGGTTGAGCGTCGCGCCATTCGTGAATCGGCACTGGGCGCCGGTGCACGCAAGGTCTACCTGATCGAAGAACCGATGGCCGCGGCCATCGGTGCCGGCATGCCGGTAGACGAGGCCCAGGGCTCGATGGTGCTCGATATCGGTGGCGGTACCTCGGAAGTCGCCGTCATGTCGCTCAACGGAATTGTTTACTCGGCCTCGGTTCGAATCGGTGGGGACCGTTTCGATGATGCCATCATTAATTATGTACGCCGTAATTATGGCATCCTGATCGGTGAAGCAACCGCGGAAAGAATCAAGGTGGAGATCGCGGCTGCTTACCCGGGCAAGGATTTGCTCGAAATTGAGGTCAAGGGGCGCAATCTTTCCGAGGGTGTACCGCGGAGTTTTACGCTCAACAGTAACGAAATTCTGGAAGCCCTGCAGGATCCGCTCTACGGAATTATTTCAGCGGTGAAAAACGCTCTCGAACAAACTCCACCCGAACTTGGCTCTGATATCGCCGAACGCGGTATTGTACTCACCGGTGGCGGCGCGCTGCTGCGCGACCTGGATCGTTTAATCATGGAGGAAACCGGGTTACCCGTGATTATCGCTGAAGATCCTTTGACCTGTGTTGCCCGGGGTGGTGGCCGGGTGCTCGAAATGATCGATCAACATGGTCTGGATTTCCTGGCGGTAGAGTAAACTCTTACTGGCCGTCGCCTAAATGAAGACGATAATCGAGGTTCGTGGCTCATCAATACAGGCCCTGTTTCTGATCGCCGTCAGTATTGCGATGATGGTCGTAGATCATCGTTTCCAGCATCTCGAAATTGTACGCACAAATATCTCACTCGCACTTTCGCCGGTACGATACCTGGTCAGCCTGCCGGCAACCGGCGGGAACTGGCTGGGCGACTGGTTTACTTCGCACACCGAGTTGCTGAATGAAAACGAGTTGCTCAAAGCCGAAGGTCGAATATTAAACGCGCGCCTGCAAAAATTCGAAATACTGGCCGAAGAAAATGCACGCCTGCGTAACCTGCTTGGTTCCTCACGCAAGATTGCAGACGACGTAATTGTCGCTGAACTGCTATCGGTAGATCAAAATCCATACAGTCAACTGATCGAAATTAACCGCGGCAGTAGCGACGGCGTCGAGATAGGTCATGCGGTGATCGATGATTTCGGCATCATGGGCCAGGTGATTCACGTCAATGCCCAATCGGCGACGATAATTCTGATATCCGACCCGGAACACGCGATTCCGGTGCAGTTTATTCGCAGTGGTACCCGCTCGGTCGCATTTGGCCGGGGCTCGACCCGACAGCTCGAATTGCGTTACCTGCCCGCTACCGCGGACATCAAGATTGATGATGAGCTGGTTACCTCGGGACTGGGTGGCCGTTTTCCACCCGATTATCCGGTAGCGACGGTAACCGCCATTACCGAGGATCGGGTGCTAGGATTTGTTTCGGTTTTTGCACAACCCAAGGCACGTCTCGACTCCAGTCGCGAAGTACTCGTGATCAAGCCTAGACAATAATATGTCACAGCTAAAATATCTGGTTATTTATTTAACTCTGTTAGTGGCTCTGGTGTTGATGATTTTGCCGTTGCCAGATTGGGCGCAGATTTATCGACCCAACTGGATGGCCCTGGTAATGATTTACTGGAGCATGGCCCTGCCCAAGCGAGTCGGCCTCTGGTTTGCTTTTTTCAGTGGCATCATTCTCGATACGTCATTGGGTACACTGCTAGGCCAGCACACGCTGGCACTGGTATTGATCATTGCCATCAACGTGAATTTTTACCAGCGCATCCGCGTATTGGCATTGGCGCAGCAATCCATTTATGTTTTTGTGTTGTTGCTGATAAATCAGGTCGTGGTCGCCTGGGTAGAAGGATTTCTGGGTCGATCCACGCCATTGCTGGCCTTTTTCGGCGCGCCGTTTATCGGCATGCTGATCTGGCCCTGGGTGTTCGTGGTCTTACGCGACATCCGCCGTAAAGCTTTATTGAGGTAGAATAATCTTGGCCACAAAACCCGATTATGACTACATTGACAGTAACGAAATGTTGGACCGGTTTTGTGCCGGACTGGCCGCTGCTAGCTATTGTGTTATCGACACCGAGTTTATCCGTGAGAGCACCTACTATCCCGAGCTTGCCCTGATTCAGATAGCCAGTGGTGATCGGCTAGCCTGTATCGATCCGCTTGCGATTAGCGAATTTTCTCCCCTTGCCGAGTTGCTGGTTAAAGACAGCCTGCTAAAGGTTTTTCATTCCTCGTCGCAGGACCTCGAAATTCTATATCAGAAGTTTGGCCAGGTGCCGACCCCGGTATTTGATACCCAGCTCGCTGCCGCGGTGCTTGGTTATAATCAGCAGATTTCCTATGCCGATCTGGTGCAGCAGATCACCGGGGTCGAGCTTGAGAAAAAACATACCCGCGCTAACTGGACGCGTCGACCTTTGAGCCAGGATGAAATCGACTATGCAATGGACGATGTGCGCTACCTGATGGCGGTGTACGAAACATTGAACGAAAAACTCGAGTCGACCCGGCGTTACAGCTGGATGGAAAAGGATTTGATCGCGATGAGTGACCCCGTAAATTACCAGGTCGATATGGCGCAATTATGGAAGCGCTTAAAGGGCGTACAAAAACTAAAGGGTGTAAAATTGCAGATTGCGAGTGAGCTGGTTCAGTGGCGGGAAGCATTGGCGCAACGGCAAAATCGCCCGCGCCGCTGGATTGTCAAAGATGAAGTCATCGTTGACATTGCACACCAGGCGCCTGACAACATTGAAGCACTGTCACGGATTCGCGATTTGAGCGACAAGACCGTCAGCCGCCACGGTGACAAGCTACTGCAAATTGTCGCCCATGCCACGCAGGTTGATGCTTCCCAGTGGCCACAACATGACAGGGCGAAAAACCTTAACAAGCAGCAACTCGCATTGGGTGATTGCCTGATGGCATTATGCCGCGTGATCGCGGATCAGAATCAGATTGCTCTGGCGACGTTAGCGACACGCAAGGACATAGACAATTTGCTGTTGAACCAGAAAAGCAGCCGTTTAACGCAGGGTTGGCGTTTTACGATGGCGGGAGAGCAACTGTTGCAGTTTATCCACGGTCAGTCGACCATTAGTGTCGATCAGGAAAAGCTGAAGTTCGATCCCAGGTAATCCCCTGGTCACGCCGAGCGTTCGCCCGGGTTGCGGCGATATGCTGGCGGCGAGTTACTGAACCAGGATGCTCGAGAACAGAATATCGCTAACCTCTGTGCTACCCGATAAAGCCACCATCAGCGACTGTACCTGCGCGGTCGCCTGCTGGCGAATTTCTTCACGTTTGTCGGGGGACTTGATATCGCTCGCTTTTTGCTCACTGAGTAACATGATCAGGCTGTGCCTGATCGCAGGTACGTGGAGTTTGATGGTTTCTTCTGCATCTGCATCGCTGATTAAAACATCGGCGCTGATTTGCAGGAAGGTTAGTCGATTGGTGCCGCTCAGGTTGAGCACCATTGGGTCGCCCAGTGAAACATAGGCCGACGTGGTTGGTGCCGCTTCATCCTCGGCTGCCCGTGCCTGGGTGAAACCAAGCAGTAAAATGATTGTGCATAAAATTAATTTTTGCATGGTTATTCCTGACTTCTCTTGTAAAATAGTTTGCGCGTCCATTTTTCCCTCTTTAGATACTTTAATCATGACTCCGGAACAGATTCAGCAGCTAATCGCTTCACATTTTCCCGATGCAGCCGTGGAAGTCAGCGGTGGTGAAGGCAAGTTTGTCGCCAACGTCACCAGCGATGTTTTCGCAGGCCTGACAACGATAAAGCGCCATAAACTTGTGTATGCCTCGGTCAACAATGAAATTACCTCTGGTGAGTTACACGCCCTGACCATCGTCGCTAAAACTCCCGCCGAACTCGGTTAATCAGCAATAAACTGGCAATTACGCCCCGAATTTTTGGCTTTGTATAAAGCCTTGTCGGCACGTTCGTAAATGGTTTCAACATTGTCCTCGCTGCGGGTTTCGGTAATGCCCGCAGACAGGGTCAGCTGTACTGGTTCACCCTTAAAGTGAAAACTGCTGTCGGCTATTCCCGCGCGCATTTTTTCCACCAAGATGGCGGCCTTGTCGGCCGCGGTACTGGTCAGTAACAAGACAAACTCTTCACCGCCGATACGAAACACGTAGTCGGACTCGCGCACGTATTTCAGCATCATTTGGCCAATGATCTTCAAGGCCTTGTCGCCGGCGTTATGGCCGTAGTTATCGTTGATCCGTTTGAAGTGATCGATATCGAGAATGACGTAGCTGAACGAGTTTTGGTAGCGAGTCCAGCGAGCCAGCTCCTGGGTGATACGCTCGTCGTAAGCCATACGGCTATAAACCCCGGTTAATGCATCGTAGAGCAGCTTTTCACGGTTTTCATGCAGCATCACCTGCAGTTCCTGGGTTTCCTGCTCCATTTGCGAGAGTTGCTCAGCAAGCTTGAGGTTACGTTCAGCAGTTGCCTCGTGACGTTGCTTGAAGCGATCGACAAACTGGTCGACACCACCGTTAATCTCATCGATATCTTTGGAAATTCCCGACTTCAACTCCTGCAAGTCGGTGGTTGACTGTACATTTTTCTGGATCAGGCCCATGCCTTCATGCACATAGCTTTGCAGGGATCGCGTATCCTCCTGGTTTGACTGCAAGTCGGTCTGATCCTCGGCAATGACCCGGGTGACCGCGCCGAGCTGCTCGGTCACATTAACGATGAAGTTTTCGAGTTCCCGCTTTTCCCGGTCGAGATCTTTTAGTGAACCTGAAATCGAGTTAACGATATCGTTCAGGGTATCAGTCCACTGTTCGTCCTTGACTCCCTCATGCACGCGCGTCTGGATTTCCTGTGCAGCACCGCTCGCACCCTCGACGATGGCCAGGCGTTCGAGTAATGTTGTCATTACGTGATCGATTGACGAGTTGGTGGCCACGGGGTTGATTTGAGCATTGATCATGCTGGCCAGTTCTTTCAGTTCCTGCTCGCGGAACTCGGTGGTAGCGCTGAACTGTTGGCGAATTTTCTCACCCTGGGGCTCGCCCAGATCTAGTAGTTCGAGCAGTTGCAGCACGATGCCAGCGGATTTATTACTGCTATCGAGATTATCAAAGTTTTCATTGATGAGCAGGGACAGCTTCTGGATATACACACTGATCGAACCACGATCCTGGCCATTGGCGACCGAAATGAGCAGTTCCGAGCAGATATCTTTCAACTGGCCACGTTGAGCCGCGTTAAAATGAATATTTTGCAATAATTCAAGCATCAGCATGATCGGGTCGGAACGACGCGGCTTTATGCCTGCCTGCGGATCATCTAGCGAGGCGACGATGTCGGTAAGCTGGTCGAGCGCCTCGGCCAGCTTGGCGTCGCGCTTTTCCCGCGACAGTGTCTGAATGACGCGCAAATGCGAGTCCAGTCGGGTATTCAGACCACGCCCGGCAATGCTCAAACGACCAATGGTTTTACGTAGTAACGCCTCGATTTGCGTCCACTCGTGCTCGCGCGCTGCGAGATCATCGAGAACGTCTTGATATTTCGATTTCCAGTCGGTATTTTCTGCCAACTTGTCTAACATCAACTCGGTTTCCTCTTCGCTAACCTGCCACTGCAGGTTGGCTCCATTTTTTTGCCGGGTAACTGTGGCTTTAAAGTTATCGGCTAAGAGTCGGGATTTATAAGTAAAATAATGGAAAATTTGATCTTCATTTGTACGCTAGATCGATTGTCAGATCCCGGATCCTATGGATTTTCACTCGATTGCGGTGATGAGCGCGTAGCAGGCTTCGTGGTAAAGCGTGATGGTGAGTGTTTTGCCTATCGTAATAGCTGCCCGCATACCGGGTCACCGCTGGACTGGGTTGAGCACCAGTTTCTCGATATCGAGGGGGCGTTGATTCAGTGCGCGGTGCATGACGCGCGTTTTTTGATCGACACGGGTGAATGTATTTTCGGCCCCTGCCCGGGGGCAAGCCTCGAATCCCTGCCAATCAGGATCAATGGCGGTAATATTTATCTACTCGGCGTTGCATAAAGATCGTACTCGTCGGCGCCGGTGATTTCGACCTGGCAGAATTCACCGAGGGGTAACTCGGCGTCGGTAGCGATGTGTACCAGTCCGTCGATCTCAGGTGCATCCGCATAGCAGCGGCCGATATAGCCCTGTTCCGACCTGGTCTCGACCAGAGCCGTTACCTGTTGACTGATACGTTGTTGTAATTTGGCGGTGCTGATCGCCTGTTGTTTGAGCATGAAGCGATGGTACCGTTCCTGTTTGATTGTCTCCGGCACATGGTTGGATAAGGCGTTGGCAGCGGCGCCATCAACTGCGGAATAAGTGAAACAGCCGACCCGGTCCAGCTGTGCGACCTCGAGAAAATCGAGCAATTCATCGAAGTCGGCGTCGGTTTCGCCCGGAAAACCGACGATAAAAGTGCTGCGAATCACGAGTTCGGGGCATATTTCACGCCAACTGAAAATTCGTTCCAGTACGCGATCACGGTTTCCGGGGCGTTTCATCGCCTTGAGAATCTTTTTGCTGGCATGTTGAAACGGGATGTCGAGATAGGGCAGGATGGCACCGTCTGCCATCAGGGGAATCACGTCATCGACGTGCGGATAGGGGTAAACATAGTGCAGCCTTATCCAGACCCCGAGCTGTCCCAGGGCACGGGTTAAATCGAGAAACCTTGTTCGCAGTGGCTGTCCTTGCCAGAATCGGGTCTGGTATTTGCAATCCACGCCATAGGCGCTGGTGTCCTGTGAAATCACCAGAATTTCGCGCACGCCGGCATCGACCAGAAGTTGCGCCTCGTCCATGACTTCATCGATCGGCCTGCTCACCAGGTCACCCCGCAGTGACGGGATAATACAAAAGCTGCACCGATGATTGCAGCCCTCGGATATTTTCAGGTACGCATAATGTCGTGGTGTCAGCCTGACACCCTGCTTTGGCACCAGATCTAGAAATGGGTCATGCGGAGCCGGTAAATGCCGGCGTACCGCCTGCATGACCTCGTCCTTGGCCTGCGGGCCGGTAACCGCAAGCAATTGTGGAAAGCGCGCATTGATCATTTCAGATCTGGCGCCGAGACAGCCGGTCACGATCACCCGACCGTTTTCCTGCAACGCTTCATCGATGGTGTTGAGTGATTCTTCGACCGCGGAATCAATGAAGCCACAGGTATTGATAATAACCATGTCGGCGGCATCGAAATCGGGCACGATGTCATACCCCTCGACACGCAACTGGGTAATAACCTGTTCCGAATCAACGCTGGCCTTGGGACAGCCGAGGCTGACAAAGCCAATTCTGGGTGCATTCGCCGTCATTGCCGGATCAATCGACGCGTTAACGAACCCTGTTCACAGGACCAGGAAATGATTAACTGATCCAGTTTACGTGCGGGTAGCGGAGCAGGCGGAAACCAGGGGTAGGTGCGTGGGTGTTTCAATCCGGTCATATAGCTGAGATAGACGACGCATTATCCTTGAAATTGTGATGCAGCGCAAAATTGCGGTGCTATCCTCACTGGATGAAGTGCGTGATCCATGATTTAATCCTCTATGTCAGCAGATAACGGTAACACCATGAATATTCTGAAATTGCTGTTTGCACTTTTTATTCTCTCCAGCCTGTCGTTTGTGGCGCGTGCCGAGATCCAGGATCAGGGCTTGAGCTCGATCATGGATATTATCGATAAAGCCATTGCCGAGCTTAACCGGAAAGTCGACGATGGTACCGAAATCGATCCCGCGGTGCTCGAGAATGCGTCCGCTACGGTGATCAATCTGTCGCGCACCCTGGGCACCCTGAGTTATTCACGCCTGCAATGCGGCGAGGCGGCAGTACTCGCGGAATTTACCCAGCGCGTGCAGCTAATGCCGGACGCAACCCGCGACCCCATGCGTGATGCTTTTCAGGAGGGTTTCGATAAAAGCAAGGAGGAAACCCCGATATTGTCACAGGACGAATGCGAACGCCTGACACGCTCGCGCAAGCGGACTGAGAGTCAAGTCGAAGCCAATGTTGACGCAGATAAAAACACTACCAAGACAGCCGAACCCAGTGCAGAGGAAGTCGAAGAGGTACTGTCGCCTGAAGATCCCAGGTTTCGTCATTTGCGCATCGCCGAGTTAACCGGCCAGCTGGCCTATAAGCGAAAGTTTTGCGAGGATGAAACGGTTTTTAATCGGGATTACAACGACTATCTCGAATCGATCCCCACAGAGTATCGTGAAGAGGTGAAAACGGCTTACTGGAAAGGTTACAAGCACGGCAAACGCCTGCACAAAAATCTCACACGGGAACAGTGTTAATCGTCGAGGTAACTACTGATTAGCAGGTAAATTCCGGGAATTAGCAAGGCCGCACTCGCTAGCGGCACGAGTAACTGCCCGCCACCAACCATGATCGGTGCGATGCCGTCCAGGCCCAGAATAACGCTCGCACTGATGACAAAACTGCCCCCTATGATGGCGCGTATGCTGCGTCGATTGGCCCTTCTTATCTCGTGTTTCAGGGCGTCGAGCTGGTTCGACCTCAATTCGACCCTGAGCTCGTCATTAGCGATTCGGTCCAGCGCCTTGAAGGCGATCTGGGGCAAATCGGGCAGGTGCTCGGCGATGAAAGGCAGGTTTTTCTTCATGCCCTTGACCAGGGCGCGCATGCCCAGTTGCTCGGATAGCCATTGTTCGATGAATGGTTTGGCCGTATCCCAGAGATCAAGCTGGGGGTATAGCTGGCGGCCGAGACCCTCGATATGCAGAAACGTTTTCTCCAGCAATAACAGCTGTGGCTGAATTTCCATGTTGAACGCGCGTGCGGTCTGAAACAGGCGCAACAACAACTGACCGAATGAAATTTCCGCCAGCGGGCGTTGGAACATGGGTTCGCATACACTGCGTATACTGGCTTCGAATTCATCGATCCGGGTGTCGTGATCAACCCATCCCGAATCAACATGCAGTTCGGCGACACGGCGATAATCACGGTTGAAAAACGCACTGAAATTTTCCGCAAGATAACGCTGATCACTAACCGACAATGACCCCATAATGCCGAAATCGACCGCGATATATTTAGGGTCCTCGGGATTCTCGGTGGCGACGAAGATGTTGCCGGGGTGCATATCGGCGTGGAAGTAGTTATGCCGAAAAATCTGCGTGAAGAATATCTCTACGCCCTTGCGCGACAGTATTTCCAGGTTGGTTCCCTGCGCCTGCAACTGTTTGATATCAGACACTGCAATGCCGCTGATGCGTTCCATTACCATTACTTTCGGACGGCAGTAATCCCAGTGCACGAAGGGTACGTAGAGGTCCGCTGAACCCTCGAAGTTACGTCGTAGTTGATTTGCATTGGCGGCTTCGCGAACCAGGTCGAGTTCATTCAGGATAGTTGTTTCGAATTCACGCACGACCTGCATCGGCTTGACGCGCTTCGCTTCATCCCAGTAGCGATCCGCCAATCTGGCCAGCAACATGAGCACCTCGATATCCTGACGAATCTTGTGCTCGATTCCCGGGCGTACAATTTTAACCACGACCTCCTGTCCATCGGGTAATTCTGCGCCATACACCTGGGCGATCGAAGCGGAGGCGATCTCCTTATCGTCAAAGCTCCGAAACGCCTGCTCCAGTGGCAGGCCCAGTTGCTGTTCAACAATTTCGCGCGCCTGCTGTAACGGAAAAGGCGGTACCTGGTCGAGTAACTTTTCGAGTTCATCGGTGATTTCATCGCCCAGCAGATCGCGTCGCGTCGCCATCATCTGGCCGAACTTGATGAAGATCGGACCCAGTGACTCGATGCATAAGCGCAGGCGTTCGGCCTGGCTCAGGTCATTGCTTCTGAACCAGTTAAACGGATTGATCACTCCGAGAAAGTAAAGTGGGCGGAAGAAATGGATCGACAGAACAATCTGGTCGAGGCCGAAGCGGGCCAGCGTGAAGTTTATCGATACGAGGCGAAACAGATGGCGCATCAGGGTGGACTGATTTTATCGAGCAACTGTTGCAGGCGGATCTCGCTGCGGGCTACGTCGTGTCTGAGTACGCTGAGCTTGGATTGAAAAACATCAAATTCGACGGAGGTGGGACTAAGCCGGGCTTCTTCACGCAGATATTCGCTACTGGTTTGCAGCAACGAGTCGGCACTTTGTCGCAACCACGCACCCAGATTACGCGCGCGTTGATGTATCTGAAATGCGAGCACGTCCCCACTATGCTCGGCCAGAGCCTCCTCCCAGTCAATATCGAGACCGGCGAGTAGTTTCTGCATTTTCTGGGCGAGTGAAACATTGCCATTGAAACTGACCCGTTCCTGGATCGATGTCGAAACCTTGTCATCCACCGCGGCAAGATTGACCAGTGCCATGAGCCGCCCACTAATGGTGGCATCCACGTCTCGTGCGGGGGGGGTCCGGCTTAAGCGAATTCCCCAGTCACCGGGGTGGCAGTAAAGCTGAAAATCCAGGTCGATAATATCAATGGCGATGCAATGACCCTGCATTTCGCGACACCCCTGCAATGCGACCTCATCAAAGGTGAGTAATCGATTACCAGCAATTTCAGCTGCTGCGAGCAACGAAGTCTGGATCGAGTCGAAGAGGGTAGCGCCGAGACTGTCGGAAGATTGCACGATGTTGTAACGATCTAGTATTTGAATGCACGATGCAAGGCGACGATACCACCGCTCAGGTTATGTACCTCGACTTCGTCGAAACCACCCTGCTCGAGGATTATTTGGCGGAGAGCTTGCTGATCAGGATGCATGCGAATCGATTCGGCTAGATACTGATAACTATCGCGGTCCCCGGCGATTAGCTCGCCCATACGCGGTAATAATTTAAAAGAATAAAAATCGTAAAGTTTTTCCAGCGGCGCGCAGATTGGCTTCGAGAATTCGAGTACGCATAAGCGGCCGCCGGGTTTCAACACGCGCTGCATCGAAGCCAGCGCCCGGGACTTGTCAGTGACATTACGCAAACCGAAAGCGATAGTAATACAATCAAAATGGTTATCCGCGAACGGCAGTATCTCGGCGTTACATTGCACGGTTTCGACCCGCTTGACGAAACCCTTGTCGATAAGCCGGTCGCGACCTTGCTGTAACATCGCGGCGTTGATGTCGGCCAGAATCACCTGGCCAGATGCGCCCACCATCTGCGCCTGCCTGAGCGCCAGGTCGCCGGTACCACCGGCGAGATCGAGCACCCTGTGACCGGGGCGCAGCCCACACATTTCCAGCGTGAAGCGTTTCCACAGGTGGTGTACACCGAATGACATGACATCGTTCATCAAGTCATATTTTTGTGCGACCGAAGTAAATACCGCACCCACCCGATCCTGCTTTTCCGCAGCCGGAATTTCTTCGAAACCAAAGTCGGTGGTAAATCTGTCTCCCATGGACGGAACCATAGCAGGGTCTAGAAGGACTGTCATCCCGCTACTTGATCGTGGGATCCAAAAGGTGGAAGTGCGCTCTGCTAGCGTAATTATTGGGGGTTTTCGGGGGCAGGCCACGTTTCTCGCCGGGCTTTTCGATCGTGGAACATAGAGCAGAGAAAAAGGTGGTCTGCCCCCCCAGGGCCACGCGCAAAGACCTCAGGAATCCGGTTTTCGCTTATGCCCACCAGCCTCTAGCCGATCCAGGTATTGCTGCCACCTATCCTCGTAAGTGACACCGAGTTCGTAGAGATAATCCCAGCTGAAAATCCCGCTATCATGATTGTCGTCGAAGGCGAGCTTGACCGCGTAATGACCCATCGGTTCGATGCTATCGATATTGACATCTTCCTTGCCGATTTGCAGCACTTCCTGGCCCGGCCCATGTCCCTGCACTTCGGCGGACGGTGAGTACACCCTGAGATACTCAACGGGCAACTTGAAACTGGAACCATCTTCGAAACTGAGTTCAAGGACGCGTGAAACTTTATGCAGGTTGATTTCGGTTGGTTTCATCAGAGGATGTACTGGGATAAATCTTCGTCGAGTGATAGTTCACCGAGGTGTTCATTCACATAATCAGCATCGATAGTTATGCTTTGTGCGACCATATCAGAGGCTTCGAAACTGATCGTTTCCAGCAGTCGCTCCATCACCGTGTGCAAGCGGCGCGCACCGATATTTTCCTGCTTTTCATTGACCTGGAAAGCAACCTCGGCGATGCGCGCCAGGCTATCTTCGGTAAACGTCAGGCTGACGTCCTCGGTATTCATCAGTGCCGTGTATTGTTCGGTCAGGGATGCGTTGGGTTCGCGCAGGATGCGAATGAAGTCCTGTACGGTCAACGCAGACAGCTCGACGCGGATCGGCAAACGTCCCTGCAGCTCCGGGATCAGGTCGCTGGGTTTGGAAACATGGAATGCGCCTGAAGCGATAAATAAAATATGGTCTGTTTTGATCATGCCGGCCTTGGTGGAAACGGTGCAGCCTTCGACCAGGGGTAGCAGGTCACGTTGCACGCCTTCGCGTGATACGTCGGTGCCGCTGGTTTCGCCGCGTTTGGCGACCTTGTCGATTTCATCGATGAAAACGATACCGTTTTGCTCGGCGTTTTCGAGAGCCGTCAGTTTAAGCTCTTCCTCGTTGACCAATTTGGCGGCTTCTTCATCGGTTAGCATTTTAAGCGCGTCTTCGACGCGCAGCTTGCGCGTTTTGGTTTTCTGGTTTCCCAGGTTTTGAAACAGACCCTGCAATTG